>Ga0206130_10001129_pt1 | contig 40562 bp, 41 predicted proteins | sample Helgoland_Spring_9_FD_148637 | JGI IMG/M metagenome (GOLD analysis project Ga0206130, IMG submission 148637) | Pelagic subsurface seawater microbial communities from Kabeltonne, Helgoland, North Sea - Helgoland_Spring_Bloom_20160512_1 | ecosystem: Environmental > Aquatic > Marine > Epipelagic ...
GCGTAGGCCATGGGATTACTCCTTGGGGTTGCTTGGGTTGCTTAATGTCGCCGAGGCACACCTTGTGTATCGTGCGGGGCGGGAATTCACCACAATACGGCGGCTCGAGCAAGTATATTTTTTTAAGAAAGTGAGCTATGTTGTTATTCGCTGTCTGAATGATTGCTATGGGGCGGTTAGCGCTTGCCCATTTTGTGATGGTTTGAGGCCCAAAAGGAAGGGGGCAGCAGTGCTAGCCCATGTGGCAGCATCCTCATAGCTGCTTGCATGCTCTCCCCAGCAAGTTTGTAACATATCTGTATTAATGACCCCTGGATTAAGTGCTATCGTGGCAATTCCTGAGGGCAGCTCCTGGGCGAATGCTTGGTTCAAACCTTCGATTGCCCATTTACTGGCGCAGTAGGGGGCAACTTCGGGAGAAGTGGACCTACCCCAGCCAGAGGACAAGTTGACGATCACGCCGTTGCCATGCTCGATCATCATCGGAGCCGTATGTCGTATCATATTGGCTACTCCGTTGATGTTGGTAGCGGTCAGGTTATCAAATTCATCTGCAGAGATTTCCCATAGTGGTGCAGGCTCATTCACAACCGCTGCATTGTTGAGCAGTAGGTCTGGCGGGCCTGTTATTGACTTTGCGGCTTGGCAAAACGCAGCTACTTCGTCGTCATGAGCAACGTCGACCGTTGAGAAGAAGTGTGGTGTAGAGAATTCATGTTGAAGTTGCTCGATAAGCTTTCTACGCCTTCCGCAGCCAACTACAATATGTCCAGCAGCAGTAAATTCATCAACCAAAGCCCGCCCAAGTCCTGAGGTGGCTCCAGTGATCCAGATGACTTTCGAAGACATGGCCTGCTGTTAGCTTTTGCCGAATTCGGCGGCAATACTTTTTGCGGATGCCACGGTATTGCGATGGAGCTTGGCAGTGAGTGAAGGATGTCTGTTGTATCCACCTCCATAGAGGATCGCAAGTGGTATGCGGTTTCTGAGAAAAGCTCGTATGATGGTATCATCCCGACGCTTCATATCCGAGACATTGAGCATCATAGTCCCAAGCAAATCGTTTGAGTGATTATCTGCTCCAGCAACCCAGATGACTAGATCGGGATTAAAAACATCAAGAGCACTCGCAAGTGTGCTGAACAATTGCTTGAGATACATACCGCCCTCAACGTAGCGCACTGTTTCAACATCCATCGATCCTTGTACCTTACTCGTTGTTGATGCGGTTTGCCCAACGTGTATTGAGTAGGTGAATACGCGAGGGTCGTCTTGTAGTAAGCTATTAGTACCATTTCCCTGATGCGCGTCAGTATCCACGATCATGATGCGTATGCCTGGTTGATATTCTTGAAGGTCACGAACAGCGATGGCGACATCATTGAAAACACAGAAGCCTTCGCCATGTTGCTTGAAGGCATGGTGAGTGCCGCCTGCTAGACACACGGCAACGCCCTCTGCGAGAGCTGCGTGGCAAGTTTGGCGAGTTGCCTCTGCTTCAGTGGCACATCTTGCGAAGAGTTGTGGATTTGCTGGCAAGCCAAGAGCTAATTGCTCTTTACGGTCAAGTTGACCATAATAGATTTTTGACAGGTATTGATCGTCGTGAACACGCTTGAGGACATGTAAATTGGTTTGCGAAACGTCGATGATCTCCTCTGGTCTAAGGATGCCATTTTGTAGAAGCATTTCCCGACTGGTGGAATACTTGTCGCCCGGGAATGGATGGGACGCTGGTAAGTCCAGCTTGAGGTCGAGGTCAGAAGAATAAAAGCAGCGCATTAGATTATTTCTAGCTGTCTCAATCTAGATCGAATGACGGTGGAGGAAAGGGTGAAATTGCTCTAATCTCATTTTATACTATCTGCCACCCAAGCTCCGGTAGCGTGATTTGCTCCATTTTAGACCATCCATGTATTCTAAGTTTTTCCCGTGCACGTCGATCAAGCTTTGCCACATGGTCGTCGCGTTCTTGTAGAAGGCAATGGCATCCGATTTTAAACCTTTATTTTGAGCTGTATAGCCAAGATCCCCATATAGGTAGGCAAGTGAGCGGCGAAGACCGACTTCCTTCTGCTGAACCCCTTTGCGGAGCAGTTTTTGCATTAATTCTGCAGCCTGTTTGCCCTGTGCTATTTCATTTTTGGTATCGCGGGCATCGCCATAAAGCCCCGCTCTTTGCCAATGAAAGATGGCAAGGCGGTATAAAGGGTCACGCGCATTAGGGTGGGCTTCAACAACCTTGCCTATAATGGCCATGGCTTGATCGAGTAATTTGGCCGCATCCGTTCTTTTGCCCAAGTCACGTAATAAGACTGAGCGCAAGCCCATGGCTGTGGCTTTTTGCATGGAGACGCCATTGGGCTTAGTATCTTCTGCAGATAGTCCTGAAAGCAGGCCTTCAGCAAGCTTTAGCTTGGCGGTACCTTGGGTGTCGTTGCCAGCTTGCATTTCTGCCTCTGCAGACAAGATCTCAATCTTAGCAAGGTCGACTTTCGCCAGTGTAAGCTGAGGATTTTTTTTCAAGATTGAGCGGAGGTGATCAGCCGCTTTACCACGCAGCTTGGTGGCATCGTCGAATAGCTCCATACTCTCTGCTATGGTTGCAGTTTTCAGAGCATAGTGAGAGATTCTTGACTGAATAGCTATATGCTCTGGTAGTTCCTCATGGATGCCCTCAAGGTCCTCGATGGCTTGCTTAAAATGTGTGAGGGCTGTTTGAGGCTCAGTTCCTATCACGGAGTAGCCGTCAATGATGTGCATAACAGCATTGATTCGGCGAATTTCATTCTCATCTCCACCAGAGATAGCATCAATATTCTTTCGTGCTTTGGGCAGAATACTAGCGGCTAGCTTGTTATCTTCATTGTCATAGGCTTGAAGTAGGCTGATTAGGCGTGCTCTTGCCAGGCGAGCCCTAAATTCATTTTTTTGTTCTACCAGTTGCGCTGCTTGAGCTTCGGCTTGGTCAATCCAAATGTCAGCTTCAGAAGTCTTATTGCGATGAATTTCCAGTTCGGCAAGTTGTATCAAAGCGGCAGTCCTAATCAGTGATGCTTCATTATCTCCTTCAAGAATTTTGAGCAGTGCACGAAGCTCGTCGGCGATGATTTCACTGGCAGTTTCGGCTGACGATAGCTCAGGAAAGTCTTTGTTGTTGGTGCGCATGAGCCACTCAACAAGATGGTCATTGGTGGCGCTCAAAGCGTTGAGTTGTTTGAGCAGACTTGCTTTCGAGGTGGCCGCTTGTTGTTGGATAGCCTGTCTGCTTGTCTCGGTATCTCGCTTTGCTTTGATTGCCAGAGATGCGTTAGCTTTAGCGCCTTTTGTCTCTTGCTCCAGCAAGGCTATTTTTTGGTTGTAATCTTTTAAGTCAGCACTGCGCTTATATTTCTGATGTGCCAAAAAACCGGACAGTAATACGCAGACAAACAAGCACGCTGCTGCCAAGACGAGCGAACCAAGCATGGCTAATTTGCTCATTCTGGCACGTTTCAGGAGCCCGGCTTTCTCATTCGCCGCTCTGGCATCAGCATCAATATCATCCCATGCTCTCAGGACTTCATTCATGTCGCTGTAGCGTTGCTCGGGGTCGAGTGATAGGCATTTGTGAATGATGCCGCGGCGTTTGCGCTCTAGATCATCGCTTGCTTCACCGCTCCAACCTTCTAGCTCTCTGTGCTCCAAGCGCTCAGCCATTTTGATGAGGTCAGCTTCAATGCCAGTCACATGCCCATCACCTGGCTTTGGTGCGACTTGGTGAAAGGTGGCCTCACAACGTGGGAACTTCCCGGTTAGCAATCGAAAGGCAATGACGGCAAAGGCATAATTATCCCAAGCATAACCTTTGCCCTCAAGATAACCATCAGGTTCACGAAGTTGCTCGGGGGGGGCGTAGAGTAAAGCATCAGTGAAAGGCAGCATGCTAACGCCTGGCATTTGCCCCATGGCGAAATCTGTCAGGCAAAGACTGTCGTCCTCATTGAAAAAAATATTACCGGGTTTTAGATTGCCGTGAGCTATTTTGCGTTGATGCATTTCGCCCAAGGCACGAGCTAATTTCTCAACGACAGGCCATGCATCTGTTTCTGGGTAGCTATCCAAGCGATCCTGTAGTGATCTGATTGCGATGGTTAGCTTGTCTTCATCTACGTCGGCTAGCATCGGCATGATCATGCAGCTGCTGCCCTGCTTGGAGTCTTTCCAAACAATAGGAACTACTGATTTCGGATACGAGCCGCTTTGTAAGCGCCTTACCATGTTTTCGATTAGAGGTCGATTTATCGCAATGGCATTAAATACGCGGACGGCGTACCACTTTGTGTCTGGCAGGGTTTGTTCACCCCCCTCTATATCTCGGGCAATAAAAATAGAACCGCAAGCGCCTTCGCCTACAGGGCTTAGGACTTCCATTCCTTCTATTTCGGGTTGCACCATAGCTTGAGTTTGTAGCTCTATGACGGGTGATGACCAGCTTAAGTTTTTGTGTTTTTGATCTTCTTAGGGTTACGACTGCGATGCACTATGTTATCATAGTCCTAGTAAGATCTTGGCTTGATCAAAATGAGGTATAATCAAATAATAAAAGCCATAGATTTGTCATCGAAACAATATGCCTGCTAAAAAAAACAAAACAGATAAGCCTCTGGAGGGTAAGGCTCTGGTCAAAGAGGTTTGTCGGCGCATACGAGTTGCCCGCAGCTATTGGGATGCGCATAATAATAGGGCATGCAGAGGGGAGCGAACAAAGGCCCTAGCCCTGTACGAAACCTTGACGAAGGAGCAGCGTGAGCAAGTGCCTCAGGTGTTGCGGGTTTGGTTACGCTACCGTAGCGAAAAATACTTTGGGCAGACTGGCAAGTAAGGCTACTGCATTCTTAACGAAGATGCTGACATTACTGCGCCCATTGGAAGACACGGACGTAATCTACCAACAAGGTTTGAGGGAACGCTTTGTCAGGAAGTAGGCTTGAGTTTTGTTTTGTTGCCTGGAAGAACCTGCCATCGACCGCGACGTTGATGATAAGGTGAAATGGTTGGTCGAAAGGGGCGCTTGGATTACCGGGTGCTTTTTCTGAGTGCCATTGTTCCTTGCTGATGGTTTGGTAGGTGACGCCGTCTACCGCCCAACTAATTTGGTTTTCGTTCCATTCCAGTGTGTAAGTATGATAATCTTGTGCTGCATTTTTTTCAGGAAACGAATATTCGCCGGCAAGGTAAGTATTACGTGGCCACGGGCCCCCAAAGTGAAGTGCTCCCGTGGTTTTGCCGACTTCGCTGCCACGCGACTCAATGATATCGATTTCGCCCGAAGATGCCCAGCCTCCGTAGGGTGAGCGCGTAGGTAATAACCAGACCGCAGGCCAGATTCCCTGGCCATCTGGCATTTTTGCCCTTATTTCAAAACGTCCGTATTTCCACTGCGCTCGATGTAGCGTCCTGATTCTTGCAGATGAATATGGCTGGGTCTTTCCATCTACTGTTGTGTGAGGATCGCGGTAGACGGAGATGTTGAGCTTTCCGTCCTTTGTGTGACAGTACTTGGTGTCAATACTGTAAAATTGACGTTCGTTGTTGCCACCTCCGTAGCCGTTTTCTTCACGCGCCCATTTGGAGGGGTCAAGTTGCTTGCCATTAAATTCGTCACGCCAGACCATGACCCATTGCTTCGTAAGTTTTCTTAGCCGGTAGTTCTTGCCGTTACTATCGGCGGCTGTTGTGAGATGCCTCACAATATCTTTACCAGTTCCGAGAATCGGGTCGCCCACAGCTTGCCAGCTGCTTGCCGCTGTTTGTTTATGCTCGAGTTGGTAATAAATACCCTTCTGAGTCTTGAGGGTGAGCAGGCTCGATGGCGTCACTTCCACGGTCGCATGTTCGTCGGTAGCAGGGGCAGCTTGAGCTTGTATGAGTCCCGAGGTTGAGGTGATGCTAAGGCTAAATATAAGAAAGTGAATGTGAGCGTACATACGTGTTAAAAATTATCGAAAAACTGGTGTTGAGGCTAGGGCAAAAAAAAAGAATTGGAGTAGATCAACCATCAGTAGTTTGCTAGTTTCTGTCTCTCATGACGGAGGAACTTATCAAGGCAGCCAAAACAGAATTTGATCTTACCGACCTATCTCATCAAAAGAGCGTTTTGCAACTTGCTGAGCGTTTCTTAGATTTGTTCAAGAAGGGTGACTTAGAGATGTTGAAAAATGAGCTGAGAGCCGATGGCGTGCCAATAGAGGCTCGGATGGCGGGTTTATTGGCGAGTTCGAAAAAATGGATGCTTGAAAACCGAGAGCCTAAAAAAGTAGCGGTCATTTTTGCCATGTGGGGAGAGCAGAACCGTCTTTTGCCCAAGAGTAGGGACAACCCCAATGGGGAAGATTCTTTAGTGGCAAAAATTGAGCAGCTTGATTGGGCTGCTCAAGGATCTAACATTGATTGGCATCTCTATGCAGTTGATGATGGCTGCCCTCACAGCAGTGGATCTATTGCCAAGCGCATTGCGTCTGAACATGCCCTCGGAGATAAAGTAAGTGTATTGTCTCTAAGCGATGCCTTGCCTGCCGATGATGGCCCTCTGGTCGGTCTTGCATCTGCTGATGATTCTCGCAAAGCAGGCGCCATTATCTTGGGGGCAATGAATGCGATCAATGATGGTGCCGATGTTGTGATCTACACCGATGCCGACAACTCCGTACACTTGGGCCAGATTGGCTTGCTATTGCAGCCATATGTCGATGCCTCCGCACCAGTCGTGCTTGGTAATCGAAAACACTCGGACTCTGTATTGGTTAAAGAGGCCGCTCGATGGGGAATTGGCATTAAAGTATTACGCCATATGCAGCGGATGATTGGTCATGCCGTTTTTTCGCAAGGTATTTTAGATACTCAAGCGGCATTCAAACTCTACGACAGTCAATTGCTTAAAGAAATCATTGCGTCTCCGACCGTTTATGATTTTTCGTTTGATACGGACTGGATATTAGCTGCCCTTAAACGAGGCGTTGAGATTGAGCAGGTTGCTTTTGCTTTCATAGATTCTGCCGCCGAATCAGCATCTATTACTCAAGGGCCGATGACCACATGGGAGACACTGTTGTTTGGTCTAGAAAAGCAGGTGCGAAAATATGGATTTGCTGAGGGCGATGCCGCAGCCATGGGTGATGTGCTTCGTGAAGAGATAAAAGATTATCGCGATCTGGAAAAGATTATCGATCATTTGCCACCTGAGTTGGAGCCTGCTGGCGAGGCGGATTTTGGTGATCCATCAATCATGAGCGCTGCTACTCTACGCCAATGGCTTCGTGCCCGTGTGGCGTCCTAAGTGCGGTTATCTCATTCAAGTGATAGGGATCAAAATACTCGCCAAGCAGCCCCCGCTGGCATGATTCTCAATGCTTGCTTCGCCGTCATGCAGCTTTGTGGCCTCAAGTACAAGCGGAAGTCCAAGGCCCGTGCCTTTGGCGTTACTATTTGGCCGTGGCAGAGAGTAGAAGTGCTCGAAGGCGCGTTGCTGAGCATAGTCGGGAATACCTGGGCCTTGATCCAGAATGGTCAGTTTGGCATGCTCGTCTGTCGCACTGAGTGAAAAAGTAACTTTTCCTTTTTCAGGGGAGAATCCGATGGCGTTCTCTAGCAAGTTGTTGATGGCAAGTTTGAGAATCAAGGCGTCACCAGTAAGGGCAATGCGGTCAGTTATGTTTGACTCAATAACGAGCTGTTTTTCGTCCAAGCGTAGTTGCGCGTCAGTAATAATTGCTTGGCACAGTTGAGATAAATCAAATTTGCGTTTGTTCTCTAGTTTAGCTTTACGTTCGAGTTCAGCAAGTTGAAGAAGATCGCTTACGAGGTGCTCGCTGCGTGTGGTCTCACGCTGGATGTTTTGAATGAATTGGATTCTTTTCTCGGCCGGCATATCCTCATGGAGTAGCTCTGCTGCGCCTTTGATGGCGGCTAGTGGACTTTTTAGTTCGTGTGTGAGGCTGGACACGTAATTCTCAACATAGCGCCGTCCTTCAAGAGCTTCACGCATGTCAAAAAGTGCCTTGCCCAGGGTGTTGACTTCTCGTCCTTTGCCAAGATTAGGGGTCTTAGGGCGTTCGCCCCGGGTGATGGCTTGCGCGTAGTTCGTCAGCCTGCCCACTGGTTTAAAGAGCCAAATGAAGACAGCACCGGTCAGCAGGATGACGCCAGCACCGATAAGGATGGTGGCAGAGAGAATATTCTCCTGACGCTGGGCGATAAAATGACGGACATCGGCTTGAGGTTTATAGACGGTCAGAACCGCGATGATATCTTTACCTGAATGCACTGGGGCGGCTACGTAAAGAATGGAGCTGCTGGGGTCGTTCGGGTCAACCCTTGTCGAGCGAGCTCCGTATTCACCTTTGAGGGTAAGTAATACGTCATTGAATTCTGAGAAATCTTTCCCCTCTCTATTTCCATTCTCTGAGTCGAAAATCACTTTGCCAGAGGCATTGGTAAGGTAGGCATTGAGGCCGATTTGTGTTTTGGTGTGACCGTAAATTTGTGCCTTAAGCTCGTGGCTTTGTAATTGAGCGAATGTGCTGCTTAAGCTTTGTTGGTTAAGTTCACCATCCTTGAGTTGACTCTCGATCATGCCCGCCATGAAGTGGGAGACATCAACCATTACCTCCTCTGTCGCCTGAAATGTCTGCGCTTCAACGTCCTCTAAGATGTAGACGATGAGTCGGTAGAAGCCCAAGCCGATGATGAGTGCTAGGCAGAGGAGGGTGACTCGGGTTAATCTCATGGATTAGATTATAATGGGATGAAGCTAGGGTTGCTGAGGGCTCATTCCGTGCCCAATGTGTAACCAAGTCCGCGCCGAGTCTCGATCGGGTCGACACCATCTGGATTACACTCGCGTATTTTAGCTCTGAGCGACTTGATGTGTGCATCAACGGTGCGATCCATAGCAGATCCAGGATCCTCCCAAGCCTTCATTAATAGTTGGTCGCGGGTGAAAATACGCCCAGGCTGGCTCATTAGTGCGGCGAGAAGTTTGTATTCATGAGCGGTCAAGTTCATGCGCTTACCTAAGCATGAGATGGTCATGGCGGCGGGATCATGCATGAGTATACCATGCTGCTGCCCTCGTTGAAGGTTTGCATGGCTTTTCTTGTGTCCTGCCGACGCCTGAGCACGACGAAGTATAGCGCGAATGCGGGCGACGACCTCACGAGGGCTGAAGGGCTTGGTGACATAGTCGTCACCACCAAGCTCAAGTCCGAGAATGCGATCGATCTCTGAGTCGCGAGCAGTGAGAAAAAGCACGGGGAGACCAGAGGACTTTCTAATCTGAGCACATAGGTCGAATCCGGAAATATCAGGAAGGCCGACATCAAGAATAGCCAGCTGATAATCACTAATGGAAAGTTTCAAAGCATCGCGGGCTTTAGTCACATGGGTAACCTCGAAATGTTCTGTTTCCAGTGCGTAAACGAGGGTGTCAGCGATGGCTGCTTCGTCTTCGACCAAAAGAATATGTGGCATGTTTGCATTTTAGTTTTTCAAATAGAAAATTCCAATCCTAAATAACTAGATAGATAGAGGAGATAACAAATAGATAAACCTCTGGACAGCAAGCGTAATGAGACCTAGCTTGCTCAGGAATTATCCATTTTATCTAATGATCAAAAAACAAACTATTACTTCTGTTCTTGGAGTTGTAAGTCTCGCTGGTGTTCTCGGCGTTGCCACAATCAACGCTCAAGAGGCCGCAGCTCCTGCTCCAATCTCCCCACCAGCACCCAAGCTGACCGATGCTGAGGTGAAAGACATCAGTTCTTACATTCTGGGTCTTCAGTCATCACAGCGTTTTGCTTCTTCGGGGCTGCTTACAAGTGACATTGACATGGGCGCTTTTGGAAAAGGCTTTACCGCAGGTTTAGAGGGATCTGAGCCAGCATACCCTGAAGCTAAGCTTCGCGCAGCAATGGAGGCACTTGGAAGCTCCGTGCAGGCCAGGCAAGCAAAGGTAGCAGAGGCAAACCTTGCTGCTGGAAATGCTTTTCTTGCCGAAAATGGCAAGCGTGAAGGTGTAATTACAACCGCTAGCGGCATGCAGTACGAAGTGCTCAAGAAGGGCGGAGAGAAGAAGTATGCTGCTCCCGATGGAGGTGCTCCCGACAACAATACTCGTTTTATGGTAAACTACCGTGGCACTCTCATTGATGGCACCGAGTTTGATAAATCTCCAGAAGGTCAGACATTCCCTATGACCCTGCAGGTGATCCCAGGATTTAAGGAGGCACTTACCAGCATGACTGTTGGATCAAAGTGGAAAATTTTCCTTCCCGCTAATTTGGCCTATGGTCCTCGCCCTGCTGGTCCCAAGATTGGTGCCAACAGCGCTCTTATCTTCGAGCTAGAGCTGGTGGACATTCAGAAAGCTCCAGCCCCTGCTCCTGGCGTGCCACAAATCCCAGGAAGCTAGATATAGCTGCTGACCAGCACGCATGACATTGCACTGCTGTGTTCTTCTTATACAATCAAAAGACTGCTGGCTTGTCCGGCGGTCTTTTTTTCTGGTAGTTAGCAAGCTGTAGTGATTCTCTACTAATGCATATCACGTGGGTGAAAACATGAGCAATGCCGCATAAATGATGACTGATTTAACTTATTACGGACATGCCTGCTTTAGTGTTGAGCTGGCAGGAAAAAAAATCTTATTTGACCCATTTGTCACACCTAATCCTATGGCCAGCAATATTGATTTGGCTACTATTGAGGCGGATTATGTATTGATATCGCATGGTCACGAAGATCACGTTGCTGACGCGGTTGATATACTTAAGCGCACGGGTGCTGTATTAATTTCTAATTACGAAGTGGTCAGCTGGTTTGCTGAGCAGGGCTGCACTAATGCTCACCCACTCAATCATGGTGGCGCTGTGGAGCTGCCATTTGGCAAGGTCAAATATGTCAATGCGGTGCACTCGTCTGTCTTGCCCGACGGTAGTTATGGCGGTAATCCTGGCGGCTTTGTTATAGAATCTGACCAGGCAAGTTTTTACTACTCAGGTGATACTGCATTGACTTACGACATGAAAATGTTGGGTGAGTTTCATCAACTTGATTGGGCGGTTCTTTGTGTGGGTGATAATTTCACTATGGGTTATGCTGATGCGGCGATATGCTCTGAGTGGGTTGGGGTAAAGCAAGTAGTCGGGGTGCACTTCGATACCTTCCCTTATATCGAAATCGACCATGAGGCAGCTAAGGCGTCTTTTGCAGCTAAGGGTCGCTCTTTGCACTTGCTTGACATAGGGGAGACCGTGTCTCTCTGATGATAGTGCTCACCGATTTAATGTTATAGCTGAATTATTTTTAACCATTATGTATCGCACAGGAATAGGATATGATGTTCACCAATTCGCAGAGGGTCGTCCTCTGATACTAGGAGGTGTGGAAATTGAGCATAGCCATGGGCTTGCCGGACACTCTGACGCAGACGTTCTCAGTCATGCAATTGCTGATGCTTTGTTAGGCTCGCTGGGTCTTCCGGATATTGGTCATTATTTCCCGCCTACAGATGATTCGATCGAGGGGATTTGCTCGCTTAAGATTTTGGAAAAATGTCGTGAGCTATGCGTTGAACATGGTGCGGTGATTCAAAATATTGATTCGTCTATGGTGGCGGAAGCTCCGAAAGTGCTTCCCCATGCAGAAGCAATGAAAGAGAATATTGCAGCAGCTCTTGGAGTGACTACGGGCCAAATTGGCATCAAAGCAACTACCAATGAGACTATGGGCTTTGTCGGCCGCAAAGAGGGTATAGCGGCTCTTGCTAGTGCTATGGTTTACCTGCCTGACTAACTGCAGCTGAGATGGCAAGAATACCTGATTTGCCCGCTAACGAGCGTCCCCGTGAACGCATGGCACGCCTTGGCGCCGCCGCGTTGAGTGACGCGGAGCTACTCGCGATTTTTTTACGCACCGGTGTGCAGGGTAGTAGTGCGATTGAAGTGGGGCAGCGCTTGCTCAAAAAATATGGAAGTCTGACCGAGTTGGGCTCGCTAAGCGTCAAAGAGCTCTCCGCTGAACATGGACTAGGTCCAGCCAAAGCAGCGCAGATGATAGCCGCGTTTGAATTAGGGGCACGCTCTGCAGGTGAGAAGATGAATCGAGTAGTAATGAACAGCGCCGAGGCAATCTATAAGGCGATGGCGCCAAGGTTAGCTCATGAGAGCCGAGAGCATGTTTTGATTATCTTATTAGATAGTAAGCTTCGTGCTATGCGTACCATAGAGCTCAGTAAAGGCAATGCCGACACGGCACTCTGCGAACCACGTGACGTCTTACATCATGTGCTCATTCATGGTGCTGCTTCTTTTGTGCTGGTGCACAATCATCCCTCAGGAGATCCCAGCCCTAGCCGGCAAGATGTTTTGCTGACAAAAAAAATCAGTGAAGCCTGTGAGCCGATGCGGCTTCGCTTTGTCGACCACCTCATTGTTGGGCGTGCCTCTGATCATCATGCTCGCCCTTATCACAGTTTTGCAGCAGCTGGTTTGCTTGCTTGATTTGGTTGTAGGTTGAGTATGCTAATATTTATTCATTGGAAAATTCAGGATCAACAAATACATTTGCCATATGCCTGAAATTCATCCAAGTGCCATTGTCAGTGAGCGTGCCAGTATCGCTGAGGACGTTACCATCGGGCCGTTCACCATTATCGACGCTGAAGTAGAAATCGGTGCGGGTTCGGTAATCGGGGCTCATGTTTGGATCACCGGTAATTCGAAATTGGGCCGTAACAATACTGTTGGTTACGGCTGCATCATCGGCGCTGACCCCCAGGATGTATCGTTTGCCGCCGATACCCATAGTGAGGTTGAAATCGGTGATGATAACAAGATTCGCGAATATGTTACGATTCACCGGAGCGCCTCAGATGGAGGCAGCACCAGAATAGGAGACTCTAACTTTTTAATGACGGGCGTTCACCTTGCCCATGATGTGCAAATGGGGAGTAACAATGCGCTTGCTAATAATGTGCTTATCGCTGGGCACGTGAAGCTAGCCGACCATGTCTTTCTTGGTGGTGGAAGTGCTTTTCACCAGTTTATACACATCGGGCAATACTCTATTGTTCAAGGTAATGCGGTTGTTAGTCGCGATGTACCGCCATACTGTATGGCACATGGGCGCAACGAACTCGCTGGCCTAAATGTCATAGGCTTAAGACGCGGGGGCTTCACGCCCAAGGAGAGGTCGGACATCAAGCGCGCCTATCAATTGTTATTTCGCGGTGGAGGCAATATGACGGAGTCACTCGCAGAGGCGGATAAGACAGAGTGGACAGATGTGGCAAAGCTTTTACTGCATTCTGCTAGGCATGCATCGCGCAAAGGCATCATGTCGCGATCAACTTCAACTGGGTGAGTGTAACGCTACTATCTGCGGTGTTGGCTTGTAAGATTACCAACTCTTTTTGTATTTCATAATACCTTCGCCGATACCTTCTGCAAGCGATTGGCGATACCATGCTTTCTTCATTCGAGAGCGTTCCTTGCTGTTACTGACAAAGCCACACTCAACAAGTACGGCGGTGTTTTTGGTGTTTCTTAGCACGTAGAACTTGGACTGTTTGGCACCGCGGTTGATGGTATTGAGCTTACTGCAAATGTTCTTTTGTATATGGGTTGCGAGTTTTTTGCCTTCGCGGCCATAATAAAAGGTTTCTAATCCATAGGGGTCACGCTTCCAGACATGATTATAGTGGATACTTACAAAAATCGAGTTGCGATAGCGATTACCAATGCTGACCCGGCCCGGCAGTGTTATGAACTGATCACTCCGCCGTGTCAGTTTAGTCCGAATACCGCGTTGCTTAAGGTAGTATTCCAAACGTAGTGCTGTGTCTAAGGCCAGATGCTTTTCATAGACGAGACCGTGATTCCCTCCCTTGTCATGTCCGCCATGACCAGCATCGATGATCACATAGCTGAAGTTCTTAGCAAATGCTTGAGGGCTGGATAAGCCAACGATGATGATGCTTAGGCAGATGAGTCGCAGTGCGGTGTATGGCATTTGGATAGATGGATAAATCAAGTGATGATGAGCAACGAATGTAATTAATCGAGATGACTATTCATTAATTATAAATGAAAGGTGGCCGCTCAGAGGCATTGCGAACTTTATTTCTCTGAGCTTCCTCGGCAACGGGATCGTATGGGACACTACCCGCAACAACAACTTCCCCATTTGCAAATTTGGTCAATCGAGGATTTCCACTAGAGCCACGTTTGTGAAACTTGGTGAATTGGAGAATTCCACTTGGCGTGACGCAGCTGTGCCCAAACATGTCAGGTGCCAATTGATAGATCACGTGCATGTTGTTAGCGCCATCAAGCATGCCGGATGGTTTGCGGAAGCTAATTATTTTGCCGAGTGGAATAGTAGCGATTGCTCGTTTCCTATTGACTGAGGTAACATTTGCAAAGAGCTCCATCGAACGATTACCGGTGAAGCTCAGCAGCTCGTATTCACGTATTTCATTGGGAGCCCCGGGAATACCGACCCGTTGACTCCACATGACACGGCCTTTCATGACGTTAAATGACAATCGATTCGATACGAATCCGTTGCGCCCGGCTTCGGGCATTTGGATGTAAACTTGGCATATGTAGTTGCCCATTGTTTCGAGTGCATATGATGAGTTCAGTATGACTGAACGTGCTACCGTTTCTCCGGCAGCGATAACGACAACTCCGTAATTTGTGGGCCTAGATGGGGTAAGGCCGCGACCTCGTGCAGAGATGATAAAGTCGAGCCATGGGCTGCCGTTTTTTTCGCTCAACGTTATCTTGCGACCCGCATTATTAGTGATGTAAACGGTGGCCTTGATAGGCTCATTAACAATGTAGCTTGATTTATTGAGTTCTAGTCTTACCGCAAGCTGGGCACTTGCTTGCGGAGTTGTGGCTATTACGGTGACGATGAGGCAACATATCGTCGCAACGTATTTTGGTAATTGTCTCATTGTCATAGCTTTGTTCATTTTTAGGTGCCTCGCTTGAGATACGTTGATCTTACTTAGTCGAGTTGTTGCAGGTTCTAAAGCCAATATCTGGCCGCCTAAGACCGCGATTTTCTACCCATTCGCGCGCACGTGCTCCGTATTTTGGACGCATGTAGGAAGCCCCACCCACCATGAAGCGAGGGGGGGCGGAGGGGTCAGCGGGATCGAGGGTGGGCTCGCGCATCCATTCGGATACATTGCCTGCCATGCCGAATAGCCCAATCGTGGTTTGTTCAGCCTTATCAACTGCCATGTAGCCATTACCCTGAAGCTTACTGGGGTCTGAGCTAGACGAGCAGGCTGCATACCAATCACGATAAGTGGGCAAACTGCGACCCTTCCACTCGGCGTATGCGTGAGCATCCCACCAATCTACGCCCACCACGGGGTGATAGAGCTCCATTTGGTGATCATTCCATTTCTTGCCTTCTTTTGCTGCAGTGTAAAGAGCGTGCCAATCATCTGGCCTATGTGATGTCTTGTAGCTGGGTTGATCTTCATGCTGATATACATCTTGCATGTCTTTCGGGAGAATCTCAACCGCTTCAATGAATTCGGCATACTCCTCAATGGTAACTTCGTGAGCATCCATCCAAAAGCCGCGGATCTTATGGTGAAAGCCATAAGGGTCTGGGTATTTGCCCGCCGCAATGTTGACCATGTCGGTTACAGCTCTTTTTTTCGGCTTGGGTTTGAAGGAAGATAGATAAAAGCCAAGGCTGATAATGCAGAGAAGTGCTAAAATAATCGTTAGGATTTTACCAGCAAGGGTCGAAATGTGAAGATAGTGCACCGTTGTTGAATCGATGCGCATGGTAGAACTGTTAATCTGACCACTCTCCCCGGGCTTGGTTAGTTGCCGTTGAATTTCGCCAGCAAGATCATGAATTTGAAGCCATGACTTGGGTTGCGCATTATTTAGCAATGCCATCGAGCCAAGTAAGGTGCTGGTTCGTGTTGCTCCTGGCTCGTTGGGCTCGATCATGTCTTGTAGCAACTGTCCGAGTAGCTCTTTGTCCTTTTTGAGATCCGATTGATGTGGGTGACCTGATACCGCCAGATTGGTCATGCGACAGTGAAAGTCCCGATCTACAAAGATGTCGTGAGGCGATACATTCAAAGTGGCTATATTTCGTAACTCCATATGCTCATAGGCACTTGAAATATTGCATAGGATACGGGCTATCTGGAGCGGGGTGATGCTTTCTCCTTGGTCGTGAAGTTCTCCTAGGTCTTGACCTCTGATTTTCTCATAGGCAAAATAGCATACGTCTCCCTCATTGACGGCTTCCAAAATGGAGGCAACCAAAGGATGATCGACGCAGGCTTTCACCTTCACATCTGCGATGAACTTGACCCGTGTTTCTTCATCGGTAAGGAATTCATCATCTAGGCTGCAGACTAAGACCTGTCGCTGTATCGATATTTGGGTAGCCTCCCAGGTTGAGGTCGTTGTACCTTTGTAGAGGAGAGAACCAAGCAGGTAGTCACCAACTTCTTTTCCAGTGCTAAATGATGATTCTGAATTCGAGAGCATGATCGGACGACATGATTTTGTAATGCTTCTAAACTAAGTATGCAACACTTACAATCAAGCAATCGTGAATTTGCGGGTGACGGCTTGATCGTCTGGGTTCGCTGAGCGGAACGGCGTCGCGGAACTACAGGAATTTTGCGCAAAAGTTTACGTACGTTTTGAATTTGTTTGTGTCAAAAAAATATCCTCATCGAGCTGCAAAAATCATTTGGGTCACACGAGTACAAAACAGCCCCCCCCTCATCCACGACATGATGAAACTAAATCATTATAATCTGTTGCTAATCCAAAGTAAGAATGATGCCTACTAATTATATCTAAGTAATAGATCTCAATTAATCGGTAATCCCTTGTTTGCGGGGTATACAAATATTTTAGGAATTTAGTATTATAATACCCATACGCTGATCGCACTAATCAATCACGAGAGGTTGTTACGTATAGCCCCATTTTTTAACATCAAATCAATATGGCCCCAATTATTGTCACAAAACAAGACCCTCAGAACATCAAACCACTATCTAGACGAGAGACACAGGTGATCGCATTGCTTGCAGAGGGGTTTTCGAAGCAGAAAATCTCACGGCGACTGTGTATTGAGGTTTCTACGGTGGCTACCCATGTGAAGAGTATCTACCGTAAAATGGAGGTTGATAATGCTGCTGGTGCCATCAGCAAGGCATATCGTTGTGGTGTTCTCTTTTTGGTTTAAACAAGCATTGGCAGGTGTATGCCAAAGGTGAGTGAGGAGAAAATTGTTAAAATTTGTATCGGCTAGCCTTGTTGAGTAGACAACAAGGTCGGGTACACTGAATCAATTCGTGACATCATATGCAAAGGTATGTTTACCCCATATTATGAGGATAGACAGATATTCAAAATCTGTTGTATGGTAACGTTATCAATCAAAAACTTTGATGTAAGTTTACGCCTTAAACAGTCAATAAAGATGATTCCTATTATCATAAAAAAACAAGATCCTCAGAGCATTGTAGCCCTTTCAAAGCGGGAGGTGCAGGTTATCGCTCTGCTTGCAGAGGGGCTATCGAAGCACAAAATCTCAGAGCGTCTCTCTATCAAAGAGCCAACAGTGGCGACGCATGTGCGCAACATCTACCATAAATTGGGAGTGAAGAACGCTGCCGGTGCGATTAGTAAGGCGTATCGTTGTGGTATTCTATTTTTAGTTTAACCATTTCCTGAGAGCTCGCCTAGGATTTGATTATCACGAAACTGTGTTGTTGCGCTGCCAGAGTGTGTGGATAGTCTCTGGGTATGCTGAAAATGAGCAAATCCTTTGTAATCCGCATGACGCTCTGGTCAGTGCTGATGCTCTATCTGCTCTGTGATTTTTTTCTGTTTAATGGTCCTCTGAGAAGTGAGCTGCGGCTCATGTTTCCTACCAAAGAGGATAGAGTGGCTGAGGCCGTGGCCGAGGGTATTTGCGCCCGTGTTTATAATGCGCCTATTTACTTGAGTCAGGTAGATCGAAGGTTGCAAGAGCGGCTATGGCGCACTGGGCGTGATCCATTGCGGGTCAGTGAGGCGGAGCTGAAGATGCTGCGCTGGTTGGCTCTTGATGAGCTCATTACAGAGGCTGTTTTGCGAATTAAAGTGAGGGTCAACATCGAGCAAGCGAGGGTTTCCTCGAAGGATGTAAACGATGAGCTGGCTCAGTTTGAGAGACGCTTTGGTTCAGCACAGCAACTCGATGAAGCCATGGCGGCTCAGGGTATTGGAAGCAGGAAAGAACTTCGCTTGCGTATGCAGGCACGCTTAGAGCAGGAGAAATACCTCATGTCTAAAATAAGAGCGAGTGTTACGGTCAGTGATGAAGAGGCCAAAAACTGGTATGATGATCATTCAGAGGAGCTGACAACGTCGGAGCAGCGCCGTGTGAGACACCTTTTTATCGCGACTCTTGGGCGATCTTCCGATGAGGTAAAACAAATACTCGCTGGGCACCTTGAGTCCATCAAAGCCGGTAATTCATCGATTGAGAATTTGGCAGCATCTGTGAGTGAGGATGAGGGAAGTAAAGGTGCTGGTGGTGATTTGGGCTGGATGCTCAAGGATAGATTGCCCGGTGACTTTGCGGCATACACTTTCACGATGCCGTTGAATCAACCGAACTTGATTCGGACCAAGCTAGGCTGGCACATCATAGAGGTCACCGAGATCAGGCCGCCTGAGCTGCAGCCTTATGAGAAGATGAAAGCAGAAATCATGACCTCCTTGTCTGACCTACGGCGCAAGCAAGCCATTGATCAATATCGGCACCAGCTCCGATTATTAAATCATGAAAAAGTTGAGATTTATCGGCAGCTCCTAGATTAAGTGAGATCGGGGGTCTGCCGTAAAAATAAGCTAAACAGCTAGTCCGCGTCCTTTTTTTTGAGCTCCTCACGCAGTTTGTCAATGAAGCCCTCAACGGTGGGATACTCAGCTGCTCCAAAGCGGCTAAACTCTCTGCCGTCATCACCAAAAAGTAAGATGAAAGGAACACCAGTTACCTTGTGATCCCTCATTATTTTTCGGTTTTTTAGGGTTAGTGACTTGTTTGACTTAGGCATGTCGAGTTTGACTAAAATAAACTTATTGGAAACCGGGCGAGTGAATGAGCTCTTAGAAAAGACCTGCTTATGCATCATGATACAGGGTGGGCACCAATCCGATCCAGTGAACTGTACTAGCACGTATTTCTTGTTTTTCTTGGCTGATGCTAGTGCGCTTTCAAGGTTCGTAGTCCAGCTGCTGGCACTTGCATAACCAGAGCATACAAGGATAAAGATGGTAGTGACGATAATCTGTTTAATGGCTTTCATGTAATGGGTAAGACTGTTTGTGATGAGAATTTATTCCAAAAATATCGATCACTGCCAACTAAAATGCTAAACATGCGTTATGCAAAGCTTGCTCGTTGCAACTGGAAATAGTCATAAGACTGATGAAATTCGTTCTATTCTGGGGCCGGGGTATGTTGTTTCCGATTTGAAATCGCATCCTGAATTGCCCGAGGTCGAAGAGACGGGAGTCACCTTCCATGAGAACGCGGCATTGAAGGCACTAGAAATCAGCAATCAGGTAGATGGTCTTGTTTTGTCTGATGATTCAGGCCTTGAGGTGGACGCCTTGGGTGGCGAGCCAGGGGTTTATTCCGCACGCTATGCAAGAATGGGCGGTGATGACGAGAATCGTCGTTTCTATATAGATAACATTAGCGGCAGAGCCGGTGATGATGCCGCTAATAATGCCAAACTTCTCTGGGCCCTAGGGGATGAAAAAAATCGTAGCGCACGTTTCCGCTGTGTGATGGTGCTGGCTCAGGCAGGGGAGCTACTGGCTAGTTTTGATGGAGCGGTTGAAGGAAGTATGCTCGACAAGCATCATGGCAAGGGAGGTTTTGGCTATGATCCTTTGTTTGTGCCAGATGGTTATAATAAGACCTTTGCCGAGCTAAGCTCGGAGATTAAAAATCAGCTCAGCCATCGTGCCAGGGCGATGGAGAAAGTCGTGAGATGGCTGGCAGACCACACAGCTTAATGGTCTTGAATAATTATCGCCATGTCATCTTGTTGTAGTAGTCCTCCACCTGAATCACCAACACCCGAAGTTGATGATTCCTCTTGTTGTGGCGGCACTAGCAAGAGCTGCGACTGGTTGTTGTGGGGTTCTTTATTTTTTGTTCTGCTAGGTTATTTTGGGCATTTATTTTTCGCAGACCTAATAGCTGATGCCTCAACTAATTTGGCACATTATTGTCGCGGTGTGTTTGAGTTGTTCAATAAGATGTGGTGGGGGCTTGGCCTAGGAGTTTTGGCAGTCGGTTCGCTCGGCTGGATGCCTCGTGAGTGGGTTGCGTCTGCGTTGGGGAAACCGGGCACGATTAACGGAATTTTAAGGGCTATCTTTGCAGGATTGTTCCTAGATTTATGTAATCATGGGATTCTGCTGGTTGCGATGAAGTTGTATGAACGTGGTGCATCTTATGGCCAGACATTGGCTTTTCTGATTGCTAGCCCATGGAATTCTCTTTCTTTGACACTGGTGCTCATTGCCTTGATTGGCATCAAGTGGACCTTAGGTTTTATTTTGCTCTCGGTCGTAGTTGCCGTAGTTACCGGGCTGGTGGTTGAGATATTGGTTAAGAACGGGCACTTGCCAGCGAACAACCATAGTGTTGAGTTGCCAGAGGGATTTAAGCTCTGGCCTGAGATGAAGGAGGCTTTCAAGAAATCTCGATTAAGCCATATCCTGTTAGTAAAGATGGTAAAATCTGGTTTGAGCGAATCTCAGATGATCGTGCGTTGGATTTTTTTTGGCACCGTACTTGCCGCAGCTATCAGAGCCTTCGTGCCTATCGATGTGTTTGGTGATTGGTTTGGTCCTACTTGGACGGGGGTCATGTTGACACTGGTAGCGGCAACGGTGATTGAGGTTTGCTCCGAAGGTTCTAGCCCCATTGCTGCAGATTTAGTGACACGAGCCAATGCTCCAGGCAACGGTTTTGCTTTTTTGATGGCTGGTGCAGCAACAGACTATACCGAAATCATGGCGTTAAAGGAAACGACGAGATCATGGAAGATGGCTTTCATCTTGCCAATGTGCACCTTGCCTCAAGTGGTTGTGATCGCCTGGATGGTGAATAGCTTGGCATAGTAGGGAATTATTTGCGAGCAGCACGTAGAGGGCTGATGACGATTGCGTTTCGATCATAGCGAATAACTCCGCGAACCAGATCAGCGATATATTGCAGTACTACATGAGCAGGTATGTTGCTGAGATTTAGCGTTACTCTGCGATTATCGAAATCACCATTAAGATCTTTAATGATAAAGTTAGGAGTTACTTGTTTATCTGATATGTGGCTAATTTGTGCGGTTAAAGTTTGCAGTGAGTCATGAAGTGTCAGCAGCTCAAAGTCTACCTCTGGAATGATAATTTTCTTCAGCGCAAACTTGGTTGGGATACCATTTAGATTCGTTTTGGAGGGCTCTGCGTTTAATGATGGCAATGATACGCATAGTGTAAAAATAATCGCAGCGAAGATATTTGATTTCTGGCAGTTCATTATAGGATGGGAAAAAATTGTAACAGATACGCCATCTTTACGGTGTCATAGGCTAAAAAGCAAAGCCTTAATTCATGATGATGAGTGCTTGCGCTTCTTCGTGTTTGGTCTTTGATTTGGTTGTGGTCAATAATGCCAGTGTTAATGTAGATCGAGCAGCTACACGGTCCGTGGAGTCACCCCAGCCTGTGGAGCTAAATATGAGCCCCATTGAAGTAGCCTCTTGTCTGCAGCACTTATCAGATTTAATTTTTTTCGACACTTCTGGTAATATTCCTACGAGTAGTCGTGGGCCTGTATCAATTATTGCTGCTAATTCGGTAGATACGATCAAGGGTCGTATTGATGATGATGGGGATGTTGAGCGTTTGCGCTCGGCTGTTGGTCAGTGGGATGTTCAAGCACGTTCGCTTGGTTTTCCAGCTGGTGGAGCATGTGGTTGGATTGATTATGAGGGAGGTTTCTGTTTTGGAATCTATCCAGAGATGTTGATTTACCAACATGATCGAGGGCAGTGGTGGCAATGTGGAAATCTTGCGCGATGTATAGATGATACTGAGAGTTCTTCAGACAAAGCATCTATAAGTAATTTCGAACCGCTGATGTCCGAGGAACAATACAAAAAAGGGGTGCGCCGCATCCATGAGTATATTGCTGCTGGCGATATTTATCAGGTTAATTTGACTCAATGCTATCGCGCGGACGCTACAGGAGGTTCTTTATTTTCGCTTTATCAACACCTTCGTCAGGAGACGCCAGCACCGCTAGCTGTGTGGATGAAACTCAATCAAAGGGAGGTGCTTTCATCCTCGCCTGAGACATTTTTGCGCATGAGTGGAAAGTCTGTTGAGACACGTCCGATAAAGGGAACGCGACCTCGTTTCGAGGACTCTGAGGCGGATCAAGCCTCAGCTCGAGAACTTCTTAATTCGGAAAAAGAAAATGCGGAGCTCATTATGATTACTGATCTGGAACGCAACGATCTTGGGAAGGTGTGTGAGTTTGGTAGCGTGCGGGTGGCTGATATGCTTTCTTTAGAAAAGCTTGAGCATGTTTATCATTTGGTCTCAACAGTGACCGGTACTCTGCGTGATGATGTTGATCAAGTAGGCGCACTAGCGGCTTGTTTCCCAGGAGGGAGTATTACAGGTGCTCCCAAGAAGCGGGCGATGGAAATCATTGAAGAACTGGAAACTGCGCCACGAGGGCTTTACACAGGAGCGGTAGGTTACTTTGGCTTCAATGGGGAGAGTCAATTTAATATACCCATTCGCACTCTGGTGAGAGATGGCGATAGTCTGCATTATCACGTGGGTGCCGGGATTGTTGCTGATTCTGACCCCAGCGAGGAGTTCGAGGAAACTTTACACAAGGCAAAGGGTATCAAGTTGGCTATTGAGCGCTATCAGCGGGAGGGGGACAGCTAGTTGGGCGTTGACGAATGGCGGTTATGCATTAGGTTAATTCCCTATTAAATATTACTTATGAAATTCGCTCAAATCACATTGGCTGCCCGTTTATTTTCTCTAGTTTGCTGTGTGCTTTTGCTGCCGTCTTGTAAACTGGTATCGAGCATTGTTAAGCTGCCAGTCAATATCGTAAAATCTACAGCGAGTATGGTGGGGGTGAGTAATTTGACCGATCACCCTGCTCAGCCAGTGAGCAATGATTCGGCAACTGGTGCTGAGACCAAGGAGATTGATGCTCAATCAGCGTCTCGCAAGCTCGATTGATCCGACCGAATCTAACGACGGGGCAGAAGGAGCGAGATTGTTGATCGTGCCGGTATTGAGCGAGTACGAAAAAACGCGGCCTGACGGAGGAATCCGACATGACCGCGTTGTTGTGATTGATTTATATTGCTTGGGCCTAATCGCCAATTAGCTACAGCCGCAACCACCACCACAGCACTTAGCACTGGCAAAATTCTCTGAGACGACGTCCCAGTTGACCACATTCCAAAATGCTCCTATATAGTCAGGGCGACGGTTTTGGTAGTTGAGGTAATAAGCATGTTCCCAGACATCGAGTCCAAGGATGGGCTTGCAACCGCAAGCACCTGCAAATTCACCCATGAGTGGGTTGTCCTGGTTCGCTGTCGATGAAATGGCAAGTGATCCATCTGCCTTTACACCGAGCCACGCCCAGCCGGAGCCAAAACGTGTGGCTGCTGCTTTTGCAAAAGCTTCCTTCATTTCGTCTAGTGAACCAAAACTACTGTCGATTGCTTCGGCGAGTTCACCAGATGGTGCTGATGATCCACCAGGAGCTATCACTTTCCAGAACAAGCTGTGATTGAAGTGTCCGCCGCCGTGGTTACGAACGGGTGTTTGGATATCAGCAGGTACTTTATCGAGGTTTTGAATCAGTGCTTCTACAGAGACGCCTTGCAGGTCAGCGTTGCCCTCGAGGGCTCCATTGATACCAGCGACGTATGTTGCGTGGTGCTTGCTATGGTGAATCTCCATGGTGCGCGCATCAATGTGCGGCTCCAGAGCATCATATGCGTATCCTAGTTCGGGTAATTCGTGGGCCATAATGTCTTTTTAGTTTGTATGAGTTGTCATCTCTTCGCTGTGAGGTTAATGGTATCACATGCGCGGATGTCGTCGGAACTATGGCTCAGGATTCACGCACCGCAAGAAAAACTCTTCTCGATCCTAGGCATCATGATTTCTCCAGAACAATTACCGCTTGTTGCCGCTGCAGCCGGCTTACTCACAGGCACGTTGCTAACGTGGTTCATCGTTTCTGCAAAAAACAAAGCCCAAGCGGGCGTTGATGCGGAAAAGTTGAAGGCAGAACAGCGCCGCCTGCAGGATCTTGTTAATGACTTGGATGAGCTGCAGGGCCAGCATGATAAGCTTCATGAGCAGGAGCGGACCTTGAGAAGAGCGCACACTGAGCTTGAAGTAAGGCTTGATGAGGAAAAGAAGGCCGCTGCTGAGAAGCAAGCCCTGCTTGAAAAAGCAGAGCTCCGCTTGACGGATACTTTCAAGGCTCTTTCTGCTGAGACATTAAAGTCGACGCAGGATCAATTTCTATCGATGGCGAAAAACAGCTTGAAGATGCAGCAGCAGGAGGCAACCAGTGAGTTGGAGAAGCGCAAGGTAGCGGTCGAGCAGCTGGTAAAGCCTATTTCTGAAACCTTAGAAAAGGTGCAGACGCAAATCACCGAAAATCAAAAGCAGAGAGAGGGCGATAAAGCGGCATTAAAGCAGCAGATCATACATATCACGGAGTCCAACCAAGGGCTAGAAAATGCTACCAAAAATCTGGTCAAAGCTCTGCGTCAGCCGACCGGACGTGGCCAATGGGGTGAGATGCAGCTGCGCCGTGTGGTCGAAATGGCTGGCATGCAAGAGCACTGTGATTTTGAGACACAAACGACGACGACAACAGATGAGGGTAAACGCCTTAGACCAGACCTTATTGTGAAATTGCCTGCTGGTCAGCAGGTGGTTGTTGATGCCAAGACTCCAATGGATGCTTACTTGGATGCCATTGAAACAGATGATGAGACGACACGGGCAGCAGCGATGGCACGTCATGCGAATCAAGTGCGTACCCACATTCAGCAGCTGGGTAGTAAGAAATATCAGGATCAGTTCGAGATCACTCCAGAGTTTGTTGTGTTGTTTTTGCCCAGTGAGGCTTTTTTCTCTGCAGCACTGGGACAAGATTCCAGTCTGATCGAAAAAGGAGTTGATCAAAATGTTATCTTAGCAACGCCGACGACTTTGATAGCTTTATTGCGCGCTGTTGCTTTCGGTTGGAGGCAGGAAGCATTAGCTCAAAACGCTCGTGAGATTTCTGCAGTTGGCAAAACTCTATATGAGCGCCTTGGAGTTTTTGCTGGTCACCTTACGAAGGTGGGTAAGAACTTAGAGACCACGGTCAAAAATTATAACAGTACGATCGGCTCGTTTGAGCGTTCTGTTCTTCCAGGGGCGAGAAAGTTTTCTGAGCTTGGAGCCGCGTCAGAGGATGCTCGCATCAGCGAGGTGAAAGCGGCAGAAGCAGTGCCAAGGCAGATTAGCTCGGACTCTTTGCCTGTGGATGAACAAGAGGAAGGCCTAAATGTTGATCATATTTTGCCTGATCAGCCTGATATAGGATCAGCGGCTGATGATTTCCGTTCCGCCCTCGATTAGTGTGGTAGTAGGGGCGAATCTTACTTCTCAACCTTATTGGAGGAGTTCCATGCCGTGGGCTGGAGCTGATAGTCAGGGAGATAATTGCGGTCCTTCCATCCACGATGGAAAATCTCAGTGGCGGATCCTGACATGGGAGGCACCAGCCAGCTCCAGTTGCCAGATACGAGACGTTTATTAGCCTGCTCTTTTTCGACAAACCGCATAAATTCTGATGAGGCTCGGTGGTGATCGACAATGCGAACACCATCTTCCGAGTAGGAATGCAGGACCGCCTCGTTGAGCTCCACAAGGGCGCGGTCCTTCCACAAGGCTTCTGCTTTGTTGTCCCGTAATCCCATCTTGTCAGCAATGACGGGCAGCAGATTATAACGATCCACATCGCCCAAATCACGCGATCCAATTTCCGTTCCCATGTACCAGCCATTGAAGGGTGCTGCTCTAAAGTTTAAACCGCCAAGACGTAGGTTCATGTCCGAGAGAATAGGCACTGAATACCAGCGCAGGCCCAGGTCTGCGAACCATTCCAGACTGGGGTGGCGCAAAGGCACCTCTAGGCATGACTCCTCGGGTGGATCGTAAAGCCGAGCCGCTTCGCCCCTTTTTTGGATAATCCATGGGAGCAGATCGAAATCCGTGCCCTGCCCACGCCATCCCATTTCCTGGGCGAGCCGGGTGAACTCCTCATGCTTAGGATCACCGAGGTATGTTCCGTCTGCCTGCTTGCCGTAGCCGGCGTAGCCAAAAAGCTGGTGATTCCAGATGCGCAGCTGGGCTCCTTGCTCATCTTCCGGTGCATAGATGCTAATCAAGGGTTTGATTTTGCCCTTGTTGGTAGCTTGGCGGATGTGCTGGTGCAAATCCTCGGCAACAGCATCGGGTTCGAGAAGATCACGTTTGTCCCGCACTTCCAGAGATTCCCAGAACAAGCGCCCAATGCAACGGGCATTATTGCGCCAGGCAACGCGCGCACCATGTTCAAGCTCCTCGAAGCTTGGCTGCCATGGGTGGCCACTCTCAATGGTTTCGATTGCAGCAGCTTGGCGTGTGGCAAGCTTTGTCTTATCCCAGTCCAGTTCTTGATGGCACAGAGTTAAGAAATCGAGGGCTTCTTGTTTAAGAGAGCTTGGATGGGTTGAGGACATGCTAGATAATAATGATTTAAAGTGAATAATGGGAGCTAGCGAGCATGGCTTGTGAGGTCAAATGCTTTGATTTTGGCTTGATCTTGAAGAAGGAAATTGTAGCTGATGATTGTTTATGGTGACCGTTGAAATGTATTTTCGTGCCATGGCCATGATCCATTCATCCATTCTGGGGCATTTCCTTGAATGCGCTGCCAGAGGTAATCGAGGGTTTCTCCTACTTTGGAACGGTCACGAAAGGAGACCTGGCGGAAGTCGAGTGTGTCGGATTGCTCGATAAGCTGCCAAACGAATACTGGGCTTTTTACTTCCGAGGTGACGATCTCGGTGAAGCGCATGTCGATGAGCAGAAGTGAGCCTCCGTTTGCCGGGTCAACCACGACCTTGTGCCAGTCTTTGGCGAACCAGGTGAGTTTTTGAGCCTGCGGGTAGTTCTTGAGGGGCTTGAGTAAGGTGTGCCCGCTGGGCGTGGTATCGATCCGACAGGGGCGGTCGGGCTTATCAAAAAACGACCAGTAGGCAATATGATAATCTCCCTCTGACTCGGCGAGCATGCGCCAGAGAAATATGTTAGATATCGTGGGGGCCGTCATCATCCGTGCTGGGGTGATGCCGTGTGCGCTGAGTTGTTTTTTGAAGTAAACGTTCGCTTGGTGTTGGAGCGTGAAGCTCGCGGTGGTGTAGAGGCAGAGCCAGATGGCTGCGCTGCGTCCGATGATCGTGCGGGTGGGTGAGTCCTTCTTGAAAAATAGAACCAGCAGAAGACCCGCAAGCATGGGCAGTGTGAAGGAGATGTCGATGATCGACATATTGTTCAAGGCAAAGCGGTGGTTACTGAAGGGCTCGAAGATCTGAGTGCCGTAGGAGGTGAAGCAGTCGATGGCGACGTGGGTGACCCAGGTGATAAAGACAAACCAGGTCGCCTGCCGTTGGGTCACGCCTCTTTTCCGGTGAATTTTGGCTAGCAGCCAGCCAAGGACAAGGGCGGCCAGAAAGCACATCAGGATAGAATGGGAAATGCCGCGGTGCCATGAAAGCTGCTGCACCTTATCGAGCCATGGGTAGGCGATAATATCGAGATCGGGAAGGGTGCCAATAAACACCCCCCAAGCCATACCCTTCCAGCCCAGCTGCTTGCGAAGCGTCATTTCGCCGCACAATCCGCCGAGTGCTGCTTGGGTGATGGAATCCATGGCGAGAGGCTAGCCCGCATTGACTATGCCTGCAAGTGGATGTGCACAGGTAATCGGTGGTATCAGTTTGATAGGGGGTTTGTATCATACATAGATATATGCTATGGAATCTGTTATGGAATTTGCAGAACGCCGGAGACTTTTTTTTTACCTTATCTTATTATCACTCGTGATCGGCGGTATGGTATATTTGAATCAGCTCAGAGGCCAAAAAGCAAAGACCTCATCACAAGTAGAAGTAGTTGATGATAAGCTATCTGCTGCCGATTTTCTCGACAAAGCCTATGAACCCACGGCTTACGATTATGAGCAAAAACAAGCGAGCCGTGATGGCACGGGTAAGATCTACATGGGTCGTGAGATTTCCCAGGTGATGGGGCATGCCGCCATTCATTGGCTTGAGCGCCCAGAGCGGGAGGCAGAGGAGGCTGCGAGCCGGGTGATGAACGGCTTGGCGCGGGAACTTAAATCTGACGCGGTGATTGTCGATGTTGGTTCGGGTTCAGGCTATTATGCCTTCAAGCTCGCAAACCTTGTGCCGCAAGGTAAGGTGATAGGCGTCGATATTCAGCAAGAAATGGTTGATTATTTGGTGCAAAAGGCAAAGCGCTTGGGCGTAAGCAACGTGGATTCTAATCTGGGTAACATAAATTCTGTACAACTGCCTGCTGCGAGTGTGGATGCGGCAATCATGGTGGATGCTTACCATGAGTTTTCTCACCCGAATGAGATGATGCAGTCTATCGTGTATGCCCTCAAGCCAGGTGGCCGTATCTATTTATTGGAATATCGTGCGGAGGATCCTGCGGTGCCCATCAAGCCGCTTCATAAGATGACAGAAGCTCAAGCTGTTAAGGAAATGCAAGCGGTTGGCTTAAAGCATCTCAAGACTGAGGGCTATCTGCCGTGGCAGCATTTCATGGTGTTTGTTAAATACTGAGCCATATAGCTGCCGATGAGGTCATGGCTTTGATAGAAAAGCTATGGTGCTTTTTGCAGATACTCTCGGTCTTCTATGACCATGACACCCCTCCAATCTCGTCGCAGAGAAATCCTTTCTCGGGTTCTATTTTTACTTTTTAAGCCGCCATACTCAATCGTTAGTTTGGCACTCAATCGGTGAATTTCCATATCATTGAATTTCAGCACAGGAGCGCGCTTTTCCCTGAGCATGGTGTGGATCGGGGTTTCCAAATGATCTGCATTCCACAAATAGTTTGCTGGGGGAAAGTCATCAAGCAGGCTGAGGCTCATGAATACCTCTCGCAACTCGGACTCGCTGTTTTTTTTGGTAAGCCTTCGTGCTGCGTTACGGCAGCGGAGACGTTCAAGCAGTGCTCCCTCTGGGTTTTTCCCATCCTCTGCAATTTCTGTAAGAGCTTGAAGGAGTTGAAGCCGCATGCCGGCAAGCCACTGCTTGCGGGTAATGGATCCTGATTGATACCACACAAGCAATTGATTAGGTGGTATTAATGGCGGACGAGGCATGGTTGATTGATGTTGAGAATGAGGAAGATATGGCCAATCAGTGATTACTATATTCAGGGAATAGCTTGGCGATAAATGGATCGGGGGGTGAGGTAATAGTTAATTGTTTGTCGCTTACGGGGTGCCTCAATGTCAACGATTTAGACTGTAAAAGCATACGCGATCCAGTGCCAAGAAGTTGCCCAAGGTGTTGGGATGTCTCAATGCCGGCATAACGAAAGTCGCCCACGATCGGCTTGTTAATATGTAACATATGCCGGCGAATTTGGTGATAGCGACCTGTGTGGGGTTTTGCTTCGACCAGTGAAATACAGGATGAATTTTCATCGGCTAGGCAGGGCGGATATGCTGAAGCTAAGCAATGAAAACTGGTGTGGGCATCGCGTATTGGCTCGTTGTCCTCTTTTTGGATACCTTGATAACATTCCCACGGCTGATCACTCACTGTACCCTGACAAACAGCCCAGTAGGTCTTGGATATTTTATGATGTCTTAGATCGCGGTGTAATGCTTTAGCCGCATCACGACAAAGAGCAAAAAGTAAGACCCCGGTGGTTGGGCGATCGATGCGGTGAATGTTGTAGACGCGATGATCGATCTGGTCGCGCAGTATTTTCATCGTGACTAAGTCACCTTCTTTGGGGTGATTAGCCGGATGAACAAGCTGACCAGCTGGTTTGTCTACAGCAACAAGCCACTCGTCCCTGTAAAGGATGGTGAGTGGCTTGTTGGTCGAGTTCATGGTTGGTATTGTCGCCAACCTGCGAGTGAACATTTATTATAGTTCACTGTAGGCATCTTCACCGTGTTCAGTGAGATCTATTCCTCGGTTCTCCTGTTCTTCTGTAACACGAATGCCGACGATGGCTTTGGTTATGAGCATGATAATGACTGTAGCTACAGCTGACCAGACAATCGTGACGCCAAGACCAGTGAGTTGTATTCCGAGCTGCTCACCCATAGGCTTCAAATTGCCGAGGCCGCCGAATGCAGTTTGTCCGAAGACGGCCAGTAGGATGGTGCCAAGAATACCGCCGACACCGTGAACGGCAAATACGTCCAAGGAGTCATCGATTTTGAATTTGTTGCGGATTAAGTTCACTGCGTAGTAGCAGAACACGGCCGCGATAGCACCAATGGCTATGGCACCCATCGGGCCGACATTACCAGAAGCTGGAGTAATGGTGGCAAGTCCGGCAATTAAGCCTGTGACCATACCGACGAGACTTGCTTTGCCGTTGAGCGTACGCTCCATGATGCCCCAGACCCCGGCGGCTGTGGCAGCGGACAGGTGAGTGACAAGCATGGACATGCCAGCGCCTTGCCCGGCACTGACCTGGCTGCCGGCGTTGAAGCCGAACCAGCCAACCCACAGCATGGATGCACCGATGTAGACCATTCCAGGGTTGTGTGGTGGATGTGGATGCTCTGGGAAACCTTTACGGCGCCCGAGCATGATTGCCATCACGAGTGCTGAAACACCAGCTGTCGCGTGAACGACGATGCCTCCGGCAAGATCTTGGATGCCCATTTCGTAGAGCCAACCACCTCCCCAGACCCAGTGGCAGACGGGGGCGTAGACGAGCACGAGCCAGAGTGCAGAAAAGACGACGATAGCGCTCATCTTCATACGTTCAACAACGGCACCAACATAGAGGGCTGGTGTGATGATGGCGAAAGTCATCTGGAACATGATAAAGAGTGTTTCGGGTAAGGTTCCTGCGGTAGTTTCCGTGGTAACGCCCTTGAGAAAAGCGGCATCTAAATTGCCAATCCATCCGCCATTGCCTCCCTTGAAGCAGAGGCTGTAAAGGCAGACAACCCATAATACAGAGGCCATGATGGCGATGCCTGAGCATTGAGCCATGACGGATAATACGTTTTTGGAGCGAACGAGACCGCCATAGAAGAGGGCGAGTCCTGGCATGGTCATAAATAGCACAAGAGCGGTTGCGGTGAGGATCCACGATGTGTCACCAGAATCGGTGGCTGCTATGACGGCTTCTGCTTCCTCTGCACAAATAGCCATCGTTGAGGCAAAGAGTAAGCAGGCGGAAGTGATTATTTTTCGGATAGAATGAGTAGGATTCATTGTTTAGTGTTTGTCTGGATAATTGGAGATGTCTAAGTTGCAAAGGGGTTTGAGGATTCCTAAGTTGTTCATAAAGAAAGATGATAAGCTTATTTATGAGCACTAGGAATCGTCACTTGCTACTAAGACACAAAAATCACAGCAAAAAGCGTACCGAAAAACAAAAAATATGAACTTATTTTAGCAGATTGCATGCCAACTCCATAGTTGCCCAGGCAATGCTCTATTTTCAGGTTTTTCTGTTTATCCCTATTTTGTCAGGTTACAAGCTCACCCGTGAGACCACAATTTGAAGAGCTGGACTATCAGCAAACGCCACTCGGTGAGGTTATCTTGCGCCGTCGAACGATGCAGACTCTGGGTGACCTTGAGATCTATGAGATCATGCTTGGTGCCGATTTTTTGATGTCGAGTCTGTTCACGGTTGTAGAAGAGGCATTATCTGATCTCGGTCTTGCAGCTGCGGCTGAGAGCTTTCCTCAGCAAGGGTTAGATGTCGTGGTGGGCGGTCTAGGGCTGGGTTATACAGCGAAAACAGCATTAGATCATGCTTCGTTAAAAAAGCTTATCGTGGTGGATTATTTAAAGCCTGTCATTGAATGGCATGAACGGGGTTTAGTTCCTTTGGGCCATTTACTTGTCGAGGATGAAAGGTGCGGCTTTGAGTATGGTGATTTTTTTCAGAGGGCCGTCAAGGCTCAGGGGGTAGGTTTTGACTCAGCTAAACCCGATGCAAAGTACCACGCTATTTTACTCGATATCGACCATTCACCGGCCCATTTGCTTAATGATAAGCACGCTTCGTTTTACCGCGCAGATGAGCTGAGCTTAATGACCGAACAACTTCATCCTGGTGGAGTTTTTGCGTTGTGGTCCGATGACCCACCTGAGGCATCCTTCATGAAGACTCTAAGAGATGTCTTCTTGAGCTGTGAGACACATGTCGTGCCATTTGAAAATCCGATTCTTGGGCGTAGTTCAGAAAGCACTGTCTATGTTGCTAAAGTCTGAAAGATGAGAGCCCCTAGCTAAACGATGAGAATATCGTCTCGAATGTTGCCGTTTGCAGTCTTGGCCTGCGCCTTGTTATGGGGCAGTGCCTTTCCGGCGATTAAGGCGATCTATGCTGAGTGGCAACGCGCAGATATTGATCCAACCATGCCAAACAGGCTACTTCTTGCAGGGGTGAGATTTATGATCGGAGGAGCTGCTTTGCTGATCTTAGCTAAAAAACCCATACAAGAGCTAAAAAATACATCACTGTTACGGTTACTGGCATTTGCCTGTGCTCAAACCTATATACAATACGCGTTGTTTTACACCGCTCTGGTCGTCTCAAGCGCTGTCTTAGGTGGATTGCTGGTTGGCTCAGGTAGTATTTGGTGGTTGTTGTTAGCACCTATTCTATTGAAGTCACCTTGGCCAAGTCGCCGGCAGTGGGGGTTTGTTTTATTAGGAGTATTGGGTGTGGTGCTTGCCGTCTATCGCCCAGGCGCTGGAAGTGGTCAGCCCGTGCTTGGTGGAGTTCTTTTTTGTTTATGCACTCTCAGTGGGGCGTTTGCTTTGATCATCCTACAAAAAATATTAAAGACAATGGGGCCAAGATCGGCGACAGGCTTTGGCCTTTTTTTTGGAGGCATACTTTTCATGCTTAGTGGTGTATCGGCGTGGTCGGAGTTGCCCGCTTTATTCTCATCCAAGGTGATGTTGTTGACGCTTTATCTTGCTTTTGTCTCCGCTTTTTCTTTTGGGCTATGGAACTATTTGACGAGTCTTTTCCCGGTGAACCTGCTAGCCGGCTATCGATTTCTCGTGCCAGTCTGTGCGGTCATCGAGTCATCTCTTATGGTCTCGGGTGAGACGCCTGGATATGGAATATGGCTGGGGGGAGCCTTAGTAATTGCCTCCTTGATTGGGCTACATCGCTACAGCAGTAGAGCTCATGGTGTAGCTCCTGTTAAATCGATCTGATGCCGTCCTTTGCGATGGTGATTTTGCGCTTTTTAAACAACGCGCCTGTTGCTTTTTTGAACGCTTTTTTACTAACTCCCAATGCCTGATAAATATCATCAGGCGGGCTGGCGTCACATAGTGACCAGAATCCATTCCGGGCAGCGAGTTCAACTTCGATTCTGGTTTCGAGATCTTCAATCTTTTCTCGAACTGATTGCTCAGGGGGTGTCAGGCTAAGGTCGATTTTACCATCGTCACGTAGCTTGGAGATATAACCAGTTAGGATTTCTCCAGGCCCAGGTTTGCGAAAGACTTCGTTGGCAAAGAGAACGCCGCTGTGTTGACCATTGATGATGGCTTTATAGCCAAGGTCAGTTTTAGCATAGACCATGAGCTCAACTTGTTGATTGATGGTGTAGTCAGGCTCTTGTTTGCTTAGATGCCGATTGATGCGTCTGCTGGCAACAATACGATCGCTCTCAGGGTCTACGTAAACATAGACCACATAAGATTTACCCACGTCGAGGCGGCTGTTTTGTTCTCGAAAAGGGATAAAAAGATCTTTGGCGAGCCCCCAATCAAGAAAAGAGCCAATGCCAGTAACAGAGATGCACTCCAGGCAGGCGAAGCTTCCTGGCATCGCCTTGGGGTGCTTCATGGTAGCGATGGGGCGGTCCTCAGAATCACAATAGATAAAGACGTCGACGGTCTCTCCTACTTCGCATGGCCCGTGAATTTCATTACGGGGCAAGAGGATATTGCCAAGCTCACCACGTGAATCCAGGAAGTAGCCTGGGGTGCTTTGTTTGATGACGGTGAGCTGTGCTCGTTCGCCTATTTGCGCTGGGGACTCAGACATGTAGAGGGGGGCTGGTAGTAGCTAACACAGGTAGTGGTGAGAGCTCTCCATTAACATCAATAGTTCAGACGCTAGTGTGGTGATTATGAGATGTGTTAGCAGGAGGAGCAAACACCTTGTGACGCGCAAGAAATTCATCAGCGGCGTTGGCGTAGGCTATACTTGCATTGCCAGAGGGGTCATGCTCAAAAATAGTTTTGCCATGGCTGGGAGCTTCCCCGATACGGATAGATCTTGGAATGACCGTGTTGTAGAGCTGCGCAGGAAAATAATTAGAAACTTCCTCGACGACTTGGCGCGATAGATTGGTTCGACCATCATACATGGTCATCAAGATGCCCTCGAGTTTTAGCTCAGGGTTGGCACCTGTTTCTCTTATCTGCTCGATGACTTGCACGATTTTGGCAAGCCCCTCTAGACCGAACCACTCACACTGCAAAGGAATGAGGATTTCGTCAGCTGCAGCCAAGGCTGAGGTCATCAAGACGCCGAGCGAGGGCGGGGTATCAAGAATACAGAAGTCGAATTGGTTTTGTTTTTTGTAGTCGGCAAGAAGCTTGCGTAATCGAACGAGGTGATCATCCATGCGAGCGAGCTCGATTTCGACACCTGCAAGATCCATCCCGGAGGGGATCAGAGATAAGTTTTCAATGCGGGAGGGGACAATCTTCTCCTCCAAGCGGCATTCGCCCAGTAATGGGTGGTAAATGGTGTCGTCACCATCACCATCAGATTCATGCCCGAGACCACTGGTCGCGTTTGCTTGAGGATCCAAGTCGATCAACAATACGCGCTGTTGGCGTTGAGCTAACCCAGATGATAGATTGATGGCCGTGGTGGTTTTACCGACACCTCCCTTTTGGTTCGCAATGGCAATTATATTCATTCTATTTCTACGATAATGGGATTTTGCGCTCGAGGTGGTCGCGCTTGACCATGCACTATTCGTGCGATCGACCAAAGAGAAAAAATGCATGATCTGTAAACGCGTCATTGCACTGGAGCTACATTTCGTCAATCTGCTCTCAGCAAGTGATGTTTATAACCGAGCCATGGGTAGGTCAAGCAGCGGGAGGGCGAGTCTTTAAGGATGCTCGTGCCCTGCTGAAGCTGGGTAAAGTGGCTGATCTTACTTATAAACATGCCGATCAAGGCCATGTCTTTCAGGCACAGGTAGGTTCTGGTAAAAGGCCAATGCGTGTTGTGGTTAAGGTATATAGCCCCACAAGGGTAAAGAACTTATGCCGCTGTAGCATGGCCCGATCTACAGGAGCGATGTGTGAGCATGCCGCGGCAGTATTGCTGGCTGGAATCAAGCAACAAGAGAGCAAGTCTGAGCAGGTCGATGCATCTGAGCATACTGCTAATACGAGCGCTGCTCCGCCAGCGGAGGTGATACCTATGAGTGTGCGGTTTTCACCTCATTTCCCTGAAGAGGGCTTGAATGCAATACATTTGAAGACCTGTGGTCATGCAATTGCAGATGTTGCTGACGAGAGACTCGCTTTATGGCTTTTCGAACATGCCGGATCTTCTGGTGCGGCCATGATCTCAGTCCCCGATGACAAACTTGCCGAGTTTTACAGGGTTCTTAACGGCCATTGTCGTATTTTCTGTGGGGATACTCAGGTGAGATTTCGTATGGGTTCTTTGCGTCCGGCGTTAGAATTAGAGCTCGAAGGTGAGATGATGTGGCTCAAGCTGAGGCAATCTGAAGATGGTGAACTTAGCTTGTTGATGTTGGGTGACAGCCTTGCCGAATGGCAGCCATCTGAGAATTTGCTGACAGTGGCAAATACATCTGCTTCACTCGATGTATCACGGCCGATGCTGTCGCAGGTGATTGATCCACATGACTTACTTGCTGGTGACTGGTTGCAAATTGAGCTGAAGTATTTTGTCCAAGTGTTGGAAGCTCTTGCTGACGGGTATCAATTGCCAAACGACTTGGGAGGGCTCGTGATCGAGGAGGCAATACCAGTTTTGGAGATGAATATAGCAGGTTCTACGCGTGCATTGCAGGTGCGTCTGACTGCTATTTATGGACAAGGGGAGCGTGTGGCCTTGGCTTCAACGAAACCATCAGAGGTTTCATTTCCCGTGCCATCCGATGAACCAAGTAGGTGGTTTGTTCGGAATCTTGAGGTTGAACAACGAGCTATCGCTAAGCTGATGGAGAGTGGCTTTAATGTGATTGATGCCACGGGGTCATTACTTCTGCGAGGTGAGGATGCCGTCATTGATTTTTTAACTACTGTTTTGCCCGGCTTGCGTCAGAATTGGCAGGTAGTGACAGATGAGCGGCTTCAACAGGTAGAGGGGCGTGTTGATCGAATTATACCGTCCATACAGCCTAAGGGTAGTGGTGAAGATTGGTTGGCCTGTGAGCTATCGTGGCAGGTCGGGGGTCACTCATTAGACGAGGCGTCTGTTCGTAAGTTGCTTCAGTCGGGAAGTAGAACCATGTCGGTTCCAGGTGGGGGTAAAGCAGTCATTTCTCAATTTGATGCGGAGGTATTGGAGGGGTTCTTGCTGGATACGGATCCACGACAGGAAGACGGTCGCTATTATGTTTCATTGCAGCAGGGTGCATATCTGGATCGCTTGCGAGCACATTACGGCTCCAAGGATAAAAGAAATGTGGCGGCTGTCCCGAAATTGCCACCTGAACTTAATGATATATTACGCGGATATCAGAGGGAAGGTGTTGACTGGTTGTATCGCACCGCCGCCGGTAATGGATCGGCGCTGTTGGCGGATGATATGGGTTTGGGTAAAACATTGCAGACATTGGCGTTTCTGAAGCTTTGGAAGACAAATAATGTTGAGCTAAGTAAGCTACCTGTCTTGATCGTATGTCCAGCGACGCTCCTCGGCACTTGGCGCGATGAAGCCCAGAGATTTGTTCCTGATTTTAATGTGCTCGTCATGCATGGCGCTCGACGAAGTGCATATCATGACGTGATGTCATCCGCCGATTTAATTGTAACAAGCTACGCCCTGCTGGATCGAGATGCCGCACACTATGAAGCCTTACCTATCGCTGCTATGGTGTTGGATGAAGCAAGTGCGATTCGTAATCCAGATACCTTAGCGGCCAAAGCTGCCCGGAAAGTGAGGCGGTCGGCCCCAGATGCAGCTTGTATTGCCATTACCGGAACCCCCGTGGAAAACAGTGTGCGTGATCTGTGGTCAATCTTCCATTTCTTGATGCCGGGCTATCTTGGTGGCAGAGAAGATTTTAGAAACAGATACGAGCTGCCTTGCTCTGCGGAGCATCCAGATCGTGCAGCATTGCAACGCTTAAGATGGAGAACGGAGCCATTTATGTTACGTCGGGTGAAGGCTCAGGTTGCGAAAGACCTTCCAGCCAAAATTGAGAGTGTGATCTGGTGTGACCCATCAGCAATTCAGCGAGATCATTATCAATCCATTTTGCAACACGGTGTTAAAAAGGTGGACCAAGCCCGTGAGAGTAGTGGTAAAGAAGGAGCTAGAATGCAGATGCTTACCGTGCTGCTCCGACTGCGCCAGAGTTGTTGTGATTTGCGTTTGATAGATGATGCAATGAGAAACGAGAAAATGGCTGATGTGTCGGTTAAACTTGCTCGCTTACTTGAATTATTAGCAGAGGCACAGCGAGGTGGCCATCGTGTCCTCGTATTTAGTCAGTTTACATCGATGTTGTCCTTGATACGTGAGGAGCTTGATCAAGAGAATATCGAGTATTGTTATCTTGATGGTTCTACGACTGACCGAACCAGTGTTGTTGAACGCTTTCAAAAGTCGCAGGGCCCTCCTGTTTTTCTCATCAGCCTCAAAGCTGGGGGGTATGGTCTGACCTTAACTGCTGCGGATACCGTTGTTTTGTTTGATCCATGGTGGAACCCTGCAGTTGAGGCGCAGGCGGCAGATCGTATTCACCGCATTGGACAAACCAAACCGGCTACGATTTATAAATTTATCGCGCGTGGCACGGTAGAAGAGAAAATCTTACGCTTACAGGATAGAAAGCGTGAGGTCATGGCCGCCTCCATGGGTGAAATGAATGACGAATTAAAACCCATGATGACAGGGCTTAGTGATCAGGAAATGCTTGATCTCTTGGGCTAGAATCAGGCGATCAAGCCGGAAAATTCAAACAACAATATTGATTAGATGAACTTAGATGATTTGATTAAATCGGCCGATGAAGGTGGAGATCCGCCAATAGGAACTAATCCGTCTCTGATGGCTATGTGGCTAGCACGCGCCAATCAATGGGATCAGGCGCATGACTTATGTCAAGAAATTGAGGGAGTAGACGGCGCTTGGATACATGCTTATTTACACAGGGTGGAAGGTGACTTGGGCAATGCATCCTATTGGTATTCTGTCGCGGGGAAAAATCAACCGCACGAGGATGTGTCAGTTGATCGAGAGTGGACAGCGATCGTTGAGGTTATGTTAAAAGAATATGAAAGCTCATCCCGGTAGTCTCATCTGAACCTAGGCTTTACGACACAAAAAAGCCGACGCAAGCGCCGGCTCTGTTTTTGATAAAAAAAGATATCGATCTAAGATCCAATGTCAGTGCGGCCAGACAGTACAGCACCTTCTTCCATGCTGAGCATTTTTGTTTTGATGTCACCATCAAGCTTAGATTTGGTTTTTAGTTCGCAGCGGTCTGATGTGATAGTACCTTTGATTTTCCCAAAGAGTTTTACTTCACCAGCTTTGACATCACCTTTGACGTAAGCATTTTCACCAATGGTGACCTTGCCTTTGTCTGATGTAATTTCGCCGTCTACCTTGCCATCAATGACCATGTCATTGCTGAACTTGATGGAGCCGGTTATTTCGATACCATTTGCGAGTACGTTCGTTGCGTTAGCCATAACAAGTCGAAACATGAACCACAGCTTTGGGATAGCAACTAAACAATCAAAAAAATTAGTCAGTAATTCTTAAGTGTTCACAGATATGGTTGATCTTAAGCTGCCACTTGTGGGGTGGTCATTCACCGGAAAGAGTATTTTCCTCGTCCTGACTGCGCGATGTATTACTGGAAGTGGAATCAAGATTCTCTGGCATGATGCGCTCAGATAAACGGTCAATTCCAGCCTGAGCGAGAACGCTGCTTGGGTAGATTGACTTGGCTTCCATATACCAGCTGAGTGCGGATCCGGTTTGTGGATTGATATCGTTGTTTTCAAAGTCCCTTGCCCTACTGAGAGCTACAGTAAAGTCAGCAACCTTTGAAGAAAGCTTCTCAAGTCTTTGCAGCAGCTCGGGATCTTTAGGGAATTTATCTCTTAATTCATCTAGTGCTTCCCAAGCTGCAAAATGATTGCCGTTTTTTGAGGAAATGTCAGCGATGCTCAGCGTGCCATCGATACGTGTGATATTCCTCACGATTTGTTCGATTGCATCTTTGCGTGTAATATCATCCTTCACCACAGGGACGAACTCAAAACGCCGATTAAATATTTCGCGAAAATTATCCTCGCTGAGTAGGCGGTCAAAATCATCTAGAAGAGATTTAGCGACATTACTGTTGTCGAGCAGCAGATCGAGTCGTTTGTCGATTTCCTCTAGCTTAGGGTTTGTCGGCCATGTTTGAGTTGCTTTTTTTAGCTCTTCCTCAAAGCCAGCTTGGTCACCATTGATCATGGCCATTTGTGCTGCTCTTATATGGCCATTTGACACACGCATAAACGCGGCAATAGCACCTTCAGCTTTAGTTGAGTCAAAATCAGAGGATCTTTTTTTGAGAGCCTGGAGTATATTTTTGGCCTGAGCATAGTCACGAACATCCATAGCTTTGATTAAAGCATTACCGTTGCGAACGTATTCGAGAACGATGCGGCGCTCTGGTGCTGGCACGGTTTGTAGCACTGGTAAAAACTCACCAATGGCATAAGCCTCGGTAAGCCGCTTGGATGCGCTGTGTAGCTCATTGTATTCGAGGTGATTCTGGAATCCTTTAACAAGAGACTTGGCCTTGCGCATGGCCTCATTAGCTGCGGAGTCTAGTCCTGTTACCGT
>Ga0206130_10001131_pt1 | contig 40406 bp, 44 predicted proteins | sample Helgoland_Spring_9_FD_148637 | JGI IMG/M metagenome (GOLD analysis project Ga0206130, IMG submission 148637) | Pelagic subsurface seawater microbial communities from Kabeltonne, Helgoland, North Sea - Helgoland_Spring_Bloom_20160512_1 | ecosystem: Environmental > Aquatic > Marine > Epipelagic ...
TACCTGTAATAATATTATGATTGTGAATGTTTTTATAGACACTACATTTAACTCCCATATCGATTAATTTAATTTCACCAGGCTGAATCGTAACAGTTTCGGGAACAAATAAATCAAAACCAGAATCGGGTGTTTTGGTTGTATTTACTTTTAACTTATCGATTGATTTATCATATAATACTTTATTATCCGTCGATAATTGTAAATTAATTGAATAATCAAAATTTTCTGTGAATGCTTGATCTAAGAATGAAGACATAATTATATATGATATATAATTATGTTATCTGTTAAAAATCAATTTTTTTTCTTGATACTTTCTTTGTACTCAACAAACGCTAAATATCCAAAACTAGCGGCTCCTACAACAGTCCCTAAAACGGAATACCACCCATGCCATTCAAGCATAGCAACACATATTTGGTTTGGTATTCTCAATAATAACATAACTGTTAAAGCCAGTGAAAGCGCCATAGAAAAAGGTTTGCCTGTTTTTACCGCGTCTATTTGCTGATACGTCCCGTAAATAGCAACCATTAAAGCAACTATATGCAAATATCCCGTATATTTCATCATAGTATTACTACACTTCATTTAATATAGTATAATAAAAAAAAATATTAATCATTATTTTTTTTTTATTAAAATGAAATTTTAATCAGATTTTAATCAGATTTTAATCCGATTTTAAACTATTATTTATTTTCTTAAATTTTCTTTAATTTTCTTTAATTTTCTTTAATTTTCTTTAATTTTTCTATGCCTTTTTAATTTTAATATTTCTAGGTTCAAAAATATTATCTTTATTGTTTTCATTTATAACTTTGTTTGTTGTTTCATCTTTATAGGGAACTTTTTTCTCTTCTTTGACTTTAATATCGGAACAACAATTAAATAGTTTCATCCATTCTTTTTTAATTTTCTGAGGACGGAAATTATCAAGAGTTTTTCGCGCCTCCTCAGCATTTTCTTTTCTTTCTTCTGGGCTAGTTTCGTAAAAAGTCTTTAATGTTTCAGATAAATTTGTAATATCATTGTCCATATTGTCTTTATCGACTTCATACTGATAAACGTAGTCTTTTACACTTTCAGTAATTTCCTTGGGACCATCTATATTGCTGACGATTAATGGAATTCTCCTGTCTAAGCATTCACACACAGTATAACCAAAAGGTTCATAAATACCACTACATATATTAGCACCAATGTTATCATAATAATATTGTTTGATTTTTTTATCAGAGGTAAATTCGATTATCTCAAGTTGATCTTTGTATTTTTCTTGGAGTTTTTTCCAATACTCATTACCGCCTTTATTAAAATCTACACCCATATTAAATACCTTAATATCGTTTAATTTCATTTCTTTAATTGTTTCAATTGCCAATTCGGGTCGTTTTCTAGGCACATGTCGTCCAATGTAGCCTAAATTATTTGTTTTATAATTATCGAAAACAACTTGTTTGTCAAATTTCGGAGTATACATATTATAAATCACAACGGGAGTAGCATCGAAAGCATCGTATCCAAAACTTTCATAATATTCTTTTTCTGCCTTGCTAATTAACACTACGTAATCACTGTTTTGAAAAGTAACTTCTTGTTGCGAAAAATTATTAGTATACTGAGACCCTAAGTTTGTAATATGTTCCATTTTGATTAATGAATGGCAAACTGAAACGATCGGCATTTTGGGGAATTCTTTTTTTATATTTTTAATAGTATCTAACGCGATCCAAAGATTATTTACACATAAGTCAATGTCACAAAACACATTTTGAATATCATGTTCGTTGTTAATAATTCTAATACCCGGATACATGTCGCCGAAGTTATCTGGTGCTTTGTCTAAATAAGCTAAAAATATGGGAACTGTTTCGTATTCATCATCATCTTTAAACATGTCCATGAAATTTAAAACCCACGTGGAAACACCACCATAAATGATTGGTGGAAGTTCATTTGTTAGCAATCCTATTTTCTTTTTTTTATTTTCTTTATTTTTTGTTGACAAGTCAAAATGTGTTTTTTTTGTAAATAAATCTATAATTTTTTTAGTTTTATATCCAAAATAGGTGGATAAAATAACAACCATAATTACAAATATCGAAGCATCTCTGGTAATATCCATTTTGACAATATAATATATTAATAATTAACTTTAAGTAATATATTAATCAATTTTTTATAATGTTGTAAAATATAACTCGGAATAATTCCAAGTCAATGTTTCGGCGGAATGAAATGTTTTGGTAACTGGATTATATTGTTCAGCTAAATCTAATTTTTTATTAAGAGAGATTATTGTATTTAAAATATTGGATCCTCCAAAATAAAAATGCTCATAATTATTATATTGACTAAAGTTAAAATATATCTGAGCTAAAGCTAAACTACATAATATCCAAGCTTGTCCATCGTAATACGCATCATCTTTATATCTTCCAATTAAACAAGAATAATTTAAACTATATTTTTCTTTAAATATTTGTTCTAAATTTGTAGCTGTTTTTATAATTCTAGAAACATCAAATATATTTATAATTTCTAAATCGAAATTTACATGACAAAACGCCAATAATACAGACGCATCATCATTTCTAATTATATTTCCATTATCATCAAAAGAGCTAATTATTTCCTTATCTTTAATATGGTGTTTTAAATGTTCACGTAAATATGCCATTTTTTCTTCTAAATTATCCGGTAAATTTATGTCATCATTAATAGTTATTGCTTCTTTTAAAAATTTATATTGAACAACGCGGGTATATAAATGCCACCCAATAATTTCTTCCCATAAATCAAAACACGGTTTATTTACATTTTCAATGATGTAGTGTAAATCTATTTTTATAATCGGCAAAATAAGATCATATGCTATCTTTTTATGGCTTTTTTTAAACATTTTAAAGAGAGAAATCATATTTATACCACGCAAGGCAGGACCATCGTTTTGTGGTCTCCCCCAAGGTTCGTTGTATGGAGAACCATCAATATTTATTTTGGGTTCTCCTAATCCCGTTAACGTTTTTAATTCTTGTATTTCGCCACTATTATTTATATAATTAAGCAGTTTATAAAAATTTTCAGGTGTTTCGTTTTTTTTGTATAAATCAATAAATACACGCATAACCAACGAAGCATCTCTGACCCAGTGGAATTTATAAGGTGGGTCATCACTAGGGGAAGCTATGACCATGCCTTTTTTTCCTCCATGATTTAAATTATTTTCAATATGTTTTAAAATTTTATTTTGAAGTGTTTTATTCATGTATATAATACACATATATTAAATAATAAAAAAAATATAATTTTATTTATATTTTTTCTTTTTTCTTTTTTTATATTTTTAATAATTTCAAAACATAAATCACTACGTAGACCAGGTAATTATAATTTATTATGAAAAGATTTTTTTACCGAAACATATCGCAATATTTTTTTATTTTTTTCTGGAGGTCTATATAGCACATGATTCATCCAATTATTAAATTTTTTAGATTGCCTTAGCCAAATCATAGCTCTTCTCCTTTTTTTTAAGTGAATGGTTATTCGTTTTTTTATACTGTGTCTTGTAAAGATAGAGTATCCTCTGTATGAACCAAAATTATTATATTTTTTATATTCATTATGTATTTCAATACCGATTACATCGGTCAATGTTTGTGGAGATTCTTCTGGAAATTTCAAGATTAAATCATTTAATAAAGATAATATATCTTTCGTCACATATTCAATTGTAGGGGATTGTTCTTCGTACCACGGACCGCTCATTATTGATTATTTGTTATCTTACGTTTGTATATAATTTATTATACTTATTTGGTTATTCATTTCAAATAAATTTACTTCAATTTAAAAAATTGAATAAAAAAAATATATTTTTATTTCTGTAAAGAAATAAAAATATGATTTTGGAAACTTTTGAGAACTATCAACTTAAATTAGGTAAAAATAAAAACGAAAATGATTTATTAATAACCGAATCGGATGACGATGATTATTGGCTACATATATCTGAATATCCAAGTGGGCATTGTATTATCTCTAATCCTAAATCCGAAAAAATAGCTAGAAAAGTATTGAAAAGAGCATGTTGCTTGATAAAACAACATTCAAAATATAGTTCAATGAAAAAATTAAGTTTTGACATAACACAAATTAAACATATAGAAAAGACAGATATATTGGGACGAGTAATTGTAAATAAATTATTAAAACAAATCAATATTTAATTATATATATTTTTGTAAATTATAAAAAATATAATTAGAATAAGAAGAATAAAAAATATTAATAATATAATATTATTTTTTATATAATATACTATTTACATAATATATTATTTATAAATTATAAAATTTAATAAAGACTAATAAAGATTAAATAAAGATTTAATTTCCAGCTGAATACTCCTCCATCTCTTCTTTGTATCGCTGTGAATCTTTTTCAGCAAGGGCAATATACTGTTTCATATCTTTTTCAGCGAGAGCTTTCCAAGATTTTCCAAGTTGCTGCTGAAGATGACCGACATTAATTTTCTTTCCCTTCTTTTTTAGATCAGCCATTAGAGCTGGTCGCTTCTCATTACAGTAAAATAGATAAGCTGTTCCAGCACGTTTTGGCTTATTCGGGTCCTTTAGTTTGGGCATTTTCATTTGAACACCAAGAAATTCTTGGGTCATTTCATCTACCTTATCTACGTGACCAAGTTTAATACAAACGCTTGTTAAAAGCCGCTTGTGCGACTCGAACCAAAGGTGATTTAAAGAACTGGTATCGTTATGAAAGAGAATACTAGACATGATTGTTATGAATATAATTAATAGTTTATTATTAAATCAATTTTTTTGAATATATTATATAATTTAAAAACTTATTTAAAAAATCTTATAAAAAGATTACAAAATAATAAAAAAAAACAATAAAAAACAATAAAAAACAATAAAAAATATTTTTTATTAATTATTATTTGAGTAATTAATTATTTGAATAATTAATTATTTGAGTATTTATTAACAATTTATTTTTTATATTTTCATTTTTTTTTTATCTTCATTTTTTTTAGTTTCATTTTTTTTACTTTTTTTGCGGATACACCGGTCAATCGGTCGGTTCGTTCTTTTTGATATTTTTTATACTGCTTTTCAAGAACATTTAACTCATCTAACCACATGCTTTCAATCGTTTTTTCTTTTAATTTTTCGAGTTCGTCTTTCTTTTCTTGACATTCATTCATTAACTTTTGATAGTTTTCTTCTTCCACACTATCAATGGTCATAGACCGCAGATATTTAAAACCATCATCTTCATCTATAACATCAAATCCCATAGTTTTTAATAAATCGATAACAACTGTTTTTTTCTTTTTTCTCAAATCCAAATTATCATCACATTGTTCTTTAATAAAACGAGCTTTGTTGCTTAGAATTTTTACAATTCTTTGTAAAGCTTTAATTAAATAATTTTTCCTTTTCAAATACAAATCCAATCTTACAGGATAATAAGCATCAATAATATCACCAACCTCGTTATATTTTTTTAGCTGTTGGTTTTCGTCGAACAAATGCATGTTACTGGTTTTTTTAGTAGTATAAAGTTTTAGTGCTTTTTCAAGACCATTACAATTAAATTTTTCTTTTTTAGGTAGCAATCTATTAGTCGTTCCGCTTACCAAATTAACTGTAAAATGAACAGTAGCGTCAGTACACATGTCTGTATATGATTTAATAATTTGTTTTTTACTTTTCTTTTTAGCATCGCTAATTAATGACTCCAAAAATATCTTATAATCTTCTGTCCATGTCCCAATTGGCAATTCGGTAATTTCAAGTTTATCTGTTCCGATAATTTTATAACAACCTTTAATTAAATATTTGTCATCTTCTACTTTGTTAATTTCTCCTTTAAATCCTTCATAATAAGGTTGAATATCTACTTTTTTTTTAGATTTATTTAATTTATTTTTTACTGATTTAATAACATCGTTCACATTATAGCACATAATATCAGTAGAGAAGCCAGTTCCAATACCCTTGCTTCCGTTTACCAAAATCATAGGAATGATAGGGGCGTAATATTCTGGCTCAACGGGCGTTCCGTCATCGTCAAGGTCATTAAGAACATTTCTATCAGCATCGATAAATATATTTTTTGTGATTGTCGTATTCAACATGGTAAAGATATATCTTTCACTCGCATGATCCTTTCCGCCTTTTAATCTTGTTCCAAATTGACCGTTTGGTAGCAAAAGCGATATATTATTTGATCCAACAAATTCTTGTGCCTGATTAATAATAGCTTCAGTGAGCGATTTTTCACCATGATGGTAGCACGAATGTTCTGAAACATAACCTGCGAACTGAGCGACTTTGATTTCTTTCACCAGATTTCTTTTGAAAGCCGCAAACATAATTTTCCTAGTACTAATTTTCAAACCATCCATCAGATTTGGAATAGAACGTTCGCAGTCATATTTTGAGAAATGGATCATCTCGCGGTCAACAAAATCACTGTACGAAATTTCATCAGTATTTGGATTTAATACGGCAGCTTTGTCGTAATTTCCCAACCACGTTTTCCTATCATCGGCTCGCTTTTTATTAAATACTTTATCCATCGAATTATCACATTCATTTCCGCTCCATTTAAAACAAACTTCCTTCTTGTCTCTAAAATACTCTTTGAATTCTTTTGCGCAACTTGTCCCAAGACCTTTATAATATTTAATTTTCCAACCTTTTCCGTCGTTATTACTTTCCTTCCAATCTTCATATTCTTTTTCATAATAAAAGCTTTTTACTGAAGAACCTTTTGTAGCTTTAATAATAGGCGTATTCATAAATCCTAAAAACGAGTTAACTTTCACCAAATCATGCCACTGTGAATGAAATAAATTCAAGCAAAGACCTTTAATATGAGCGCCATCCAAATCCTGGTCGGTCATAAATAAAACCTTTCCATATCTGAGTCGTTTTTTCACATCATCGATATCTTTGTATTCTTTGTTTGTTTCAAGTCCCATGATTTTTTTAATATTAGTGATTTCTTCATTATCATTTATTTTAGATTGTGTAATATCAAGAACATTTAACAACTTTCCCTTTAAAGGAAACACACCATATTTATTTCTATCTTCTTTCGACAGCCCAGAAACAATACCGGCTTTTGCCGAATCCCCCTCGCACAAAATTAAAACACAATCAGATGATCTTGAAGTTCCAGCCCAGTTGGCGTCCATCAACTTTGGAATACCACGAATGCTTTTCGTTTTCCTTCCATCTGTTTTCTTAGCAGCATTATTATGCTTTAGTTCGGTCAAGCTAATAGCCGCATCCATTACACCGAGTTTCATCAAAGACTTAATGAAATCATCGGGAACTTCGCATCTTGAACCAAACTTAGAAACGGGTGTGTTCAATGTTTCTTTTGTTTGACTATCGAAAGCCGGATTTTCAACTACGCAATTCACAAATAGCATAAGTTGTTCTTTAATTGTGCTGGATTTTACTTTTATTTTTTTCTTTTTCTCAATAAAATCAGAAGTTTTTTTAACAATTTGATTTAAAATATAATCAACATGCTTCCCTCCTTTCATTGTATTAATACCATTTACAAATGACACTTGTGTAAATTCGCCGCGCGGTGTTAAACAAGCAGCAAATTCCCACCTTTCATTTACTCTGTGAAATACACGTTTGGTTTCTGTTTTATTTCCAATATACAAGTTAATATATTGTTCAAATGTGCGAGATGGGACAGGTTTTTTATTAAATCTTACTTTAATTGATTTATCTGTTACAGCACCAATATCATAGGTTCTTTTTTTTAAAATGTTAAATAAATCTGGTGTAATTTTATCAATACCAAATCTATCAAAATCTAATTTGAAAGAAACTTTTGTGTATGGTTTTGATTTACATTTTCTAGTTTTTGGTTTGCAAATCTCAGAAAGATTGTTTTTAAACTCTTGTGTGTATTTAAGTCCTCTAATATGATCAACTGTTTCTACGCTTCCCCAGGTAGAATAAATTAATACCAACTTAAAACCAAATCCATTTTTTCCTCCCACGATTTTTTTCTCATCTTTATCGTAATTTGTGGATGTCATCAAATGTCCAAAAATCATTTCAGGAATCCACAGTTTATGCTCGGGATGCTTGACAACATCAATACCGTTTCCATCATTAGTAAGAGAAATAACACCCGTCTCTACATCAACCTCAACGTCAATATAAGATACGGGGATAACCCCCTTTTCTTTATTTTGATGCTTTCCGAGTAAACGAATGTAATGGTCGCGACAATTGACAATTGCTTCATCAAAACACTTGTAAAATCCAGCAATCCATTCAAATTTTTTAAATTTCATTTCATCACCTTCAAGTGTCCAATTTTCGACTTCATCTTTTTCTACAGAACCGATGTAGGTATCGGGAGCATCTTTAATATGCTCGATCTGGGTTTTTTTTTGATATTGTTTTGATAAATCTTTTTTTTTTGAAGACATGGTATTGATTGTTATATTTATTTTTGTTTAAATCATTTTTTCAATTTTTTTATTTTTTTCATTTTTCATTTATTAACAAATTATATCAAAATTGTAAACGCTGTGTTAATATTTTAAAAGATTTATTCCAAAAACACGCGCAAAAAGGTTACCCGTCCAGATTTTTATAAATAAAAAAAATTTTATAAAAGTAATAAAATAATAGATATTTAGTTTTTATTTCCCCCTAATAATAGTCCTGTAACAAAACCGCTTGTTCTGAGACGATATTTAGATTTCTTTTTAGAAGAAGGGGGTGGTGATATATCTATTCCGCATAAAAGTAATAGTGAATGTAACAAAACGCATATCACTATAAAAATTGCTAAGTACAAAATAATATTTCCAAATACATAACCACAATTTCCATTCTCTATACATGTGTCTATTATAGACCTTACTATTAAGCCGATAAATACCGATATCAGTTGGGCAAATATTTCACAAAATATATTACAATCATCACTATCGTCGTCATCAGCGTAAACTTTTTTTAAACAGAATATTCCAATTATAGAGCATAAAATGAGGATTTTTGAACAATTTAGTTTCATTATAATGATGTGATTAGATTTAGTTTATTTAATATAAAACAAATTATTTACTTCAATTTTTCAACTTTATTTAAAAATATGAATTATATAATTATCATTTTAAGATAACTTTATTAATAATATAATGGATAATTGGGTTTGTTATATAATTAAAAATAAAAATTGTACATACGTCGGTGTCTCTAATAATGCGGAAAAAAGATTAAGAGCACATAACGGTGTCATTAAGGGTGGTGCTAAATATACAACAAGTAAGGGTTCTGGATGGAAGCATATATGTATTATAAGCGGTTTCCCGACTAAAATAGAGTCATTACAATTTGAGTGGGCATTAAAGCATATGCCGCCGAAAAAAGCAGGGGGGATATTTAATAGAATAAAAAAATTATTTGAATTATGTAATAAAAAACAATGGACAAAAAATTCTCCTTTAGCAGAAACAATGCCTCTTGTTATAACTTGGATTGACACAAGTTATAAACCATCTGAATATAATTTACCAATTTATATTAAAGAAGTTTAAATTATTTTGTTCGTTTTAAAATAATTCAAATAATTTAAATTATCTATATTATTGAATTATTTAGGACATAAAAAAATATTTTCTCTCTCATCTGTATAATGGTTAAGAGACATCACAAATCTGAAGATGGTAAATACCACATTAAAAATCACACTTTCTCACACCTTACCGGATCTCGCGCTGAAGTTATGCATGGAACAGCTTACAAAACCGCGGGTGGTTTAACAAAGGTTCACTTAAAATACAACAAACATGGTCATATTGTATCAAGAGCTAAAAGTCGCAGAGGACCTATGTTATTAAAACGTTTAACCGATAAAGGTTATTTCACGAGAAAAGGTCATTTTGGCGCTGTTAAAAAAACACCAAAAGCCAAAGGTCACTCCAAGACTCACAAAAAACATAACAAAACACACAAGAAACACCACAAGAAACATAACAAAACACACAAAAAACGTGGATTATTTATGCACGAGCGTCGCGGTAAACACGGACGCTTTCGCAAACTTTAAATAAAATAATATCATTAAAATAATATTTTTAATGATATGTAATAATTGTTTTAATCATCCTTAAATATTTTAGCAACTATTTGTTTCTTAATATTATCCCGGTATTCATTTTTATTTTCATTCATATATGTTAATTGTGTTATTCGATTTTCACGTGACCTATGATGTAGTAGAATATCAGACAAATTATAAATTTTTTTATATTTTTTTAGCATACGCAGCATAAGTTCAAAATCATACAATATATCATTATTTTCACATTTTAAATTTAAATTATAATTTCCAGCTTCCAATACTTTTGATTTTTTATAACATATGGTAGAATTATTAATAAACCAACTTGAAGGCGAATCCTTATATTCTACCCAATTTGTAGTTTTATGATTGGTTCTTGATATATTTATCTTTGTTTTACTATCAAATGTTAAAATTTGCCCTCCGCATATAGTAGCACGTGGATTTTTTTCCATAAATTCTATTTGCTTTTGTATCCTGTCTTTTACCATTATATCTTCTGCGTCCATTTTAATAATTATTTCATTTGAACATAAGTTAATGCCGCGATTTAAACTAAAACCAATACCCATATTTTCACTGTTTTCATAATATTTAATTTTACAAAATCGCGCTGTTTTTTCAAAGCTCTCAATTAGTATTTTTAATATTCGAGTGTGAATTTTATCAGAGCCATCATTTATCCAAATTATTTCAAAAAAAATATGCCCCTTTTGACTTTTTATAGAATTCAAACATTCTTTTATGAATATTGCTTTTGTATTAAAACTAGAAATTAAAATAGATATTTTTTTCTCAGGCAAAAAAAGTATATTAGGTAATTTTACATTGTTTATACTGTCATATGTATCAAATGACGAACACCATTCTTGGTGAGCATAAATTTTCTCATGACCAGTGTACGCAAGACCGCTATTATGAATAGGTATAAAATAATAACTAGGTAATAATGTTATATCTTCCCAATGATTTTCCCAATAAAGACGTGTTAATAATCCAGGTCCAACAGTTCTCCATGCTGTTTTAATTGTTTCATATTCGGGTATACAAAATATATCATTATTTGATATCCATTCTATCGCCATTTTTGGCAATAAATGATTTTTGGGAAAAGCCATTGTACCAGTCGCGAGTAATGGAAATAAATGAGATAATATGTCACCATAAACTTCTTCTGGTGCCCAGCCTTTGCCGCGTATTTGTTCATTTTCATACCCAATAAAAGCCTTGTGTTTTAATACCAAATCGGTTACTGGTTCAATACAGTATGAATCGGCGTCAGCAAAAACACCGCCATATTTATATAAAATTTCCCATCTAAAAATGTCAGCTTTGCCATTTATTTCGGGCATTTTATTTATTTTATTTAATAACTTGGAATGAAAGTTTCTTTTTTTCATTTCCTCTTCTGTCCATAAAATATATTCAAATCCAATTTTTTCATGTTTTTCTCTCCATGTTTTTAAAAAATTTTGCGGGGGAGGGAGTGAACCAATCCAAATTTGATGAATTATCTTTGGAATATTTGACATATTATAATACAAATTTTATTATTTAAATTATAATATAAATTTTATTATTTAAATTTTAATATCTCTTATTGCTTTTTCTTCTTTTATTTCTAGATTTTCTTTGTTGTGATATATAAAATATAAACCGATAAGTATAATTGTTTCAAATAAAGCACCAACGCCCATTAAAATAATAGGACTATCTGAAATATTAGAGCCATGTATAATATAGAAAATATATCCTATGGATTGAATCAATAAAGAGTTAACACTTAAATCGTCGGATTTTTTAGTTTTACATAATTTATAAATTTGTGGTAGTTTATAAATTAAAGTTATGCCGGAAGCTATCCATCCGTATATTGTTTTCATTTTTATAATAATTTGTAATTATACTTAACATATTTAAAAATATTATAAAGAACAGGAAGGATCTTGCAAACACAATTGATCCAATATACGCATTCCTCTGTTGATTCTGGGAATCATATGGCCCAAAATACGTGTAGTATTTTGTGCCTCAGGCATAATCTGCCGAACATCTGGAATTAAAATACTGAAATCATGCAAACTGTCACTGGCATCATTGATAAGTATACCGGCGTCACTTACAACGGGTCCTAATTGTATCGCTATAATCAAAATAATCAAAAAATTTAGAAAAGAAAAACAAGCATTACAATATAATATTGCTTGAATATGTTTGTCTGAAACTTGTTCATTTCTCATTCTATTAAAGTTCGTAGTAATTGAATCAAAAGAAGACATTTATATAAATCTCAATTAATTTCTTTAAATTAAAATGTTTAAAATATTTAAAAATATTTAAATATTTTTAAATATTTTAAATATTTTTAAATATTTTTGTTCATATTTTAAATAATTCTTATTCAACAAAGTGATTCGCATTTGTATAAAATTAATAAGTATTTAAAGATTATAGCGACCATTTACTTATATGAGTAATACCAATGTTTTAGAAATTAAAACAGTTCAAATTGCCCCATTCAGAACATTAATGACCGCTTTAAAAGATATTTTATTGGAAACAAACATCACATTTCAACCAGACGGGATACGAATTGTTAATATGGATAAGTCACATACCATTTTAGCTTACCTATTTTTGGATGCTAAAAAATTTGAACATTATTATTGTAAATATCCAAAAATAGTAATTGGTGTTAACATGTTTCATTTATTTAAACTAATTAATTCAATAGACAATGATGATACTTTAACTATCTATATTGAGGAATCTGAATATAGCGATGGTATTGTTGATTATTTGGGGTTGAAATTTGAGAATGGAGAGATTAAGCAGTGTAAAAATCAAAAATTAAAATTAATTGAACCAGATGAAGAGGAGCTGGATGTGCCTGAAGTTACATTTTCCTCTATTATTAATTTACCTTCCGCTGATTTCCAAAAAATCATTCGAGATTTATCAAATATTTCTGAGCGTTTGGAAATTAAATCAGTTGGAAATGAGTTAATTTTTAAATGCCAAGGACCATTTGCTACTTGTGAGGTGAGACGCGCAGAATCAGACGGAATAATGGAGTTTGTTAAAAATGACGAATCAACAAAAATTATACAGGGTGAATTCTCATTGAAAAATTTGGGTTATTTTATTAAATGTACAAATTTATGTGGATCCATTGAGATGTTTTTGGAAAATGATTTACCTTTAATTGTTAAATATGCCGTGGCTAGTTTGGGCGAAATTAAGCTTTGTCTGGCGCCTTTGCCATCTAATTAATTTATAAGCATATTAATAATTTATATACATAAATTATTAAATGATGAAAAATTTGAAAAAAAAAAATAATATTAAAATATATTTTAATATTATTTAATTATTTATATATATATTTTTAAAAATATTGCTAATTATATTTAATATTCGGGTTTGTGTTTTTTGAAAATACAACCTTGAACTTCTAAACCGGGTATTTCTGTTAAAGAAGATGGGTTCTGGGTTTTACAGTTTGATAACCATATTTTTATAATACAAAATGATTTTTTGGGAGATATAGTAATACCAGTGACAGATGAAAGTAGTTTATTGTCATTGGTAACGGTTTCTCCCATTAAACTAAAACTTAATCGTTTCCAAATAAGAGGAACAGATGAATTTTTAACTTTAAAAGAAAAGCACCCTCCTTGGCGATTTTTTGGGTCTTCCCATGTTGGAGAAATACCTTCTCTCATTAAGAATAACATACAATTTTTTATTAGTTTTTCAGGCAAAGCACGCGATAAAGCAAGTCCATCTTCCATGGTTTTCATGGTCATAATTTTTTTGTAACTTTTAACTGACCAATCAGTGTCATGTGGTAAATGAGCCCAAAGAGTCCATTTATCATATAAAGGATGTGTTTCAGATGTTTCCATGGTGGAGATTTGACATGCACTCATTATATATTATATAATCAATTTTTTTTTTAAATTATTTATCAATATAATTAATTATTTAGATGTTGCTTTGGACGTTTCTTCTGCTATAATTTCATATTTATCTTTTTCGTTAAATACTATATATTGCGTAGGGGAAATATCAAACATTTCAACATTTTTATCTATTATTTTTATAGTATAATCATTATTTTTAATACATTCTATTGGGATATGTTCAAGCAAATAGTATTCACACAACCATAATAAAAATGATTTGTCTAAAATTTTATTTTCTTTATAGTAATAGTGTTTTAAATAGCTATTTATATCGATATTAATATCGCCTACATTTAATTCAACTTGTATAAATTGTTTTTCTACGGGAATTAAATCATTGTTTTTAATGTTAAAAGTATCGTTGTTTAATCTTAAAAATGTATTATCATCTTTCACGAGAAAATATAAATAATTAGTCAAATCTAATTTTTCTAAATGATTTAAATTTTCTTTGTGACTAATTGAGTTATTTTCTTTATCAAATATAATATATTTTTTCAAAGGAATGCTTTTAATATTGGTATTATTTTTTACATTGGTATTATTTTTTGTATCAACTTTTTTATCAATATCTAAAAGTTTTTTGACATATGTTTTTGTCGAAAAGTATAAATTTAAACTTTTCCACGAAATATCCATTAAAATATCGTTTGCGTTTTCAGGGTTATAACAATAGTATGTACCAAAACAAGTGGCTCCAATAAAACCGGTATAAATAAAATAATAACAAAAATCTACAAACATTTTATTAGTTTATATTAATGTTATTATTTTAAATAGTTAATTTATTTATTTTGTAATGGGTCTTTTGTTAAATTAGTTCGTTTTTGAACCATATCGTTTAAAACTTTTCTTTCGTTTGATGAAATCTTTGTTTTTCCATGTGTAGTTGGCTGGTAATCATAATCAATTGGATTTTCTTCTCGATCTTTTGCTAACATTTCCGCTACTGAAACAGCTTTTTTTTCTTCGCGTGTCAAATGGGATTTTTGGTTTTTAATTTTACCGCTTGTTGGGTCTAAACCAAACATTAGTAATAACATTGATACTATTATAGTCATCAATATGAAAGGTATAAATACTATTAGCCATGAAATAACTCCTAAACCTGATAAACAAAGATAGTTAAGTAAAACAGTAAATACAAAAGCTACCCATATTTTAATAAAAGCTAAATTATACATTCCTCGCATTGTGTCAATGGATACTTGTGTAAGAGAAAATACCAAATAAATTAATGCTGGTGGACATATTGTTTTTAAAACCATCTTATACTATATTAGGAAAAAAAGACTTTTCCATTTTTAATAAAACCTAATTCATCGCCAATTTCTTCATCTTTTAAAAACTCAAAAATGGTTCCGTTTTGTGTCCCTGTAACATAATACTTTTTTTTCTTATACTCCCATTCCTCAACCTCTTCCTCGTCTTCCTCTTCCTCATCTTCCTCGTCTCCCTCTTCCTCATCTTCCTCGTCTTCCTCGTCGTCGTCTTCATCATCTTCCTCGTCGTCGTCTTCATCATCTTCCTCTTCATCATCTTCACCATCTTTCTCTTCATCTTCTTCATCTTCTTCAACTTCCTCTTCCTCTTCATCAACTTCATCTTCTTCATCAACTTCCTCTTCATCATCTTCATCAACTTCATCTTCTTCATCAACTTCCTCCTCTTCCTCTTCAACTTCCTCTTCAACTTCCTCTTCAACTTCCTCTTCAACTTCCTCTTCAACTTCCTCTTCAACTTCCTCTTCATCATCAACTTCCGCTTCTTCCTCTTCAACTTCCTCTTCATCATCAACTTCCTCCTCTTCCTCTTCCTCCTCTTCCTCTTCCTCTTCCTCTTCATCATCAACATCCTCTTCATCATCAACCTCCTCCTCTTCCTCTTCATCATCATCTTCATCATCTTCATCAACTTCCTCATCTTTTTTCTCTTCTTCTTCTTTGTCATCTTTCTCTACATTATCTTGATTCTCACTATTAACCTCGTCTTTAAAACCCATCGCAATTCTTTCCTCTTCTGCGGTATTCTCATCATCTTCACGGTCGTCATCGCTTTCTGAATCTATGGTAGCATATTGATCAGCATTTTTTTGCGCATTTAAAATACATTTCATATAAGAAGTATTTTTCACACCATCATCGTCTAATTCATCATCGCTTTCATAAATAGACATTTGTTTGCTATCGGTAATAGTTGAACCTATGATAAATGGATTTTTTTCTATTTTAATTTGTTTGATATCTTCATTGTTTAGTTCTGTTATATCTAGTTGTAAATGGGGTTTTTGATTACATTTTTCACCGATATCGTTCCTTAAAAATGCGATTTCACTTTTTAATTCTATAATTTCTTTTTTTAAATTAAAATTCTCAGATTTTAAATTTTTCACAATTGGTAAATTATTTAAAATCTGTAATGTTTCTGAATCATCTTCTATATTTTTTATAATGTTTGTTAAATGAGTTTTCAAAACTACACTAACTTCATTTACCATTGTATCAATATCGTTTTCTGTTTTTTGGATTTCTTCCATGATATACTATATTAAACAAAATCGTTTAATATAGTTTAGAAAAGTATAATTTTATATTAATGGATATTATGGATCAGAAAAAAATTATTACAACAAGACAAAACGAAATCATTTTTCTAGTACAACGCCAGACTGGATATACACGGGAACAATGTGAAGAAAAATTAAAAATATGGGATAATAATTATATAAATGTCATTAAAGAATATATGAATCCAGAATTTAATAAATCTAAAGAAACACCTGTCAAAACAACCAATCAGGCTATAATGGGTGAAATAAGAAATTTCATGGATACTGCAAACAAAGGCTATGAAATCAGAAAAAAACGTGAGCAATTAAGTAAAGAAAAATATGAAAAAACTGTTGAATTTTATAATAGAAAAATAAAAGAAAAAGTTGCGTTTGCGTGTAATATATGGAAAGACGCTCCAAAATCTTGCTGGTTAGACAAAGAAGTTATTAGCGTATTAATGAAATATAAAATAAATGACCCAAATGGTTTGTCTGGAAAAACGTTTCATGGATTTTATTTTACGCCACACACCTAATAAATTTATTTTTGAACTTATTTTTGAACATTAAAATTGCTACTAACGATATTTTTTTTAGTTTCTTGTTTTTTTTTTCTTTGTAATCTGTATTCATTTTTATTTTTAAACATATTGCTACTATTAATGTCATTCCAAATTTTCGGATTTTCATGACTTTCTTCATATAGTTCTGGCATCAACTTTGTTAATGGTTTATCTACAACCAATAATAAGCGGTCGTTTAATAAAAGTTTGCGATATTCTTGAATAGATAAATTCCCATAATATTTATCCAATGTATAATATGGATTTGGTGCCGGTTTTATATTTTTTTCATAATTATAAATTTTACCATATATATTATTTAACAAAGCATATCTTTCCCACCGCGTTGCTGTGTCAATTGGTTCATTTTTTAAATAAGAAACCGCACATTCCGGACTACAAAAACAACCATAAACTTCTACAGATTTATTTCTTGTTCTTCTTGGTATATAAATTGGTGGATTAGAAAATCCATATGTACACCAAAAACAATCCGATTTTTTGTCCATCATGTCGTTTTTATGTAAATTGTAACGTAATTTTCGCAATTTAGACCAAATAACTTTTAAATCTATATTTTCTTTATCATCGTTATTGGGGTCTTCTTTATAATTATCTATCTTTTCCACATAGTTATTTTTTATTTCATCAAATTGAATATTTTTATTTTTACATTTATTTAAAATAAATGGTTCTACAATTTCAAACTTATTATTCATTTTAATATTATTTGAAATCTCATCAATATCTTTTGCCGAACATTTTAAATGTAAAATACAATTCATTTGGATTTTTTCATTTTCAATCGATTTCTTTTTTAGTTCTACGATTTTTCCGCCTCGTGGCTTTCTACCTCTTTTTTTTTTGACTTTAACCTCTTGGGTCTTTAAAACTTTGTTTTTTGGTTTTCTACCACGTTTCTTTTTAACCTTTTCTATAACATCTTTTTTTACTACCATATATATATCCATTATTATCGATATTTATTAAATACTTTTAATAAATATATAAAGTAAAAACAGTTATTTATTTCAGAAATTATGATATATATTATTTATGACATTCTCTACAAGATGCCGAATAAATATCATCCGTTCCTATTAATTTTTGCTGTGAACTGTTTATTTTTCTCATCGTAAAATGTGCCGGTTTCCCACAATTATAACATTTCGCTGATAATTTAATTATTTTATTCGCCATTGGTACTAAATCTAAAATTTGTCCAAATTTTTCCATTTTATAATCGCCATCAAGACCGCTAACAACTAAAATAATATTGTCAATAGATAACAATTCTTTTACTGTTTTATGTAGATCGGTAAAAAATTGCGCTTCATTTATCAAAATATATTTATGTTGAAAACAAGTTTCAATTTCTATAAAATCTTTTAAATAATCATATATTTCTTTTAAATATTTCATTTTTATACATGGTATTAAAACATTGTCGTGTGATGATAATTTTGTATTACTATAACGATTATCTTCAATATAATTAATTACCATTGTCGGGATATTATTTAATTTATTTTTGTTATATTGTTTTATAATTTCGGTCGTTTTTCCTGAAAACATAGGACCTACAATAATATTTAATTTTGATGACATATCGCATTTTTGATTATTCATTTGATAATTTAATTATATTATTATTTTTATATAAAAATAATAATATTATAATAAGTAATGAAAAACAATATTCCGTGGGTAGAAAAATATAGACCAACAAATTTATCGAATGTTGTTCTTGATAATACAAATAAAAATATACTAAATAATATTGTAGAAAATAATAATTTCCCCAATTTATTGTTTTATGGACCTCCGGGAACTGGAAAAACTACTACTATTATTAATTTAATAGATAAATATCAAGAAAAATATAATCAAAAAAAAAAGGAATTAAAAATTCATCTAAATGCGTCTGACGATAGAGGTATTGATATTATTAGAAACCAAATATATCAGTTTGTTAATACAAAAACTTTTTTTGGGCATGGTATAAAATTTGTAATATTAGATGAAGTTGATCATATGACAAAAAACGCCCAAAAGGCATTAAGATATTTAATACAACAATATTCGGAAAATGTTAGATTTTGCTTAATATGTAATTATATTAGTAAAATCGACACATCGCTTAAAAATGAATTTATTAGACTTCGCTTTTGTCAACTTCCAGAACCATATATTTTTTCATTTTTAAATACAATTCAAAAAAAAGAAGGGTTGCGTATATCAAAGAAACATTTAAAATCAATTATACTATTATTTAAATCCGATATTAGAAGTATGATTAATTTCCTACAATCTAATAATGAAACATTAATCAAAAAAAATAAAGTTGATTATATCGTTACAAATGACGTTTGGAAAACAGTGTTAAATAAAATATTAAAATCAAAAAATAAAAAAAAAAATATACATTTGATATATAATTATTCTAAACAATATAACATTGATAATAAAACCTTTCTAAAAGATTTAATAGTTTATTTAATAAACAATCATAAAAATTGTTTACAAAATAATATTTTAACAGCATTTAAATTTATTATACACAACTTAAATACACGAGAAGATTATTTGTTACATTATTTTTTTGATATACTCTATTCTCTAGATAAAGTAATATAATATTGGTTCATTCTTTTATGAAGTTTGTTCATAAAAATATTTGGAGACGGTTTTTGAGGATTAAATTGGATTCTTTTAAGTCCATATTCTTGTTTTATTTCTTCAAAAATTTTGTTTGAATTAAATTTTCGTGATTTTGACTTTACAGTTTCTAAACTCTGTCTGCGAAAATTTCTCTCCATTTATTTAAATAAAGAAAAAAAATTGATAAAGAATAACTTAAAGAAATAAATTATATAACAAATATTATGGAAGAATTAATAGAAATTGATGATGAATGGGAAAATTTCAAAAATAATGATTTTGATTTAGAATTGCCCGATATTAAAACAGATTCAAAAAATCTCATTATCCCTAAAGCAAGTGATATTTATATTTCTACAAAAACAATGATAGGTTATTTAAATCAAACTATCGATTTACAAACTGTTTTTTGGAAAATACCAGTTGAACCTTACCAGACAAGAAATGATTGTATTATAAAAAAACAAATTAAAATTAACTGTAATACTAAAGAAGAAGTAGAAATCTTAGAAAAAAATATAGAAATAGAAACTGAAAATCTAAAGAAAAATAAAATTATAATGTCAATTGATACTATTACTAAAATAGATAACCCAAACGCTAGAAAAGTCAAATTTAAAGATGTAAGAAAAATTAATATTGGGATAAATAAAAAAGATATTATCTGTTTGAGGAAAAAAAAAAGAGGTGCGTTTTATAATTGTTTTGTTTTAGTTGTAAGAAGTAAATACAAAAATACTTTTAAAGATATTCATGTAAAAATATTTAATACAGGTAAAATGGAAATACCTGGTATTCAAAATGACGAAGTGCTGTGGGTAACACTTGATAATGTCTTAAAATTTCTTCAACCGTATATCGATAAAAAATTAAGTTATGAAAAAGAAAACATTAATAGTGTTTTAATTAATTCCAATTTTACTTCAAATTTCTATATTAAAAGAGATGTTTTGAGTGATATTTTAAAATACAAATACAATATACACACAATGTTCGACTCGTGTTCTTATCCTGGAATCCAGTGTAAATATTATTATAATGAAGATATGCCAGATAATAAAGGGAAATGTTTATGTGCGAATAGATGTAATAAAAAAGGAAATGGAAAAGGTGAAAATAACTGTAAAGAGATATCTTTCATGATATTTCGAACAGGGAGCGTTTTAATAGTGGGTAATTGTACAGAAAAAATTTTAAATATAATTTATAATTTTCTAGTTGTTCTTTTACATGATGAATACGAAAATATTTACATAACAAATAATATTACTCCTAAAAAAAAAACTAAAAAAAAACTGAGGAAAAAAACTATTTTAGTTGCTAAAAATATAGTTAATTAATTTAATATGACTCGATTCGTTAATGTATTTTTGAATATTAAAACTATTCATCATTTTATTATGAATATGTGTTCTAGTAATTTTATTTTTTTTTATTTTTTTTATAAAAATACTGATAATATTTAATAAAAAATCACTTGAAATAGTGTAATTTTTTTCTAAATATTCAATAAAATAACATATATTTTCAATATTATTATTATTATTATCTATAGTATCATCTACTTTATATATAGTTGAAATTATTTTACAATAGTTTTTTAATAAATTATTTAGATTTTTATTTGATTTCTTTAATTCTTCTTCATTGATAACTGTTTTATTTTCAATACCATTATCATTTTGTGTTTTATCTTTTATTACCACATTGAATAATAATATAAACAATTTTATATTTGTTGATAAAAAAATAAAATGTTTTTTTTCTGTTGGGTTTTCTATGTAATTTTTTTTTATTAAACTGTCTATTTCAAAAATAGTTTTTTTATAAACAAATAACATAGCGTCAATTGAATTTAATTTTAAAAAACTATGATTATTGTATCCTATTTGTCCAATAAATTCGACATAGTATATATATGCTTTTTTGGAATTAAATAATGCTAAATTGGTATTTTTTGTGTATAATAAAAGAATTTCAAAACAATGACTAATCGTTTTAAATCCCCTATTAATTATAAATTTATCATAATTTTTAAAATAATCTACCTTTTGTTGTTGATTTATATATTCTATAAAATTAAATAACAAATTGATTATTTTTTGAGATGCTTCTTTTGTAGATGACGTGTCATATGTTTTACTATAATTTTCAGTGTCACAAACATTGAATAATTGTTCTTCCATTATATTTATAATTAGATATAAATTTCATAAATACTTATTAAACGAATAAATAAGTATTTAAAGATTTCAAATAAAAATATAGTATAATGAGTTCAGAAGCCGCATCATACAGAGTTCCATGTTCAAATACATTACAACATGCATCTAAATTAGCCATGGTAGATGATAAACCCATTATGCTTGATTATTGGACCAGTTCTTGTGATAAACAAGTATTAATTGGTATCAGAGAATCAGGTGAAAAATTACTAGTCAAAAGTGAAGATGAATATACTAGTCCCGTTTCCAAAATATATAAAGTTGGTGAGGGCGAGGATTCATCGGGAAAACCTCTTGAAGATTATATTATCATTACAGAAAATTCAATATATTTAGTAAATGCCGATATTGAAACGAAACGTATCTCGTAAATCATTTTATATGGATAATTTAAAAAATAAAGCGATAATTTAAAAAAAACAATAATATAAGAATTTATATTATTATTTATAGGATTTATATTATTATTTATAATATTGTATTATTGTATTATATTATATGTTGGATTCACCACAAAGACATTTAGAATTGACTATAAATGAAAATAATAACATCGATGAAAACAAACCAGAAGTCATTGAAACAATGAAAAATATTATCTCCATGGTAGAAGAAAAACAAACGAAAATATTAAAAAATATAAATATTAATAAAATAGTTAAAAATAAAATAACAGATCCTCCAACAAAAGAAAATACTTCAGAAGATAATGAAAAAGATGAAAAAGGTGAAACTGTCAATGTAACTATTCATTCACCAAGCAATACCAATAATATGAAAAGACTTGACACAATGCGGTATCCAATCAAACCTAGAATAAAAGAACTCCAAAAAGAAAAAAGGACACACCTCCCAAAGGAAACGTTTGTTGACGGGATTAATGTAAAAAGATCTTCATTTCAAACAAATGAAGATCTTATAAATACATTAAAAATAATACACAAGAAATATGAAAATGAAAAATCTGCGGTGATAGATCATCGGGGGTATTTTAGATTTAAAGCAAAGAAAACTTCGTTTCATACCGTCGAGGAAGATTTATCGTCTATTTACCATAACAATAATGAATATTTTTCTTCTGCTATGGATATATTAGCTAGTTATGTTAAAGGGCAAAAAATAATTTATATGGAAGCCGAATCTTTTTGCTCATCTAAATTAAATTTTTTAATGTTCCCCTCTATTTTTTTCTCAGCGACGGCTTCCGTTCTTTCGCCTGCTCTGGAAAATCAACCATGGGGGACAATAATGATTGCGAGTATAAATGCCGGTATATCGTTTTTACTTGCAATCGTTAGTTATTTGAAATTGGACGCTCAAAGTGAGGCTCATAAAACTTCCGCTCATCAATATGATAAACTTCAATCCATTTGCGAATTTTTTTCGGGTTCCTTGTTACTATTTACTGACATGACTGGTTTTGATAAAGAAGACCAGGTTAAAGATATAACAGATATTAAAGAAAGAAAAGAAAGACGCGAAGAATTACAATTAATTGAAGTCGGCAAGAAAATAGAAAAAAAATTAGGAGAGATTGAGGCAAAAATTAAAGAAATTAAGGAAACAAACCAATTTATTGTTCCCAGAAAAATAAGATACCGCTATAAAATAGCATATAATATAAACATATTTTCAGTTATAAAAAAAATAGAAGGGTTGCGAAAACATTACATTACCTTTGTTCGTGACAAAATAAACCAAATCAAATTTTTAAAAACACAGCACAACAACTTATTAGATAGAGGCTATCAATTTGATAGTCCTGAAATTTTAAAAAAAAAACAGTTGATTGACCAAGAATATTTTGAAAAATCATATGCCTATGAAAAAATTTTACTATTAAGATCAGCGTTCAGTATTATAGATCAACTGTTTTCAGACGAAATGGTATATGCTGATATTTTAAGGAATAGACATTGTAGTACTTGTTGTTATAAAAATTTACAAGAACCTGACAGAAAAAACACATTAACCAGTCTTATATTTGACCCGTTTGGAGAATTAGATTCTAGATGTTCATCAAAATATTTAAATTATTTACACAAAATGCACCAAAAATATGATTTAAAAGAAGATATTTTTAAAGAACAATTTGAAATTTTAAAAAATTTAACTACTAAAAAAGATAATGGTGATAATCATAATAAATTAAATGAAATTTTTGGTATTGAATTTACTAAAAATAAAAATTCTGAATACTTTGAAGATCAATCATGCGGTACACCGATGTGTGGGTTATTAATAACTGTTGGTATTATTGCGTTTTTGGGGTTTGTGTTTTTGGTTGTGTATATTGCCACAAAAATTTTATAAAATAGCTCTTAATTTCTCTCTGGTTTCTTCACTAATATCATTTGGAAATTGTATATCAAATTTAATAATCAAATTACCTTTTAACGGTGGAGCTGGGTGCCCTCTCTCTCTTATCATCCCCATATGTTTAATTAGTTTATGATATCCAGGTTGGATTATTTTTCCGTCTGAATTATTAATAACATATGTTTTCCCGGATAAGTGTTTTAACTCAAATGAAAATCCTGTTAATGATTCTTTTAAAGAAATTTTTTGATTATAAATTAAATCCAATCCTTTTCTTTGAAATACACTTTCGTTTTTAATTTTAATATAAATTTTAACATCTCCTTTCATATTTTCATTGACAACATTTCCTTTATTTTTAATAATAATAATTTCATTATCGTCAATTCCAGCTTTTATATTAAAATATATTTTTTCTTTTTCAACTCTTTTTTGACCATTTTCTTGATACCATCTCTCTAATTCCAATGGATAATCTAAACCTGAAAAGGCTTGTTTTAATGTAATGTATATTGTTTTTACAATAGACGCCGGCTTTCTCTGAATATTAACGGGTCTTCCTTGATGAAAAAACTGCACATTAGCATTTCCCATTCCGAATGGGTCACCTCCTCCGCCAAAAAACATTTTTAAAATATCCTCATGGCCTCCCATGCCTCCCATGCCTCCCATGCCTCCCATGCCTCCCATGCCTCCCATGCCTCCCATGCCTCCCATGCCTCCAAAAGGACTGTTTCTTTCCATGTCATACATTTTTTTTTTATCATTATCTCCTAATATTTGATACGCACTGTTGATTTCTTTAAAGGTTGCATCATCTCCTCCACGATCAGGGTGATGTTTCATTGAAAGCTTTCTATATGCTTTTTTAATTGTATTAGCATCAGAGTTTTTATCTACACCTAAAATATTATAATAGTCTTTGTTCATATATGTATAATTAAATAATACTACTTAAATACTTATTTATGAATCAGTTTATGAATAAGCCATTTTTAAAAAAATATCAGCCGCAAAATTTGAAAGATTTCGTAAATGACAATGATTTTACCAGCTTATTAAACATGTTAATTAAAACAGAATCATTAAATCTGCTATTTATTGGAAATAAAGGAACAGGAAAAACATCTTTATTGGATGCTATCATGAGAGAATACTATGACATTGAAAAACTACCAAATGATAATATACTATATATTAATAATTTGAACGATCAAGGAATTTCTTATTATAGAAATGAAGTTAAAACTTTTTGTCAAACACCATCCTCGATAAATGGGAAAAAAAAATTTGTAGTATTGGATGATATCGAATTTATTAACGATAAAGGTCAACAGGTTTTTAGAAATTGTATTGATAAATATAGCTGTAACGTTAATTTTTTAGCAAGTTGTTCTAATGTTCAAAAAGTAATTGAAAGTATACAATCAAGAATAACCATTGTAAAAATAAAAAAATTAAATAGATTATCATTAAAAAAAATTATTGATAAAATAATAAAATGCGAGAATATTGATATTACAGATCAAGCCGAAGAGTTTATTTTAAGTATATGTAATAATTCAATCCGTTTATTAATTAATTATATTGAAAAATTTAAACTATTAAATCAAAAGATCACTATTGAAATAGCAAAAAATACTTGTACAAATATAAGTTTTTTTGAATTCGAAAATTATACTAACAATTGGTATATTAAAAAAAATATTAGAGAATCTAAAAAAAACATAGACGATATATACAAAAAAGGATATTCTGTTTTGGATATATTAGATAGTTACTTTCAATTTGTGAAATATACAGATATGCTACCAGAAAAAATAAAGTATAAAACAATTAAAATTATTTGCGATTATATTGCTTTATTTCACATTCAACACGAACATTCCATAGAATTAACATTTTTAACGCATGATTTAATTAATTTATTGTAATAATTATTTCGAACCAAGTCTATTGCCTTTCCCACTAAACGGTATAAACCCGACATCTTGTAAATTTTTATTTTTAAACTCATTGATTTTACTTTCTCTACTCATTTGGTTTGATCTTATTATTTGGTTTTCTGGATTAGTAGAATCGGAAAATTGCGAAAATGATTCGATACTTGATTGTTTTGGCGTTGGAGGGGGTGTTATATAATCTAAAGCTCTTTCAAAATTTAATGTAACATCACAATTAACTGTACTCACAATATTATTTGGTTTTATATCAATCACAGAGAGATTATAAACTTTATCGATGTAATTTATTTTAATGATTTCATTTTCCGTAAGGATTGGATAATTTTTACTAATACAATGTTCCAATATTGCTTTTGGATCAGTAAGGGTAACAAATTCATGTTCATGAGGCATTAACGTAATTTCCGTTGCCAATGGTATTTCTTCTTCAATCATTTTAACATCTACCGGCTCTCCTTCTTTTAAATCTAATAAATTTAAAATAAACCAAGGCATGTAAATTACGTTTGGTGTTTCTGTAAATTCAAAAACAGCAACATTTAAACTTTTTTCATTATTTGAAATAGTAAAATAAACTGGAAATTCTATTTCCTCATTTTGTAGTATTTCAGGTGGAAGTAATACTTGATTGCTATTTGCTAATCTTTCTCTTTGTGGGTTATCACTAAAAGAAAGAGGATAAGCTATAGGTGTATAAGTACTCATAGCAAATAATTACAATAATAATAATATAATATTGTAATTATTTTTATTTCAATTTAAACAAGTTGTTTTTAAGAAATCTTCGAATTCGTCAAAAAAATCTATTTTATTATTTTCTTGTTGGACCTTTTTTATAGTTTCAATTGTAAATGGTCTTAATATATTATCGGTCATTATTTTTGATAATAAATAAATAATTATATGTTTATCCAATTTTTTTCCAGATATTTCATTGTATTTATCTTTAAATTCGCTATATAAACGCATATAAATAGTAGTACATTTTAATGTATCCCAGTCAGTCATATATTTTTTAAAAAAATTTGAAAATTGTTCATTTTCCATTAAATCAGACAAATCTTTCATAAAATCATTGTTATTTATTTTATCTTTTCCCATGTTAACCATATTATTGTGGATATTATCATTGTTAATTATCAAATCCATAATAATTATAAAAATATATAATAAAATATTTATAAATCAATTTTTACAAATAGTATTAATAATAATATAGTTGGACTCCTATTTATATAATTATATAAGTATTCTATGTTAAGTATTCCATGTTAAGTATTCCATGTTAAGTATTCTATGTTAAGTATTCTATGTTAAGTATTCTATGTTAGTATTGTTATGCATGATGTTTTATTAATATATGTACATATATATATACACACACTCTTATCTCATATCATGGTAAGTCAAATATTTAAAACGAAACCACCATTAGAATTATTACATAATTTTCTTTTTTCTAATGCCGAATATAGAAAAAATAAATTTATCGTTTCCAAAAATACTTTTAAAAAGGCAAATTTAAAAGAAGAAGCACAACCGTTTATTGATGCGTTGAAAAAATATTATTATAATTCAAAAAAATATTACACGGAAAGAAAAAATACATATAAAAATTTAATAACCATTATTAGGCAAGTTTGTAAATATTACCATATCCCATTTTCTTCTGTTATGTCTTATGATAAATCAAAATATTTACTTAGTTATCATATAATTATTCCTGAGAAATTAGAAGATATTTAGAAATATTGTTTTCACATGTTCTAAGTTGTTTTTGTGATAAACGTACAAACCATTGATATTGCGTTCTAGTTAATAATTCTTCCGATGGTATTATTATACCGTGTAATTTAGAATTGTCAAATTCTATAAATTCATTGGACATTAGACGATCTAATGTCACCGTTTTACAATTTTTATCAATAATGCCGAATAACTTACCTTCGATCAATGTTATTTCTTTTTTTTTAAATAATTGATACAAAAATTTATTATTCCCCCCTAAAAAGTTTCCTTCATCCGTATAATCTGTTTTTAATTTTCTCTCCAAAAAAGATATATATTTATTCATTGCTTTGCTTTTTTTTCTACAACCTAATATATTTTCCATTGGTAATAAATTAATCATATCGGCGGTTGAACTTTTGTTAATTCCTTCTACCGCGAAAAAATCATTTTCTTGTAATGCTCTGTCAAAAAAAGATCTTAGATTTTTTGTTACAATTGTTGAATTAGGTAATAATAATCCACCATACGAATATAATAATTTAGACAAACCCAACTGTCTCGCGTTTTTTTTTACAGGTCCAGAGAGATTATCTAAATTAATATCCCAATCACCTAGTAAACTACGAAATGACGTATCATTTATAAGACAAATATTAAAACTGTTTCCGCAATTTCTGATAATTGTTTCTATACATGAAATAATATAGGGTTGATTTAATTGTCGTGTATTTCTAGAATAAAAACTTTTCCAATTTCGAGCATTTACGTTGTTTTCCGTATGTATCCATAATACCGGTTTGCCTAAATTGTTGCTATCATTTAATAAAAATTGTTTTATCAAATTAACATTCCTTAACTCTTCATCGGGTAAAAATTTTTGTTGATATTTTTCATATAAAATACCAACTGCCGTAACTAATACAAAACCTAAAATATACTTCATCATTTATATATAAACAACTAAAATATTTTATGAAAGTGTTATAAAACCATTCATAAAATAATAAGATTTACTTTGATTTAATTTTTTAAAATTTTAAAATTTGTCCACCACTCTTGATTGCTTTTTTCAACAGCTTCATCCATTTTAATTAAAGAATATGCCCTAAGCATCGAATCCTTGTTTTCGTTTTGCGTTCTCTCATGTAAATATTTTTTTGATTGTTGGAGAGAAAGGGGGTCAGTGGCTTGTTTTTCTCTATGCTGTATAAAACTGTCTACGCTCGAAAACTTAGGTATATTATCAAAGTCTTCTCGTGTTACAGGAACCACTGTCTCTGTATGCGCCTTTTTTAAGTCTTCATAAGGCAATTTACTGAATATATCGGAAGAATATTGTTCAGGTTTGTTTCGACTTAAACTATAACCACCCGAACTGTAATCAATGTCTTGTACTCCCTTATGAACTACTACACTTTTACAGTGTTGTTTTGTTTTTTCGAATTCTCTCCCAAAATCACTCATTGTTATATTTTTTCTAGGCGATACTTCTTCATTATTTTTATACCATTCTTCATAACCAGTGTCTATTTCATTATCATGTATTTTTACTTTATCAAACATTTCATTAAACCATGAATTAAATTCTTTAACACTTTTACCTTCTAAAGAATGGAGCAATGCCGCGTGTTGTTTATTTGTGGGTGCGTCGTATTCGTCAGGGGCATCTGATTTTCTTTTTTGTCGGAAATAATAAACATTTGAGAGAGATTTGTATGCTTTTACAAAAAAAATAAAATATTTCATTGATAATCCGGATTTATCGGGATGTGTTTTTAATGCCATTTTTTTTGCCATTTTTAATTCATTCTCTCCGAAATTATAATCTAAATGAAATAAATTTAACAATTCTTCTAAACTATAATTATTTATATTTAAATCCAAGTCGTCCATCAGATATAAATAATTATATTATTTTATTTATTTATTTTCAACTTTATACGCCATTTGTTTAAAAAATTTCATAACGTTTTCAGGATTAGCACCAACTAAACATATATCAGGGTTGCCTCTTGTAAAAAATAAGAATGTCGGGACATTTTTTATTTTTAAAAAAGAAGCAACGTCTCTGTGTTTATCATAATCAATATAAACTATTTTAATATCTTGAGGCAATTCTTTGATTTGTTTATTTATTAAAGGATTTATTTTTTTACATGGACCACACCATTTAGCACTAACTCTCACAAAAACATAAGCATTTGATTTTATAAATTCTTTAAAATCATTTCTACTATCAAAACTAATTTCTGTCATATTTTAATATTAATCAAGAAAAACTTTTAAGGTCTTTTTCTAAAACATTAAAATCAATATGAGGAAAATCAACATGTGATTCCCAGAAATATTTACAAAAAGACCACTTTATCTCCGGATTTATATCATAATACTCTTTATATTTTTCTAATAACATTTTTTCAACTTTTTTTGGCAACAGATACAATGAAACTTTTGGTAATACATAAGCCAGCTGAACATATGGATGAACAACTTCTGGTTTTTTTTGTTGTAATAAATTAGTATCCCACAATGGTGTATATTTTACTAAATCGGAAAACAAAGGTGGGTAATGAAATTCATACCCCCATTTCCAATCTACACAACCGGTTGTATAATATTTCATTGTCCACTCCAAACCTTCGAGATAATTAATACATATTCTTTTTTTCATATTATTTGTAATATCTGTATCAAATAATATTTTGTAATACCGTTTTTCCCACCCCCTAGAAAACGGGTCTATATCTTCTTCTAAAAGTCGATTATATGTAGGCAGCATTGAAAATTTATATAATTTATCTTTATCAGTTTTACAAAAATATTTTTTTTTTTCTAATTTTCTACGTTTATTATATTCAGTTTTTAATAAATCTTCTTCTTGTGCCGAAATACATTCAATTAATTTATTTACCTGGTTCCAATAAATTTTATTACCATCAGTTAATATTTTATTAGTTTTTCCTACTGTATTTTTATAGGCATTGATCATTGTTTCGATGCCTGTTGTCCTAATATTCGCGGCCGGGAAATGAGGCATAAAATCATTTCCCAAAAAAAAACAAATAAAAATATAGTCATGTAGTCTGTCTATTTTTTCATTTTTATTATTACTTAATGTATCATTTAAAATAGAACCTAAAATAGGTATATCCAATACATACGATTCATTTGGTTCTAGATCGCGATTAATTGATTTTATAAATTCAGGTGTTTCTCTATATAAAAATATATTGTCTGAAATATATAAATGATTTAAACAAAGCATTATTAAATCGGCATCCAAACCATAAATAAATGTTGTTTCGTTTGAGTGTTTTGTCCTATTATTTCTAATATAATCGAAAATCTTATGCTCTCCTTCACCGGGATCATTACTGCCGCTTATGATTATGTTTTTTACCCCCAGAATTTCTGGTTTTGTTTTATAGTAACTTGAAATTTTTAAATTTAGTTTTTTCATAAATTTAGTTCCAGGTGTAATTGCTGTTTTATCCCAATTTTTTTCCGTATTGATTTTTAATCTTTCCATAATCAAAGAATCCAATGAAGATTTATATCTTCTATTTTTTTGCTGTTCCATTTTAGCAAAAGGCGCGACACCATCAAACGCTATAAATAGTGTTTTGTTTGGTTTTATGGTCATAACATATTTATCAATTGTTTCGCATACTTTTTTAACTAATATTTCTTCAAACATATTTGAAGAAATATTTTTCTCTTTTATACTACGTAAACAATCATAAATAATTGAATTGCTATCTAAATATAAGTTGTTTGCTTTATTATTAAGGTGTTTTATTTTTTTTATAATATGACTGTGGTTTTTCACAATATAAGAAAAGTAACTTGGTATACCCATTAATATTTAATAATAAATTTTTAATTTTAAATCATATTAACATATTATTAAAATTTAATTTGACCCAAGTGATATATAAACACTAAATCATAATTTTAAATTTAAAGTATCTTAAATTTATTTAAAAATATTAGTTTTGATTATTTTTTTTGGTAAAAATATAATAAAATATATATATATAGTTTAGGAAATGACAAAAAACGAAAAAAAAAATACTATTATTAGTACTAAAAATGAAAAAATCGATACTTTAAATTTTTCAAAAAATAAAATATCTTTTTTTCAGGATATGATCAGTAAATCTACTTTGTCTGTTCAGAAATATAAAAACATGGATATTATTACAGCAAACGAACTTAATAAATATACATTAGTATTAGAAGACTTATATAAAGATTTAAATAATTTAAATATTATTATATCAAAAAAAAAGGTAGATTTTAATGATATTATTAATAAGCTTCAAAAAATTAACAATGAACTATCCAATTTATTTAAAAGTTATGGCACTTCTGATTTCAATGACCTTATTACTGTTGCTTTGGGTTCTAATTTCACAAATTCTTTAAACGATAATGAAAAGAAAAAATACTCTATCATACAAAAATATGTTCACCCCATTAGTTATAAAGTTTTACCATTTGAAAAAAAGAAAAAAGGAAACAAAAAATTAGTTAAAAATAGGATTATTGAAGATTTTATGATTGTCGAAAGATCAAATAATTTTGACTGTTTTGATTTGGCTCGTACATCTAACAAATTTTTAAAAAAAGTATACGGTATTAAAGTAGCGGTTCACAATATACAAGAGGAAAAAATTATTATTATTTGTGGCGTTATAGATGATATGGTTATTTCTTGTTTAAATGAAACTTTTATAGATGAACGGATTACCGAATTGATAAAAAAAAAGCCTTCTGACCCCGAATTTTTTACAAAAGAATTTGACAGATTTATTCAAACATTAACAATTAAAGAATACTTAATATATAATAACGGTGAATTATATCAGAGGTTCACTGGTTATTTAAATCAAATTAAATTAATAAAACAAAAATCTATTTCGGAAAATGTGAGTGATTTTGCGAATAATCAACTTTACCAACAAAGAAAAACATTAATTCAATTATTGATAAAAGAAGATGACCATGAGTTTAAATACCTTGCTTATCTTTTATATGATATATTATCAGGCGAAACAAATGATAAAAGTATTGATACTACAGAACAAACAATGTTGTTTGATAGCTTGCCATGGAATATTAAAAAATATTTTAGAGATGCCATGCAATCTACAATTAAATATACACAAAGCTTATCTAATTATGATGTAAATAAGATACCAATAGAACAACAAATATGTTTAATGAAAGCTCCTGATAAAGTAAAGGAAAAGGCTATGATAAAATTAAAAGAGGTTAAAGCGAAATCCGAAGACTCTGGTTCAAAAGCAAAGCAATTTCTTGATGGATTATTGAAAATTCCCTTTGGGATTTATAAGTCTGAACCAATTTTATCTAATATGAAAAATATCCACGCATTATTCTTAGAATTAGTTAATTATCTTCACGAAACCAGTGCTTCCGAAAACGATTTTATTCCTAAAAAAGATAATTATAGTAGTTTAGAAATTGCTAGTTATTGTAATTATATTAAAACACAAATTATCCCAGAAGCCGAAAAAAAAGTATTTGTTAAATTGCTAAAAACAATCGTAAATGGAAAAAGAAATGATCTGATAGCAAATATATGTTTTATAAACGGTTTGTTAAAAAAATACAAAATTAAAAAATTATGCCATTCAGGTAAAAAGGTTAATTATATGAAAGACTGTTTGAAAAAATTTATGGAAAAAAATAGTGGAAATATAAAACTTATGATAGAGATTAAAAATCATTTTCCAAAAATTTCATGTCAATACTCAAGGTCGTTTGTATGCGATAAGCTTAATAGCATAGAAACGGCTTGGAACGGCGTTAACACAACGATGACCGATATTAATAAAACTTTGGACAAAGCGGTTCATGGACACCAAAACGCAAAAAGACAAGTAGAGAGAATTATTGGCGAGTGGATGAATGGACAGCAAAGAGGGTATTGTTTCGGTTTTGAAGGACCACCGGGTGTTGGAAAAACTTCATTGGCAAAATACGGATTAGCACAATGCTTAAAAGACAACAATGGTGTTTGTAGACCATTTTCGTTTATTGCGGTTGGTGGGTCAAGCAACGGCAGTACATTACAGGGTCACAATTATACTTACGTGGGTTCAACGTGGGGAAGAATAGTAGATATACTAATGGAAACGAAATGTATGAATCCAATTATTTTTATTGATGAATTAGATAAAATTAGTAAATCTGAACACGGCAAAGAACTTATTGGGATCCTTACACATTTAGTCGATGGAACTCAAAATGAAAATTTCCAGGATAAATACTTTAGTGGTATAGATATTGATTTAAGCAAGGCATTATTTATATTTTCTTATAATGACCCGGCTCTTATTGATAGAATATTATTGGACAGGATACACAGAGTTAAATTTAAAAGTTTATCGACAAAAGACAAACTTGTTATCGTAAATAAATATATTTTACCAGAAATATATGATAAAATAAAATTAAGAAATACAATGCGGTTTCCCGACGACATAATTACTTTTATAATAGAAACCTACACATATGAAGCTGGGGTCAGAAAATTAAAAGAAATTTTAACCGAAATTATAAGAGAAATAAATTTAGAAATACTGACAAAAAAACGATCAGTGGAAGAAATGCCCATTATTATTACCAAAGATGATATTAAAAATAATTATTTAAAAGAGCGTCACGAAATTAAACCAAAATTAGTTCATAAAAAACCGGAAGTTGGCATTATTAATGGACTGTGGGCGAACTCTTTAGGGAAAGGTGGGATTATACAAATAGAAGTGTTATGGAACATGGCAAGTCAACCATTGGATTTTAAATTAACAGGCATGCAAGGCGATGTTATGAAAGAGTCAATGCAAGTTGCGAAAACTTTAGCGTGGAAATTATCCTCTAAAAAACATAATCAAATATTGAAAAAATTTGAAAAAAGTAAAATGCAGGGATTACATATTCATTGTCCCGAAGGAGCCACGCCAAAAGACGGTCCTTCGGCTGGTACAGCAATCACAACAGCTATTTATAGTTTATTAAATTCTAAAAAAATAAAAAATAATATTGCGATTACGGGTGAAATTAACTTACAAGGAAATGTCACCGCCATAGGTGGTCTTGATTTAAAAATTCTAGGAGGCATAAGAGCAGGTATCACAGAATTTATTTACCCTAAAGAAAATATTAAAGATTTTGATTTATTGATGGAGAAATATACCGATAAATCTATTTTTGATGGTATTAAATTTCACCCTGTAGAACATATCGACGAAGTTTTGAAAATGGTTTTTGTATAAATATATTTACAGATCTATTTTTTATAATTATAACAGATCTATTTTTTATAATTATAACAGATCTATTTTTTATAATTATAGATATATTTTATAGTTAATATATATATATATGGCATTATTATCAAGTATACCAACAACAATAAGATTTTATGTATTAATGGCACCTATGATTATTCTAGGTGGTGCGGTATGGCAAACATTTTTATACCCAAGTTGGAAAGCACCACTTTATATTTTAGGTTCATTATTAACTACACTTTTAGGGAGAGCTTTTTCTTCTTCTTTTCCTAATAGAGTTCCTGGATTTTTAAAAGGTGCGGTACTTGGAAAAGGACGCATAAAAAGCGGCAGTAAAATGTTTGATCCAGCGTGTAATATATTAGAAAAAGAAACAGGTGGGTGGGGTACATTTTTTAGTAGTCCCGAGCCTCATGCTTTATTTTTTGCGTTTTCATTTATTTATTTGACAATGGGTATGTTTTTAAATAATCAATATAATTGGTTGTTAATTGGATTTTTAATATCGATAACTTTAGCAAGCGCTTATTTACGAACCTCTTCACCTTTATTATGCGCTAACTACATTGATTTATTTTTAGGATATATTATTGGTATGGTATGCGGATTGTTATTTTACATAACTATATATTCACTTGAAAATACATCGGATACACCTCTAGATTTAACTTATTTCAATTCTACTTCTAGTGATAGTCAAAAATGTAAAATGGAAAATAAAAAATTTGTTTGTTCAAAAGTCAAAAAATAAAAAATATATTTTTTTGAAATAAATATTTTATAATTTAAAATATTTATTTCATAATTTAAAATATTTATTTCCTATTTAAAAATGTTTCCAATTTTTTTTTAGCCAATTACTAATTCTACGAGTTTCCGTTTTTCTTTTACTGTTTTGTGAGATAAATCCAGCCAACAGCCTTGAATTATATTTTTTTGAAAAAGCATTCAAAAAATTTAAGGTGATAATATCAAACCTTCTATTTTTGTATACAGATAAATTTTTATTTTGATATACACGTTTTCCTAATCTTTTGTTAACTTTATTATGAAAGAAAAATAATAATGATTTTAAGTCTTCTTTAGTTTTTACCTGATTATGATGAATTCTTTTAATAAAATAAGTTGCGTGTTCGCGACACGTTGGACATGGTAAAATAAAACATATAGTTTTAATTATATTTAAAACTTCTTCGTTATTTTCTTTCATAAATTTATCTGATATTCTCTCTGCTAAAGTATGTAGGAATATCCATGTAGGGATTGACCATTGTTCTATCATTTATTTAATATATATAAAGAGTAAATATTATAATAATTTAATGTCTTATTCACAAAATAATGTCATAGTATCGACAATTGACTTTAATAAACAATTAATGGAAATGTTATGTGATGATAACAATACCACAGACGATGATAACACTTGTTTGATCAGTGGTGAGTTTTTAGAAAAAAACCATATTAAATTAAACTGCGGTCACCAATTTAATTATAATTCTATATTTAATGAAATTAAACATCAAAAACAACAAAATCACCTTGAAATAACTAAATTAAAAATAAAACAAATCAAATGCCCCTACTGTAGAAAATTACAAGATGGAATATTGCCATGGAGAGAAGGGTTTGAAAAAATAAAATATGTTAATTGGCCATTAAACTTAAGTTTCAAACCAAATATTTGTTGTTATATATTTAAAAGTGGCAAAAAAAAGGGACAGGAATGTAAAAAAAAATGTTTTAATAAAATGTGTAAAACACATGAAACTATAATAGAAAAACAAGAAAAGAAGAAACAAGAAAAAAAGAAAAAGGAAAAGGAAAAGGAAAAGGAAAAAGCTGAGAAAAATAAAAAACTACAAAAAAATGTATATTTATGTTCGGCTATTCTTAAAAGTGGTAAAAGAAAAAACCAATGCTGTGGTGCTAAAATAAATATAAAGATAAAAGAATGTTTGGATAATAAGGTGTGTAAAAGACATCTTAAAAAATGTCTAAAATCAAATTTAGATAAAAAAAATAAAAAAAATAAAAAAATATCAACACAAAAGATTACTAATTTTTTATACTCCACTATGGAGACTTTTGTTGATAGCGATTACGATGATGGTGATATGTAATCATTAATCATAATAATATAGTTTATTTAAATAAATAAAACAAGATGAAATAATAAAGACTTAAATTATAATTAAAATTATAATATAAAACCTTTTTATATTTTATATTATATGCACGACGATGAAAAAGATAAACTTATACAGGAAATAAGAAATTGGATTAATGTAGATGAAGAAATAAAAGGTTTACAGAAAAAAATAAGAAGTTTAAAACAAGAAAAGAAAATTATGACAAATGCTTTAGTAGATGTTATGAAAAGCAATGAAATTGAGGAAATTAATACCGGAAACGGAAAATTAATTTATAGCCAGCAAAAAATAAAAAAATCAATCTCAAAAAAATATTTAAATGGAATATTGGCTACTTTTTTTTCACAAGATCCTGAAAAGGCTAAACAAGTGGAATCCTTTATTTTAGATAATCGAGAGGAAACAATAAAAGAAAATATCCGAAGAAAAAATAATAAAAAATAATTATCCCTAAAATATATAGTATGAATGTTAAATCAAAATATAAAAATATAACAAACAAATTATTTAAAAAAAAAAAAAAAATCAAAAAAAATACAATAATTATTAATACACCTGATAATATTCCGTCAAATGAAACTGAATTATCGTATGATGCTGTCAATATTTTAAGAACTGATTTTAATACTATAGATAAAAGTAATATTGATTTATTAGTTATATGTATTTATAAACTAAATTCATCTGGTAACAATTTTTTAACAACTTATCCTTATTTAGAATACTTATTATACAAATATCCAAGTGACTTTAAGAAAAAATCACTACAAAATACCTGTGTTTTTCCATTTACCAAGATAAATAAAAATAAATCAATAAAATCACAAGCAAAAACTTTTTACACTTCTATTACCGATTTGAAATTAATAGAAACTGGGTTTTTAGAAAAAAATAATAATTTATATATTTTTTATCAAGTCGATGAAAATTATTTTAAAACAAATATGATACAATACTTAAATTCCGAGAAAGAATTATGGTGGACTTTGTTGAGTGAAATATGCAACCACCGAAAAATATTAAATTTTCCAATTCATAAATCGGTGTATGATTTATTTTATTTAAACCCTCAACTTACCAATTTGAGAAATCAAAAAAAAGAAATTATTGAAATACCTATGGTCTTTTATAAAGGGGGTAGTAGTAAATCATTGGTATCTTTAGCGCTGTCTGTTAAAACGAATAGTGAAAAAATAAAAGAATATGGATCATTTAATTATGCCGTAAGAAGAGGCGGTTGGTCGGCAGATTTTAAAGAAGAGTTTTCAAATGGCATTACTATAACAAATAAGGTAGGGAAATATATAGAAGGAGGTATAGCTAGATTTGCCATATTCTCACAGCATTCTGATTCGTTAATTAATATTAAAACCAATATTTCTGATTTTAAAAAAAATAAGGACAGTTGGAAAAATAATTTTGACTCTATTATCGTTGGGACAATAAAACAAAATAATAAATATTTTAACACAACGCCGTATATTGAAATAAAAAACAGCAGGCAACAAACACCACTATCACTCCATTTATTAGATTTAAAATCACTAAAAAAATGGGATCCTTTTAGTAATCAATATAAGATAGAATAATATACAAAAATATAGAATAATCTATACTAAATTTATATGAATAAAATTATAAGTTTAGTAGCTTTTTTAATAATAATTAATGCCATATTTTCTTTTGTACCATTCATGTTTCCACGAGCACAAAAAGAGATTATTTTGCCTTATCAATTATGGTTTAATACTCTCGGGGTTTTTATTTTAATATTACCAAACCAAATTGGTTTTTAAAAAATTGAACTGGAACAATTTTATTTAAAACGAGGCAAATAACAAATATGCAAGCTTTTTATGCAGGAAAAGTTATCGAAATTAAAGGAAACCTTCCGGCGTGTGTAAAAGATATGAACCCTGTAGAAAAATATAGTAGTTTTATTAATATCGACAAAGTAATGAAAAAATATAAGTTTATTCAACCTGAAAATATTGACTGGGGGTCGGTCGATAGAAATTCATGGTTTATTTGTATTAACCATAAAACATTGAAAAGTTATTCATTTCCTATAGCGGAATCGGAAAATAGGGATCATAGTTATATGAGACCGAAGCTTGGTATTCGTCATTTTACTAATCTAAATTATAAACTATATAAGATACAATAATATTTAATAAACGCCCAATATACCATTTAATATATATTTGACACATTTCAATGAGAATTGTATTATTTCGACATTTGTTATTTAAAAAATAATAAACAGACAATTGATTATTAAGTAAAATAATTTTTTTTTGTGAATTTTATAATATATATATATATTATAATGGCTGGAAATACAAACGAAGAAGATTTAGGAACTTTGACAGCAGGAGTTGTTCACACAACAAAATTATTTTTGGGTGGGGTAGAATTTTCTGCTGGAACAACAGGTCCAGCAGGAGCGGACGGAGTTGATGGAGCAACTGGTCCAGCAGGAGCAGACGGAGCAACTGGTCCAGCAGGAGCAGACGGAGCAACTGGTCCAGCAGGAGCAGACGGAGCAACTGGTCCAGCAGGAGCAGACGGAGCAACTGGCAAGGACGGAGCAACAGGTCCGGCAGGTGCTGACGGAGCAACTGGTCCAGCAGGAGCGGACGGAGCAACTGGTCCAGCAGGAGCGGACGGAGCAACAGGTCCAGCAGGAGCAGACGGAGCAACTGGTCCAGCAGGAGCAGACGGAGCAACTGGTCCAGCAGGAGCAGACGGAGCAACTGGTCCAGCAGGAGCAGACGGAGCAACTGGAACAGAC
>Ga0206130_10001136_pt1 | contig 40241 bp, 36 predicted proteins | sample Helgoland_Spring_9_FD_148637 | JGI IMG/M metagenome (GOLD analysis project Ga0206130, IMG submission 148637) | Pelagic subsurface seawater microbial communities from Kabeltonne, Helgoland, North Sea - Helgoland_Spring_Bloom_20160512_1 | ecosystem: Environmental > Aquatic > Marine > Epipelagic ...
CCCCACCCCCACCCACCACCCCCACTCAATCTCGTGGCCTGCGCCATGCCGAGCGGCGCGTTCGACCCGGCCATTGTGCCGCACGAAGTCTGGGCGCTGATTCTCGGTTTTGTTTCCGAAAGGGATGTGTTGACGAGTGTTTCGCGCGTGTGCGTCCACCTGAAGCGGGTGTGCGCCTCGCTCGTTCTGCGAAGGGTCTCGCTAGACTGGGCCGGCGCCCCGCCTCCCTTTGATCGTGCTGCGCTTCTGGACGCCGTGTCGTCGTGCACGTCGGTTGATTTTGGCCGGAATCTACTGCAGGGGCGCGATTTTTTGGGGCGTGTGTTTGGTGGCGAAGTGGGCGGGCGTGGCTTCCGTTGGACCTGCACGCGGTCTGCGAAGTTTCGGGGCACGCTGCCTCGCCCGATTGTCGACGTGCTCTGCTCACGGTTCTCGAATCTGGAAACGTTGGCGCTGCAAGTCGTCCACGGTGATGCGGCCGGCATCCGCGCTCTTGCGCGGCTGAAATCCATCCGTTCCCTGACGGTGTCGCAGTCCCCTGGGGACGGTTCCGCTACGGGCGACGTCACCGACGCGGACATGGAGCTTGCGGCGTCGGGTCGCAACCTGCGCTTCCTTTCCCTGAAAGGGTTCCGCGGTGTGCGCGGCAAGTTTTTGCGGGCGGCGTCCGACACTTTGCAGCAGGCCGAATTTTCGATGTGCGGCCTGTCGACGTTTCAACGCCCGGCATCCCTTGTGCGTCTCAGCGTCCGGAAGCAGCGGTTTGCGGCCGAGTTCCTGTGTTTGTTGGCCTGTTCCGGGGTGTCCTCCCTGTGCGTCGACCACACCCGAATGTACCGAAGGCGTCTGGCGATCGGGCATCCGGCGCCGAGCACGGTTCCCTGCCTGCGCACCTTCTCGGCGCGCTCGGTGCGCTGGACGGAGACACCCGGCGGAGTTCTCGAGTTTGTGCTGCGGTGGTGCCCCCACCTCCACACTGTGGACCTTGGACGGTCCCGCCTGTCCGCGGCGGTTTTGCAAAGCTTGAGCGCCGACGTGCATGCGATTCGCTCCCTCGACCTGACGGGGTGTGGGCTGGCCGCGCGGCACTTGGCGTGCCTGAAGCACCGGACCGGTCTCCGCAAGCTGGTTGTCTCGATGCCGTCGTCACGACAGATTCCGGCGAAGCTTGGGTTTCTTGCCGCGGGCCTGCAGTCCCTTGACGTCAGCCGAACATTTTTTTGTCTGAAGAGACTGCTTTGCTGCAAGCGCCTTGTGCGTCTGGGGCTGTTCGGGTGCCAGGGCATCGACGACGCCGCTGTGGAGGCCATTGCTTTGGCGTGCCCGGGTTTGCAGGCACTCAACTTGATCGGAACCCGGGTCGGCCGCGCGTGTTTCGACGGCGGCGTGCCCATGATGGAAAGGCTCCGGTTCCTCTTTGTGAGTTTGCGAGCGACGGACAACGGGACCGCCCTTGGTGGTCTGTTGCGCAACGTGTTTCTTGAACGCTTCGAGGTGCACGAGCCCGGGTGTGTTGGCATCGAGGTGTTCGCATCGTTGGTCGGCCACCGCAGTCTGCACACGATTGGGATTCAGTCGCATGGAATTGCCGGCCCCGTTGTGCGGAACTCGTGTGTGCGTGGCCACATTTGTGCCAAGCGGGCGAGCGAGTGCCTCGGCTCGCGGCTGCAGGTGGTGTTCTTCCGTGTGTGACGCAATTTGGCGCGCGCAAGCGCATGTTTTTTGTCACACGCGCGTCATTGCACGACGAATTAAAGTTTGTCGCACAACCAATGCAGATGCGTTTGTCATGCGGCTGTGGCCGCGAGGGTTGAAGCGCGTTGTTTTTTGGACGACAAGATTGAGACCTGTGCATCCGATCTCAGACAACAAAGACACGGTCTCGTTTCCTTGCAACCAGCGCCGCTAAGGCGTGGGGAAAAAATGCACCGTGTGCAAAACGAAGGCCGCCAAATTTGTCGGACTCGGAGTTTGCACCACCTTCTTAGTTGGGTTAATCATAACCGTCGTCGTCGGAGTGTGATGCGCCGCCCTCGCCCTCGCCCTCGCCCTCGCCCTCGCCCTCGCCCTCGTCCTCGGTGACGTCGTCGTCGTCGTCGTCGTCGTCGTCGTCGTCGTCGGTTTCGTCGTCGGTTTCGTCCTCGGTTTCGTCCTCGGCGGCGGCGGCGGCGGCGGCGGCGTCCCAGCTTTTGTCGGGATACTTCGCCGAAATTTGGTACCACCAGTCCATCAACTCAGTCGCTGCACCTAACGTGTGCTGTTCGCGATCGTCCAAAGTGGCGCCGAAAGGACTGAACAACCCAGCGAGCTCCTGGTGGGGAGGTGGGAAGGGTTTCGAGATTGACTTTTCATCGTCGTCCCTCTGGCTCTGCCATTGTTTAGTGGTAAGTAGGCTCTTGACTTTGAGGTGCCTTGGAAGGGTGTACTTCTCAAGTTCGCGCCGCAGCGTGTGGTTTTCGTGCAAGACAACGGTGGCCAGCGTGCACACCGCAGCGAAGTTTGTCACCACACATGCCAGCCCCCGATCACCAAGAACGGCCTTGTTGGCGTCGGCGTCGTCAGTGTTGCCATCTCCTTCGTATGTTGAGCGCAGCGACAGGCGATCGATGCATCGACAGTTTGGCACGTATGAAATTTTCCCGTCGTGTCCAAAACACTCATCAAATGCAAGCAAGTCCTCCGGAAACATGAACGCAAATTCATATGTGGTGGTGATGCCGGACAAAGTTTGCTTCACGACGATCGTGGAGTCGTGCCAATGCAGGCATGCCAAGTCGTTCGCCTCTAGTTCGATCATTGTGTCGTGTGTCCAAGTTACATATTGTTCCAAGAACTCTTCCCACAATGGGGTGTGAGGTCCGGACTCACTCACAAAGTTGGCGATGGTTGTCCATTGTCTCGTGTTTTTCATGGACAGTTCCCCCGGAACGAGTTCGACGGTGGACACCGACCGAATTGGAGACGCGCGGAGGCGTTCCCTGACCGCAATCGAATTGATGCGTTTGTTGGCGAGCGTTTCGACGTGTCTTTCGCTGTGATAGGTTTTCTCGGGGATCACAGTTGGGAGAAAGGTCGGAAACAGACGGAGCCTTGTGTTCAGGAAGACCGTGAAATTCACGGGGTCTCGGCACGACCGTGGCGGCGTGGTGTACGGCATGGAAAACAAGGACGTGGCTTCGTCTTTTTCTTTGTTGTGAGCCGCAAAGTCCGTTGTCATTGTGCACGAGGTGTACGGAGGGGCGAAAGCCCCAGTGTCTTCCCGGTCGCACCAGGAGCTGGCGCCGTTTTCTTTTGGGGAGTCGTCCCAGTTTTCCGTGGCGACCATCAATTCTTGGCCGCTGTAAAACGCTTCCCTTGTGAACTTGACGTACTCTTTCAACAATCTGCGATCGCTCAAAATGTCCTCAAATGGAGCCTCTTTTGCGTCATGCCGCAGAACCTTTGCCATCCACGGTCCGTGCTCGCTAGGAGATTTTTTGAATGCCATCTTGCCGTAGTAGCTGTGGTTGCTCTGGTCGGTTGCTTCTTCGCCCGATTTCCTAACGAAGTCTGAGAGTGGCTCTACGTACATTGTCACACGATTGATGTCGTTGAACTCCGCGCTGTTGCCAAACACGACGACTTGTGGCTGCGACTCATCCGCGGCTAACCACTTGCGTTTGTATTCGGCGGTGACAGAGCCATCAAGATTCACCCATCTTTCACTTCTCTGTGTCAACTGTGTGGTGTTCGTGATGAGTGTGGCCGTCGTCTTACCGTATTCGTGCTTTGCCCTGGTTTGTTTGCCAACAAGATTTTTCTGAGTGTGGTCCATGGCCATCAATGCCACATTGGCCGTCCGGAGCTGGTCCTCGGAGACGTCCAGTCTACTTCTTGTGATCACCCAAGTGCCCTCGACCAGCCAAGTCGTCTCTTGGCCGAGGTCAGTGGAAGCGGAGTCCGGTTGCGTTGAAACCACGAACGTTTTGCCATTGTCGTTGTTGCCCCCCTCGTCCCCGACGCCGTCGGCCTTCTCGTCCATGGCGGCGTTTCGTGATTGCGCACCAACGCTTTGGCGGCGCGCGTGCGCCAAATACGTGTGGTGTGCAGCGTACACATTTGTGGATTGGCCCCGCGCCTTGGGAGAGGCAATGCCCGAGGTCAGCGGCAATTTTTGCCGCGACGGCTACGGGTGGGTGGCGGGGGCCGTGCGCGACGGCGCAGCTCTGCATTTTCTTTGCAGCGAGTGTTGGCATGGCACGTGCGATTCCACGATGCCGTGCCACACGTTTTTTTGCGCCCGGTTTTTCCACCTGCGGAAGTTCAAGATCCCGGCTGCGTTCCATTCGCCTGCGCTTGCGGCGTTTTTTGGCCACGCGACTGTGCCCAGCGACGCGGACGAGCAAGTGTGTGAATACTGCCGCTGCCTGCTGCGGTCTTACGCCATGCACGAGGTGCTTGAGCTCGCGCGCCGCCACCCCCGCCTCCGCCGGCCGTTGGCATTGGCCGTTTCCGAGGCGGCTGCGGCGGGCCGGTGGCGCGTAGAGGGTGGCGCCCCTTTGCAGCTGAGGGCGCGGTGCGTGCTGAACGTCGCCGAAACGTGTGTTTTGCCACGGGAGCTGCTGCCGTCGTCCATGAGTGGCGTGTTTGACCACGCCGAGCCCCTGCCGACGACGCTTCTAGCAGCGTGCTACCTTGACTGGCTGCACCGTGCTGGCCGCGTCCATCCGGCCGACTTCCCAGCGCTGCGACGTGTGATCGACGCGGTTCTCTGCCGCCTCCCTGCGGAGTTGGGGGCTCTCGTCACGCGGCATCTGTATCACCCCGCGTCGCTCGGGTGCGGCGCAGACGAGTGTCGTATTTGAACAACTCCTCGTCTGCAATCATGAGATGGGCGCGTTCTCTGCTGTGTTGGTGCTGGTGGTGAGCGTGTGCTCGCCACCTGTCGTCACGCCGCTCGGCGCCCTCGTGGTGCTGCACTTTCTGCTCGGGGTCGTCCTCTCGTCGATGGCCGGCGGTTCTCTGCTGCAGCACGGCGAGCCGAACTACGCGGAGATTGCCTTCGCCAGCCTCGCGTGTGTGTTTTTGGTGTGTGTTGCGGCGGAGGACAAGCGCGCGCAAGGGATGTCGGTCGTCTTCGGAGTGGTGGACCTGTCCGTGGTGGCGTGGTGTGCGGCGACGTCGTCCGCTGGGGGTCTTTTCGCCTTGGCCCAGTTGGGTGTGGCGGCGATGATGGCTGCGCAAGACGACGTCGTGGCGCGATGGTTGGCTGAACCGGCAACAGCGGACACCGGCGACAGCGTTGCGCCGAGCAGCCCGACTCCCGTCTCCCGTGAGCCCGAGGAAGTTGCTGTCCGCAAGGACACGTAGCAACCCACGTTGCCGCCGCACGCGTCGGTTGTTTTCAAAAGAGTGTTATAAATGACATCACTCCCGCAGGGCACACGCAGTCCTTTGCAACGCCATGGCCATGGACATGATGCTGAAGGAGCGAGCGACTCGGATCGTGTGGGGCAGTGCGTTTGTGGGTGCCTTGTTCGCGATGATTGGCTGTCTGCTTTTCATGATTGACGCGGACAAGGACCGCAAGTCTTTTTCTCTCACAGAAACTGCCGAACTCGGCCTGGACGGTTACGTGTGCAACTACATTGACTCGAGTTTCACCTGGGCGAACGACATGTCAAAGGCAAACGACGTGCTGACGGGTTTCATGGAAATTCTAAGCCAAGAAACACAGACATTTGTCGTTGACGGCAAATACGACAGTGCGGAATTTGAGAAACAGTTCAATTCCCTCTCCGACGACACCGTCACCTTGTCGTTCATCATCGCGGCCATCATTTGCACGGGCGCTTCGCTTCTCAATGAGTTCAGGCGAGGGTCAGGGTGCACCATGGACCGAAAGGACCGCGGAAACGAAGACTCCGTCACCGTGGCCAATCCAGTGTTTGAGATCCCTGCAGCAGCTGCGAAGAAAATCGCCGCCGCCGAACCGGGTGATGACCTTTCAGGAGCCTGTTTCGACGTGCTCAACATGGTCACGGTCTCTGTGGTGTTCATCGCGCTGGGATTGTCGTACGTTTCCATGCTCACGAGCACATGCCGACACCTGCGGTTCATCCCGGGCGCCCAGGGCAACCCTGGGGTCATTCAAGTGGAACAAACCGACATCACCCACATCAGCGACGCAGAGACGAATGCGACTGACATCATGTTCATCAGTGGCATGGTGACGATGTACCTGTCGTTTGCCCTCCTTTTCTCGTTCCACCTGACCAGTGACACAGAAAAATCCGACGCCAGTTCGATGGACGTGCGGGTTCGAACTGTCGTGCGCGCGGCGATGGCCATTGCCTTCGCGCTCCAACTTGGATTTGGCGTGAGGTTTGTCGTTGTCGACGAGAGTTTTTACTCGGACGCGGCAAACAAGCTCGACTGCGACGCCGGGAAGTACGACGATGCGCTCAAGGTGTTTGTGGGGACAGCTCTTGTGAGCGGCGGAATGTACGCATTGTTAGTGATCATCGGCTTTGGGCGCGACGCGTGGAAAGGAAAACAGGTCGCGGAAAAGAAGTCGATCGTCTCCGCGTTCGCGGCGGAGCAGTGGGTGCATGCGTTTGCCGGCATGTGGCTCCTTCTGCGCGTCGTCACGTTCCCGGTGGGAATTGCTCTGATGTACGCGGACCGGGTCCACCAGCCACACTGCGAGGGCACGTGGGCCGCGATGGTTTTGGACAAGAAACCCGACGACTGGCACAAACTCGAAACCGCGTCGGCCCTGCTTCTGGTCGCGATCATGCTCGAGCTCGTGATGGTCAGTGGCGCTCTCATGTTTTCGCGCACATTCGAAGATTCTGCTGAGTCATTGACGGGAGCTCGCTACAGTCGCCTCGTCCTCAACATGACGTGAGAGTCTGACTTCAGAGCAGCATCACGCGGCACCCATCCTGCACGAGTCGGTGGTAAAGATCCCAGTGGGCAGAAGTGGCGCTTCCGGTGACGAGAACACATGCCGCGGGTGCGAAGGCGCAAGTCACCTGTGCCCCGAGTCGACGAAACAGTGCCTCCCTGGGCGAACCGGGCGGAGGTTGCGCCACGAAGGCCGGCGAGCCCCGCACGAAAACCGTGCCGTCGTGGACGCCGGTGCGTCCCGCGTGCCGCCGTGCAAGGACGAGGTACCACGCCATCTGGACGCACGCATGGCGGCCGTCGGCGTCCGACCGCGTGTGCTGCCGCGGCGGCTCGAACACGACGTGTCCGAGACGCCGCAGACTCCGCGTGGTCACACGGCCGCGGTCGTTGTCGACGACGACAAGCATGGTTCGACGTGGACCCTTGCGACGACGTGGTCGTTTAGGATCAGTGTCGCGCGCAACCTGTGCGGGCGGGCCACCCTGTCGATGTAGAACGTTTGTCCCTGCACCATGCCCCTTTTCGGAAGGTTGTGCGGCCGCAGGGCAACCTCTCCCTCACAACACACGACGACACTGTGAAGGTTGTTTCCGTCGAATTTGACCGGGGCGTGGGAGGCGACGCCGACGCATCTGGCTCCGTTCGAGGTGGCGCAGGGCACGGTGTGCAGCACTGGAACTGCCTTCCCGTGGTGGTATATGGGAATTTCGCTTGCGTATTCGTCTGGCCAGTCGCAGTAAATCGGGCTCCCCTTGTACAGGTTGGCGGCGTTAGCCAGCACGCCTACCAGGGCGACAGACATGTTGGTCAAGGAAGTGGCGATTGTTTTGACGTTGGGATCGGTCGCCCTCCGCTACGACTCGGTCCAGTCTCTGTCGTTCCTGGTTGTAGCGGCGTCCATGGGAATCACGAGATCGTCTTTTGTTCAGTGGCTGTTTTTCTGCGCGGCATCTTGCTTCGTTCTTCTTTCGCAGACTTCTGGGGTTCTGGTGCAGCACATGCTCGCGTGCATCGCGATTTCACTTCCCGAGTAGCCATAGCCCTGGCGAGCGATGAGTTTAATCCCCTGGGGAGACGTCGGAGGCGTCGGCCCTGGCGAAGACAGTTGTGAACTCGCATGCAAAGCACTCTCGAAGTTGAAGCACGTGTTTGAAACCGATGCGAATCAGCAACTCGCGTACAAGACCATTGTCAGCGAAGTGCTGCGGTGCCGGCTCGCATGGCACGATGGTCACTCCGATGTGGGAGACCCAAGTGTGCCAGTCCCAGACTGGTGGTCGACGTTCGTCACCGACGCGGTCCGATCGATCCTCGTCAACGGCAACTTTGTTTTCCGTCGGCTGTGCGTGCGCGCAGGAGTCCCGATGTACGTTGTTGCCGACCCCGCGCTGGTGTACACGCGGTGGTGCAAAAAGACGAACACGTACGCCGCTTCGTGCTGCAAACACCGTTGGAAGGTGGGGCTTGTCGAGCCCCCTGATCGTGTGACGCCCCGTGGCGAGGCGGACGTCCTAGCGACAATGAAGTCGGCGGCAATCCGAGCGTCGGACGCGACAGAACAACTGGCAGCCCTTGTCAAGAACTTCGTGCAGAGAGACCGACTGAATTCGGAGAACACTGTGTACACGTCTGTGTCGGACCAACTGAAGCAGCAAAACGGCAGCGACCGCCAATGGTTTAGGAATGTGACGTCCGGCGACGCACTGCCGAGCCGCGCCCCCGACATCGACAGCAACTTCCACACGTTGATGCATCGGCGCGCGCAGACCATCGAAGGCCTTGATGCCATCACAAACATTGCGCGTGCCAGGAACGCAGGGCATGGCGGTGGGTTCGGAAACGTCGGCGACACAAGCCAGGGGAGCCCGCCCCCGTTAGCGCATCACAGCGAACACGTCGTGAGCGACGGGCGCTCGTACACGGAGGCGAGGCAACTCGGGTCGTTGCCGGATTCAAAGCTGCTGTTCGATGAGCTAAAGCACAGCATCCTCTTTTCTTTCGGGGTGCCGCCCCAAGCTCTGGGCCGAAACATCAACTCGGAGCGAATCGCTTCTTCGAACCGTCTCACCGAGATGGCCATCACGACCTACACGTCCTTCATAAGTTTGCTCCGCGACCGGATTGGCGAAGCAATTCGGTTTGGCACGGAAACCCCGTCTGGAAGTTTCGTTGCGTTTTCGGTGTGCCTTGCCCAGTACGAACTCGACCGCCTGCGTCCGTACATGAAGGACACTGTGTGCATGACGATGACAGCGCGGTGCTACCAGATCCCCGAATCGTTTCTAGACATGAACAAGATGCGCGCCGCCGACGCCGTGACCCCGGGCGGGGTCGCGCTGGGAACGAAGCGAAAGCGGTCCGCCACTGCCGAGGCCAGCACCGACGAGACGATTCGAAGGCGTCGGGATGCAGCGGCAAAACCCGCGGAGTGACACGGTTGTATTTATTGCAGCACGACCATGTACACGACCGACGCGGCAAAGGCAAGGTACGCCGCGGCTTTGTGGAAAATGAGGATGGCCGCGGTCGACGCAACGCACGTTTTGATGCGGGAGGTGCCGATCCGTGATCCCCTGAGGACGGCGTCGACGTAAATGACACCGATGAAGGCCGCGGCCGCGGCGTGCGCGTTCCCCGGGCTGGCAACCACGAGCGGCACCAGCGAGGCAGCGCTCACCGCAGCGTCCATCGCGATTGCAGCACGACTAAAGACAGCAGCAGCGTGGCGTATGCGATTCCGTACGGCATGTACAACACCATTGTATCTCCGCACAGAATTTCACTCATGGTGGGCGAGGACGAAGCTCACGACCACAACGCAACTCATTGACACGACCAAGAACCACACCGAGCTTGTCTCGGACAAGCAGTCTTCTTCGCCAAGTGGCGTCATTGCCTGTTCTGCGGCATGCAGTGCGCGTGCACCTGCTCCGACTCCTGGCTATGCCGCTGGTGCTGTGACAAAGCCGCGTGTCGGCTGTCCCAGGCACTGAGGCAGCGCGGTGTGTGGGCGGAGTCGCACGACCTTGTGGGCGTCGCGCCAGCCTGCAACCACGCGCAGATTGTGCGGAGGGCCGTCGTCGCGCACGGGGTGGTGCAGCGTGGGACTGCTGTGGCACACACGATGTTGCTCCGCCTAGAATCGACGTGTGGTTCGGACGCGGCGACGGACTGCTCCAGCTACGGCGCACAGGAGCTAGCCTTTGTCAAAACGCACGCGGTGCGCCTGGGTCTGTGGTACGAGCCGAGTCTCGCCACCGTGCGGCGTGCAACAAAGCACAACGCATCGAGCAGGGGCACTCTCGTTCGGGCGCTCAGAACTGCGGGATGTCACGGCGTTTCCGTGTCCGAAATAGTGGGGGAGTACCCGGACGCATACATGGACCTGCGACACATGCTCGATGAGCGGCCCTGTGGGTTGGTGTTTTCAAAGTCACAAATATGGCTGGCCGAAGTTGTCAGGGGAGGCGGCTCCACGTCACACCCGACGACCTCGCAAAGAGTGCCATCAAACACTTTGCCGGGTGGCACTACACGTCGACGACGTCCAACGAACAAACCCTCCTCTGCGCACTGACGCCGTGGAGCACGATGCACACCGAATTTCAAAAGCAGCTAACATCTCTCGGCGAAACCGGCGTCGACGTGCATTGCCTGTCGACCGCGGCCGCCAAGACCAACCACAGCCGGTTTGTCGCCTTGCTCCACAACAATGGGACGACGCTGATGCACAAGTCGCCCGAAAACATGTCTCTGACACGGCCTCTGCGCGCTCTTGTCCGCGGCCCGTGTGCCTCGAATCTTGCCACGGTGTGTGCCGTCAAAGACTACGTGGTGTGTACCCCTGCATTCGCACTTGTCGAAAGCACGGCGGTCGAGCACATCATACGCGAGGCCGAGAAGCTGGTCCCGCCTGTTGGCACGCAACGGTGCCTGCTGACCTTGCTCACGACCGCGCAAGCCATGGGAGCGTCGTGTCATTCCAAGCCACGGCCAACCCGGTGTTTCGTGTCGCTGTCGTTGACGCCAACTTTCAAAGAATTGTTTCGTCTCAACTGCAAACTCAAACCGGAGCCGTGTGCCCTGCTCATGCAGTCGACGGCAATCATGATCACCGGGTTCGAAGACGCGGGGACGAAATTCAGGTGCGTGGCAGCTCTGTTGTGTGACCTGTCGGCTCGGCCGTGGCTTTTTTGGGTGGCGCTGAAACGCCGGTTGTGCCGTGGTTTGCATCGGCAGGGACCGCATGAGCCGCACCGAGGCCGCTCGGCACAGTGGGCTGGCCGCCAGGACCATCCTGCTCTCCCCGATGTGACAATGGCAAATCGTGGAGCACCTCGTCGATCGCCACGAGCGCGGAAACGAGCGACGTGAGGGTGGTCACTCCGGGAATGATGAAGGCGCCGGACTTGTAGAGTTCTGGCGTGCAAGCACCGTCTGTGCTGACCGCAATTCCCGGAAATTTCGACGTGTGCGTGCATCTCCAGTGGTCGACGGCGTGGGCTGGCAGCGGGCCATGGAACTTTCCGGACACGACCATGTTTGGCGCGCTCATTGCCGCGTGCCAGCTTGGTGTTTGTTCTGTGTTCATGGCCCAGACTGCGAAATCAAACATGTTCTTCATGGCGTCTGCGTGTGTGTGCTTGCCTGCGCGAATCATGTTTGCGCTAGAGAACACCAAAAACTTTCCACGGTTGAGTTTCTTCGGTGTCGTGTTGACGCGATGATGCATGCACGGGTTGCCATTTTTGACGATCACGTGGGGGGCAAGCCTTTTCGAGTGCGCGGTCTTCGACGGCCGGCACACGCCGTAGAGGGTGCGCCGGTTGACAAGCATCGGCGACGCGAATGTGACGTGGCCCACTACGTTCTCGCATGCGAATCGCTTCATGCGCTTGAGCAGCCTGGCCGGGACGTGGTTTGCCAGTGCCTTGCATTCCCGTGAAAAAAACATAGACCTCATTTTGTCAATGAAAGTTGATTGGCGTGCCAGCGTCTACGGTCGTGCGTGGGATCGTCTCAGGTTTCGTGCACTGTTGTGACATGTTGTGAGTCAAACGTGCCGCCATCGACTTGAGAGACGCCTTCATGTTGACCACCGCGGGAGGGTGTGGACTTTCTGTCAGCGTGTTTCCGAGCCCACTCACGAATGGCATCTTCTCGGAAGTATGCGTTGCCCGCAATGAAGAGTGTGGCCCTGAACGGCGGGAACAACAAAATTACGTCTGCGCTGTCGAAGGATTCGAACGCGGTGGCCATCACCTTTCTCACACACGCGTGTGCGGTTTGAAATGCACTAGTGTGCTCATGACGGCTAAGACAATATATACAACGTGCGCGTTAGCAACACGCACACGTGCGACTCCAGGTGGTGGACATGTCTGAACGCACGGTGACGTTTGCGGCAATGGCGGCGAAGCCTGTGGCCGTGCCAAGGGAAAAGCTGATGGCGCCGCCCAAGAAGACGCTGCGCGCCATCGGGCGCGCGGACGTGCCGATTGCAAATGTGCCAATGCCTCGCATTCGCCCCTCGCCAGCCGAATTTGAGGCGCACGAGTACGAAGTCGAAGCCGAAAACGACGGGGAACACGTCAATTCGCAAGCCTTGGGCTAGCGTGGCGACCGCTGGCGTGAATGTGATTGGTTTGATTTTTGAATTTTTGAATTTTTGAATTTTGAATTTTTGATTTTTGAATTCATTTGAAATGAACACACGGCGGTGGTCACGACAAAAGTGCCAAAACATCAGGCGCGCGCAACCGCGACGACCATGCTGTCGCCCATCGCCCGAAACCCTGCGACGCCGCGGTTGTCCCACCGCTTGAGCACGCGCTCTGTCTGCGGGCTGGTTGCCTCGGCCACGAATGCGTCGAGCCCGTGCTTTGCGAGCTCCGCGGCCATGGTGGGGTCTGGGTGCGCGGCCAGGCCCCACCCCTTGGCGGCGGCGCCGCGCCCGAGCCCGAGCAGATCAAGGTACTTGTCGCGCCCACCGCTTGCGCCAACGTGGTACACAACGGCGAGGTCTGCCGTCTTCGCGTCGCTGTCGCTGCCGCTGTCGCTGTCGCCGTCGCTGTCGGCCACGGTGACCACCGCTGCCACCGGGCGGGTGCCCTCGCCACTGCTCGCGTGTCTGTCGATCGTTTGGCGCAGCGCGCTCCAGTCGATTGGTCCGGGCACGGCGGCCGGGTCCAAGTCCTCGAGAGGTGTTTCGTCCAGGTGTTCCGGCGTTGCGTCGTCGTACCAGACTCCTAAAGTTGGCTGCTGATCCTGAAACCGGTGGCAATGCCGCTGGTAGATGCACGCGGTTCCGTGGCTGGTGTCGTCCTTGAACGCGTCCGCAAAACACTGAACCAAGAGCATCAGCGCCCGCATGTCTTGAGCGACCGTTCCTGCCCGCATTGCAAGACTTTTCTCAAATTCATCAACGTTTTCGAGTGGATGGTGCTTGCTGATCGCGTCGAACATGTGCCTGACGACGTCCGGTCTGAAGGCTTCTCCGTTGCGCGTTGACAGTTTGCCGCTGTCGGTTGGGAACAGAATCGTGGGTTCGTCTCTTTCTCCCGCCCATTCAATTGCCTGTTCAAACCGCAAACGTGTTTCTGTTCCACCTGGCACAGCTGCAAACACGCGGTTTGCAAGGTCAACGACGCGCTGCACCTTGACCGGGTCGCGTACCGTGCGCCAAACAAAAACCGGTTTTTCATCGCACACTTTTGGGCGCTTAGCGGGGTGTGTCATTGTAGTAATGATGCAATCAACCAAATGCGGGAAGTAGGGTGTTCGGTAGAGTTTGCAAGTGCGCGCGCGTGTGTGTGTGTGTGTGCCAGGTGCGCCCGTTTTCAATGATGGCGAACAATGTCATTCGTAGTGTTCGGAATGACGTTGGTCGTGGTCAGGGCTGCGATCAGGGAATGACAGAATGACGTTGGTCGTGGTCGGGTCAGTAGTCTAGTAGGTCGTCGTCTTCCTCGTCGTCGTCTGCGGCCTCGGCCTCTTCCTCATCGGCGCCCGCAGCGCCCACGGCCTTCTCGAGGATTTGCTCGAGTCCATTGGGGTCCTCGAGGAGCTCCTTGAGTTCCCTGAGTTGTTGTTCCAGTCCGTGCGCGCGTGTTTGGTGCGTGGCCGCAGCCGTTGCGTGGTCTTTTTTCCAGGCGGCTTTGTCGGTTTCGTGCTGGGCCGCCGTGGCCTTGAGCTGGGCGTTCTCCTTTTGGAGATTACTCACCATCTGTGCGATTTTCTTCGTGTGCATTTTGGCAGCTTCGTGCGTCGGGAAGCTCTCCGGGTTGGCATACGCGCCGTTGGCCGTCGTCACCGGTACGACGCGCGTGCGTTGCGGCTTCGTGGGGCGCCGAGGCGGGCGGGCCGCGGGCGGAGACCGCATGAACGGTTCTACCCACGCAGGGTTGATCACGTATTCAAAACAGTGCGGGAATTTGCAGTCTCCTTCGACGGCGAAATGCATCTGGTCGCGCTCACCGTCCTTTAGCGTGTACACGAACACGTTGTTTTGTTTCAGCTCGGCGGGCATCGTCTCGAAGGCAGCCTGAAGCTCGCAGCAGTGCGAGCATTCTGGATCCAGCACAACCAGTTTGATGGTCACGCCAACCCCTGGTGGCACGTCAATGTCGATGCAATCGACGTCGTCGGCGACCACAAGCGCCGACATGGTCGTGCTCATTGGATCACGCGATCCTGGTCGACGTGGTGCGTTTTGAACTCTGTCGTGGGTGGGAGGCCGAGGTGAGAGATGAGGCCCGAGATGCAATGGCCAAAGTCGGCGCGGCAGTACAGACAGCGGTACGTTCCCAGCGACGTGACCTTTGCCAAAACCGCAGACGCGTCGCTGGCGGCGTCGCACGTTGCATATATGAGCTTGGTCATTGGAGACCAATGGCGCACCAATTCGTCGTCGAGTTTCGGGCGCGTGTCGTGTTGCCCTCGCACGTCCGTCTTGTGAAAGCATCCGACAAGGGGTTGGACTTCGACACTGTGCACTGCGCCTCGAGAGGGGGGGTGGGCACGGGCGTCGCGCGCTACCGGGGTCGCGTGGGTGTGAACGTGTCGCGCAGGGATGCCGTCGTGACGCACGTAGTTGACGACGACTCGACACGGCGCAACGACGTCTCCGAGGGACCACGACTGTGCGCCCACGATCACCAGAGCGGGCCCAATCCAACAAATGTGCCCCCGTCCACTGGTCACCACAAACTTGTGTTTTCCGAATGGCCTGACCGACTCCCGAGGGTTCCCGGCGGGCACATGGCAGCGGGCGTGTGATTTGAGTGCCGCGCGGAGGCTTGCTCTGTCCGTTGGACACACCGTGCACTTCAGAGTCGCGCTCAATTGGCGCTTTCGCGGGATCACGACATGCGCGGGGTGGCGCTGCGGCGAATGCATGCGAAGTCGGCTTTTGCGAACCGTGGGCGCGAGGTTTGCGTGAATCGCCCGCCTTTGCTCCGAGGTCATGGCACTGGACGAGCGCATTCTTCAGGGTTTCGACGTGTTTGCCTTCTCGTGTGCGCTTTGGGCCGTGCATCACATCAGAACGACGTCCCTGGGTGCGACGAACATGCGCGCTGCGTTTTCGGCAACTGTGCCTTCCGCGACGCTTCTGTTCGCGCCGCCACCCTGAACGGCACGCACAACAACGTCTCGCACAGCTGCACGGACCCTCTCCTCGAAATCATTGCGTCCCACGAGTTCGTGTCGACTGCACACCCGTTTGTACGAAACGGGGCGCGTCGGGCGAGCGCCCTTTGTCCCAACGTGCGAACGAAAGTGGCGCACTGCTCACAAACGTACGTCCTGAGCGTGGAGGACACCGTGTTGATTGGCGTCAACACCGTGCTGCTCTGCTTGCGGTACCATCAACTTGCCAGCGAGGCAATCGCCGTTTAGCATGGGTTGGAAACGCCCAGCCCCGGAACGCCACCGCCTGCTTCAACAACACTACGTTGATTCGTCGACGCGTGGCAAGTATGAAGCTCTGGTCGTCGACATGTGTTCGGAAACCCGGAGGGTGGGGAGTGCGCCTCGCGAGGAGAGCGCGTCGCGGTTGTGCGAACGCATTTTCCGCAACCTGGCAAAGAAATGCACACGAATGATGGTCTTGATGTTTGACTGCCAGGACAAAATGCACGAAAGTCGGTCATTCCTGCACCTGCAGAGATACCCTACGCTGTCCGCCGAAGGGGCGGCGGCTGCAGTCGCACGGGGCAAAGTCATCGTCGACGGGCGCGCTTTCACGCCCGGCTCGGAGCCGTACCCTGAAGAATTCGTCCGCGAGGTGACAGCCGACGTGCCTGTCGTGTGGACGAAGATGTGGGCGTCTTCGGCGGGCAAGGCACGTGCGTGGGAGTTGGTGCGCGAAGGAATCGTCGTTGCCGTGCACAAACACGCCGCCGACACGCTTGAGTGCGTGGTCTGGCACAACGGCGAACCGTGGGTGTGGCCATACGACGACGCTGCTGCGCGCCAACAGCGCGCCGCCGAGTTGTGCAACAACACGTATGGCGAGGGCGACCAGCGTGTGTGTGAGGCCGCGCAGGTCCTTGCCAAATGGGGGACGCGGTCGACCTTGATCCAAACGATTGACACCGACATGCTGATCCAAGTGCTGTGCGCACGGGCATGGCACAGCCAATCTGTGGTCGACATCCAACTCAAGAACGAACTGGTGGATGCCGTGGGGATGTGCAAGCGGTTTGGCCCTGGTTGGGGTGAACGAATCAATGCGGCATTTTGGCTGCTTGCGAGCGCAGGAGTCGACTACTGCCGCGGCCTTGGCCGATTTGGGTACAACACACGTGAATTGCAGGAGAATTCCCTTGGGTGCCGCTCGGCTGACGGCCGTGTCGTGACTGTTTGCGACACGGAAATAGTCGTCGACACTGGCCTGCTGACGACGGCGTTGGCGTGCATTCCCCGGCGCAACATGAAGGGCATGGTGGTGATGGATTTTGCCAAAGAGGTCGGCAACATTCTGTTTTGTCTCGCGCTGTTCTGCGGAGCATCCCGCAAGAGGATGCCATGCGGTGGACCGAAGCCCGTGGACGTCGTCTGCTTCGAGGCGGCTGTGCACGACTCCCCTTTTGACGCATCCTTTCTTGCCGCTGTCGCGTCCGGGGACGTGGAGTGCTTGTGCATCTCTCACACCGACGCCAACTAGTCCTCCTTTTCCATCTGCGCGAAGCTTCGTCTGCCTTTGCCGAGACCCCTTGCAATCTTCGCAAGCAGGTCGCCGTGTGTCATGCACAGAAGCACGGCGAGCGAACCTGCCGCAAGCGACGTGTACGTCGCCCATGCCCTTGCCTGGCCTGAGTCTGCGGCGTCGCCGTGATTAAACACAACCTCGTATTTCTGGCCAAACACATTGAGGAGGCGGGACAGGTCGTAGTGTGGACACGTCCGCGCCATTGTGTACTTTATCGAGTCTGAGGCGAGTGATTGCGTGACAACGGCTGATTGTGCCGTGTCCGTTGCCACGCATTCGTCGATGGTGACGGTGCCAGACACGTGCGACACTGCCGCGGCCCAGCGTGCGGACGCCAGCCTCCGTGCACGGACGTCCGCCGTCGTCTCCGTGACGATCAGCGCGACGTCGGCGGTCGAGACGATTCCACTGTCGGCAACAAATTTGCTGCCGGTGTAGTGCACGGGGGCGTGTGTGTGCAACAAGCCGTCGATGACAGTGGGCACAGAAGAATTCAGCTGCCCGACCAGCGTGCCCCCGCCTGCAAAGACTGTCAGGCGGCGTGCCCGCGTCACCGTGTATGATTCGTTGACGACCCCACCGGGCACGTAGTAGTTGCACTCCGCCGACAAGTACAACTGCGTCGAGTCCGAGCGAGACGCCTCCAAACCCGCCCTCTGTGTGTGGTTGGTGCACGCAAGGCACGACCCAGTCTTGTTGCATCCCTTCGGGGTCATCATCACTTTGACAGCGTCGTCGTCGACGCAACCTCCACACCCCCACTCGCTGGCATCGGGTTGCTTAGTGCACATGAAGCACGACGGGCCGTCGTCTGAGAGACACGTCGTGTTGAGCGTGTCGACGTACGCGCCGCACTCCATTCTTGCGCTGCAAAGTACTAAACACATTTCCGGCGTGACGGCCGCGAGAGACAGTGCGACGAGCATGTTTCGAACGGCCGCCGGCAGTTCAGCCAGCGTCGCGACGGAGGCAATGCACCAGGCCAAACAAATGGTGCGAGATTGCAATTTGCCGGACGGGACGGACTGGGAAGCCCTGGTGACGCCAGTAGGGTCTGCAAATGCAGAGTGCGCAGCGACGCAGAGCGGCGTGGCTCGATCCGTCCTCTTTTTGGGCGGTGTCCACAAACAATGTCAGAGTGCGCAGACACGGGGCGTGGACTACCCGTTCGTGTTTGGCGAAAATCGATCGAATGGCCTTCTCGCCGCACTTGGGTTTGTCCTGGACAACGCCGCGATTGCATTATATGCATTGGGCGTAGGTGTCGAGGAATGCAGGGCGACTTCTCGCCCCGGAGGCAAAGTGTATTCGGTGTTCAGGTTCATCGAGGTCTTGGACGAATGCCTGCTCACCAGCGACCGCAATCGGACATTTCGACTGTACGTCGATGGATGTGCGCACGCGTCGCGTGTTGGCGGCAGTCTACATGACACGGCGCGACGCCTAGTCCACTCTGCATACCTCGAGGGAGCGACCGCGGGCCGACTGAAACTCAGCGTCACCCTGGCGCACGAGGTCAGGGACGCATGCACGAAGTTTCAAAGCAACACACGCGTTGGCCGGCTTGTCCTGAGGCTCATTCAACTGCTGCACGAGGACGCAGTGACAAAGACAGAGGCCTGCACACCTTCGTTTGACAAGGAGTCGTGGGAGAAGCTACACATGGCGGCGTCTTCGCTTGCTGTTCCAGGCGGCGTGGAGTTCAGATGAGTGCGGCAGCATGGTGCACCTACTCTGCGGGGCCTTTTGTCGCTTCGTCGGGTCGCGGTTCGTCGCGGCAGGTGAACACCACTGCGTGTCGCAAATTGGGGCGCATGCCGCTTCACGAGCGGTCATGCTGCATGTGCACGTCTCTGCGACTGAAGTCAGCATGGGGATCACGTTGTCGTCGCGGGTGGGCGACAGCATCGTGTACAGCCACACGACGCGTCTTCCCGACGGTCGTTCCTCAGTGTGTGGCGATGCCGACCAAGACGTGCTTTTCACTGTGTGGGTTGCGCGTTGGGCGGCTCCACGGCTCGCACGCGTTTCGTTCATCCAGGCGCCACACACTGGCATCCGCAGTATTGATCATGTGACGTCGTTCACGATCGCGGCGGCGGCTTTCAGCTTCAGCGGACTGCACACATTCGAATACAATCCGTCTCGCCATTGTGCAAAGAGTGGTGACACGACTCTCACGTTTCTGCCGGGGTCCGTCATCATTCGCTGCGCCTCTCGCAATTACGTCGACGAGTGCAGGTTTGGCAGGGGGGTTGTGTCTTGCGGCAACGCGATGTATATCGCGTACAGCACTGACGCGCCGCGTGGTGTGGCCGTGATCGACTCCACCCTGGTTGAAGTATGTCGGTGTCTGGTGATTTCACAGTCGTCCAGGTGACCGGCAAAACGCATTGGTACGCGTTCGCCACCGTCACCACCGAGCCATTCAAAACGTCCCTGACTTTTTCCGTGAGCAGCCACAACCCGACGTTTGACACGAGCGCGTGCGAAGTCAAACTGAGCGTGTTCGTCTTTGACGCAGGGGGCACGCGAGTGCGCCCACTTTTCACGTCGTTCTTGCGCCTCGTGCCTTGCGCCAAACCCGGAACACGAAGGGTCGCTTGCGTCAGGGGGTTCAAGATGGGGTCTGCGGTGTGGGACGTGGTGGAACACACCGCCGAAGTTGGGACGGCACTGCGAGCCGACGGCCGGCGACTGAAAGCGGAGTTTGTCCGGCAGACACGACGGCAAGGCATAACAATCCCTTCGTCGGTTGCGGGATTTGTCCATCGAGACATGGTGGAATGCGAACTTCCGCGGGACTTCCGGGTCCCCTGCTGTGCAACTGGTTGGCCACAGATGAACGGATTGAGTGCGGTCACGCCACAGGAAGCACATGAGTCCTTCCGGCGATGCCTGCAACTTGCAAAGTGTGCAACGGGCTTTCGAGAGCAACCGGCCATCATGCTGGCGCGAGAGCCTGGTACTGCCATGGTCGTTTCCATCTGCGAAACCCTCTTCGTTTGTGCGATGCGGATGTACGCGGGGGTTTACCCCGCGGGAAAGGAGGACATCGACGATCGATCAATGGGGTGCCTGAAGTTGTACACGAATTCGGATTGCGACGACTTGGCCATCACGGTTGCTTCGTTCTTCAATCGTTTGAAAGCCATCTGGTTGCGGAATCCATGCCCGGGCGGAGCTGCGGCGGTTCCGTTTTCGTGGAGACACGTGCTTGCCACGGCACTGCCCCGGATGGCCGACATCTTTGCGTGCCAAGGGCACGTGGCGACAGCTACGGCAAATCCAAACACAATCTTTGCCTCCCTGTGGAGTGCGAAGACCTCCGGCCACGTCTGGTGCGCCATTCGCAGGGTCGACGGCACGTGGATGCACGTGGAATGCACTCGGTGCGTTGGTTGTCACACCGTTCGAGAGGAAGACACGTCCGTGTATTTTCAGGCGTACGCGCACACGGCCGACGAGTCCGGCCTTGCTGCTTGCGACCCGGGGAGGTACAAGAAAGTGTGCGCCGTGTATTCGCACGAATTCATGTGGTTGCCCCTTGTTGGTGGCAGCAAAACGGCTGGCGTGCGGTATGGAGACCTTCTTGCTGGCCTGTGCGGGGAGCCGGTGGCGGCTGTCGTTGGCGGCGCCCACCGCATGTCGCCCGAGGTGCAGCGCCACATCGATCTTCTTAGGCATCGTCCGTCGCATGCGCAATTGGAGCAGGTCACCAAAGAAGCACCGGAGGCGTTTTTGCGCATGCGCGGCAATCTGATGCCGCAGGCCCTGGACTTGAACCACTTCCGCGCGTCAAACGATGGGGCGGTTCTGCTGTTCGGCAACCCGTCCACAACGCAGGTCGTGTCTGACCTTGCCACGCCGTGGTCGGTGTGGTCCGGTCGTCCGGCCCGACCCTGACCGCGCGCGTCATATAAGGCAATTGACACGCCAGAGTCAAACTGCAGGCACACGGGCTGCCGTTCTTTGTCATGACGACAACTCACGCCGAACGAACCTCGGGTCTGGCGGACACTGGCAAGCGCGAGGTTGGCGCCCATGTGCACATTCGTATGCACCCGCAGGTCGGGGGACATGTAGACCTGTCACCTGCGACGCTGACGGAGATGATGGGGTGCGACCCGAAGACGGTGGGGAACTGCGGGACCGCGCTTTCGCTGGATTCACTCCGCATCGACGGTGCCAACGTCCCGGTCGACTCGCACGTCGTCCTTTCCACCATCGAGGGCGGGGACGTCTCGTCGCACTCTGCAACACACGTTTGCCCTGATGGCTCTGTCTCGGGGGTGCACGCCAACCTCCGCCACGGCAACGTACGCACGGGCCTGAACATCGCCATTCCACTCCAACCGGATGTGTACGAGAAGGGGGGCACGCGTGCCGAGAACATGTCGAAGGCAATCTCGACCATGAAGAACTGGCATCAGCACCTCGGCAAGGCGAAGGAAGCGATTGTACGTGAAAGCGCGGTGGAGATCAAAGAGGGCATGGATCGTGAAGGCAACACTCACAAACGGGTGCTTGTGAACGAACAAGGTCCGATCGGCATGCTCGTTCGACTTAATCCCAATTCTGACCACCCGGTGATGAAGACGTATGCCGCGGACAAAGTGGTTCGTGTGGACGGGAAAATTGTCATGGACGTGAATCACCACGAACAGCTGGCGACGACCCTGGCCGAGACCCTTGCCCCGGCGACGCCGATCTCGAAGCACGGCCTTCGGATTGCTCTCCGCCCGATGCCGCACGCGGTGGACCACCTCGAAACACCCACGACCGCACAGCTCGACATGAAGTTCATGCGCTCCAACGTTCTGCACGTCATGCAAGGCGAATCGTCGCAAGATTCCGTGATCCCAGTCACAACCGGTGCCGTCACCGGTGCATTCGGCCCGTCCGGCGGAGTCACTGACGAGGAGATTGCCAAGCAAGATGCCCAAAGGCAAAAGGCGATTTGGGACGCTCCCGTCGGCAACAAAGCGACGACGTTTGCCACGATCGTCACGTCGAAAAACGTCGCCGTTGTTGCCGATGTCGGAACGCCAAATGCGCATGCTGAATGAATGGGTTGGCGGCCGCAGTGACGTGCACGCCGTCGTCGTGCGGGCAATGAGCGACGGTTTGGGACCGCTTTTCATGCGCGACGTCTGCGATGCCACGTCACTGTGCCAAAGAACCGTGGGATTTGTCTGGGAAGAGATGCGATCCGCGGGCATGTGTGACCTGGACGGCATTGGGCGGGCTTCGCTGTGTGTGCCACCGAGTGTCTCTGCGCACGCCACGTGATTTTTTTGCTGTGGTATCTGATTTGAATATAAGGCATTTTGCAGTCTTTGGTCAACACGCCACCCACACACACACCATGTCGCATCTCGTGACGGCTGTGCGTGTCAAGGTCCAAGCCGACATGATCGGCACGGCTAATGGCAATGCGCTGATGATCGTGCCGCGGGGCTTGCCGGTGTTCGTTGAAACGAGTGCCAGCAGGAACATGCACAAAGACGGCCTGCCCACAGCAAGTGTCCTCCTCAAAGGCGACCGAGTGTTCCATGGTGCCACCATGTCTCCCTTGCTCAGGACGGACACGCACCAAACAATCATCGTCGCCGGCGTGGCCGACGTGTTCTTCGTCGACAGCAAAGAAGGAATCGACAAGCAGTGCATCGGGACGCCCGTGTACTGCTCGGGCGTGGCTGGCAAGATTGGGTTCACGTTCAGTGGGACGTCTCTTTCGGACGATCCGGTCGGAGTTTTCCTGCAGCCGACGGGTGTGCACACTGGGACGGTGCTGCTTCAGCCTTTCGTGCCTACCCCTAACCCTAACCCAAAGATTTCAAGCTCGTACAAACGCAGTGCCACGGACGTTGCCGAGGCCGAGGGGGGTCTTGGCCCGTTCACCACGGACATCAAGCCATTCGACACGTACGCAATCCCAGAAGAGAGTAAGATCTCCACAATCACCGAGAACGAGGAAGATCTTGCGGCGCTCGTGACGGAGGTGCGAGACTTGCCTGGCATGTCCGGGAAGCGGGAAGAGGACTCGGCGGTCAGCAGGAAGTGGGTCGGGGATTTTTCGGACACGGCAGAAACCCTTTTTAGTGACAACGTGAACGTCCTAAAAGCGTTCCGTTTCGCTAGGGAGTTTGCTGGCACAACAATTGCATCCGCTGAAAGAAAAAACCCCCCCCAATATTTTGACGCCGTCCAAGAGATCAGCGAACGCGCCATCGCAATTTTGCGGACGGCGTGCGAAAACCCTCTGTCGCGCGCAGAACGGAGTTTGGACATCCTCCGTGCCTACACTGCACTCATCGGGTCAGCCTACGGAGCGATGGTGCCCGATGGTGCCAAAATCCAGTTCGCTGCCCGTAAGGACGCCAAAGGTGATCTGGAAAGGTACGATTCGCCTTTGACCGAGTTGCACAATCAGCTGTGGAGTGAATCCGTCAAAGGTCGAATTGAGCAACTGACCGACACGGTGACCAACGCAATCTCAAATGAAGAAGACGAGGCTGATGTCATAGGGACGAAGCTCCTGGGGGCTCTCGACACGGCCAATGCACTGGTGGAAACGTTCGAGAGCGAGGTCAGTATGCTCCAAACTGCGAGTTCTGGTGAACAAAAGCCGGAGTCCGCTGAGAGCGCGTACGGCGCAGCGAGCGGCATGGCAAGCGGCCCGGTGTTTGACGACGACGTCACCCGGCAGCTTGCCACGTCCACCCGGATGATGATCCAGCCTCTTCCCAAAAGGGAGCGCGACCTGGCTCCGCATGCGCGGGTGGTGGCGTACCGCGAGTGCTTCAAGGCAGCCGCGGAGGCGCTGGCGCAAGGTGGCGGCAACGCCGACGCCGTGCACGACGAAGCGGTTGCCCACGCGGTGGCGTCCGTGGTGGGACCGCGGGTCGCTGCGCAGGCCATGGTGCAGCTCGCGGGCATGACGCGCGCTGACCGTGGGTGTTTCACCAAGCCGGAATACCATGCTTTGGCAAAAGCATGTGACGAGATCATCGCGCGGGACAACGAAGCGTTGGTTGCGCGGGCCGAGGATGACACAGGTCGTGTGAACGGGCTCATGACGGACCACGGCGTCGGGGCGTGCCCGTCCGGTGCCACGACGCAAAGCCTTCCGCTGGATGTCGTGACTCACCTTGCGGCCGACGGGACCGTGCCGCATTTGATCGCGATTGACCGAGCACTCAAGGCGGGTTTGTCGGGCGCACGCCCCGTGATGCACGTCAAATGAGGCGCCGCCAAGAGTGCGTCGCTTCTCACAACACAGCACCGCAATGGAGGTGGCATCGGTCACGCTCGCGGCACTGCGGTTCCTCGCGGTGGCCTGCCGCCGACCTGTGGACGCCGCCGCGGTCCACGCCCGATTTGTGTCGCAATTCGCCTGCCGTGCCCCGCGTCGGCAGCACAACCGTCTCGTCTGGCCGCGCACCATCGGGGACGCCTACCTCGCAGCCATGCGGGGCTACGTGTTGGCGGAGAAAGGGTTTCCGGACATGGCGTGCACCGAGGTGGTGCTGCACGGTTCAAGTGGAATTGTCTTCATGTTCGCTAGCACCGCAGGCAGGCGCAAGTGCTGCGTCAAGATGACGACGACGGCGTGGTCCCCCCCGTCGGGACTGCGCCGGTGTCACCACGTGGTCCCGCACGTGTTGCACGCCCGTGGGATGCTGCAACTGATGCTGGCCGGCGACAGCGACGTGTGGGAGGAGTCGTCCGCAATGGAATTCGTTGTCGCGGAGGAACCGACATCGAAAGAAGCGCTGCACACTCCACGCGCTGAGCACGCTGCCACGTACCTCGAGGTGTGCGGCTTCTTGTTGGCCAGTGTGCGCGAACTGTTTGAGAACGACGTGGTCATGATTGACCTGAAACTGGAGAACATTTTGCGCACGGCGAACGAGCCGACCGGCGTGCGGCACTACTTGTGCGACGTTGAAAGTCTTGACGAACTCATTGGCCTTGCCAGTGCGAACGACCAGAAATTGACGTACGCGTGCTGTTCAAGCGCGTTGGCGTCGCGGCGTCTAGACGTGCTGTCCACCATGTTTGCGATGTGTTGCTCGGCCTTCGACCTCGCCAACGCAATGTCGCATCCCCGCGACGCCGTCAGCCTAGAGCCCGCGACGGCGGCCACCCAGTGCCGTGCCTTTGGTCCGCAACACCCGTTGGTTCTGGCGGAACCACCTCCGATGGCAATGCTCTGGAGTCGCGTGCTCCGCGCACTCGCGGATCCCACGCACGTGTGGGGCAACAAGGTGTGCGACAAAGCGGTGTCACTTGCCATTCTGAGCGCAGCCGACGACGACTTGGCTGAGCTGCGCGCGCACTTTGCTTTGGAACGTCGGTTGTGAACAGACAAATGGAAATAAAAAACGAAGCAAGGTGTCACTTGCGCAGAGGTGGCCGAACCGCGGCGCCGCGAGAACGTTGAGACAATTTACGTATTTCGTCGCGTGCGGCGTGTGGCGTGCGTGACAATCGGTGCGACTATGGTGGCAAACACAGTACATCCACGGTTGTGGTCGTCTCACCAAGTCCGGGATTGGATGACGGCACTCAACTCGAAAGGCTTGTTCCACCTGAGTCCGATGACACTTGACCAGTTTGACAACGTCAAAGGCAACGAACTCCACAGGATCTCGCAATTGAAACGCAAAGAAGCCAGATCGTTGCTTGAAACGAAGTACGCTGTGGGGGACTTGATGTCGCGACTCAGGCTTTTGAAGGCCATTCATTGGTTGTTTCAAAGCAAGTCGGACACGTCTGACATTACCCCTTCTTACGATGATTTGTTCAAATTAATCGTCGACAAGGTCGGTTTTGCCGTGGATGAGAAGGGAAAGGCAGAAGTGCGAGGTGAAATCAAATCCATGTTCAGCGGTCTTGCCGACAGCATAATTGTGGAGGCCATGGACGAGCACATTCCTGACATAGTCAATGCTACAGTGGATGAGAAGAAAGGGCAACCCACACCCACGAGACCGCTGAAACGGAAGGCAACAAGCAGCGCCTTCACGCCAATCCATAATTTTTATTCCACGTAGCGTGAGTGTCAGGCGGGCAAACTGCTTTTCACATCATTGTTTGCCGCAAAGAAACTCCGCCTTTCTTCGACCGTGGGAAGCCGTGTGTGTTGTTTGTGGAAGTGCCGGGTCAGTGCTGTGCACCTCGCCCAACGGTGTCGTCGAGATATCGGCGCATGGCCACGTCCGCCTCGGCAGTGGACCCGTTCATGCCCTTGACGAGGCTGAGTGTGGCCTGCAGCTTCTCCGGTGCGGTGGGGTCACTGATGTCTTTGAGCATGGTCACGTCGATTTTGAACTTGATGGCGATGTCGTCTGCCGGTGGCAGGGGCGGCCGCGCGGCCCTGCGACTTGTGTTCAGCAGCTGGATGTCCTCGGGCGTGGTTGCGACAATGGCGTGGGTGTCTCCGACCATTTCACAGACACGGACACCAAGGCCGTTGTACTCGGGCTTGTTGACAACATGGCACACCAGGTGTGTGGGGATGTGTTGGGTCGACATGGCTGGGAAGTTGTGGCGAGCATTTCTGCTTCGGGCTGAAACCTGCGGCAGCCAAGAGTGGCATTTAAAGACGTTGGAAGTGGACGGGAACATGAGACCTCTTTTCTGTCAGCACGTCAGTGTGCTGACGTAAGAGGCACACGGTTCGCGTCCACTTCCAAATAGATTCAAGCAAGGCGAGCGACCCTCAGGCAACTGTTGAAAATGACAGTTTACTAAATTCAAAGAAATAGGTGTTCAGAAATGACAAACTTGTTTCATGCGGCGTTTCACCGCGGCACATGCCACAACCGCCCACCTGGCCGGACGAAGTAACTAGACGGCACGAAAATGGCGACCGTTCACGGCAAATCCGAGGGGATCGAGTCGGAGGAGACTTACGTGATTGAAGCTGACGGGAGGTTTTTTTGCGACCACAGAACAAACACAGTTCATGCGCGCGGGCACGAACGGGTCCATGCCGTTTTCGTTCCGTGCACGAACAGCACGCGGCATAGTCATTCTGAACCCGTGCAGAGGCGTGTCTGCGTGCCGCGGATGGCGGACCTCGTTTGCTACCGCGAGACCGTGCCAAACGGCAAGCTCAACGTGATTGCGTTGCCCGTTGCACTGCGGAAGTCCGTGGGTTGCGGGATGATCTGGCTGCCCACAGTGTCCAGCAACGGTGCCGCCGCGGCACTGAAGTTCATTTCACGCGAACCCGTCGCATGCGGCCGCCTTGGTGCCACGCCTCTGCGCAGCAAGCGTGCTCTTTTTGGAACGTTTGGCGGCGCCGACGGCCCCCGTCGGGCGGCACAACTTGCCAACCGCGCCGGCGTCGTTGACGAGCTGCTGTCGCAGATGCGCGTCGTCTTTGACCACACACAAGACTGGCATTCAATGGTGTCGTCGGCGCCGTACGACTTGGCCGTCAGCGCGTTGCAAGAACGCGAATGTGAAACGTGCGCAGTGCCGTTCTGCTTGACGCATGCGGCGTACCTTGCCCTTCTTGAAGGAGTGGCACTGCTTGTTCACGCACGCGCGCCGCCGGGCTTGCTGCGTGTTTCGGGACTGCGCAAGAATCCAGACGTCAACGGCTTGGCGGGCTCGTGCACTGGCCGGCTGCACCGGTCACGTTGCAGAAGCGGAAATGGAATGCTTCGCCTTGCATTTGTGCAATCCGGAACGCAGTCGCCGTCTTTGCTGATCAAACCAGAGAACTTGGTGTGGAGAACCGGACCCACGGCGCCCGTCGTTGTTGGCCACGGCGCGGTTTTTGACGATCTGGAAGAGCTGCAGAAGATGGTTGTCTTTCAGCAGGGGCGCATCGAGGACATGTCATTGGCTTTGAGTTCATCGGTGGCTTCCCACGAGCAGGACCTCAGGGAAGCCACTGTCGAAGCAAATCTATCTTGTGCTTTTTTGACACTTGCTCGCTTGAGGACAGAGCGTGCGACGGCGCGCGGCGACGAAGCTGTCGCCATGCTGGAACACGACGACATCTGCTGCATTTGCCTGGACGCGGCGGCAACTGTGGCGAGCGTGCACAAGTCTAGTGATGGCAGCAATTCCACCCGCAAATGCAGAAACTTTTGCCCGCGTTGCGCACGTGTGCAATCCGCGTCTGGCCAGCCGTGTGCCATGTGCACCTTGGCCGTGGAGCGGTACGTTTTGCCAGACGGCACGTCTCTCCCTGACAGCGCGGTTCTCAGCCCGACAGCCATTCGACGTCTTGTGGCTGACGTTACACCCGAGGACATCGACTGATGCTGGCATGACCCAACTCCCGAACGTTTTGTGACATTAAATTGACCCACAATCGATGTGCGCAACTTTTGTTTGGGGTATTTGTGGGCGCCGCATTGTAATCACATTGCATGTCAATGCGTGCGTCCTGTTGCACCACCGTCTTGCCTTGCCCTGCCCTGACGCGTTTTGTTCCGTTGCTCTGCCATGCGTGCCGCTTTTTTGCACGACCGACCTAGGGCTTCAAGGTGTTGTGGCGGCGTCGCTCTTGGGCTGCCTTGGCGGCCTGCTCGCTGCGCAACTTTTGCACCGCGCTCACATTTGGTGCCGGTCTGAATTTTTTGGCGTTTTTCAGTCTTGCGTCCGCTGGTGCGTTCATCACGACGCACGTCATCAAAACCATCAAGGCCTGAATGTGGTGGTTGGTACCGCCTACTCTTGTGATGTTGAGCATGTCAAACAGCGTTGCCAACTCGTCGGCATCGTGTGCGGCGTGATGTTGAACGGGCCCGGCACTGGTTCTATGTTGCGACATGTTTGTGCAGTGCTGCGTTGTTGCATGTCAGCCTGCCCGCGTTCAAATATAGCATTGTGACATGTGCCACGCAAACACGTCAAATCGATTGAGAATGTCTGTGGTCGTACGCAGCGGCGATTGGTGGGCTTTCGACGCCCATGTGTGGCAGAAGAGCGCGGTTGAGCGCAGGGACGTTGCCGCTCCCGCACTTGTGTTCGAGATGGACCCCGCCACGGACACGGGGCGCGGGCGTTGCCTGCGCCGGAAGAACAAGTGGGCCCAGTGGGCAATTGACCTTGGCGCCAAACAGCGCAACCGAATTGTGAAAGCCTACAGGCTCTCCGTGGCCGAATGCAAGTCGTTCCGGAAAGCGTGCCGTCTGGAGAGACATCGTTTGGCACAGGCCCGCCACGTGGCAAAAAAAAGACGCACGACTCGCAACAGTGTCCAGGCGGGTGGAGTCAGGGGTTAGGCCCACAACACTGCAGGCATGTGGCAGGTGTGCATGGCCGCCGTGCTTCTGGCGGTTGCACAGGGGACACATGTGTGCTGGGAGGCCGACGGATCGACTGTAGGATTTTCTGAGGACCTCGGCCTCAAGGGCGGGGGCATGACTGTGGGCGGCCGTCGGTTGACCTGTTGGCGGGCCGTTGTCACGCCTGCCCCGCTTGGCTTGTATGTTTGCAGCGAGGACACGGAGGAACCGGTGTGGTGTGGGCCGTACCCTGAGCCATGATTGTGGTGTGCACACACGTGTTGGCCATCACGACTGAAGCACACGACAGCCTGCGGCGGCACACAGGCTTGAAGGCTACAAACTAAAATGCGCCTCTCTTGACACACACAACCGGCGACGTGTCGCGCGTCCCACAATGGAACGGCCTCCTCCCCCGTGTGCGCTGTGGCCGGTGGTTGCCCTGGCGGTGCTGGTCTTGGTACTGTACGTCCGCGGCTGCAGTGACGCGATGCGCGGACGTTCCGGCGCGTCCGTGTGACTGGCGATTTCGGCGATTTGTCCGTTCTTCACCATTCCATGAATGCTGGGGTGCCCACGCATGCCGCGACTGCGACGCCCACTAGCAAGAGAAGCAACGGGAAAAGGAAGAAGTCGTGCGACTCCATGCACTCGCCGCCACGAGAACGATGTGTCTCGTGCGTGCGGTGCGCCTCGACCGCTCCAATCTGGTGCGACGTGGGTTGTTCCGTCGTGCTCCCGTGGCTGTGCAGCAGGGGCAATGTTGAAGACCACGTGCTGGCGTGGGATCGCGATGGTCTGGCCCGGGCCGCCGAGACTTTGATGCCGACGTTTCCGACCACCCGTGCTGTAGCGTCTTCCGCGTGGCGCCTGCGTCGCCGGGTGGCCGCGGGGGTGACCGTGATCGGGGTGAGGCAGGTCGCGGTGCCGCCCCACTGCTCTCCAGAGCCGGCACCTGCCGTGTCACCCCACCTCAACGTCACGCCGACCACGACGTCCTCTGCTGTGCTACCTGCCCGAACCACTAAGATGACCGTGTTTGTGGACTGCTTTCCGTCGACAAGGCTGGCGTGAGCTTTGCGGAACGTGTTTGCAACTTTGTCCCAATCTGCGAGCCACGGGCCCTCGATCGTCGCGTCTGTGCCGTCCAATTTTTGGCGTGGGCCAATTTTTTGGATCTCCGCAACGTAGGACGATGGCATGGCGCCTCCTGCAGCGATTGGCGTGCCGGCGGTGATCCCAACCTCCACGACAGTGAAGGACGGCGCCGAGTGAGTCGACACGGCAATCTTGTCGCTGCTGACCATGGAGTACGTGATCAGGGGGGTGCGCAGTGCGGGCGGACGGGTTGCCGGGCTTGTGTCTGTTGCGGAGGGCGTGGGCTGCGCGGCGGGTGTGGTTGGCACGCCACCCGGGGCCGCGTGTGTGAAAACGACCACGTTGCACTCAAAGGTGTCGCTTGCAGCGTGTTGGCTGAGGGGTGGGATGTGGATTGTGCAATTTCCTTCGCCAACAACGCACTCGCGCGGGCCATGCGCCTTGGGTCGGCACCACGTTCCCCTCGCACGCGCGGTCCATGTGCCAGGATTTAGCGCTACCCCGTCGTACACGACCACCGAGTGACTCGCGTCCAGCACGGACGTCGTCGTGTGCGACGTGCTCCACAACCCAAGTTTTCCTGGCGACTTGGACCCGTCGAGTGTCACGACGTGCCCCCCTTCGGGGCGCCACGGCGTGTGACTGGCTCCGGCAGCGGGCTTCACTGTGTTCGGCGAGGCAACGCATGCGCCAGACAGCACAGTGGCAATTGCGCACCAAATGCGCATCATGATGTCCGGAGTGGCTGCGCATGCCAGAAGTAGCGGTGCTGCCAAATACGTGTGGCATGATTGCGGTGCGTGTGTTTTTTTTTGTGCGAGTCGATCGGGCAAAACTCCGTGTCCAAACACACAAACGTTCGAACGTGCCCGGTTCCCTTTGAATTAAATGTGGTGGTTCATTTGGGGAATCGCTGCCACGTTGAGATGATTAGGCCACGGCAACGTGCCACTCTGCCTCGGTTCTATGACAAGGGGGCAGTTTTGGCAGCGTTTCATTCGAGAGAATTTGCACGATTACAACATGGAACATTCGTCATCCGTGTCATCACGTGAGGAGAATGGCGCCCTTCTTGGGGCTCGGCAGCACCGCATACGCGTAGTGTTGGCAAACCGATCCCGTGCACACCCCAAACAACTCGGCCGCGAACGCCCAACCACACGACTCGCCATTTTTGGTCCTGATGAGGGTGCCCGCGGCGAGCAGACACGGCCACGCGCCACAGCAGCACAATGCACAGCATGCACAGGATGGTTCAAGCATGGTGACGGACGCGTCTTCGCCGCTGCTCCATCGTTCCAACGATTTCCCGTACACCCATGGCGCGCAGCACGCCACCGGGAGCACTTTGTACCACTCCAAGGTGGAAACTCCCTCACAGCATCCAAACGCAAACGGAGACGTCATTTGGGCTCGCCACTCCGTGCATCATATACACTGGCGTCGTGTGCTTCGGCTGTGGCTCCGGATTCACCGCGGGTTGAGGTGCGGCAGCGTGCGGCACGCCACGAGAAAGTCCCGTTTCAAAGGACCGTTTCGTCCGCCACAGACCGCGGCAATTTCGTTGGCGAGAGAGAACGCCTCCGTGATCGCCGCCTCGCTCGCCGCCTGCAGGGCCTGAAGAGCACGTGGCTCTACACGCAGGTTGTCTTGGAGGTTTGGTGCCATCTTGTTGATGATTTCTCGCGACAAACGCTCGATGGACGCGCACGACACGAGCAACTTCGTACTTTCCTTTCCGGTCTGTAGGCGACGGATCTCGGTTTTGACGCGCTTGCGCCTTCGTTTCTTTTTTTCCTTTGTGGGCTTTGCAAGGGGTGCGTCGGGGGCAAGCTTGTCGGCCTTGTCGGCCTTTGCACGCGCCATGTTCGTGGTGCGAAGCAGTGCTTTTCCGATTCTGGTGTCGCGGGCGGGAAGGGGCTGTGTTCTGATTCAGTTTCGCAGACAGGTGTCGATGTGATCCTCAAAGAGCTCGTGGCCTGAATAGCACGTCGTTCCGGTCAGCAAGATCTTGCCCGCCACCACGTACGCGGGATACGTAAGATCGGTCTTTTCGCCGGGTCTGCCCTTCTTGAACGTCACGAGCACGACCCCTGACTCGCCCGAGTCGACTTCGAAGGTGTTGGCCTCCGTGTTCTCGAAGGCGGTCTTCACCAGAACCCTTTCTGCGTACGCCGCCAACAGCGAATCGATGTCCACCCACAACAGCACGTGCAGAACTAGCAGCACGGTCGTGGCAAGGAGGCTGATGGCGGCAATCACCCAAAAGGTGTGTGTTGGGTCGGGCGGTCGGTGAAACAATCGACTTTCGACACCAGACCCAAATATTGCCGTGTACACGCTGGCGTTGAAAACCCTGTAACCAATCGCTTCCGACAGCGGCGTGTGCGCGCTCACATTTGTTTCCCACAGACGTAGATCGACCGACGCCGTGGCGTTGCTGCTCTGCACAAGGATCTGTTTCGATCCTGTGCAGTTCAGATGCACCCTTCCATTGGCTCGCGCAAATGCGGCACAAAAGTCGTTGCGCGCATCGTCCACATGAATGTTTGCCCGCAGCATGTCGACGTCAATGTCCATGCTCCCGTGCTCGGTGTGAGTAAGTCCGCCTATTGCAGCGAGCGCAACCACGGGTTCTCCAGAGCTGACGACGATCGACATGTCCTCTGCCGTGAAAGACGTGGCGCCGCGGCCGTACACCACCACCGGCGTCAGCGCGTGAGGACTGCTCGCCGTGCATTCAGATTGGTCGAACCGCGCAGGACCAAGGGTGAACCCCGGCGCCTCCACCTTGATTCGCACGCACGAAGTTTTGAGTCCCTTGCCGCGGAAAAGCAGAGGGGTGCCGCGTAGACCCGAACGAAGCGTGACACGTTCGGTTGTGACGCGCAATTCGTGCGTGTCAAGGTAGGTCACGGCCGTGGGTACGTGGACACACCGCACGCCGCCTTGGCCGTCGTTGCGTCCGGGCTGGGCCATGTAGTCCGGCGGGCACACCTTGACACCCGGGTCTCCTGGTTTGTCTGGGACACTGTCGGCGTGCGTCAGGCTTTCGTAGAACTTCGTCATCGTCGCGATCGCACCCTCTACCGTCACGAGGTTGCCCACGTTGCCCATGAGCTCGATGATCTCCGGTCCATCGACAACCCCAAGCGGAGACGCGGGATACTTGGCAAAGTCCCATGGCACGTTCACGTGGTGCGCACCGTCGAACACATTCTCATACGCACCCTGCGGCGTCCCAATCTGTTTGTAGTACTGTTTCTGCATCACGTGTGCCACGTGGTCCCTCTCGAATGGTGCCACAAGCACCGTGCCGCCTGGCCTGAGCGCACGCATCAATTCCTTGAGCTTTGACGCGTGGCCAGAGTATCCTGGGACAAGAATGCAGAGCAGACCGTTGCTGCTGCACGACTGCGCGACGGTGCGCGTTTCCCGCAGGACGAGCCCGGCAGCCACGAAACTCGCCATTGGGTTGGCGTCGCAAAATGCACGGCGCTCTTCAAGCGACATGTAGTCGCGCCTGCAATGCACGAACTTTCCTTCGACGCGTTCGCAGTAGCCAATTAGTGCGTCGTGCGGATGGAAATCATTTCCATACCACTTCTCTTTCCCTGCGTCGTCGAATGCGTTGACGTGTATCTGGCCGTATGGCCACCGCAGACATGACGAAGGAAACGTCGTGTGCGCCACGACGGTGGGGTCGCTCAGGGTCGCGTCATACCCTTTGAACAAAAGCGAGTCTAGGAACTGCTTCGAAAATCCTCCGTCCGCCACCAACTTCTCTGCGGTCCGTGTGTGTGTCGTGGGGTTGTGGCCGTGGAACAAGTCGGTCTGCAGCACCCGGAAGTCATTGACTTCGGACCACATGTAGAGGCCAATCAGATCTTTCGCATTGGCGGCGGATTTGCGCCATCCGAAGCTGCAGCGCATGATGTCAACGGTCGACATGTCGTGGCCCAATTGGTTCATGGTTCTCAGTTCGTCGTTGAGTTGCTGCGTGCTCCACCCGAGTTGGGCCCTGTCCACGAGCGGCATGCGCTGGCAGTAAAACCGGGGCTCGTTCGTGTCACAGTCGCATGCAAACCCCGACTGCTTTTCACTGTTTTGCACCGCCGCCGACCACTCTCGGTTGCGCGCTGGTGTGTACCCCGTGTAGTACGCACCAACCTCGTATTGGTTCACAAATTGCATGTGCCGGAAGTTGTTGACGTGTGGCTTGAGTCCGGGGTAAAGGCGCGCAAGGCGCGTGGTCACGTCGCGCGACGCGCCAACGCCTTCTGGACTCAGTTGTGTCAGAACCTGGCACCTGCACCCGTCGGCGTCTGGGACCTTGCAGTTGGCGCAATGTTCCGCCTTGAATCGGGCGAGTGCCTTTTTGTCGACGTCGTTTGGGTTGTCAAGTACGGTGTCCGCGCCCGCGCCTACAGATCCAATGAACTTCACTTGCAGTGTCGGGTTGAATTGTTGGCCCGCCAGCGTTGCTTGGTCTGGTGTCGCCGAATTGCAGAACTTGGTCACAGCCGATTGCGTGCATCCTATGGCCTTGATGGCTACCCCGGGCTTTGCGCACGTCGCACATTTGGCAAACTTAGTTTTCACCGCGTCGCAAGTCGCCTTCAGCCATGCGCTGCAATTTTCCGTCGTCGGCAAGTACCTCTGGTATTGGCTGTTTGCCATCGTCCGAGACGTTGCGTCTGGCACCTGGCAGTTGGCGTTCTCAGTCAGGCGGATGGCCAGTGAGCTGCTTCTTTCATTGGTCACTTTTTCCCGGTATGCCGTGCGCCTCAGTGTTTTCCGTCCGCACGTCACAACGCCCATGCAGTACTGCTGCCAGGTCACATTGATTTCCGCGCGGAATTTGCCAACGTCCTCAAACTGCATGAGGTGTTCAGTGAGTTCGTCTACTGCGGGAACTGCCCCTTCGGCCATGCACGAATTGTAGTAGTCGCCCTTGGTCGTGACAACACCGTCACTGCACCACTCAGACGTCAAATCACTCCCCACAGGGTTAGCCCTGCGTATGGACCGCTTCGGGGTGTCCGCCAAGACGCCGTCGTTGCGACGGGTGTTTTTTCCATAGGGAACAAGAACAGGGAGGCCGGCGCACGTGTTGTCGACGCTTTTCATCGCGTCGGGGTTGGTCGTCCACGGGCAGAAAGTGTTGCCGTTGTTGCGTTTCGTGTCTGTGATGTCGTCAACCTCATCCATGTATCTGCCGAGGTAGGAATAGTCCCCGCCATAAGCTCGTTGCTTTTCGTACAAACTCTCCGGAGGTATCTCGTCTATTTGACCTTGGTACACCCTGCGCGCCGCAGCATTGTCCGTGGGGTAGTTCAAAGTGACACGCCGCATGGTTTCGTGGTCGAGGTCCACCGGGCACACGGGGTCTGTGACGCCGGCAACACTGTCGCGATCGATCTTGACAGGAGCGTCGCCTGTGCTCCTTGGCGTGTAGCCCTCCGCGGTGCTTTGGGCGTTGTGCCACGCGTCTTTGTCTGTGTTGTACACGTGGGCAGACTCCCCCCATTCCCAATCCCCGCTGCTCAGCGGCCGGTTCATTGGCGGCACGCGTTCCCCGAGCGAATCCCTCGTGTGACCGTCCCCTTGCACAGCCTCCTTGCCGAGGACAAGCACCATGGCGTACGAATTTTTCAAGCGCTGGTGGGACAACTGTTTGTCGGCTGCGGTTTGTTTGAACGGTGTCATGCGCACCGAGACGGCGGTGCCTCCAAGCCACCATGCTTGCACCCCGAACGGCGTGTTCATCCGATCTACGTACGCCATGTGTTCAGGAACGGTGTTGGACCGCATCATCATGGTCGTGTGCGTGTCGTCGCCGTAAGGGGTCATCTTCTTCTGCGTGAACTTTTTCTCGTTCCGAAGCATTTTGTTTGTGATGTTGATGAGCCTGTTTCTTGCAACGTCCCACATGTCGGTGTCGTCGAATGCCGAGTGGTCATCGTTCTTGAGGCTGTCTTTGACAAAGTCTGGGAACGATCGATCGTGCCACTCTTTGGCCACATAATCAAAACGAGTTGAGACGTAATCGGGGTGTCTCATGTCGCGCCTCAAGTTTCCATACATGGTGTCGTCCTCACGGTGGGGGTTGTCCTTGAACCGGAGGCATTCCACCGACCCGGTCGGAAAAACCATGCCCATTCCGCTGAACTCGTCGTCTTGAAAGGCGGCTTGCATGCCGTCGACGGTCACGGACGCCGGCTCCCAGGACATGAACGCGTTCGTGCATTCGTACATGTTGTGCTCCGCCGCGCTGCTGTCCATGTGAGCAAGAAACCCGTAGTCAGACCCGAGGGGTGTCCCACGAGTCAAGTGTGGCATGTTAGACGGCGCGGGACGGCCGCCGTACCCCCACGGGTGTGTTCCTGGCAGGGCAAATCCCCCCACGTTCCATTCGGACGACGCCTCGTCGTCTCCGAGAAAATATTTGCCGTAGTTGAGTTCTCTCGCATGCACCGTGGTCACATTTGACCTTTCTGCGCCCGCCCCTTGCCCCGAAGACGTGTATCGATCCTCGTAAATGTTTTTTGAGCTGCCTTCTTGGCCTTCTGGCAAACCCACGTAATTGGCGTTGGCGTATTTTCCAGGGTATCCGCCGCCGCCGCCATCGCCACGCGCATTGAAAGCCACCTCGGGTTCCCCGGTGTTGTGATCCGGGTGCAGGATGAAGCCTGGGCTCTGGAATTCCATCCGCGTGTCGAGCGTCTTCACATTGTAAATATTTTTTGGTCTGTAGACCCACCCTTGTCGCATGGAGCTCCGGGACTTTGCGTGGTGCGTCGTTTTGAAAAGGTTCCACGCCCCGACAAACGGGGGGGTGTCGGCGCGCGCGGGGGCATGCCAACCCCATGGCAGCGCGTCCGCGCTCTCGACTTTGATGTTGGTGCCACCAGGATCCCACGGAGTCGGAGAATGTGTCGCGTGAGAGCATGCCGCGATGTGGAACCCACTTGTCTGGCCCGCCAACGTTGGGCTGCATCTGACGGCCTTCTCACTTTTCAGAATGGAGCGCAACGCGCCCTGTGCATTGGTCGCCCTTTCGTATTCCCCGGCCTCGATTTCTGTGATGACGCCGTCCCCGTTGCTGTCTGGACTGTGCACGTTGGTCGCTTTGCCCGTGGCTACGTACGCCGGTGGCAGGTACACGGTCCACGCCACGTCTTCGAGTCCCACTGGGTTGGCAACCGCACATTTTTTGCAGTGGTCCCATGGACCGGTCTGCGCGTATTTAAATGGCTTCTTTTTGAAGTTTTCGTTGCAGGAAGGCTTCTCACTCGTGTCCGTGCAACTGGTCAGTGCGCCAACGGTGTTTCCATTGGCAATCACGTAGTGTTTGCCGTCGACGAGTGCGGCGGTGGTATTGATCGACGCGAAGTCGTGCTTCCCAGATCGTCCGTAAAGGTCTGCCCATCCACTCTCCGGGGCGTAGTACTCAAACCTGTCGTGTGTGGCATCCTGTTCGTAACTGAAACATTGCCACCCGTTGTCAGCCACGGGTGCGGAGAAAAGGCAATTGTCACTCGTGACGCCGTACATCAGCATGCGGTTGATGGGCTGGATGGGGCGGTCGGAGTCGGGGTTGCCACGAAGATTCTCGTCGCCCGTGCGTGCTTCGGTGGCATTGCCGAAATCTGGGAAGCTTTGAGTTGGCATGGAATCTTCCCCACACCCCGGCCTCACAGGCTCGATCACATGGGGAAGCATGCTGCACCCGCCACCGGGTGTGGCCATTGTGAAGATGTGGCACATGTCTTTCTCCCACATCGGGAGGTTGCTGTCCGTGAGGCCCGTGAGGTCAATGTACGGGTTGAGTTCTGCGAGGTGATTTTTGATTCGCGTCAGCAGGCTTGTGTTCGTGCTCCGGTTGTCGGTCGAATTGGCATCGTGCGGCGGGAAGACGATCCCAATGGCCTGGGCGTACGACGAGAAAATGCCTGGGTGAGAATGGGTTGCGTTGTTAGCTACCTGCGGATACGTCGTCACCATCGCAAAGTCCTCGAACCCCCCATAAACGGTGGACAGCACGCCATGTGGCAGCCGATGCTCGCCGGTCGACGTTTGGTAACACGTGCCGTCTAGGTACGTTTTGACTGTGGTGTCAATCGGGGTTCGCAGTTGGTTCACGTTCGACGCGTTGGTGCCGTCGAATTTCTTGTTCTTGAGTCCACTCTGCCGGTTGCACCCCACGTGGAGCGGCGAGAACTTGACGGGTTGTGCCGGGGCCGTGGAATCTTTGCCCTGGCCGAGCTGGGCCCAGTAGAAAAATTGCTCGTGAGAGTACCCGTAGTATTCCTGGCCCATGCCAAGGCAGTTGGCTGCGCCGTGCCGGTCGGTGGAGCAGCGTTTGGTCGGGTCGCTGCAGTACTCCTTGCAGAAGCTGGCGGCCTCTTCCTCCGTTTGGTCGTTGCGGGGGCGGTTCTTACAGGCGATCACGCAGGCTTCTTTCGAAATCCAAAACGACGCGGCGTCTTTGAATTTGGTCATGTTGAAGACGGGTGTTGCCCTGTACATGTAGCAGGCGGAATCGCCCGCGCACAGGCCCGCCGTCCACAACACGGGTTCAAGCCAAATGATGGGCATGTTCTTTTTCATCCCGGGTTCGCCTTCGTTGTTGGCGTCTTCACACTGATACGGTTTCCGCGGAACGCCGGGGCCGTCTTCCCGGAGCGACTCGTTGTCGTACATGTACACGGGGTTTGGGTTGCTGCCCGGCCCAACGGGCGCTGCGTACGGCGACGGCACTGCCAGAACGTCGGGCCACAGTGGCGATTCGCCATCCGGCGTCGACATGTACTGGTACGAATCTTTGTCGGGAGAGCTGAGCAGGCCCTTTGCGTTTTTGATGTATTCAATCGATGAGACGGCGTCATTGATCTCGCCATCGTAAAACACGCTCTGCGTGCCAAACATGGGGCTGCACTGCGATCTGCCAACGAACGTGACTGCGTCATTGGCGTAATCAAACTTGACATTGCGCTTGGATGGCCTGATCCAATTGCCGTCTTCGATGAACTCGTTGTTCCACGAAGGGTCTGCGAAGTAGTTCATCGTCAGGATCCGGCAGGGGCCTGGCACACACCAGTAATCCGAAACGCATGCACTCACGCCGTCCGCTGGGTCTGGCATGCCGAGTGACCTCAGCTCTGCCTTGGTGTACGTCGCCCGCGATGTGCTGGTGTAGTCGTGCGCACGGGCGAAAGACACGTTCGTGCCCCGCCGCCTCTCCGCGCTGGTAGGGCCAAACAGCAGATCCGAGATGTTTTTACCCGACATGACTGACCCCATGATGAGTTCATGATCGGCGTTGATTTCGTCGTCGTATGCCTCGGTGTCGTAGCAGGGGTCCATTACAGCCCCCACGGTTGCAGCGCACGTCGTGAGTTCGAGGCTACGCTTTGAAGCGGCGTACTGCCCAGGAGCCATGAACACAGCGGTGTGCACGCCGTTGATTTCTGTCATGCTCATTCCATTCACGAGCGAGGCGCACCCACCGGGCGACGATGCGTTTGCAGGGAATGCATCGCAGCGCACGGTGGTGTCAATCCAGTTCTCGTAGCGATCGGAGGAGTCGGTCTCGCCGGCCGGCAGGCGGTACTTGAGCTTGGCAACACTGTGGCGTGCCCAAAAGAGAAAAACGACTGTTGTGCTGCGATCGCGGGCGTGTCCATTTGGACCGTCGGTCAGGCACTCGGGTCCGGTCGGCAGTGATCCACTCGAGGTGGACGACGGGCAATACAGGACTGTGGTTGTGGTGGTGG
>Ga0206130_10001139_pt1 | contig 40180 bp, 58 predicted proteins | sample Helgoland_Spring_9_FD_148637 | JGI IMG/M metagenome (GOLD analysis project Ga0206130, IMG submission 148637) | Pelagic subsurface seawater microbial communities from Kabeltonne, Helgoland, North Sea - Helgoland_Spring_Bloom_20160512_1 | ecosystem: Environmental > Aquatic > Marine > Epipelagic ...
AGTTACAATGTCATGTCAGACAGTGAAGACACTAATGGAAAAGAACTTTACAAAACATACAGTAATGTACTAGCCTACCACCAAGAAATGCTAAAGTTGATTAAACAAAATAGACAATTAATCGAAAGCATTGATTCTATATCACTAGATGTTGATGCTGGAAAGACACAACAAGAGAGTCTAGTAGGCGTATCAGACAGAACTATTAACTATTATGAAGATTCATATTTTAGTATTATATCAGAAACGAGTTTTCCATTCTATAAATTAGGAGCAGGTGATGCAACTGATGTAGGAAGAATACTAAGTGAGAAAACATTTAAGTCAATTGGAATGAAGCATCCTTTTATTCTACTGACCAATCCACATGCACTTAAATTATTAAGAGAGATCGGATACAAAACATTTCATCCATTGATCGATGAAACATATGATAGTGTGACAGATCCAGTAATAAGAATCTGTATGATAATAAATGAAGTTAAAAAACTATGTGCATTAGAAGGTGATGACTTAAAACATTTTTTGTCTAAAGCAAAAAAGATTTGTGATTACAACTTTCATCATTTACTTTCTAAGAAAACGTTCCACTATAATCTTATACCGTAAACTCGCCTTTCCCATAGTCTTTTCTTTCTTTAACTGGGTCTTTTAATTTATCAGCAATAACATTCTTAAGAACATATCGTTCTTCCATGATGTCTCTACATGCTAATGCTCTGCGACCTACTTCTGCTAAGTCATACATCTTTTCTACACGATACTTTTTAAAGTCATCTTCTAGTTCCCAGACTCTGGCATGAACATCATACAACTTATCCAGTTCTTCTTGTATTAACTCAAAGTCAATATCATGTAACTGCTCAGTGTAGAAGTCTAGTTCTTCTTTGTTATTACCAATATTGTTAAACTTTAGTTTAGCAATACAATATCTATCTACTAATTCAATGACTGGAAATTTATACATCAGACTACCTCTACCTTTGGAAAATATTTTAAAAATTTATCTTGTGGTTCATTACGAACTGCTTTGATACGTTGACTAATCTCAGTAAAGAAGTTCCATGCTAGTGGCATGAACACGATCTTTGTGTCTTTACTAAATTCTTTTAATGCATCAATTGATTTGATCGGACTGTTTGTGCCAGGAGCATATAGATTTTGTTTTAATGGACTATCATCAATAATTAAATCTAAAGGAGTATCTATATAATTTAATAATGTGTTACCTTTTGCCGCGGCGCCATAACCTATTATAGTATAACCATCTGCTTTAAGATCATGTATTGTTTCTTTTAATATAGACATATTTTCAATTGTACTATTTTTCCAATTTTCATATGTGTTTAGGTCTAGCAATTTGCTTTCGTTTTTAATAATGTTTGAGATATTATTATCTCTTTTTATAAATTTAGTAAGTACAAACACATAACTATTGCCATGTATTGGAGTCTTAATAACATCTGTTAAGTTTAAGTTTGCTCGTTTTGCCAACTCATTCATACTATTAGCATTAAAGAAATTGATATGCTCATGGTAAATCGTGTCAAACTCATTGTTTAATATCATGTCTGCTTGACTTGTTTGAATAAACAAATGAGTATGTTCATCCATTAACTTAGAACATATCTTTAAGAACTCTAATGGATTTGGATTGTGAGCAAACACATTCTGTGCTGTGATTGCATCAAATTTTAAATGTACTGGCAATTTGTTTACAATATCAGGTCCAAAATAATCGCACACAACATTATGTTTTGCTGAACTTGTTGGATAAATGTTTTCAGCAGGATCGACTCCATATGTCTCTACATTATATTCAGTGAAACAATCTAATTGCGTACCATCGTTGCAACCAATGTCTAGTACAGTATCACATAGTCCGTTTCTGTGAGTCCAATCTACGGGACGTGAATTTGTCATTGTTTCAACTACGTATCCAGCAAACCATTTGCTATAGTCTTTCAATGTTTGACTTGTACCTGCGACATAAAGATAATTTGAATAGATAATCTTTGGATCTACAGTGTGAGTTAACTGCACATGATAACAGTCGTTGCATACATTAACACCCAATGGATATGTAGGGAGTTTAGTTGCTTCTGCAACGAAATCATTTGCTAATGGTTGCTGTCCTAGACTAAGTGATGGGAACAAATGTTGACTTCCACATGCGAGACATTCCATATTTTCTGTAACATTATGTATCATAGTTGATGAACTGATTCCTGTTAGTATAGTTGTTATCTTTATCTGCTAATTCTTTTATAATAGACTCAATAGATTCTGCAAAGGTAAAATCATATGCTTTTTCAAATTTGTCTGTACTCATATTAAAATCATATACACCTGACACATTAATAGTTTCTTCTATAAAGGCATCTAATGAACTAGCAATATGATCGCTAATACTTTGTACTGTGTCGTTAAAACTGGCTAAATTATATACGCCTGGTTTTGGATTTTCAATAATTTCTTTTACTGCTCTTGTTATATCACGTATGCCTAAGATAGGACGTTTAATTGTTTTGTTATTGATCGATATGCTACCTTCACGTATTGCTTTCTTAGTCATAGAGTTAATCATTAACTCTTCTCTAATGTTGGGACTCCAACCATTGACTGTACCAAATCGCAATCCTATAACATTGTAGCCACTCTGAATAAACTTTTCAGCATGTACATCTAATGAATACTTTGTTAGATCATAATTGTTGATAGGCTTAAATTGTAATGGCACATCTTCTATTGATGTTGTGTTAGTAGAACCATAGACACTTCCACTAGATGCATAGATAAGTATTTGGTCTTTGTCTAACTTGTTTACTAAATCAATAAAGTTGTTAACGTTATTAGCCCAACTTGACAACACTGGACCGTCACACATCTTTACACTACTATGTCCTGCTAATAGCACAATAGCATGATATTTTGACAATTCTTCTTTGGTTAATTGATTATAGTCTTTAACTTCAGTATAGTTATTTGTTTGTCCAAACCAACATATATCAATACCATGCATGTGATATTCGTCTTGTAATTCATGTATGATACGGGATCCGATATAGCCTTCGCTACCAATAATTAGAACAGGTTTTGACATACCATTATTTATGATTCCACTAGGGATGGAATAAATAATGCTATGGACATTAAAAATTACATTTCGGCAATTGATGGATTAGCAAAAGACGATAGTGAATCTATCGCTCTATATGATAGTTTTGATATTGAATTATCAGAAGACTTTGTTATTGAGACAGGCGTAGTTGGTTACACAGATGACGGTATCATCGTGGAAGCAGATGACGAAACTATTGAGTTTTTAGAACTTAATGGTATTGTAACAGAAGAAATTGATATGATAGTATCAGAGGATGCAAGTGCTCCTACTGAACTATATACTCCTTACGAAGATGATCTTGCTGACATCATGCGATTAACAGAAAATCCTAATCCAGGTGACTTTAATCAAGCAGTAGCATCACCAATTGGTAGCATCAATAAAAATGATGAAGAACGTGTAGCAGATGATAATGTCACTGGCAAAGATCCTGAAGTCGAAGTACATGAAGCCGAGTATCAAGGACGCAAAGTCACACTTAACAAACCTATGCAAGGTGATGTTAAGAAATCAAAAGTTTATGTTAAGAACGCAAAAGGTAATGTAGTTAAGGTTAACTTTGGCGACAAAAACATGAAGATCAAAAAGAATATACCCGGAAGACGCAAGTCTTTCAGAGCAAGACATAACTGTAGCAATCCAGGACCTAAATGGAAAGCACGTTACTGGTCTTGTCGAGCCTGGTAACCCTTTAAAAGGGCAAATAGAAATTGATAGAGTATGTGTTTAGCACATAAATATTAGTATGTCCGACGTTCGATACGAAGTTATTACCCAAGAAAACGCTGATGGAGATTTAATTCTTCCTATCCCACCGCCTATGCTAAAATCATTAGGTTGGAAAGAAGGCGAAGAACTTGAAGTCGGCATTGACAGTGAAGGTCAACTCTACTTAAAAAAGGCAGACAAATGAGCAATACACAGTTAGATTTAGATTTTAGCGATGCATGGTCAGATTCAACAGTAACCATTTCATCTGGTACAAACATCTTAGATAGTTTATCTACTGATTCGTTTACGTTGAATTCTACTTGGGACACATCATACAATGATTGTATTACTATGGGTGGACAAACTATCACTGAAAGTAAACTAAAAGCATTAGATGGTCTACAAGATTGGCAAGAAGAAGTAAACAAGAAACTTGCAATCTTACAACCAAACCCTGCACTAGAAGATCGCTGGGAAGAATTAAAATCATTACGTGAACAATACATTGCGTTAGAAAAAGATTTATTAGATAAAGAAAAAGTCTGGGATATCATCAAAAGTTAAATGAGTAAGGGTGACCATATTACAATGACCGGGGAAGTAATTCAAGTACTCCCTAATGCTAGATTCAATGTTAAATTAGAAAATGGTCACATCTTAAAAGCATACGTCGGTGGCAAGATGCGAAAATTTGAAATCAAAATTATAATGGGCGATGAAGTACAGGTTGAAATTTCTCCCTACGATCTATCTCAGGGTAGAATTGTACGGAGAAACTAAATGTCCGAGTATTTCATACCAAACATCTATGATGATTATATAGGTAATGACAAAGAACATCACCCAACTCTCAATCAATTAGGTCATCGATGCGATGATATCACATCTGTCTTAGGGACAGACTTGGGTTTTAAAAAATACTTTATAGTACTTGGTGACAATGCTGGATTACATATGCATAAGCCTGTTGAAGAAACTTGGCCTTACTTATATGCAAAAGAATCAAACAACAATTATTACAACCTGTGTGTGATCAATGGAGGCTTGGAAGCAATCAAATTCAATTTGTTTGCTTGGTTAAAGAATTACCCAAACAACTTACCTAAGAAAATATTCATATCATGTGAATGGGCAAACAGATTTTTTCATGTTGATTATGATAGTCCTGACCATGACATAAACAGAGCATCTCATTTGGGAGATAACGCAGGTTACTTTTTGGGTAGACAAAAAATGTTCAGTTTACTTGTTGATCTATTAGACATACCTATCTATCAAATCATGCGTTCTACAGACGTTCCTGTGCTTGTATCAGACAAAATAAAGAACATCATAGTTGATGTAGATGATGATGAAACAGTCACAGAGGCCCTACTAGGAGACCTCAGAGAGTCCCTAAGGGCTACTTCTGTATGAAGTCGGTATTCATTGACGCTGGATTAGCCGGTGATTCAGAGTACAATTCACACGGTTTTCGCTGTAAAGAAGTTGATGATTTAGATTTTGACAACTATATTCTGTTTGTAGGATGCAGTCATACAACTGGTATAGGCGTAACTATCAAGCAATCATATCCGTATCAAGTAGCAAAAAAATTAAAATGTGATTATTATAATCTAGGAGTTGGTGGCGGTGGCATAGATGCATTAGAACATAACTTACTTGCCTGGTTTACTTTATATGACAAGCCTCCAAAATATATAGTTTGTCAGTGGCCCGACTATGCACGATACATAAAACAGTTGCCTGGTTATACAAACATGACGCCGGCAGGCAATTGGACAGATCCAGAATTCTTAGTAGAAGCAGACTATCCGTTACAAGTTAAAGAAGAATTAGTATATAGATTATGCAGAATATTAGCACCATGTCCTATCATTGATGTAAGATATAAAGGATTGAATCAAGGCCCTGCTCCTAGTTCAGTCGTTTGGCATACACGTGATGATCGAGGCACAGACAACGAACACCCTGGACCCATCTCACACAAAAACACAACTCAAAAGATTTTAGAGTTCCTAGAATCCAGATAAATATAAATATGAGACAATACAATCAAGTTGTAACCGAAGCAAAGAAAAAGATACAACGACCTTCTGATATTGAGATCATTCCACTTAACTTTGATGCAAAAGAAGTCAAGCCTGTGATGAGCAAAGATACATTAGATTTGCATTATGACAAGTTAGCAAAAGGTTATGCGAAACGGTACAACGAGAAAGAAGGTGATGCTGAGTTTAACTATGCAGGTGCGTTCTTACACAATGTTTATTTTCCTCAATTTAGACAAGTAAGACCTGGTAACATTCCGAACGGACCGATAGCAAACTTCATCGACAAACACTTCGGTAGTTTTGTAGAGTTTCAAAAAGAATTTGAAGTAAATGCGATGAAAATTCAAGGGTCTGGTTGGGTATACTTAGCCGACTCTGGAGTCATCAAAACAATTGAGAACCATGAAGTCAGAAATGACATCTTGCTATTGATCGATTGGTGGGAACACGCATTTATTTGTGACTATGGATCTGATAAGAAAAAATATCTTAAAGAGACATGGAAGATTATTAACTGGAACGTAATTTCCACACGATGGGGGCATTCGATAAGAAAATGAACGAATTATTAGAATTTTGGAACAAACATACATTTAAAATCACAGCAGTAATAGTAGCACCTTTGCTACTAGCATTTGCAGGTAGTTTACACTCACAAGAGGAGGCTCCAACACCGCCTCCTGGTTTAACTATTTGCCAAGGAGAGTTTGCTCTTTGCGCCGCTAGTACATGTAAGCCAGTAATGAATGAAGACGGAACACAACGTATGATCACTAACTCACAAGGAGTGTCATATCCTGAAGTAGTATGTCGTTGTCCTATTTTGAATGGTCCAAACATTGCTGATACGTCTCTAGGTAACATGCAAGGTAGTTGTGAGGCTACTGACAAGAATCATGTTTGGAGTACATTCTGGCCAAGACTTATGTATCCACAAGAATCAAGCAACTTTAGCCACAAGCCAGAAGACATGAAAGTTGTTATACAAAATTGTCCAGCCAAAGATTTACAAGGCTATAATGCTAGTAACTGTTTTAGTTGGAACTGTGTTAAAGGACCAGACGGTATTGCAATATGTTCTTGCCCGATGGGACAAGTACCTCCAGCTACTGGATTTTTAATTGAAGCAGGCCAAGGTGATCCTGAAGCATGTAATCAACATCCGGTTAGTTTTCCGTATTCCCCTGCAGGTTCAGTGTTAGAAAAATATGGAATTACTGTACAAGAAATTGAGGACGCAAAATGATTACTATAACTGAAGAAGCACAAGAAAAAATAGCAGAAGTATTAGAAGATGAATCATCTGAAACTCGTTTACGTATGTACGTAACAGGTGGCGGCTGTTCTGGTTTTCAATACGGCTTCTCTATGGAAGAAGGACAGAATGACGATGACTTTGAAATTCCTGCAGGAAAAACAAATGTATTAGTTGATGCATTATCTATGCAATATTTAGAAAATGCCAAAGTAGATTTTAAAAATGATCTACAAGGATCACGTTTTTCTATCAGCAATCCAAAGGCTGAAACAACATGTGGGTGCGGGAGTTCTTTTTCCCCTTACTAGATAAATACAGTATAAGGAACTAGATATGGCAATTTCAGGACAACAAAATATTAACATAGGCCTGCCTAACGAATCTGTAGGTAGTGATTCTCTGTATACAGCATTTACAAAGACTAATGTTAATTTCCAAACGTTGTTTGCAAATGCAAGTAACTTCAACACATTCACAGCAAATTCAAACTCAGGTCTAACCACATCATCTAATGCAACATCAGGTACTGTATACTTTGATAACGCAGGTGTTAAAAGTTTAATCGCTGGTACGGGTGTTTCACTTAGTGGCACTACAGGTGACATTACTATTTCTGCTACAGGCGGCAATGGTAACAGTGGCGGAACTGTTACAAGTGTAGCGATTGCAAACTCTACTAGATTAAGCGTCACAGGAGGGCCTATAGTCTCTGCTGGGACGTTCAATATCGACTTAGCAACATCAGGAGTCACATCAGGTACGTATGCTCAAGCAAACGTGACTGTAGATACATATGGTAGAATTACTGCAATAGCAAATGGTACAGCAGGAGGCACAGTCACAAGTGTCAACTTAACTGCTGGAGATGGAGTTTCAGTTGCTGGTGGTCCAATTACTAGTTCAGGTAATATTACAGTTACTAACACTGGTGTTACACGATTGAATGCTGGGGACGGCATCACTTTAAGTGGAAGCAATGGCGTTGTTACTGTCAGTAGTGAGAGTAGTTCAGGCACAGTACAAAGTGTCGGAGTTTCAAGTAATACATTGACTGTTACAAGCACTCCTATTACATCTATAGGAACTATAGGCGTTGAGTTCAGTACAGTACCTGTCTACACAGCATCAACTGTACCTGGGTCGGGCGTAGTTGGACAATTAATTGCAATCAGTGATAGTACGCCAGGTGGTAAAATGGCATATTATGATACAACAAATACACGTTGGTCTTATGTCAGTGATGATAGTGCTGTTTAACTAGATAAAAGAATAAATAATACTATTAGGGGATAATAGACAATGGCAACAAATATTAAAATAACAGCACTTAATGATATAACAAGTGCAAACATGACCTACAACGATATAGTCGCTGTAGTAGACATGAACGGTACACCAGAAACTAAAAAAGCGAATGTTCAATTAGTTGGTAATCTAATTTTATCAGGTTCAGGCGGAAGCAATTTTGCAAAAGCGGCTCAGGCTATTAACGCAGAAACAGTTTCTAATGCGGCTCAACCAGCAATCACTTCAGTTGGTACTCTAACAGCAGTGACTGTGACAGGTAACGTAGCGGCAGGTAATGTATCAGGCACTGGCGGTGTCTTTACATATGTTTCAGGCGATGGCGCAAACTTAACAAACGTTCCAGCTGGAGCCGCAACAAGTATTACAGACGGAACATCTAATGTTGATATCCCCACAACAGATGGTAACGTAACTGTAGGAGTTGGCGGTGTAGCAAATGTATTAATTGCAACTACCACAGGTGTTAACGTAACTGGAACATTAAATGCAACAGGCATTATCACAGGTGATGCAGGCGGAATATCAAACGTTGTTTATGCTAATGTAACTGGTACACCTACATTAGGTAATATCTCAACACTTGATATTGATGGATCAGCATCAAACGTATTATACGGTAATGGAGTGTTTGCGGCAGCCTCATCACCAGCATTAACAGGTGACGGATATCAATTATCAAACATTACAGGTGCAAACGTAAGTGGCGAAGTATCATTCGCGGCTACTGCTAACGCAGTTGCTGGTGCTAATGTATCTGGAGAAGTCACAAACGCCGCTACAGCAAATGCAGTAGCAGGTGCTAATGTAAGTGGTGAAGTCGGATTCTCAGCAGTTTCTAACTCAGTAGCCGGAGCAAATGTCTCTGGTGAAGTTACTTTTGCCGCAACAGCAAACGCAGTTGCTTATGCAAACGTAACAGGTACACCTACATTAGGTAATATTTCCCCTCTAAATTTAGACGGCAACGTTGCTAACGTTCTTGCAGGAGACGGTACATTTATAGCCGCAGGTGGCGGTGGTGGATCATATGGTGATTCAAATGTTGTTACTCTATTAAATGCATTCGGATCAAACACAATTACAACAACTGGTTTAATTACTGGTGACGTAAACGGTGCTTTATTAGTGGATGTTTACAATGATACAGGCGTTACACTAAACAAAGGTGATGCTGTATATCTTACTGGTGGTAACAATGGTGGCAATCCAGAGGTTGCACTAGCAGATGCAGACGATCCAACTAAAATGCCTGCATTAGGTATTGTAAAAGAAAACATTGGTACTGCTTCTGTAGGACAAGTTACAACATCAGGCGTAATAAATGATAGTTCACATGGATATACATTAGGTGCTGATCTTTATGTCAGTACTACTCCAGGACAACTAACAACTACTGTACCAACAGGCGAAGCAAACGGAATACAAAAGATTGGTAAAGTTGTTAATTCAAATCAGATTATTGTACAAGGTGCATTTAGAACAAATGCTACACCTAACTTAGATGAAGGCAATATCTTTATAGGTAACGCAACTAATCAAGCAACAAGTGCTGTACTAAATGACAAGATCAACACACATTTAGCCGCATTCGGATCAAACACAATTACAACTACTGGTGTAATTACTGGTGACGGTTCTGGCTTATCCGCTATCGCAGGTGCGAATGTAAGTGGAACAGTTGCATTAGCAACTACATCAGGCACAGTTTCGACTGCCGCTCAACCAAACATTACTAGTCTCGGTACTTTAGTAGACTTAGATGTAACAGGAAACATTGCAGGTGCAAACATCAATGCAAACACAAACGGATTTGCAATAGGTTATAAAGAAATTCCCCCTGTAGTATTATCAGCAGATGATACAATCGCACTTGAAGATTCAGGTAAACATTTCAGATCAACAACAGCAGGAAATATTACATTATCAATTCCAACAAACGCAACTGTTGCATTCCCAACAGGAACAGCAATTAGTATTGTTGAACAAGCCGCAGGTAACATTCTAGTTAATGCTATCTCTGGTGTAACTCTTTATCAAGCAGGTAATTCAATTGCAGGTAACAGAGTAGTTTCAACATATGGAGTTGCTACATTAATGAAAGTTGATACTGATGCATGGTTTATTAGCGGCACCGGAGTAAGTTAAATGGCAGGCGCATTGATGATGGCGCAAATGTCTTGGCACAGTGCTGAAACCGAATTATTATCTCCCACAAATCTTGGAGCAGATGTCTGGGTTGACTTCAGTGATCCAACATCATACACTACAGTAGGAAGCACAATCACAGCCGTAACAGATAAAGCAAGTAACTTTACACTAACGGTTGACGGTACACCAACTACTGGCACCACACTAAACAGTTTGGCTACAGGAACTTTTGACGGTAATGAAAGTCTTATTAGTACTGGAACTGGTCCTTATGCAGATAGTGGAAATCATTATGCAGTAGGCATTTTTCAATGGGCAAGTACTACTAGTACAAGAGATAGTTTTTGGAGTGCTGATGGCTCATTAACATACGCAGTCAGCAGTAGTAATTCTAGTAACAGTTGGCCTGGCGAAATTGATTATGATGGATCTAATAGTATTTCATCAGGTAAAGCAAAACAAGACTTTACAGTATCCGTTTCGCAAAACACTTGGACTATAGTTAGTACATCATTTAATAAAACAGGTAATGAAATCTTTGGTAGAATAAACGGTTCTCAAGCCTCAGCAGGTGATCCATATTCTCTCTCTATGAATACTACAGCAGACTTTAGATTAATGCGTAACAGAGCCTCTGTTGAATTAGCAGGTAAAGCCGCTGAATTCTTTTGGGTAGCAGGACCTACAGGCACAGGTGGTACTGATATTTCTAACGTAGAAAAAGCAGAAGGTTACATAGCATGGAAATGGGGACTACAAGGTAACTTACCAGTAAGTCACCCATACAAAAACGCCGCACCCACGACATGAACACCGGAGTAAGTTAAATGGCAGGCGCAATAATGATGTCTCAAATGAACTCTCACAGAGACCCAGAATACTATAGCGGCCCGCTCGGTGATGTTGTCGGTGACGGCAGTGATTTCTTTAAACGTGAAGTTTCAACTAACGGTACAAGAATTATGGCGGCTGGTGCTGTAGGTGGTCAACTAGCAGTTCCTGATGCTTGGTTAGAAAAAGTTGCCCGGATGTTTCAATTATTCACAGATCCAACAGGTGCAGGTATTAACATTAACTTACAAAGACAATTTATTCAAACACTAAGCGGAGATAGAGAAACTTATCATGTAGGTTTCCCAACTCTACAAAGAGTAGCAAGAGGAGCAGGAGATGATTACACTCCAAACTTCTTAACTGATGCGGGAATTATTAGTTGGAACCTAACAAACTTATACGACACTCACGTACAAAATGATATGGTGTGGTATTTAAATTCGTCAGGTGATGGATACGGTGACGGTGATACAGATGCACAGGAAGTTATTGAACACGTAATGCATACATTACATATGTGCGGCTTACCTGCAGAAGATATAAAATTATATCCTTACATAAGTTCTGATTGGAACACTAGTGATTTGTACAATGCAATGGTACAAGCATATGATGCAGGCAAGTGGGATCCATCAGGATATGAACCAAGTCCCGGTGCATTCAAAACTGACCCTGATGCGTTTGAAGTAGCCGCAAAAGAATACTTGTATCTACTAAACTTTTGTATGTTTGACTACTCAGATTTATGGGAGGGAGGAAGTTTATCTCCGGAATGGACAGACGATATGCGTACACCATCAGGCATTCAAACAAATAATGCATTAGGTTATGCATTTTTTAACACATGGATTGCCCCAGTTATCAGTAAGCCATCACTTGTTACTATCAGAAGTATATTTGGAGATGGCAACACACCAGCACAAGACGATCCTAGCCTATCAGGTTCATCAGGATATGTTCCTGGCTAAATTTTACCCAATAAAAAAGGGCGTAAGCCCTTTTTTAATAAGTGGTAGTTTGAGTTAGAGACTTTAAAATACTACCAAAGTGTCTCGCATTTATTGGTTATTGTTGTTTAATGTCTGTACAAACCCCCGGGCACCCGGAAAAATCAGACTGTTCGATTACTCGACTACTGCTTCCAACACTGACTCTAATACTTCTTGGTCTGCGGCTTGCTGTGCTTTGCCACGTTCAAGGATTGCATCAAGTGATAGATTCACTTTCATAGATCCTTTGCCTGAAGTCTTCTCTTTGTCAGCAAGAGTGTCAGCGATTGTCGCCTGATCTTCTGCTGATTCGAACAAGTGATGTGTTGCCATGAACTTGAGACCATCGACCTTAGTCATTGGTTCTGGTAGTTCGATAAAATCACAGCGAGTTGCACCTTGCTTACTAAAGATTTTGATCCTACGAACCATATCATTAGTGAAGCGAACTTTGAAGTCGCCGTTAAGGTCTGCAATACCGATTACGGTAAAAGTTTGAGTTGTCATATGTTGCTCCTAAAAATTAATATAACTAAGTTTTCTTACAATTTTACGTGAAACTCCCATTCCACACTTACTATGATAACAGGTAATTTTAGTAAAGTCAATCACTTTTTTACCCAAAATCACAATTCTTTAACAACGATTTATTGTTTCATAAATCAGTTGGTTGCCATACAGTGATCTCATTATGTTCATGGCGCTGATAGCATCTTGTGCTGTCACCTCGACACGTTGAATGTAACCACTGGGCGTTTTAATTTGTGCCCACCATTGAACAGAATCAGACGATTGTCCGTATTCTACACCGTCCCTAATATAACTCATACTACCTCCTTAATATTAATGGGTTTGCTTTTGTCGATGCTTATTGCATCTAACTCTTCCTGTGTTAAGAAAGTGAAGTCTTCTCCATCGATCTCAATTTTGAATTCTTGTTGAATTCGATCAGCGAGAGTTACCTCTCCTGTGTAACAAGCCGCCAAGTACTCAAACTGATCAACATATGACTGACCCTCTTCTCGGGTATCAAACAGCGGACTACCAGCAGTCATTGCCATATAGCAATCAGCATCTACAAAGTTCCAGTTTACGTTGCCTTCTGAATCAAGGTTCTCATTCAAGGTTACTGCTTGATTAAACGCTTTTGCTAATTTAGGATCAATTTTCATATTTCTCTTCTCTTCTCTGATTTGATATAGTAATTATACTGCCTTTCTTACCCAAAGTCAACCTTTTTCTCAACTTTTTATGAAATTAATTGGTAAGCAGAGTTCCAGCTACCCAGATTGATGTCTGTGTAGTGACTACGGCTAAAGTAGTCAGTCATAGCATCATCATTATTGAAGTACTCAGGACCCTTCATTGCATCTAGCAATTCAGTAAGAAAGTTCTTTGCTACAGGCTTATCAGCAAAATGATCTTCAATCCAGTAAGTGTTTACTTGGTAATGTGCATCACCAAAGTCTACTGCACCCTGCTTGATGTTGACTACCAGGGTAGAATGATTGCGAACAGCAATTGAAGCCTTGACCTTGTACTTCTTTAGTACCTTTTTGATAGCAGGAGCAAGTTCTTTCTTCATTGATTGTGATACATACGCCATAATTTTGTCTCTCTTTTAGTGTTTATACTATGTATTATACAGGTTTGGGTACCCAATGTCAAGCCTTTTTTGAAATTAATTTGAAATTAAATTGCGTTGAGAATCAACGACTTAGTGATGGGTATAGAAAATATGTCTGCCAATAGTAGTCACAGGGGTCATTTGTGAAGCCCAATGTGGGTTTACATAGTCAGCATGATAATAATGAGCATTATCTAGGCCAATGACTCTATCGCCATTTTCTAGCACATTGAGTGCTATACGATAAGATGCGTCCCAATTGGGTCCTTTTGGGCGTGTCCAGTGTTTGGACCTTCTGTTTGCCCATGAGAATTGATATCTGTCTAACACTACCTTACAAATAGAGTCAGGGTACTTTGGATTTCGGACACGATTTAACGTCACCTGAGCCACAGCATATTGCCCCATTTCTGGCTCTGTTCCTGCTTCATGGAAGATGTTCTTTGCGAGACAAAAGACATCTATGTCTTCATATTGAAGACCATGCTCTGGAAATGACATGATCTGTAAAGGTAAAGTTGGATCTGTTGATTTAGGCTCTATATATTCGATCTGTATATCAGCAGGAACATATACAACGACTTCTGAAGAAGGAGATTCTACTGACCGAATGACTACTAAAAATAAACACATGCAGGATAATCCCACAACCAATATATTCTTCATATCTCCTCCTAGGGTATATATATATTTAACCCCATTTCAAATACGATTAGACATGTCTATACTCCAAAAAAGTGTAGAACTTGAACCACAGAAATGAAACATCTAAACAATGTTCAGTTATCGAATACGATATAGATGGTAGGAAGTAGACGGTCTTTTCATAAGTCCACTGGTTGCTAAATTTATACACCCTTCTCTTATACATTTTCATTTTCTTCTCCTACTTCTACGACAAAGCCTACATCAGTACTAGCAATTTTCACAACGGGCTTATCATCTACTTTGGTGCCTAGACAAATATAAGGACCACCACTTGGATCAAACATACCCAAGTCACTGGTGTCGATTCCTGCAACACCCTCTTTGCCACCGTAACGACAATAGTCCATACTAGTGCCTTCCATTACAAACTTGTATGTAGTAGGTGATACTTTTTCAAACCAATATTGATCCCGGTACCGATTGGTATACTTTTTATTGCCAATAAACACATTTTGTCTCCTCTGTTATTTGGTCCGCCCTCCAGGATTCGAACCTGGGACCTACGGTTTAGAAGACCGTTGTTCTATCCAACTGAACTAAGAGCGGTAAAACTTTTCTTTCAGATTGAGATTGGCGCGGCTGAAGAGATTCGAACTCCTGACTTCCTGGTTCGTAGCCAGGTACTCTATCCAGCTGAGTTACAGCCGCGGGCCTTGTTAGTCTTTATATAAGACTTGGGTAACATTTTTAATAACAAAACTACGCCAGCCTTCTGCGTTGATATCGTAGACTGCTAGACTGTTATTAGGATTTTTAATTGTTCTTGCTGGCTTCTCTTCTTCACCTTCTGTCACGACCTTCACAGGAAGTAATGCAGGGTTTAGAGTACAAGTCATTACTCGCACATCGCCATTAAGTTTAGTGAATGTTACCTCAGCAGTCTTAGACTGTAGTTCATGTTTAAGAACTGTTCTGAATGTAGTCCAATCTTCATCGTTCCAATCTTCTACTGGTTGATTAACCATTTTGGTATTTCCTCCACGTGTTGAGTCATTAGTAAGGACTCCCGTTACAAATGAAACATGGGTCTTTACATCGAAATTATTGATTTTGTCGTACATTTTTATCCTTGTTAGTTAAAAAAATGAAAGCAAACAACAGTGCAAATCTTAAGACTTACCTAGCCCTTCAACGGGCGCCAGCGTCTGCTTTCAAAAAGTGTGAGATGCTATCCCTAGCAATTATTAGCAATTTAACGTTTCGCATCTCATGTAGTACATTATACTACCTAATGACTCACAAATAAAGCATTTTGGGTAGATTGATCTTGGCTTCCGTTGCCGTTAATCATGCCCAATTTGCCACCTTGTGCTACAATTCTATCAACCAAATCTTCAAACTCAATTGGCTTCAAGTCTGTGTGTTCAGCAGAGACACACAAGAATCTAGGGTCAATCACAGTTGGATCTATCATAGACATCACTCTATTCATATGCAAATGTCCATGTATGTTACACCCAAATCTGCCCAACTGATCAACATGTATTGGTATGTGCGTAAACACTAACCCATTAGTCACATGACAGCCTCTGACATCATTAAATACTTCAACATATTTGTGTAACTTCAACTGATCATGGTTGCCTTTGACAAGTATCTTAATACCGTTCATTTGCTTAACTTTGTCAAGTCCTCTCTGATTGAATGCAATGTCTCCTAACATGTACACTTTGTCTGTAGGCTTGACAATCTCATTGTGCATTTGAACCATAGCATCTTCCATATCTTGCACAGTAGCAAAATCACGGGCTTTTGTTCCATCCGTGTTTTTAAAGTTGATCACATTGTTGTGACCAAAATGCAAGTCTGCTGTAAAAAAGTCTGCCATAATCTTATCCTATTGATTCTATTGGTATATATCAAAATGGGCAATGGTTCTTATGATAGCAATCGCCCTTTTTGATGATATGAGTCTATTATACAGTTTTTTAACCACCATGTCAACACCTAATAAATATAGATATGAATATATTAATACCTGCCGCTGGATTGGGCACACGATTCAAAGATCATTATGATAACCCAAAGAACATGATTGATGTCAAGGGAGATCCAATGCTCGTTGCATCTGCTAGAAGTCTCAAGTTGAACTCTCCAGAACATAACTTTATCTTTGTCATTCCAGAGAATGATTTTGTTGATGAGTTAGAAGAAAGATTGAAGTCAGAGTTCCCAGAGTGCAGAGTGTTGCGTCTGGCAGGAGTAAGTCAAGGGGCGGCAGAAACAGCAGTGTCAGCACAAGGCTTTTTCCCTGACAATGAAGAACTATTGATTGCAAACTGCGATCAAATCATGGCTTGGAGTGATGAGTCACGTGATAAGGTATTTACTAAACTAAGAGAGTTTGATGCTGGTATTGTTACTATTAGTAGTAATGACCCTAAACACAGTTACCTCAACTTAGACACAGGTGAAATTGTAGAGAAAGAAGTTGTGAGTGATCAAGCATTGATTGGATTACATTATTGGAAAGAGGCCAAAGACTTTGTTAATTCTGCTAGATTAATGATGCAGTCTGGAAAAAGATCAAAAGGCGAATATTATATCGGACCAACATATAATTGGTTCGGTGGTTCAGCAGGTTACTATGAGATTGAAGAAAGTGAGATTCATTTCATTGGGACACCTGATGACTTACAAGCATACCTTGAAAAGTGATTGTAGGCAAACTCAGTGATACCCACCGAGGCTGGGTAATCGGAGATTTCGAACCTAGTCTACTTAAGACCAAAGACTTTGAAGTAGGTATACTTACACATCTTAAGGGCGAAGTTTGGCCTGCACATTATCATAAGAAAGGCACAGAATACAACATCTTAATCAAAGGCACTATGAACGTGTGTGACACAGAATTAACAGCAGGTGATACATTTATTATCGAGCCTAACGAAATAGCAGATCCTACTTTCTATGAAGATTGTACTATCGTCTGCATTAAAACGCCTAGCGATACACAGGATAAATATATTGTATGAAATTCATTTTCGATGTTGATGGGGTACTATGCGACCGAGGCCAGCCTATCGATGACGAATTTCGGTGGTGGTTTGAAGAATTTCTAAAAGATAAAGAATACTATCTAGTCACTGGATCTCCTAGACATAAAACAGCAAATCAAATAGGCACTGACCTAACTCTAAAATCTAAGATTGGTTATCATTGTTTAGGCAATTCTATTTGGACTGAGAACGGACGTGAGGTTGTTGTTAATAGATTTCATTTTTCTGATGACGAAAGAGAGTTTATAAAAGACCAATATGATCAAGTTATGTTTGGTCGAAAACAAGATTGGGACGAAGCAATAGAGATGAGGCCTGGAAGTGTAAATCTTTCATTTGTAAAACGTGGTGCAAGTGTTGAGATAAGACAAGGTTTTGTAGCATTTGATAATTTATATCAAACAAGAATCAATATGATTAAACAAATAAAAGAATACTATCCCAGGTTCGATTGTTATCTTGGTGGCGATTGTAGTATCGATATCGTATTACGAGGCGCTAACAAAGGACAAATATTTAATTGGAGTTTTGATCCAACTGACAAGTACTACTTTTTTGGCGATAGATGTGATCCACATGGCATCGATCAACCATTGTATGATAGAGTTAAATCGATTGATGGAGAAGCATTTCATATCAAGGAAGGCTACAAAGAAACTTGGGAGATATTAAAATCACTAGAGATCAAATAACATATATTGCACACAGAGGCAATGTAGACGGCCCTAGTAAGTGGGAGAACCACCCTGATCATATTTCAGATGCACTTGATGCAGGTTATGATGTAGAAGTAGATGTTAGAATCATCGATGGTGAAATGTTCTTGGGACATGATGAACCTCAGTATCCTGTAAGTCAAAAAATATTGTTAAGCAATCAGATTTGGTTTCATTGTAAGAACATAAATGCACTACAATACATGACAGACAACTTTGGTTCTAATCGACTGAATTATTTTTGGCATGACACAGATGATTATACATTAACTAACAAAGAATTTATTTGGACAGCACCAGGGTTTGAATTGACAGAACGCAGTATCATGGTGATGCCAGAACTAGCATACGAAGACTGGTTGCTTTATACTGTCAAAGCAAAGTGCTTTGGTATATGCAGTGATTACGTTAAGTATATTAGAGAAGAAAAAACAAAATGAAACTTGTAGTCTTTGGTGATAGTTGGGCATATGGAGCCGATTTAAAAGATAGACATCATACTAACTATGCTTATCATTTAAAGAAGTTACTTGGCTGTGATGAGGTAGACAACAGATCATCTGCAGGGTGTTCAAATCACAGTATCATACGAGAGTTTTTACAATGGGTAAAAGAAGGTAATACACAAGACACATTTGTAATCATGGGCTGGACAAGCCCTGAACGTATTGATGTGTTTCCAGACAAAAGTGTTTTATCACCAGATGATATACAAGAATGGAGAACTCTTGGGCCATGGATATTTTACAAAAACGTTATCGAAAACAACTACCCTATTGATCCAAAGTATCAGGAGCATTTAGAATTTGCATATGCAAATCTTAGAACTCAGTATTCATGTTACGTTGAATGGATTAATCAAGTCATTCTAGTTCAAAACATGTTAGAGAATTTAAATATCAAACATCATATGCATCAGGCTATAACGTTTGGACATAAGTGGCCAAACAATAACAGAGATAGAGTAGGCAAGGATAGTATTCAACACCAGCATGGCTCAATAAATACAAATGACATGTGGGATATGATAAATGATGATTGTTTTTTATCTAAAGATATGAGTTTATATGATCTATTAAGTTCAAATGCGAGATACTGGGTACATATGTCTCAACACCCAAACGTAGAGGGACATGAGACTATAGCACAACTATTACACAATGACATAAAAGTGAAAAATTTAATATGAAATTAATAGGAGCAGGAGACAGTTGGTGTTGGGGTGCTGAGTTAGTAGACCCAATAGAAGAACCAACGCCTATAATGAATCTACCAGGTGGAGGATTTGAAAGACAGGCTAAACCCATTAATGTTGAATATAGACTTAAGAATCGTTATATTAATAGACTAGCAGATAAACTCAATGCTGATGAATTAGTAGACTTAAGTAGTCCGTCATTGTCAAACGATGCGATAGTACGTAAGTTATTTGAGTATCTATCTAAAGAAGGATACTTTACAGGCAGAGACACTTCAGACTTGTTTGTATCTATTGGTTGGACAAGCCCTGAACGCAGAGAGTTTTATTATAAAGAACAATGTTCAGAAGATCATTGGATGCCTTTTGGACCCTGGAGTATGGATCAGGAACATGAAAGTAAAGATGTTGATCAGTTTATGCGATTGTACTTTGATAATTTTTGGAATGAAGGCGAATTCTTACATAGATATATCAATCAAGTTTGGCAGATGTCAAAGATACTAAAGAACTATGGTATTAAGTTTGTTATGCATCAGGCTTTTTATCATCACCATGAAAAAATGATTTATGATTGGGACGATGCAGAATACGAAAAGGGTTTCAACGAAGTAACGCCAGGAGATAAAGCACTGTGGGAAGACATCGATGATGATACTTTCATCAGAGACACCACAGCCTGGCAATACATGTTAACTAAAGGCACTGCTGAAGAAGTATTTGTTGTATTTCATCCTAGTGCTGAAGGACACAAACATTGGGCTGAACATTTATATCAACATTGTATAGAGAACAAGTTAACATGAAAAATCCAAAAGTAGGAGACAAGATCGAACATACATGTGCCCTAAACGGAAAGTTTGAAGGCAAAGTAATACAAATATTAGCAATGCAGTTTATCTACAAAACAAAAGACGGACAAGAACGTTTTTGTCTGTTTAAAGAATCTTGGAATTATAAAAGTAAATGAAGTTAGATAATATAGCAGTCGTATTGCGTGGACATGTTAGAACATGGCATTACATCTATCCAATGGTTTTTGATTTTTATGATAGTATTGCAGAAAATGTTGATTACTACTTTATAACCTGGGATAGTTCTAACACAACTGACGTTCAAAAAACTTTCAAAGATCAGAATCTAATACATTTTCAAATTGTTGCAAAAGATATATGTGATGGTGAATATTATGATAGTTTTACTGGACCTGGATTTATGGGAGCAATGATTCTTCCTCATCTTACTGCTAAGGAACAGACTTTAAAAAACAATAGATATGATGCGATTTTTGATTCAAGGCCTGATGTCATCATAGAAAGAACTAAAGTAATACACGGAGATAACACAGGAGAAAACTTGCCTGTTGTCGGACCTGAGCATAACAGTGTTCATGTTCCTGCATTAGAAGTTCATATAAACCAATCTTCTAAGCCTGACGTTAGAAGTGGACTGCCAGATATTGCAATACAAGATTGGTTTTTGATGTTCAGCAGTCAGAGTTATAGACAAGTATTAGATCGATATCTACACCAAAATAAATTACAAGACCATGCAAAGCCAGGAAGTCAAATAGAATATAGACAACTACTTGAAGAGAAACATATAAATCTTTGTACAAGTGACTGGTTTATTGCCAAAATGGCAAGACCTACATGTTTTGAATTGACCTGGGATTTAAGAAATGATTTCAGTTCGATTGTTGACAAATCAAATGAATGGCGAGAAACAGATGCAGAAAAGAAAAAAGAATTGTGTATCAAGTATGGTGTTGCACTCCCTGACTATATGGACACTCCGTCTCTTACTTGTAAGATTTAAGTATTTCTTCCATTAACTTAGGTTGTTTATCTGCTACATCGGCTTCCCAAGGTAGTCTTAGATAGTCAGTATACATCATCTGTGTGACATCTACTTCGTAAGTCTGTTTTTCCCAAATATAAACTCCAGCATGAGTAATCATTAACTGACCTATGTGCATTTGATGCAAGTGTATCAACTCATGTACGAGAGGAATCATTATATCATTTATTTGTAAATCTTTATTAAGTCTTATCCGTGTTTGATTTTTATAATCTATCATTGTGTCGCCATAAGTATGTGGAGACATTGCAGTAAACTCAATGTCTACTTCAGCCGGCAGATGTAAAAGTTCTTCTACTTTATCACAGATTATCTGTATCAGTTTGCATTTATCAGGTGCTTGAGAAGATTTAAAATTTAATTGCATACAGTATTTACTCGCTAAATACACATATGGCTACTTTGACAGATTTTATAACAAATTGGGGAGAGGTTGTGGAACTCGACTTTCCTAAAATGGATTTGGATCATGTCAAAACTGTTTGTGACAAGCACCCAGGTTGGAAAGAATATCAAGGTCATAAAAAGCCGAACAATCGACATGGACTAAGTGTTACAAGTTTAGATGGACGTTTTGACGGGCCTGACTTGAACAGTTTGAGAGAGTGGGCAAGAATACACGGCGAGTCTTACAATGAAGGAGACTTTACAACTAGAACAAATGTCTGTGCATTGATACCAGAACTAGATGAGTTCTTAAACTTCTGGGAACCTAACTTAGGCAGAACGCACTTCTTAAGATTAGATCAAGGTGGACACTTTCCTCCTCATAGAGATAACGGAGCGATAGTAGCAGTGCCGACATTTAGAATTCTTGTGCCTATATATAACTTTGGTCCTAACGACATGAAGTGGATACAAGAAGATCGTGTGTTGAACTTAGAGTTAGGAGCAACTTACTTTATTAATACAAGTAGATTGCATAGTTTATTCAGTTTTGTTGATAACTGTCTAATGCTAGTATTAAATATCAACCAAGATGAGCATATATTAAATAAAATGGTGAAGAAAATTGTCGCAATATAAAGCATTCTATAATGACTGGATAGATATCAGTGGTATGGCAGGCCAAACTGGTAAAGATCATACAGTAAACTTAAACAAAGAATTTTTTGATAAGTTAGATCCGTTTACTGACAAGAAAAATAAAAAATATCGAGTCGATGCCGCCAAAAGATGTGCAGAAACATTAGGCGAATATCCAGCACTTTGTTTTAGTGGTGGTGTTGATAGTCAAGCAATGTTACAATGCTGGTCAGAAGCAGACTTGGCCGCACATGTTATTATTTTTAACTTTAAAGACGGCTTAAACAAACAAGACTGTGACCATGCTAAAGCATATTGTCATACCTGGGATATTCCATATAGAGAAATAGAGTTTGATATCATAGCATTTCTCACTAGAGATAATGCAGACATGACAACTAAGTATGGAAACGTCAGTCCTCATTTTAATACACATTATCGATTTGTAGAAATCTTAACTCACATGGGTTATACAGGCGTTTGTTTCGGTGGTCAGGCACCAGACAGAAACTGCGGAGAATATGGAGTTAACTTTACTAAAGTTCCTTATTACTGGGCTACTTGTGCTGATAAGTTTGACATTGCAGTTCAAGGAAGTTTCTTAAGTTTTAGTCCTGAGTTAACATGGGCAATTTCTTTATCTACTCCTGATATCCAAAGTAAAGGTCACAAAGATATGACCCTGCATCAGGATTATGAACTATACAAAGCAGAAGAAAAAAGAAAGTATGATGCTAAATTAATTGGTTATAGACGAATGGGCTTTGATTTAATGCCACAACCACAAAAGTATACAGGATTTGAACTAGTCAAAGATCACTTTGAAAAAGCAACTGGCGATGGTTGGGAATTTGAAAAAAGATTTAGACATCCATTAAGTAAAATGGATGGCGGAATTTACAACAAAGATAGTCATGTATACAAGATTGATCTAACACGTTCTCAACACAAAGCGTTAGACAACATCTACCTCAAGCACTTTCCCTCTAGCGATTGATCCTCTGCCTGGATTAGAATACAACTTACCTCCCAAGAACTGAACAGATTTATCTAGGTTAGTTGTTACCCACAATCTATTTGACCAGTGAATACGATATGTAGAGGTTGCAATGCCTTCTAGTCTACTATCATTTAAAGGACTAAGATGCGTAACTAGTATCTGATAATGCTTGGCATCGACTTCAAAGTTTCTTATGTTTGTTTCTTCTTTTTCATGTCTTTCATTAATCCATTCAGGTGTTGCCCACTTTGGATATTGACTATACAATTCAAAAGACAATTCTTTGTTTATTTCTTCTAGTTCGTTTTTGTTATTTCGCCAACCTTTGATTGTGTCTGATGCTATATTTAAATACAACCACAGATTCTTCCAATTTGCTGTAGGTTTTACTTTAGGAAAGCCAAATGTAGGCCAGACTTGAATTGTTTGTCCTGTTTGTAATAGAATTGTTAATCCTTCTGTAGATCGAGGGTCTTTCCAATGTAGGTTTTTAGGCCAGTCTGCACTATTCTTCATTCGTATCGCTAGACCGTCTTCAAATTCATATTCAGATTTAGGCAGATACATAAAATAATGTTCCCACCAGCCAAAGTTAATTACAAATTGTATGTTAGGATACTTAGTAGTAAGTTCAGTAGCATACAGCATAGTACGTTTAGCACTCCGTGATATATGACCATTCAGTATAACTATATCACAGTCAGGTAACTCCAAATCAGCAGAATCTGTGGCTTCATTAAAACCATACATAAGATCGTGTATTACGTGAACTTTAAAAGACATACAGATATTTAGTGGTGATAAATAGTCTTATAATTAAACCTGTCCCTGACTTATCATAAAGTATAATATCATAAAACAAAGATAAATACATACAGTAGCATACAAAACATTGGAGCATACAAGCATGAGTATTAGAGTTACATTTGACAGTGATGAGTCAACACAAGCATTTGCGGCTAAGCATGGCTTACCAACCCCTACAGGAAACACCCTCGAAACCAACTTTCATTTATTAGAACAAGTCTCTAAAGATGCTACAGTAGGCGCAGTAACAGACATCGATGATAGTGAACATGAATTCTTAATTCACTCTTCTAATATGACCGCTATTAATAACCTTGTTCATACAACAGTTGGTGAAGAATTAACTGGAGGTTGGCATAAAGTTAAATCAACAAATGGTGCAGAACTAGCCACATTATGTGATAAGATTGATGTTGTTAGTCAACCAATCGAATTCACAGGCGTTACTTCTTTAGGTGCGTTAGATATCTCTAATACTGAATTAGATCCTTTATCAGCAGAAGGTCAATGGGCACGTATTCGTGTTGCAAGTAGATATAGACCTTTAAGTACTACATACTCAATGCATGACACAACAGCAGTATCTAAGCCTGAATTATACATCATGGACTCAGGCATCGACTTTGCTCATCCTGAATTCGACTCAGCAGATTTAGTTAAAGAAAATTTTTACGCACTCCCAGCATTTAATGGCGACTATACTGATCAAAAAGGTCACGGAACAGCAGTAGCATCATTAGCAGTTGGTAAGAACTTAGGTATTACATCTCATTGTATAGTGAGAAGTGTTAAGATCGGTGGAATCGTTGATGGTTCAATTTATAATGCTAACTTAATAGAAGTTTCCGAAGCAATCGATGCTATCATGGCAGAAGTCGCAACAGATCCTAACAAAACAAGAATTGTTAACATGTCATGGGGTATGGCTCGTTCAAGTTTCTTAGACGATAGAGTTCAAGGTTTAATCGATGCAGGTGTGTCTGTCGTATGTGCGGCAGGTAACAGTGGACAAGATGTTGAAAACGTCAGTCCTGCAGGCATAGATGCATGTATCACAGTTGGTTCAATTGACAAATATGATATCCCATCAGGTTTCAACAACATCTCTCCAGGAGATTCAGGACTAACAACAGGTCAAGGCCTATCACTAGATATCTTTGCTCCAGGTGAGGGCGTAGTGGTTGCTCACCCTGCAGGCGTGGATGATGGCGGCGAACTATCTAATCATGCTGGCTTGTACGGTATGTCCTCTGGTACATCTTTATCATCACCAATAGTGGCAGGTATTGCAGTTATTATCGGTGCGATGAATTCTTCTGCTGTATTATTCGACACAATGAAAGCACAGATTAATTCAACTAGTACTAAAAATGCATTGTTATTTGAAGATGATTCTTTCTCTGACAATCAAAATGCATTAGCATATGTCTTTACTGCTGATCCAAATGCAACTTACAAAGAGGCAGACATGGTTTCATACTTAGGTGTGAGTACTGGTAAAGATCCTGAACAAGAAGACATTGTTGCAGACATGGATTCTTCACTTGATACTACTCATTTTACAGACTTGTACCCAGACGATACCCCAGTGTATAGTTTAGTATGGGACGATGCTGATATGGAAGCAAAATACGGATCATATATCACTATTGATAGTGCTTCAAGTCGTTTAACAATTGCTCCAGCAACAGGCGTAACATTACCTGAAGCAACTGAATTAGAGCAAGTAAGTTTTTCTGCTAGAGTTTCAACTTCTAGGGTAGTGATGGATACAACAACTTTATTCTACTTTAATGCTAACCCTGATTACGCAGATACACAGAACTCTGATGTAACACTAGCATTAACAGATTTAAACAGTATCAGTTTCTTCACTTATTGGTCTTCTTCTATTAAGTAAATTAAAATATAATCAATCTGTATATCACTAAATATAGATATGCAGATTGAACATATTACTGAAGACAAACCCAACCCCCATTGGTCTATACAAGAGTCATTGGATGCCTACCTGTATACAGATGTGTATTCTGACCTTCAGTATGCTAAACTAGAACAAACAATTCTTTCTCAATTAGATAGTCCTAACACAGATACATACAAAACACATGGAACTACGTTTTCTTTTAATAACAAAAAACACCATGTAGTTAAACATGTACAAAACGACAGAGATCAGTTAGTTGTTTTTGATTTAACATTTGAAAAAGACTATTGGCATCAAACTACTGACACAGTATATGATTGGTCTTGGAATCATCTACAAAATAACATTCATCCAATCTATTACAAACACTTATCTGTTTTTAAAAACCTAGAACCATTGAATTCAGAGCCTGATGCTTGGGTTCCATATCGTTGGCATTTTAACTACAATGTATATCCGAAATATCTAGCATTACATACTGATATGGCTGACACATATTTTAACACACCAACTTCGCACACTGCCAGAGCAAAATCTATCACATTTTATTTGTTTGATCATGTAAAAGGAGCCGGAGGAGAGTTTCACACACTAGACGGCAATTTTGTTTATCGACCTAATAAAAATTCAGCATTATGTATCAACGGTAATGGCGTAGTACATGGTGTCAACTCACATATGATTGATGACGGGCAACCTCGACTAGCATTTACAGTACGTTGGGCACATAAAGATGATCTATACTTACCTGGTCATCCAGACAAAACATTATACAACTTAGGGCTACCTACATGATACATTACAAAAGAATTACATGGGAAGAGATTTTGCCTATGTGGGAAGAAGGCTTACCGAACATGTCACTAGAACAAACAAGTGCTATGTCTCTTTACTATAAGTTTAATGAAAAACCACAATATGACTTAGAGAATATGAAAAGCACTCCTACATTTTGGGGAGCATTTGATGGTGACAAACTCATAGGAGTTAACTCTGGTCACATGACATTAGGAAAACTTTATAGATCCAGAGGCTTATATGTCAAAGAAGGATACAGAGGGTTTGCTGTAGGGCGGAAGTTATTGATGAGAACACTTGCTCAGGCTAGCCATGAAAACGCAATAGGCTGTTGGAGTTATCCAAACTTTGAAAGCTATGCAACTTATCGCTGGATGCAATTTCAACGAAAAACAGAGTACTTTAATTTTGAGTATGAAGAAAACGAAGACAAGACTTCATTAAATACTAGAGCATGTGTTATCATGGACCAGGATGGCATGAAGAACTATCATATAGAATTCTATGGTTAATATCATGTCCCTAGATAAAAACTAGTCATAATTAATAACAGACTAATCACGCCTAAAAAACTACAGCCTAATAATAATGCTGATACGAGTATCCTCATTGGAGTTATTTCATACTCTTCTGATGTACCTACACCTATAAGTAATTTTCCTATATGTTTAAAAGAGACCATTGTATAAGTGCGAATGATGTCAGCATTATTCCAAATACTGTAATTTGTGTTATTGCTGGTATAACTACAAACATCTGCATTGGGTCAAACTTGCCTTCCATAAAGAAATCAGTGTTCATCCACTCGTCTACTTCTTCAGGTGTTGCATCTCTAGTATTGTTTAATGGTAATTCTGGTATCATCTTAACGTCCTGTGTGCCATGGTAGTATCCAGTATTTAAAAAACAGTTTTCTAAATTTTCTCATTATAGTTGTGCTAAACATAAGAACCAGGCTCCCCAAAGCATTGCGTAACAAAGTATTTCTACTTTGTGATCAATTTTCTTTAAGATGCCGGACTTATCAACTACTAATCTAACAGTATTCATTTGTTCTCCGTATGTGTGTGTTGGTGCTGTTGCACGTCTCGTAATGCCCTTGCAATGCCTGCGCCTGTATCTAATGAGTACAGTGCAAACATTAGTAACGTGTAAAAACTATACCGAAGTGTAGTTTTGTGTGTCATGTGTATGTCCCTAGTTATGATGGAGCCACTGCCAATATAGAAAAACAAAAAACTGTGACAAGACAAAGTAGTTCTAAATTGTCTTTCGCCTTCTGCATTCTTCTGATTGTCATGGTTTCCTTTTTATTTGCGTCATTTATATTCATTTATAACTCAAGGTTATAAACGTTTCGACTCTATTTATGCCTAGGATTTGGAAACTATTATTTAGTAATGTTTTTTGAATTTATAAAAAGCCGAGAGAACCTCGGCTAATATTTATGACTGACTGACTTCGTTTAGTCCGAATTCTCTATCCAAGAATTTCCATTCAATTTTAACTGGATCCCATTGTTCTAATTCTTTAAAGATCAATTCTTTGTCGAACGGGCCGCATGTGTATACGTCTAATTGTACAAGTGCTGGTTCTGGTTCGTCCCACACATGTAATGCAATATGACTAGTTTCGATGATAACTACTCCAGTAATGCCTTTGTTGCCTGGTATATCTACATATGCTGTGATTGGACCTTGGCATACTTTCATACCTATTTTTTCTACAAGTTGATTTAGCCACGTGTGGGTCCAGCTGGTGTCTTTGGGTGGATTGTTTACTTCTGCACGAATAATTAAGTGTTTGTGTTCAGGTACTACGACTGACATTATTATCTCCTTCTTGGTAGTTTTATAATAATATGCCTAAGCATCTCTATATTTATAGCCAAAAAAAAGCACCGTTAAAAAACAGTGCCTTTAAAAGATGTGTCTGTTTTAGAATGTATAAACGTAGTTCACAAATAGATTGTCTTCGTCTAACAGTCCAGAAGCATCATCAGCAGTAAAGTCAGTGTAACCAACTTTAACATGTCCTTTCAGAAGATCGTAACCTTTTGAAATTGACCAATGTGTTCCTTGACCTTCTGCATCACCATACGCCAAGTCAACAACTTTTAACAAGCCTGTTGAAATTTCTGTATAGTCAAGTGCTTCATCTTGTCCCATATAATGAGACACAGTAACACCTGCTAGTGTAGCAGAGATTAAGATTTCTTCATAGTCTAAGTCTGAATGTCCGCGGTATCCATAGTCTATATAGGCTACATTGAAACCAACGTGCTTCCAGTCTTTTTTGAGGCCGATAACAGTATCGATTTCGTGTTCGGCATTACCGTCTCCGAAATCAACTTCTGATACCCAAGCACTTGCGTATACACCACCTATAATATCAGCATCTATTGATGCAGACAATACGTGATTACCTTCGTGCTGTGAGATTCCTCTGAAGACATAATCTGATCCTATGCCAACACTACCACTAAATGTGGATGCGTTGACTCCGTTTGCAATACAAACTAATGATAATGCTATCACTAATTTAATCACGTTATCGAAATGATCTTTTACAAGACCTTTAAGTTTCTCTAACATAGTTCTTTCTCCTTGCGTTTAAGCAATTGTTATTATTGTTTAAATAAAATGGGTTAATTCTTATTTACGTTGCTGGTTTTTGTATTTGTTAATACCACCACCGCCACCTGATGAGCCTCCGGTTCCTCCAGATTTTTTATCTTTTCTTTTTTTCATTATAAAAAAGACTGCCCCAACGACAATAACTATTGCGAGTATTGTTTGAAAATCCATATAGTTTCCTCCATTAAATTTTCGGTTACAAAACTGCTAGATGCAATTCCGTGTTAATATTTACCGTATTTTTGGGTGTCAAAGTAGTATCATACAATATATAGTAGTATATTTATCTTTACTATTAGAGATATACTAAATAGTATGATGAAGAAAACGATCAATGTTGTTGTATACCCTATCGGGCTAGGTGGAAACATAATACGATTTTTATTATCTTTACATACCAACACTTTCCCTCTTTATCCAAAAAAAGAATTCAACGAAGATCAACCTCGACATGAAATATATTCGTTTAAAAATATTCGTTGGAAGTATGGCAACTGGTCAGACTATGAGTTCTCAGACTCATGGCAAAAAACTCGATCAATAGATTACTTAACGATGTTTCTTGGACAAAATAAATATGACACTTTAACTATAGCTGATCACCCAGATGAAACAGATTTTGAAATATTTAAAAAAACAAACGTAGATTTTAACTTTTTAACTGTCGATGTTAGCGAAAAGTATCATACTAGTGTCATACAATTTTTAAAATCAAATCAACTGCCGCCGTATGAAATATTAAAAAAAAGTGAGTCAAGTATTTTTATCAACGACTACAAAAAGAACTTTAAGCCTTATGTTATTAACCATGATTGCTTCTTAGAAGGCGAAGAAACATTTATACATGAGTACAAACGATTGTTGACTCATCTTAATTATACACTAGACAAAGATGTATTAACAAATGCTATGACGTTATATCGTGGTTGGCACTCTGCTAGAATGCCTATTTTACCCAAAAAAACCTCTATTTAACAACAATTAAAGAATACTTCTTTATTAACACCCTAAAATCCACTAAATATTAGTGAGGAAAAGCAATAATGCTAAAATAATTGAGGAGGACTCAATATGAATAATGTAATAACAATAGTCAATGACATGGTCAAAGGACTAACTAGCATCTTCGTAGGCCTATTAGGTCTCGGTGTGGTAGCTGGCATAGTATTCGGTGACCTAATGGGAATTGATGTTGTCGGTGGATTGTTAAATTTAGTGAACAGTTTAGGCAATGCCGGATTTACTGGTTTACTAGTAGCAATCATTTTAATTCATTTATTTACGAAAGAGTAGATTAACGAATTTATAAAGAGCAGACTTCGGTCTGCTTTTTTGTGGCTACTGATCCACGAATGCTTTTTCAATAACAAACTCACCAGTGTCTCTATTTGACCCTTCAGTCATTCCCAAGTCTTTACACCATTCAACTACGTCATAGTTAAACTGCATGTTGCCACACGCCATAACACGATCACCAGGCTGTATGAATCTGTTGTCTATTCGTTGATCTCCCTCACCAGTGACTAACGGAGTGTATATCAATTTGTCTTTTAACAATTCATGTATATCAGGTTCTTCTTCAAAGATTGATGTTAGTTCTTTATTGTATGCTAAGTCATCTCTATGTCTAGCAGAGTGAACTAACTCTATAGTGTCGAATGATTCAATGATATCCAAATCTCTGATTGTTGACATGAATGGTGCCAGTCCTGTTCCTGTTGCTAACAACAATAAACGTTTGCCACCAGGGGTAAGAAAAGCATTTCGTAATGTTCCAGTAGTCTTTGGCAAGAGTACAAGTTCATCACCTAGTTTAACATTTGATAATTCATTTGTCAACGGACCCACATTCTTAATGCTTAAGAATTCTAAGTTCTCAGCCCAAGGAGGACTAACAACACTATAGGCTCTGATAACATTTTTCTTATACTTTTCACTCATCATGCCGATCATAGCAAACTCACCAGACTCAAATCTGAAAGATTCGTCTCTAGTTGTTTTGATGCTAAAAGTTCTATCAGACCAGTGAACTATATTTGTTACATTTACTTTAATCATAATATTGGTGCCCAGAGCCGGACTTGAACCGGCATGACATTACTGTCGAGGGATTTTAAGTCCCTTGTGTCTACCAATTCCACCACCCGGGCTAATCTATTTTCCACTCCATTTTTTCTTCAAGTGCATGTTGCACTCCGTGAATGTAATCTCTATCTTCTTCGCTTAACACTCCCCAAGCAAAAGTAACTTTGTCAATTAAATCTGTTACTTTGTCTGGGTCTGCAAGATGTTCGTTTGCTTCCATAATACGTTGTATTTCATCCATTCTCGCAGTCAACTTTTCACGTAAATTCATAGACTCTCTCATATAGTAAGTGGTGGAGCGAATAGGGATCGAACCTACGACCTGCTGGTTGCAAACCAGCCGCTCTCCCAACTGAGCTACCGCCCCAGTAAAACTGGAGCTCCTGGACCGAGTCGAACGGACGACCTACTGATTACAAATCAGTTGCTCTACCAACTGAGCTACAGGAGCTATTACTATATTTAGTATCTATTATATCATATAAAATAATTTTGTCTACGCGGTATTTTCCCAAATAAATACTATTATGGATAGATTATCATTCTCTCATGGTCAGACACAAAGTAAACTTTGGCTATGCAATCACTTGGAACCATTACTACCAAAAAAGGCAGTTGTTGCTAACTTAGGTTGTTGGCATAACTTATTAGGCTTTATGTTATTAACTCGTAACGAGGATAACTATGATCAAGTGTTGGGCTTAGATATAGACGCAGAGGCGATTACAGGGGCAGATACGCTGTGTGAGGGCTACATGTTCGGCTATAAAACTACAAAGATACAGAATAGAAATGCTGATGTAAACACATATAATCTCCAAGGATATAATGTAATAATCAACTGTAGCACAGAACATATGACTAGTGAATGGTTTGAAAATATAGATCCAAATGCATTAGTATGTATACAAACAACTGATGTTGACAACCAAGATGAGCCATGGTTTATTACTAACCCTACTAAGACTATCGATGATTTTAAAACAAAATATCCAATGACAGAAGTTTTGTTTTCTGGTAGCAAATCTTTTGTATACCCAGATGTTAGTTATGATAGACACATGATTATTGGCAGAAAATAATGTATGATTACACAGACATACGAACAGTACATTTAGAGATTACCGAAAAATGTAATGCCGCATGTCCTATGTGTGCTAGAAACATCAACGGCGGAGAAGACAATCCTTGGCTACAAAATGCTGAACTGTCGTTGAATGATATCATTACTATTTTCCCTGACAACTTTATTCAACAACTCAATCATATGTTTATGTGTGGTAATTATGGTGACCCAATCGTTGCTAAAGACACATTAAAAGTATTCAAACACTTTAGAAGTGTTAATCCAACAATATACTTGAGCATGAATACAAATGGGTCAGCAAGAACTGTGACATGGTGGAAAGAATTAGCAGAAGTTATTGGTAAAGACGGGTATGTTATTTTTAGTGTTGATGGACTAGAAGATACTAATTATCTATATCGCAAAAACACAGTTTGGGAAAAGATAATGGAGAACGCAAAAGCATTTATAGATGCAGGTGGAATTGCTCATTGGGAGTACATTGTTTTTGAACACAACGAGCATCAAGTTGAAGAGGCCGAGAGACTTTCAGAGCAAATGGGTTTCCAAAAGTTTCAAGTTAAAACATCATCTAGGTTCTTTTCTAGTGTAGCAGGAAGTACTAAATCGTACATCAAAACAATTGACAGACATGGCTCTGAAATCGTCATCAGAGAGCCCAGAGGTGCGGCCTACGCTAATCAAACTACTAAAGAGATGTCGAGTATAGCCGAAGAAAAAGAGATTAGTTTTCCAACAAAAAAAGTAGATTTATTAGGAAAATTAAACCCAGAAATGTTTGATTCTCGTTCAAAAGTACAGCAACATTATGACACAACCTCAATCAATTGTAAAGTAAAAGAAGAGAAAAGTATCTATATTAGTGCTGAAGGAATCTTACAACCATGTTGTTGGGTTGCTGGGCAAATGTACAATTGGTATCATACGCCTAAAGGCAGTCAAATTTGGAGTTTTATTAATAGAGTAGGAAAAGATAAGATCAACACTCTTAATCACACCCTTGAAGATATATTAGATAATGATTACTTCGGGTCTATTGAGAGGTCTTGGAACAAGTCTAGTTGCAACGAAGGCAAGTTGCAAGTGTGTGCAAAGACATGCGGTACTAATAATGCCTTTGCACAACAATACTTATAAAGTCAACCTATTCTTTTTGGTTTTTTATAGTTTAATCTAGTATATTCTTCTGTCAAAAAATCTAAACAAAAATCTATTTCTGATGAGGTAGGCAAATACTTTGATTTTACATTTTCATTTATTTTTTTAAAAGTTGATATGTCAATGTTAAGTTTACTGAATTCTTTTATGGGATCCTTGACAATATCTTCTAATTTTAAAATTATAGTTTTATCTGTGATCCAATATAATTGACTGTTAAATAGTTCCCTATAAATAGTTGGGCTTTGATAGTGTTTTGCTACTACTCGCATAAACTCATCAAATTTAAACAATCTATGAGTTTGTTTTCCATAATTGTACAAACTTATCAAACGTTCTAATGGTTCTCTAACGAGTGTAAACTCTGTTAATTTACTCAAATCATACATTTCTTTTGCTTGATTCTGATTAATATGCATTGGGTCGTATTTATTACGGAGATCATGCTCCCAGTGGCGGGTTTGAGCATAATCTCTATGATCTATATCTTTGTATTTTTCCAACAGGCTTCTTGTTGACACACCACCAGTTTTAGGTATATGGAAAAATACAAAGCCACTTGAAGTGGACAGTAACATATTATTAACTAACCTAAGAGTTCTTCGCCTTCTTCCCAAGCACAACCAGTTAATCCGCCTGCTTGTAATGCTTTAAGTGTTCTTAATACTTCATCTGCATTTCTGCCTGTATCTAACGCATTAATTGATACGTGCTGAATAGTTCTTTCTTTATCAAAGATAAATGTTGCTCTATAGCAAACACCTGCTTGTTCATGCACGATACCTAATTCACGTGATAATCTTAATCCACAGTCTGCGGCTAGAGTGTGTTTAATATCTCCTATTAATGCATTTTCTTTTTTCCATGCTAGTTTACAGAATTCATTATCACCACTGATACCTACAACGTTAGCATGTTCTGCTAAAACGTCCATACCAGCAATCTCTGTTGGGCAAACAAAAGTAAAGTCTTTGGGATAGAAATAAACTACAGACCAATCTTTTTTATGTGGGGTGTAACTTTCATGTATGTCTACTTGGACAAACTCGTTGTTTTCATCAATTCCAGGCAATGAGAATGCCGGAAATTTATCGCCTACTGTTTTCAATATACTCTCCTGATAAATGTTATTGTACAGTATTTAATTGAGTTTTAAGTGGTAGATATTTTTTTGATTTTCCAAACGTCTTCTCCAGAAAAAGGATTCTCTGTAGAAAGTGATGCAGTAAACTTATATGTACCTGCTTTAGACAATTTAAAGAAACTACTCCACTTCCAAGGAGGGGCACCATCTTTTAAATATAATGTTTTATCTGTAGAAGATATCTTGTTGTCGATCACAACTGTAACTTGTTTGTCTTCATCTAAATGTATTTCGAACGACACATCATCTGGTAAATGATCTTTATCGATACTAACGATATCTTTTAATGTTTGGTCAGGTTTAATATCAACTGCATTTAATTCAGCATGAATTTTGAATGAAGGCACAAAGCCAGTATTATGAGTTACTGGTCTAGGTCGATAATCATCTGCTTGTGTTGGGTTCTTGTCAAAGTCTACTAATGCATCACTGAACTTAGTAAGCAACAAAGCATCTTCATCTAGCATAACATCTTGTACAGGGTTTCTTGCTTGATCTTCTACTTCGCCTGTTACAAGATCAAAGTGTGAGTTCCATACATGTACGTCACAATGTAATCGATCAGGTATACTAATGGCATCGTCTTTAAAGAACTTATGTTTTGCACAGTTCTTCCAAACTGTATATTGTCCTTCGTCAAACAATGATTCTCCTACTAATTCACTAACCAAAACATCAATCGATTGTTCTGGTATCATGTCTATGATTTGTTCGTTAGGGAATCTTCCAGTGATTACTTTGAATTTAGATTGATCGTAGCAACTTTCTAGTGCGAATTGTGCTACTTTAGCAGATTGTTCTATTTGTTCTACTGCATAAACGAATTTAGCACCATGTTCTAGTGCATATGCCGCAAGTAATCCAGTGCCTGAACCTACATCAAGTACTACTTTGCCCTTAACATGTTTCTTTAATGCGTCATAAAAGAACTGATTTCTTAACTTATCGTTAAGCATTGTGACATATAGACCGAAAATTCGTTGATTTAACTCTATCATGTTGTATTTAATCGGTATTTTTTCTGAAAAATAATTATTAGGCATATATACTTATAGATGTCACAAAAAAGACACACAAACGACACATAATGTCTCACTAGGAAACGCAATGAAAAAACTTTACAAACAATTTCACAAAATTATGAAGTCCGGAAGGCTTCACAAAATATGGAAAGTTATAGAAAATTAAGATAACACCAATTCTTTATTGATCTTATCATAGAAATAGTCTGCTACCATTTGATTGGTCATTTTACTATTATGCCTATAGTCTCTATTACGATAGAAGTATGACTGGCACTTGGGATAAAGTTTCTGCATAAAGAAATATCTATCTACATCACTCAACATATTATCCAAATTATTCTTCGCACATAATTCTTGGTACACAGCATCTAACGATGGCCACTTAGGCGTAGCAAACTGAGAATAATCTTTGTGTACTAAAACTTTAAAAATATCATAAGGTATATCTGCATACTTGAATGGTACGTCTTTCATATATGCATGAGCATCTGGAAAATGTCTTAATAAGATTTTCGACATATCTGCTTGCCAACACCAAGGGGGAATGAAAGCAATCTCTGAACCCATTGGCCATTCATATGATTTAAGAATATGTATCTTTTGTTCAGTAGTGTTAGCATCAGCCATTTGATCTGCTGTTGCACCACCATGTAAGTTGAATAAACAAAATGTATGTTGTACGTCAAAGTACTTTCTCATTTTGTCTACGATAAGATGATATGATTCAGGCCCTAAACCATCAACACCACCGTTAAGAACAGGAATATCTTTACCCACTCTTTCTTGTAATAGACTAGGCCAACTATGTTCTAGTGGACCACCTACATTCATAGTAAAACTATCACCGATTGCTAATATAATCTTTGCTTTCTTGCCGTCTACGTTTAATGCTTCGTAGTCATAATCAGCACGAAATCCCCATGAATTAAAAGTGTATTGAAAGTCTTGTATAGGATACAGTTGCATGTATGTGCTGTACCATGGCATCTTTGTAAACATCAAGTCTGATGCACATCGGTCAACTGTTTTGTTTCTGTACTGGAGTAGTTGTCTCCAAAGTTTTTTTGGCAAACCGAATCCTTTAGGGCTTATGTCCATCTACGTTTTGCTCTCTATCTCTTGCGTTAGATTCTTCATTCTGTACTTTAATGTCTTCATTATCGCTAATCGTTGTTCTTTTGTGTATGAGAGCCACCCTGCGATTTCGTTGCTGGTTCGACCGCAACCTTTGCATGTGCCTGCGTTTGTTATTTGACATTGTTTAATGCAAGGTGATTCAATTTTCATCCTTTATTTGTTTACTACGAAAATCATTTACTGCGGCTTTAATGGCATCCTCTGCTAATACCGAACAGTGGATCTTGACCGGCGGGAGTGCGAGTTCTTCCGCGAGTTCAGTGTTTCTAATTGTTTCTGCTTGGTCGATGTGGATACCTTTGACCCATTCTGTGAGGAGACTACTTGAAGCAATTGCAGACCCGCACCCATACGTTTTAAACTTAGCATCTTCTATGACTCCCTCGTCATTAACTTTAATTTGCAACCGCATGACATCGCCACAAGCGGGTGCGCCAACCATTCCCGTACCTACGTTGACATCCTTGTCGTCCATCTTCCCTACATTTCTAGGGTTCTCGTAATGATCTAATACCTTTGTACTATAAGCCATTAGTATCAACTCTTGTCGATACTACGTTATTCATCGTCTTGCCCATGCTAGACTCCTTTGTCTACTTCTATTTAGTCTTCGGCTTCTTCTTTGTTTTCTCTTCTGAGAATAGATTAATTTGTTCCCATGGTAAATATTCCTTACCAAAGTGACCATAGTTTGTAGTGCCAGAATAGATAGGAGAGAATAAATCAAATCTATCAATAATGCCTTTAGGCGATAAATCTACATTCTCTGTAATCCATTTAGTCAAGTCTCTACTGTCTCTGTCACTTTCTACATAGACACTAGTAGGTTGCTCTACACCAATTGCATAACTTAATTGAATTGTTGCCCAGTCTGCTTTACCTGCGGCTACAATATTTTTAGCAAGGTAACGAGACATGTAAGCCGCACTTCTATCTACTTTAGAAGGATCTTTTCCAGAGAATGCTCCGCCACCATGAGGTGCTAATCCACCATATGTATCTACAATAATCTTACGACCAGTTAATCCAGTATCTCCATCAGGACCACCGACAACAAATCTGCCTGTTGGATTGATTAAGAATTCTGTTTTATCATCTAAGAGTGCTTCTGGGATTACTTGTACGATAATTTCTCTTATAGTAGATCGTACAGTATCTATGTCAACTGATTCGGAATGCTGTGTTGAACAAACAACTTTTGCTATTCTTTTAACTGTACTATCATCATTGTATTCTACTGTTACCTGTGACTTAGAGTCAGGCTCTAACCAAGGAACAAGGTTTTGTTTTCTTACACTAGTCAATGCTTCTGTAATTCTATGTGAATAGTATAGAGGGGTAGGCATATATGTGTCTGTTTGATTACATGCATAACCGAACATCAAGCCTTGATCTCCTGCACCAAACTGATCTGTACCTAAAGCAATATCAGGACTTTGTCCATGCATTAAGTTAGTAACTTGTAAGTCTTTCCAATGGAATCCTGATTGCTCATAGCCAATATTCTTAACTACTCTGCGTACAAGATATTCAACATCTAAATTATCTAAATGTCCTTTGTATTCTCCAGCGACTATAACTTGATTTGTAGTCACCATTGTTTCACATGCACATCTTAAAGATGTGTCTCTATATTGCATAAAAGAATCTAGGACTGCATCACTGATAGCGTCTGCTACTTTGTCTGGATGCCCTTCAGATACACTCTCACTCGTAAAAAAATAACTCATTTTTGTGTGGATACTCCTTATAATAGTATATTGTATACTCTTATTTAGATGATGTCAAGGGGTAAAATAAAAAAGTTTTAGATGAGGTCCCAGCAATCACAGTTGCATAGAATGACTTGTTCAATCGCATCATCGACTGATATGCCGGCTGGTTGTAGAACACCGCCAGTATAGTTTGGATTTAAATTAATTGTCTGTTGACTTTTAGGTATGACATCACGTATTATAACAGGGTTAGTAATGGTACCATTATTGCCGCCGTTGCCATCGATGCCAGAGCCACCAAATGGTCCGCTTTCGTTACCAGTACCACCAGTACCGCCTCCACCAGGAGGAGAAGTTTCGCCACCTCCATTAATAGGGCCGCCATTACCGGAGCCACCCTGACCACCGCCGCCACCACTGCTATCACCTGGATCACCTGGATCTGGATTGTTTGGATCAACTACTAGAGTTGGGTCATTGCCGTCATTAAACACTTGTGGTATGACAGGTGCGACATCTTGCAGAATAGGTGTGTAGTCTCCATATGGTACTAGATCAACTACTGGGAAGAAGTAAGGAGAAGAATAGTATCCTTGTGGCTGTGGATATACTGGACCACTGGGTCCTGGGTTATTAGGGAATGCAGGGTTAGTAAATACTAAGTCATCAAACTGACGTGGTATGCCTTCAGTTGCAGGTTCTATTGTGCCGTTAGTTGTTATAATTGTTTGATCTTCACCAGACATCTTATCAGAAAGATTATTACTTAATGGGATACCACAGTTTGCTAATCTCTTTTGATTACGTTCTTGTCTCATCATTGCAATTGCTGACTGTCCAACTGCACAGTTTCTATCAACAATCGCTTCGATTGTTTGTGCTGACATATGAGGTCTTGTGTCTAGTGATAATGTAGGAATAGAATCAACAAATGTAACGACTGTTCCACTAGAACTTACGAATGGACTTCTTTCTACTTCAACTGGATTGATAGAAATGTATCTAGTACGTTGTTCTACTTTAAGTTGTCTACCTAAAACGTCCCAAGCAACGTTTAAATTCTCTACGCCTAGAGGATATGCTACTTCAGGATCGACAATG
>Ga0206130_10001142_pt1 | contig 40091 bp, 25 predicted proteins | sample Helgoland_Spring_9_FD_148637 | JGI IMG/M metagenome (GOLD analysis project Ga0206130, IMG submission 148637) | Pelagic subsurface seawater microbial communities from Kabeltonne, Helgoland, North Sea - Helgoland_Spring_Bloom_20160512_1 | ecosystem: Environmental > Aquatic > Marine > Epipelagic ...
CTTCGAGCTTCGGCATCTGGCATGAATGGATTGATCAGGTGCAGGCGATTGTGCTTCAGTATGGCTTGCAGGTGATTCGTATTCATACGCACATCGGTTCGGGCAGTGATCCCGCGGTGTGGCAAAAAATTTCTGGCATGAGTCTGGATCTGGTGCGCCAGTTTCCTGACGTGGTGGCGCTCAATCTTGGTGGCGGCTACAAGGTGGCGCGCATGGAGAGCGAAGTCGGCACAGACCTGCAGCAGTGCGGGGCGCCCGTGGCGGAAATGTTTCGCGAATTTGCCCAGGCCACGGGTCGCGAGATTCGTTTGGAAATTGAGCCAGGCACATATTTGTTGGCAAACACCTGTGCGGTGTTGTCCACCGTGCAGGACGTGGTCAGCACCGGAGCGGATGGCTATGATTTCCTCAAGCTCGATACCGGGATGACAGAGATCTTACGTCCGTCGATTTATGGTGCGCAGCACCCGATCTACATCCTCCAGCCCGAGGCCGCCACCGAAACGCGCGCTTATGTGATCGCCGGGCATTGCTGCGAGTCAGGCGACATTCTGACGCCTGCACCGGGAGATCCTGAATTATTGGCGACACGTGCATTGCCGCTGTGCCAGATCGGCGATTTGTGTGTAATTGATGGCGCGGGTGCGTATTGTGCGGCGATGTCGACCAAGCACTATAACTCTTATCCCGAAGCCGCCGAAATCATGCTCGATGCGGCAAAGGTGCCACATTTGATCCGCCGCCGTCAGAAGCTTGCAGACATTTGGGCCAACGAAGTAGCGTTGGACTAAGATCCAGTCTGAGCTCGTACAACGTGTCGGCAGGGCGGCGCGACACCATTCAGAGTCCAGCAGGGCGCTCTGCCGCAGGCGTTCAGAATGTTAGTCTGTATCTTTTCTGCATCCCTTCTTGCATTGCAGGGCACGGCTAGGTTATTGATTCGTGTAGTTTCATTAATTACCTCTACCCCTCAAGTTATGAAAATCGATCATCCTCGAGTACATCGTCAGGCGTGCCTCAAAATTGTTTTAGGGCTGTTGTCCGTGTGGTTCACTGTTAGCTTCGGCTGTGGTATCATTTTTCGTGAATGGCTAGATGCCAATGCGCCACAAGTCGGCAATGCACCGTTCGGGTTCTGGATGGCGCAGCAAGGCGCGATCATCTGTTTCGTCTTATTGTTGTTGGTGTATGCGTTCTTGATGAACCGTCTCGACGCCAAGCACGGCTATACTGAACATAAATAACGCGGATATATACGATGACGCAAGATCACCTAAATTTCATTTTTATCGGTCTCTCTTTTGCCATTTATATTGGCATCGCGGTTAAATCCCGCGCGGGTTCGACTAAGGAATATTATACGGCTGGCGGTGGCGTGTCACCACTTGCTAATGGTATGGCCACTGCGGCGGATTGGATGTCGGCCGCGACGTTTATCTCGATGGCGGGCACGGTCGCTCTGAGCGGCTATGATGCGTCGCGTTTCTTGATGGGCTGGACCGGTGGTTTCGTCTTGTTGACTATCCTAATGGTTCCCTACCTGCGTAAATTTGGCAAGGCGACCGTGCCTGATTTTATTGGCGACCGCTATTATTCAAAGCTGGCGCGCGGTGTGGCGGTGATTTGCGCGATCTTTATTTGCATGACTTACATCATGGGCCAAATGCGTGGCGTGGGTGTGGTGTTTTCGCAGCTATTCGGGATTGGGATACCAGCCGGGGTGCTGGCTGGCGCGTCGATCGTGTTTTTCTACGCGGGTTTAGGCGGCATGAAGGGCATTACCTATACGCAGGTCGCTCAATACTGTGTGATGGCTTTTGCCTATACGATTCCTGCGGTCTTTATTGCGATGGCGTTGACGGGGAATGTAATTCCGCAACTTGGGTTGATTGGTAACTATACTGCCGATGCTGAGGTCATTCCATTTTTTGAGAAGCTGAATAATATCAATCTCGAACTTGGCTTTCAGGAATTCACCGCTGGTAAGCTCTCGAAGATAAACATGTTTTGCATCACTGCGGCACTGATGTGTGGCACGGCGGGTTTGCCGCACGTGATCGTACGCTTCTTCACGGTTAAGAATGTCGGCGCGGTGCGTAAGTCGGCTTGTTGGACGCTGCTGTTTATTGCAGTGATTTATCTCACGGCACCCGCGATTGGTGCGTTCTCTCGCGTCAACCTGATCAACAACCTGCACCAGACCAGCTATACGGAAGCGCCTGCATGGTTTAAAGATTTCGAGGCAACTGGCCAGATGGCATGGGTCGATAAGAACAACGACGGTGTGATCCAATATTTTGGGCCGGCAAAATCCGAGATCGGCTCGAACAGTGTTTTTCAAGGTAAGGCGCCAGCGTATCCGGTCTATGACGCGCCAGAGGAGCAGCGTATCGGTTCGCTCGGTCAACGACTACTGGCTAATAAAGGTGATAACTCCAACCCGAACGAGTTGTGGTTTGGTAATGATATTATGGTGATGGCGAACCCGCACATGGCAGGGTTGCCGATGTGGGTGATTTCGTTGCTGATGGCAGGCTGTATAGCCGCGGCACTCTCGACCGCGGCAGGCTTGCTGCTAGTGCTTTCGACTTCGATCTCACACGACTTGATGAAGAAGATTATCAAGCCAGATCTGAGCGATCGGGAAGAAGTACGCTACGCGCGGTTCGCTTCATTTATTGCACTAGTGGTGGCGGCGTACTTTGGCATTAATCCGCCGTCAGCATTTATTGCGAAGACCGTGGCATTTGCTTTCGGGCTCGCGGCTTCTTCCTTCTTTCCAACGTTGTTGATTGGGATCTTCTCAAAGCGCATGAATCGTGAAGGCGCGATTGCTGGAATGCTCTGCGGTATTTCGTTTACGATCGGCTATATTGTTTACTTCCAATTTCTTGATGGTCATGCAGATCAATATTTCCTCGGCATCTCTCCTGAGGGGATCGGCTTTGTCGGCATGTTGATCAACTTTGGTGTCGCGTTCTTGGTCAGTGCCTTCACTCCGGAACCGCCGCAGGAAGTGCAGGACATGGTTGAAAATATTCATATTCCTAGCGGATCAGGCGAGGCGTCACATCACTAGAGCCCTAAATTAATCGGGCATTTGGCTACAAGAGTTCTGTCAGTTAACTACTTAGCTAAACCGAGATTGAACTTTAGGTGTTGGTATTCGTAGCCCTAATTGGGAGGCTCTGGCAATGGCTATGAAGAGTTTCAGAGATTGTTATTTTTAGATCATGAGTGCCTATTGTCGTATGCGGTTGGATTGCCTATAGTGCGCAATGCAATTTACGCCTTCTTTTCATGCACAACATTCGCCAATGGGTGCGCACAGCTCATTTACAATCGGCATGGCGAGTACGCCTAGAGGCATGACGTTAGAGTGTGATTACCGCTGGGGCGCAGATGCGTTTCAAGCACTTGGATTGACGCTCAAAGTGCTGACTCCCTTTTTCTTGATTCCTGCCCCTAATGTTGCAGATCAGTCGACGCTTAAGTTTGCCAGTTGCTCTGCCCCAAGGCAGGTGACAGCGCCCCAAAAGTAAACCTCAACAAGTTTTATCAATCCCTCGCAACATGTCTTATATGCCCAAGCAAACATACAAAGTACTTACATTGCTATTGCTTTGCTCCATCCGCATACACTTGGTCGCCGCACCTCTAGCCGAGGGCAAGGCGCGCTTTCTGGGTTGCAACTTCACCGACTCCAGCCAGCCGGGGCTAGTGGATTACTGGAATCAAACTGTCCCTGGCAACTACGGTAAATGGGGCTCAGTCGAGCGCACCCGTGACGTCATGAATTGGACTAACCTGGACGAAGCATACAACGTGGCGCAGACTCAAGGGTTTCCTTTCCGCTATCATGTACTGATCTGGGGTAACCAGCAACCCAGTTGGATGGACACTCTTTCCAGCTCAGATCAACGAGCCGAAATCGAGGAATGGTTCGCCGCGGTGGCTACGCGGTATCCGGGAATCGACTACCTCGAGGTCGTGAACGAGCCGCTGAACGCCCCGCCAGATGGCAACAATGATAGAGCCAACTACATCGCCGCCCTCGGTGGCACAGGGTCCAGCGGCTGGGAATGGGTGCTAGAATCCTTTCGCCTCGCGCGTCAATACTTCCCTGGAACTCAACTAGTACTCAATGAATACAACGTTATACGCAATAACGACAATACCACCAACTACCTCGCCCTCATCGGGCTGCTCCAGGCTGAGGACCTCATCGACGTCATCGGCTTTCAGGGACACGCATTCACGACTAACCCCGCATCCGTAGGTGCCATGACCACCAGCATCAACCGATTCGCAGCCACCGGCCTGCCTGTCATGGTGACTGAAATGGACATTGATGGCGCGGTATTCGTGGATCCCAACTGGATTCAGGACGACGCCCTGCAACTGTCCGAATACCAACGCGTGTTCCCCCTCTTTTGGGAACACCCCGCCATCGTCGGCGTTACCTTGTGGGGCTGGCGTCCCGGACTGTGGCGCGACACTGAAATGGCCTACCTACAGGACACTGACGGCACGGGGCGTCCCGCGCTGCAATGGCTCAGGCACTACGTGGCTGGGGAGGAACCGATCATGAGCTTCGAAGCCTATGCGACCATCCAGGGGTTGCTCGATAGTGAGCGCCTGATTGATGGCGACGCGGATGGCGACACATTGTCCAACGGTCAGGAATACTTTGCTGGCACACGCTTTGATCACTTCGACCCGCCGCCGGGCAGATGGGATTTCGCACCCAGTTCTACGGAGATGGCATTACCAGTTTCCCCGCTGGTGGATGCGGGCAAGGTTTACATAGAGCGCAATGCCGTGGTATCGGACACCGGATGGCTCACTTCAGGCTCCTACAACTGGGACACTCAGACCGCCACCAACACCACCTACTCGGGCCAAGAAAGCAAGGTGCGGAGATCCTTCGACACCGATATTGCTCAGTTCTTTGAGCCCGCTTTCGATAACGGTGATATCTTTTACGAAGCCAATATCGGTTGGGGCTCTGTCCGCTTTGAGTGTATTGAGGATAGAAAGGCCGCAGTAGCCCAATATCGGGTCCATTCGGACGCAGCCTTGCTGGCCGAATTGACTGATGCCGTCGCCAACAATGGCACTGTCAGCTTCGACGTAACGATCCTAGCAGCAGACTACGATCCGACAGACAGGCCTAGTCGGTTTGATCTCATCCTAGCGGGCAACACCTCCGTAGATGGTTTCAGCCCATCCATCGAAGTCGATCCTGGCTTTGATTTCTCAACCTTGCAGGCGGACGTTTCGCAGTCGGCTCACATCACGGTCAATATCGCCGACCTGAATTCTTTCACAGATATTGCCGGAAGCACTTACGTGCAACTTGCCTTCGGATCATGGGTGCCCGCCGGTGAAATCATTGGCAATGCCGCCGCATCAGGGAAAATCGTCACCTTCTATATTGACAACCTGACTGTAGACGCTGTGCCAAATTCCGCCCCTCATATCAAGTTCAACGGCAGCGGCACAAGCGCCATACCCCAACGCTTCTACCGCCTTCGCTATGAGCAGTAATATCACGCAAAAGCTGATTCCTGCATTAGAGGACTTGGTGTTAGCATGCGTGTAGCTTTGAAGGCGGGCGTACTTGTTTTCAGCAATTGCAGCGCTAGAACAACTGTGTCTCAAGCAAGTTCATTTTTGTATCTTTTAATGGATGTTAATAATAGGGAATTTTTGTGCGCAATTTCCTTGAATCTTCGGATGGGTCATTAAGAGTTTCATTAATTATTATTTTTAATTCATGAGTATTCATTGTTCAACGCCACTAGATTGCCTAGAATAGTGGATGCAATTTACGCCTTCTTTTCATGCGCAGCACTCGCCAATGGGCGCGCATAGCTCATTGACAATCGGCATGGCCGGGGCGCCTGGAGGCATGGCAATGGAGCGAGGTAGTCCCGCAGACAGTGCGGTTTTTATTGGCTATAAAACCGCTTCAGGTCGCATTCATTCGATGCCCTTTTATCAGGGGGGTGATAACGATGCGGAGCGTTACAGCCAATCGAGCGCCGAAGGCGGAACTAGTGCCTGCGTATTTGATGAGGCTGTGTTAGGGCGTGATTACTGCTGGGCGACGGATGCGTTTCAAGCGCCTGGCGTGACGCTCAACGTGCTGACTCCCTTTTTCTCGATTCCTGATCCTCTGGTTGCAGATCAGTCGACGCTTAAGTTTGCCAGTTGTCCTGCGACGTTCTTGAGCTTGATGATTGAGAATGATAGCGACGAGGACTGGGATGGATTTTTTGCATTAAAAAATGATAAATATTGGTCACCCTTGTCGAGTAGAGGCGAGGGGCAGTTACGCGGAGCTGTGAGCCGAGATTCTATGGGTTTTGCAACGGATGCTGAGGTTGAGGAATTTTGTGATTTTAGTGTCGATCGCGCGCTGGATGCGCAACATACGACACCCAATTTTTTATTGGGTCCCGTGGCTGGCGTGCGCTTCAAAGTGGCTGCTGGCGAGCGCCGAGAAGTTCGGATTACACTCGGTTATTATGTATCAGGTGTTGCGACTTTTAATCATACAGCGAGTTATTGGTATACGCAGTATTTTGATAACATTGAGTCTGTTTTCTCATATGCGGTAGAGCATTTTGATGCGTACGCCAAAGAGGCACAGATTCGTGATGCTGAGCTACTGGCATCTGGATTAACGGATGCACAGCAATTCATGATCGCGCATTCCACGCGCAGTTATTATGGATCAACGCAGTGGCTCGTCGATCCCGATGGAAAGCCTTTGTGGGTGGTAAATGAAGGTGAGTATTTGATGATGAATACGCTTGATTTGACCGTCGATATGCTGTTCTTCGAATTACGTTTTAACCCCTGGACAGTACGCAATGTATTGAACCAATTCGTAAGCCGATATTCGTATGAGGATGAAATATTTTCTCCCGAGGCACCAGAGACTCTGTTGCCCGGCGGAATTTCCTTCGCGCATGACATGGGTGTAGCCAATCACTTTAGTCCGGAGGGCTATTCTAGTTATGAGTGTAGTGGTTTGGACCGGCTCTGCTTTTCATACATGACCTGCGAGCAGTTGACCAACTGGGTGCTGTGCGCGGGCGTGTATGTAGCCAAGACTAAGGATCTGGAGTTCGCGAGAAAGCACACGGATGTGTTAACGCGCTGCTTTGATAGTTTGTTGCGTCGTGACCATCCAGAGCCTGAGCACCGCAATGGTCTGATGAGCTACGAAAGCTCGCGGACTAAGGGCGGCGGTGAGATCACGACTTACGACTCACTAGACCATTCCCTCGGGCAGGCGCGTGACAATATTTACCTCGGCGGAAAATGCTGGGCGTCTTACTTAGCCCTGGAATACATTTTCAATGCCTTAGGTGATTCTCAGCTCGCTGAATCGTGCCATGCTGCTGCGTTGCGTTGTAGTGAAACCTTGGCAAATGCTTTTAGTGAATCAGACGGCTTTATACCTGCTGTGTTAGATGGCGAAAATAGCAGCGCCATTATCCCCGCCGCGGAAGCGTTAGTTTATCCGTGGGAGATGGGCATTCGAGATGCGATCGCCGAGGATGGAGCTTACGGACCTTATATTGCTGTGTTGAAGCGCCATTTGATTGGCATTTTGAAGCCCGGAATTTGCCTCTATGCCGATGGTGCATGGAAGTTGTCCAGTAGTGCCGATAATTCTTGGATGAGTAAAATTTGCCTGAATCAGTATGTGGTTCGTGAAATATTAGGCATTAGCTATGAGGGTGAGGACCGTGCGGATGCAGCCCATGTCCAATGGCAGGTCGAAGGGTCGAAATTTTATGCATGCTCGGATCAGTTTACTTCCGGCAAGCCGATTGGTAGCTTGTATTATCCGCGCATTGTGACGAGTTTACTGTGGATGTCAGAAAGTCGGTTCGCTTGCGCAACAGAGGTTGCTCAAGTCGCTACGACCACTCAATAACAGAGGTGCCTCATTTCACTCAAAGCCTTTCTGTCTGCTAGAAAGTTGGTTTTAGTCTAAGCGATGTCAGCGCCAACTTTGCTTTTCATCTCCGAATGATTTGCTCGTTTTACGTGGATGTGTTCAGGGTGACCCCGTCAGCTGCAGTGGATATTGATCCATTTGGCCAAGTTCAATATACTGGATTTTATGGGATCTATGATGTGACAGTTAAATTGGACGACATCGAATTGACCGCGGAATTTGAATGACTACCAGGCGGAACAAGGGCGGTTTCACTGATGCTAATACTCGTCGCTGAATCATCATTTCCCCTACTGCACTTGGGCTTGTTGTGGGTTTATAAGGTAGAGTTTTCTGCGGTCGTGAGCCTATTTGGATCCTGACATTATTTTAGCCAGCAAACTCATTTCAGTGGTTGGTTTCACTTTCCATCATATCGGCGTCATTTATCGCAGTATGCTGAATCCTTAATCCTGTGTTATGGTAAAAGTTAACTATTGCCGACTGCTACAGTCACGACATCTACCTTAATCCGACATGCAGAGCGCCGCATGCACCCGAAACAATGTTAGCATTACCCCGAGTATTTAACTTCTTAATATTGATATCGCTTTCGTCCGCGGTCGCGCAGGCGCTGACAGTCGGCGCGTATTGGGCGTTTCAGACAGAGCAAGACCCGGGAGATACTTTTTCTGAAGTGGTAAATGTCGCTAATTGGGCGAATGGAACAGCGTCATTTTCTTATAGCGGCAGTCGCAAAACGGATTTCACTAATTTTGGCTTAGGTTATACTGCATACGATGGATCAGTGTGGGCTCGAGGAAAAGCGCTCGGATGGAATACGAATGCCGCTTCGTCGACGAGTAACACTTTTCAAGTTAGCCTGGATACTACGGGGGTTGAAGGTATCTCAGTGCGTTTTAAATATCGCCTCAACGGAGTGCAGAGCAGCGCGGGTTTGGTTGAGGCCTTAAGCAATTTCGAATACAGTGTCGACGGCGGCGGCTTTATCGCTGTGCCGGGAGTCAGCCTGGCGCTCAATAATAATGACAATTATAATAATGAATGGAGTGCAGATTTAAATGCAGTTACTGCGATTGAGAATGCAGGATCCATTACCTTGCGTTGGACATTTCCAGACCTAATTCAAACCATTGGGGCGCAAATTCGAGTCGATGATCTTGAGTTAGTTGGTTTGTACGATTCGGTCAATTATACGAACTCGAGCAGCGCGGTGCTTGAGCTCCGGACTCAGGTTAAGGCCTATGCGCCGAGCACCTTTTCTGCCAGTACTGTCAGTTATAATTTGTCTGGTGCCGATGCGGATGACTTTGAAATTTCAACGAGTGGTGTCCTAACCTTCAAAACTGCGCCAGTCTATGTAAGTCAGTCGTCGTATACCGTGGTGGTTGAAATGACAGACGCGCAAGATGCTTCTAAGGTCGAGCATGAAACTGTGACGGTGACGATTCTTAAGAGTGCTGCAATCACCAGCCGAGAGCGTCATCACCCTGCGGGGCAGTATAATGTTCTTTTCATTCCGATCGATGATCTGCGCCCGTTGCTCAATGTCTACGGCGAAGACGATCCACTTAAGCCGATTACAATTGATGGGGAATCAGGCACACCCAATTTTGACCGACTGGCTGCATCTGGAGTGACCTTCCTGAATGCCCACTGCCAGCAAGCAATTTGTACCGCATCGCGAGCATCGTTCCTGACTGGCTTGCGTCCGGATACAACGCGTAATTGGGCTCTTTCTACCCGCTTCCGTGAGGTCATGCCAAATGTAGTGACACTACCTGAACACTTTAAGAACAATGGTTACGTAACATATGGAGTGGGCAAAGTCTTTCATGGCCAGTCGTCCGATCACCAAGATGATGACCACAACTCGGGTGCCGACTCATGGAGCGAAGGTTGGCATAATCCCAGTGATGGTCGTTTTAACTTTTATGAAAGAGGGGACAATCCGAACGTTTGGAATACTTGGAACAAAGCCGCGATGGCAGACGCAAGTAGTGTCTCCGCGACAGATGTGGGTGAATACAAACGAGATGGTGTTACAACGATTGAAGACAGTGATTACAAAGACGGTCGCGCTGCCGAGTTGGCGATCGAGAAAATCGCTGAGTATGCACTCAATGGCACTCGCTTCTTTATGGGCTTAGGCTTTCAAAAGCCACACCTGCCCTTCAATGCACCGAAAGACTATTGGGATCTATATGATCCCAGCGCGATTGATATGAGTAATTATTTGGGCACAAGAAGCATGCCCACTGGTGCGAACTCTTTTACTGCACCCTATGGAGGCGAGCCATCCTCTTATGGCGATGGTGAGACTTATTTACCGACGGTTGAAGAGCCTGACCTCAGTATTTTCTTTAATGATAGAATGCCAAATGTGGATTCCGCAAGACACCTCATACATGGTTACATGGCCTGTGTTTCTTTCATCGATGCGCAGTTGGGGAAAGTATTAGATGCCCTCAAAGATCCCAACGGTGATGGGTCGGATGCAGACTCCATTGCCGATAATACGATCGTAATTTTATTTGGTGACCACGGCTTCCACCTAGGCGACCACGGCGCATTTTGGGCGAAGCACAGTAATTTCGAAGTTTCCACGCGCGTACCTTTTATCATTCGCTCCCCCGGGATGAGCGCTTTGGGAACAGCTGGAACAATGACCAATGCACCAGTTGAATTGGTGGATGTTTTTCCCACACTGCTCGATCTCTGCAGCTTACCAATTCCTGACGAAACGACCAGTATTGCAGATGATATTATTCGTTATCAGATTTTGGAAGGTACCACATTGCTACCTCTATTAGAAGATACTCAGCAACCTTGGAAATTAGGCGCCTTTAGTCAGTATCAACGAAATATTTCGTACAAACCCAGTTATGATTCGAATCCGCTCTCAGCTGCTGGTCCAGGTAAGGGGATGGGATACAGTATTCGTACGGATCGTTACAGGTATACTGAATGGTGGCGCACAAACGGGGACTATGGGGCATTTAATGGTTCTTCTTCACAACCGTATGACCCAGACGCCAGTCAAGTCGTTGCCAATCAAGCTAGCTTCGTCGAGCTATACGATTACCAGAACGACCCCCTCGAGACAGAAAATCTAGCTTATACGCAAGCGACTGCGCATGCGGCACTGATCACTGAGTTGCAGGCACTACTACATGATTCTGATAATAGTGATTATGTGGGCGATGGCTGGAAAAAGGATTTACAGAGCTCTCCATACAATGCCCCCGCTAGCTATCCGGTGACGAAGTCGCAATGGATAACGCTGCACCAGACTCCTGGGCATACTGCCGCGGATCTCGTCGATACTGAGGATCCCGACCACGATGGCATTCCTAATCTTTTGGAATATGCCATGGGTACGCATCCGTTTGAACACAATCCTGCCCAAGTCTCGATGAGTGATTCAGCCGGCGCTATAGCGATCCAATATCCAGAAGTGACAACTCGAGGCGACGTTTCGTTGATACCAGAGACCAGCGCATCGCTACAAACCCCCGCTTGGTCAGCAGTCAGTACGACCACGACAAATACTGTCGGCGCGAAGCGCATGCAAGAAGCGTCATTGACGACTGCAGGTGGAACAGGATTCCTCAGGCTGCGTGCCGTCGAAGAGTAGCCGTTTAATGGGCAAAAATACATGTACTCGTAGATTTAAAACAGCCTACGACAATTTTTTTGATAAAACTAAAAACGAACAGAATGAAACAAATCTTCACAATTGCTTTCGGCTCTAGCCGAGTGTGCCAGCTATTACTGAGCGCTTTATTTCTGTTTTGTGCTCAAGCGACGGTCTGTATCGCGCAGCCTAATGTGATCCTGATTATATGCGATGATTTGAACGACTCGGTCGAAGGTATGGGAGGTCACTCACAAGCCTATACCCCAAATATTGAGCGTCTCATGGACCAGGGTGTTCGCTTTACCAACGCCCATTGTAACGCACCGATATGTGGGCCTTCGCGGGCGAGCTTGTGGAGCGGTCTATTGCCTAGCACCAGTGGCTACTATGGGTTTGACCAGCAGTCTAACGACTGGCGGGACTTTGAGATCTTAGGCGATGCAGTCACCTTGATGGAGCATTTCAAAGCGAATAGCTACACAGTTTGGGGCAGCGGTAAAATCTTCCATAATGGGCATGACGACAACACTGTCTTCAGCGTGATTCCAGCGGATGATGGCGCCGGGCCATCTGACTTCGGACCTTTCCCTTGGAACGGAGAGGTCCCGCTGACAGGCAACTACACCGGCGAACAGCATCCCGATATGCCCACAAGTAATTGGGGCTATTATCCCAGCACGACCTCATTAGACAATAATCCCGGAGATACCCCCGGCTATGAAAATTATCAGTGGGCTTTAAAAGATGGGCCATTTACATACACAAGTGAATCAGGGGCTTTAGGTGTCAATGGAGATGTTCGAGACCTCATGCCTGACGAGATTAGTGCACAATGGGCTGAGGGCAAGTTAGGGCAGGCCCATAGCAACCCTTTTCTCATGGTAGTCGGCATGAATAGACCGCACGCACCGTTCTATGCCCCGAAGGAGTTCTTCGATCTCTTCAGAGATGCACAAGGGAATAATACGGTCACTTTGCCGCCGCACCTTCCAAATCAGGACGACTTAGCCGATCTTCCTGAAATCGCAATAGGCAGACCCTCTGGGGACCTGCTTAATCGGGGCTACCAGAGCGGCATAGATAAGTATAAGCAAGACTATGGCAACGGTGCGAATGAGTGGTGGCTTAATTTTGTCCAAGGATACCTCGCCTGCGTGGCTTTCGCGGACCATCAAGTAGGTGTCATTTGGGATGCTTTGCAGGCCAGTGATTACGCTAGCAATACAATCGTGATTGTAACCAGCGACCATGGCTATCATCTGGGCGAGAAGGATCACTCCTCCAAAACGACGCCGTGGGAAGAAACGACCCGAGTGCCGCTAGTCATCTACACCCCAGAGATGCGCCCAGGTGGCAGCCTTGAATCTGTGGCGGGGCTTGAGTGTCGTGCACCCGTGTCGTTAATCGATCTCTACCCGACCTTGAATGCGCTCTGCGACATGCCTGCCGATCCTAACGGAGGAGCTGGCAAGAATAATACGGTTCTAGATGGCAACGATTTGACTCCACTCCTAGAGGCGCCTTTGGCAGGGCAGTGGGATGGGCCGAGGGTGTCGCTCTCACACCTCCATAACGCTCGAGTGGACTGGCCGGAAGATACGAAGAGCCCATGGGCGCTCAATCACCACGCGGTCCGCTCTGAGAATTATCGCTATATCCGTTACAGCGATGGATCTGAAGAACTCTACGATCATTCCTTAGATCCGAATAATTTGCCCAACCAGGTAGATCCTAATGAATGGACCAATCAGGCGGGCAATCCGGCCTATTCACCCGCGAAAGCTGTGATGAAACAGCGACTTTTCGAATCACTCGGCATGGCTAATGCAGACAATCTGGTAGTCAACGGCAGCTTCGAAAGTGACCTGAGTAACTGGGTGGTCGGTGGCTCGGCAGGGGCCACACTCAATGCAACAGATTCATTAGCAGGCGATCGCTCCGCATTGGTCACGATTAGTGGCACAGTAAGCAACGAGGCATTCGTGGACTACCAGTTTAATGATGCCGACGGAACAGCACTTACTGAGCAATCCAATGAGGGGAGTGATGCTGGCTCGTGGAGCTTTGGCTCGTTTCGAGTACAATCTGGCGCGCTCAATGTAGGCTACACCCAGGAATTTAAGTCTCCAAAGGCAGATGATAACTTAGCGGCTAGTGGGAACACAAATCCAGTCTATCGAACATACACCCTGGACTCTGCCATGACTACTGGCGATTTTGACTTCGTCGTCGATTTTGCTGAATGGGACCTTCGCCGAAATTGGGATAGCTCTGCCAGCTCGGCAGCAGGTAAAGGGATGCAGTTTTCGCTTATGGGGAACGGCATCGTCAATGTGCGCTTCGAGACTTACGCAACTACTGGCTTCCGCGCCAATGTCTCGGGGCTGGAGGCTGGCAATGCCTATGGTAATACTTTTGACTTCCCGTTAAACCGCCGCGAGCTGAATGGAGGTTTGCTACGAATTACTGGAAATCTCGATAGCGGCACTTGGGCGGCTTCCGCAAATGACGGGGAGGGCGGTGCCTACCAGACGATTGTGAGTGGGTCAGGCCTGACTAGCATTAGTGGCATTCGCTTTAATACCCTCTCCCCATCTGATGGATCTTGGGGCGGAGCGGGTGCAGGCACCGCGACTGATCCAACAGTTGATGGCACCTCTGGCGACTACATACGGATAGATAAGATGACCTTATCAAATACTATTACTACCTTAGATGGGGGGCTTGAGCAGAATATGCTAGCAGTGCTTGAGCCGGGCAAAAGTTATCATGTTTCTGCGTGGGCTAGAAGTAGTAGCTCGGGCGCAGTTCAACTTGATATGAGAGAAACGACCGGCTCTGGCCAAGCGACCGATGTTGCCATCGGTAGCGTCGCGGCAAACGACACTGAGTTCCTGCTGATCGAGGGCGACTATACGGTCCCTGATAACCTTACGGGACTCTCACTGATCGCCCGCGGCGCAGGTTTTTCCCTCGATCATGTGCAGGTTTACGAATACCAAACTCTTAACATGGTTGCATCCGTGTTGATCGATGATGGGGATGGCACGATCTCGATCGGCTGGAACGCAGAATTGGGTGTTTCTTATCGGCTAGAACAGTCGTTGAACTTAGCCAATGATTGGGTGGTACTACAAAGTGATTTGACTGCGGATAAATCCAATATGATCTGGACGCTTACAGAGGACCCGACTCTCAGCCGTGCTTTTTGGAGGATAATTAAAAACCCATAGGCAGACGTCCCTCATTCGTAGGTATCTCCACCATTCAGCTGTTGCCGCTGCTAGTCTGTGCTTTGTAGGACAAGGCTTAAGGTCCAATGGCTGCTTTGTTCCTCAGGGTGAATGGCTCAAGCATTCGATGGCAATTTAAGGCGTTTGCGATAATTTCCCGGGGTCGTCCCATGTTCAGCCCGAAAGCTATTGATCAAAGAATTGACTGAGTAGTAGCCACAGTTTTTAGCGATTTCATCCAAGTTGGCCTCTGTCGTTTGCAGCAAGTGTGCCACCGCATGCGTGCGTTGATGGCGTATTTCTTGCCCAGGTGATTTACTGTAGCAGTTGGCAAATGCCTTTTGCAGACCTTGCTGAGTGACGCCCATGGCCTCTGCGACATCCGTTGCCTGTATACCATGATAGAAATTATCTTTGATCCAGTGCAGTGCATTAGCTACTAATGGGTTTGCGACTGCGTAGCAATCTGTACTGAGCCGTGAGACGACACCGCTTGGCGGGTGACGTAGGATGGAATCGGAGCTTCTACTAGAGTTAGAATCCAGTAATTTTTGCAATGTTCTTGCGGCGGTCAGGCCGAGTCCTTCCTGGTCGCTATCAACACTACTGAGTCCGACGCTCAGACCTTGGTTGACTAAATCATCATTGTCGACCCCCAGCACCGCGATGTTTTCTGGCACGCGCAGATTGTTTTTGAGGCATATAGAGATCATCTCAGCTGCCGCGGTATCTTGGAAAGCAAAGAAACCCACCGAGAGTTCTTCCATTTTACGGCCCTGCGCTTGAGCGAGGTCATGCAATTCCTGAATTACTTTGCTTTCAGTCCTACCCGCGGAATCAAACACGGTGACTTTGCCGCCATCCGCTTCCATGTGGTTGATAAACGCTTGCAGACGCTCCTCATACATTTTGATTCCATCGGCCGTTAAGGCAAAGACCTGTTTATAACCATGGTCCCTGAAATGTTCGGCAGCTAGTCGGCCGATTGCTTCATTGTCAGTCACGACCCTGGGAATCGATAGATTGTGGTCGCCGAGCCCGAGGTCGACCAAGGGAATTTTGTGTGTGCGAAAATATTCGAGTGTTTGTGTGCATTGCAGCAGAGCAATACAGCCGTCTCCTTGCCAATTGTTTAGAATGCCCTCGTTGTGGGTAAAGCTCTTCGGGCAATTCAGTTGCCAACCGTTTTCACGCGCAATTTGAGCGACTCCTCGGTGGATGCGGTAGTCATACCATTCAAGCAGCAGCAGGATGTGTTTACGTCGTAACATGGGCTAAGCCGTTTTTCTAAGGGGGCCAAGAAACAACTGTAGTTTAATCTAGATAGTGAGTTTATCTAAGAGGTAAAATTGAACCGTAAATAACATAAAATGAAACTGATTGTTTGGCAACTATGGATCCTGATTCTTGTGAATTTCATTAATTTGTATTTTTAAGTCATTTGTGAGTATATAAAAAGCAGTCAATTTTTGCTACAATCCACGTTTTCTGCAATTTAACCATTGGTACTATTTATATTTACACGTATAAAGTAATTTGTTAAATCTCTGTCATTTCGCGTCATCCTTTGTTTTGCTCCGTATCCGACGCCCCATTTGTCCCCTTTCGCTAGATGAAAAATCGTTCTGCATCAACTCATGGTTTTGCACTAGTCATCGCATTGTCCTTGATGGCCTTCATGCTACTGCTAATTCTGAGCATCACCACGCTGGTGCGGGTCGAAACGCAGAGTTCGAATATTCAGCTCGCACAGCTTGAGGCACGCATGAATGCCCAGCTCGGGGCAATGATCGCGCTGGGGGACTTACAGCGCTACACAGGGCCGGATCAGCGCGTGACGGCCCGTGCCGATATTCTTCTTGCGCCGGGTGCTAGCGGCATAGCCGGACAATCGCGTTGGACGGGGGTTTGGTCTTCCAAAGCGGATGTAGGCGATTCCTTGGATGCGGTTGACGAATTAAATAATCGCCAGCCGAAATGGCTGGTGAGTGGGCTGAATCCAGACGCATACAGCGCAGTTGCCGGAGACACCGCAGATCTGGCGACTGTCGGTAAAAGTGCATCCACAACGGACGACACCGTCAAAGCACCGAAGGTTGAAATCCTTGGGGATGATAATGTTCCAGAAGGCCATTATGCTTATTGGGTGAGTGACGAGGGTGTGAAGGCGCGTGCGAACATGGCGGACCCACATTTAGTTAGTGTAGACCCAGAGGCGGAGTATTACAGAACTGCCATGGCGCAAGTCGCGGATCCGACGGCGGTCAGTAACTCGGTCGGTGTACAATTACTCACGGGTACTAGCTCTCGGTGGAAAGATGAAACTCAAGACCCTGATAAGATCAGTAGCCTAAAGAATATCCCCATGTTTTTAGAGGATGATTTGCCAAGTGGCACAGATCTAGATGGAGTGAACCGCGAGTTTTTCCACGACTTCACCACACATTCAAGCGGTGTTCTCGCCAACACTAAAGACGGTGGACTAAAGCGCGATCTTTCGACCGCGTTACTTGCTTTGCCTGGCGATTTAAAAGACGAACTACTCTTTGAGCCTTTAGACGAATCGCCTAGTCTCGGCGATCCAGGCGGACCCAAATGGGAGCAACTTGCAGATTATTTCAGAACAGCCCAAAGTGGCAGTCTCGTTGTCAATGATAAGGTTAAATTGCGCATGCCAACCGCTGAACAGGTCGGAATCGCTCCGGTGGTAACTCGTTGGAATTTCCTCTTTTTCCCATTCGCGGCATATCTAGGCAGCCCACTCGATGAATGGTTGCAAAGCAGTTACGAATATAGTCTGGGAGTTTTCCCGCTCATCACACTTTGGAATCCGTATGATCATGATTTGGACTTACCCTCAATTGGAGTGGAGTGTGAATTCGCAAAAGATGCGGTCATCCGTGTGGGTGATAAGTCAAGTTCAGCAAATACATGCACACTGGATCAAATGGCAAAGTATTACGATGGCATCACTAACCGTTGGGGTTTAAGATTCGTAACCGAGGCCACGACGATCCCTGCGGGCAGAGCCATTACTTTTACCCCTCCTCTGAACTCTTACTATGATCGAGATGATCCAACCAATAATGTTTTAAAGCCGGGGTCCGAGGGGGAACTAGTGAATGGGTTTTTCAGCAACCCAAGAACTGGATCTGGCGGCGGAGAATTCTACCGAAAAAATGGACCAAGTAGAGAAACGTGGATGGTGAAGCAATCTCCATCAGTCACTACTCTTTCACTCGTTACCTCCAAAGACAACGCTGAAGGCGTGCCACAAGATTCCGACCAAGGTTTATACCAGCAGGTAGTAAACCTATATGATTTAAGTACTGATAGTGAGTTCGATGAAACAGGGGTGAATCTTTTTAAGGCACTCACCTTCAGGGGCATCCCAGCACCCGTGAATGTTATGAATATTACGACAACCCGGTTAAACAAAGCGTTTAATGGGGGAACTGTTGTGGAATTATATGCGTCGCCGCAGAATTTCAGTGATGTTGTTCAGGGTGAAGGCGCAAGCGTGAATGCCCCGATGCAAGCACCCGGAATCGATTATACGGAGTTGGGGACATGGTATCGTAGCAATCACATCTGCGGTGTGTCCGCCGCCATGAAATTCCCTTTGACTAAATATGATGAGGAAAAAGAGCTGCCAACGCATTTGACCTACAACCAGAATTTCACTTCACCGATATTTAATCAATCGATTCGTAGTAAAATCACATATAACAATACGAACCGTTATGATCTGTATACCAGAGGTGCAGTATCTAGTTGGGGTGACCGCACACAATCGGGAAATTATTTAAGCGGGACCGATGAGACTTATTCTAAGGTTGGGCTGAGTAATGATTTTAATGGTAACGATTCTGCGATTTTTTACGAGATTCCTACAAGGCCGATTCTCGGGATTGGACAATTGATGCAGGCTAATTTGATAAACGTATGGCAAATTAGTGATGGTTTATTTAACAATTCTAATTATCCAAATAGAACGACATGGGGTACTAATCGTCAGCAAGCCTATGCTATACCGCTTTACGCCATTGGTAATTCGAATAACCATTTTGAGATACCGCTAGATCAGACAAAAGACAAACTAAGCGGACTTATTAATGATAACGAGGCCATAGGAGTGAATTATGACTACTCTTATGAATTGAATGCGGCTCTGTGGGATGGATTTTTCTTTTCGGGTTACGATGGTACAACAGGCCCACTACCAAATTCCAAGCTACAGCTTTGGGATGAAGGTGTCGGTCTCGCCGGTCTCGCTGATGAGAAAACCGCGGCTGCAAACTTAATGAACCAAGGTGCTTTTAATATCAATTCGACCTCCACTGCCGCCTGGGAATCTATACTGGGGGCCATGCGTGAGGTTGCCGTAATTGGTAATAAAGGTGTTCAAGATCCTGCTCAACAAAAACACAATTTCTCCCGGGCTATTGAACCGCTGTATGATTCTGCTGGAATTTTACCCAGCTCAATCGACGCCGCCTCAACTGATGCCCAAAAAGATACGCTCATATCAGGCTTTCGGAGCTTGACTGACGGACAGATTAAGGAGCTTGCAAGCGCCATAGTTGAAGAGGTCAGGGCACGCTCAAGTGCGGTTCAGCTTGATGAAGGGGGAGACCCTGTAAGCCATCCATTCCTCACTTTAGCGGATTTTATCAACCGGTCCTTGCGCCACGTTGACGATACCTACAAGCGCCGCGGAGCCTTGCAGGCAGCGATTGATAATACCTCTATAAATGGTCTTCAGGCAGGCAACACTGGGCTATGGGAAGCGCCCGATTTGAAGCCGGTACCTAATTTTGGGCAGGGTGATTTAGAATTGGAACAACGCCCGCTCAGCGAGGGCCTTTCAGCATTCTTTATGCAAGCAGATGTACTTAATAAAATTGGCTCTATGCTGCATGCGCGAAGCGACACTTTCACGGTTCGATCTTACGGAAGTGCTCAAAATGAGATCAATGGCAGTGTTGACAGCCAAGCCTATTACGAAATTACGGTTCAGCGGCTACCGACTTATTTAGATGCTAGCTTGGACAGCTGGGAATTACCCGTTGAAGGCGCCCCTTCACTGAATAACTATTTTGGGCGAAGGTATAAGATTATTTCAGAGCGTTGGCTAAATGGGGAGAATATTTAGCATGAAGCGGATCTGCATTTTATTTATCTTTTTGTCGGCTTTCTCTGGGCTTGTGGCACAGCCTTCCAATAAGGACGGGGAGGAATCTGAAAACCAGTATAATTTTTGCGTGTTATATTTGGATTACAACCAGGACCAGGCAAGCAAAGCAACCAGTTCTCAAATCAGATGGCACTATGTGAGTAATGAAAGCCCTTACAAGTTGAGTGTTACTAGCGGAGGGGTCAGTCGCGACTACACTTATAAAGGTGCTAGTAATTTAGCATTTTATAATGAATTAATAAAAATTAATGAAGAGAAAGTATACCAACCGCTGCTGCAGGTCGCTCTTGGCAAGCCAGGCCGAAAATTAATTGTCATTTTTGGCGACGGGAGTGGAAATTATCGTGGAATTGCCCAAGAGATCGGTGAAAGCGTCTTACCCATTGATACTCTGAGGGTGTTAAACCTGTCTAAGCAATCAGTTGCGGCGATGGTTGGAGAGGAGCGATCGCAGGTCGGGCCAATGAAATCAGTTAATTTTTCCGTGAGTGGTTCAACAAGGAGATTTCGCTTACCGCTTGCTATGGCGGTCAATAAAGATGGGCGGATTAAAATTATTGAAAAACGTAAAATGGCTTTTGCCCAAGGCACTAGAAAGATGCTGATCCTCTTTCCTGACAGACGACGGCCTGGTGACTTGAACTACACCACGCTCGGGGTAGATGATTTACCGCCAGTTGATTATTATGAGGAAGAATTTGATGCTATTGACCTCACGGGCGAGCAATGATTAAAATCAGGCAATTTAGAATGTAAATTTAGGCCGGCGTAATTTAAAGAACAAGTGATTATAGTTCTTAATAAATAGAATTGTGGTTGGGTATCGAGAAACACCCAAAAACCGATACTCCCAAATTCAAAAAGCCGCATTGCCGCGGCGGGCGTATTACGCTAATTTGCGACATGTCATTTTTTGAAAAAATCGTTCTTCTAGCTTCCGGGCTTGGATGCATTCTGATCCAAAGCGCGCTACCCGCTGAAGACGACCTGCGCGGCACACGTCCGAATATCGTCTTCTTCCTCGCGGATGATCAGAGTTTCCCTGACCACGCCATCAATGGGAATACTAAGGTGCCTGCGCCCACTACGCTGGCGTTTTCGAAGGAGGCCTTGGTCTTTGACCGTGCCTACACCGGTCAGGCTGTTTGTGCGCCGAGTCGCTCGATGCTCTACTCGGGACTCTATCCAATCCGTAATGGCTGCTTCCTCAACCACTACTCCGTTCGCTCGGGAGTGAAGACTATCGCCGCTTATTTGCGTGAGCTTGACTACCAGGTAATCCTCGCGGGCAAGTCACATGTGAAACCCAGCTCCCAGTTCCCTTGGAGCGAGCATATGAACCCCGTGCGAGAGCCAGGCCTGCCGCGTCCGGTCATTCCTTTGGCAGAGATGGATCGATTTATCGCGAATTCGGGCGATCAGCCCTTTTGCATGATAGTGGCCAGCGAATACCCACACGGGCCCTACATCAAGGATACTCCTTTTACCGCGACCGACATCCAGATGCCGCCGTATCTGCCGTCCACCGAAGGGAACCTTAGGCGTGCCACCCAGTACTACGCCAGTATCGCTCAAAAAGAAAAAGAATTTCAGGCGGTCTTGAATTTATTAAAGCAGCACAATCGCGAATCGGACACCCTGGTTTTATATGCCGATGATCATGGCGCGGACATGGGGAAATTTACCGTGTCGGATCGCGGCTTACGGGTGGCCTTCATGGCGCGCTGGCCTGGCAAGATTGCGACGGGCCGCACCGCGGCGCTGACAAGTTTTGCCGATTTTGTCCCGACCGCGATTGAACTGGCGGGCGGGACAGTCCCCGAAAATCTCGATGGCAAAAGCCTACTTCCGGTCTTGAGCGGCAGCACAGCAAAGCACCACGACTACGTTTACGGGGTCTCGCACAATCAAGGCATCCAGCGCCGTAGTGTCTTTCCGCAACGCTCTGTGCATGACGGGCGTTACCATTATGTGTGGAATTTTAACAATATGGAACGTATCGAGCGCGATCGAGCCGCCGGCAAGGCGATCAACTACTTCCTAGAGCGCGGCGCTAAAGAGCACGGCCTCCCGGAAGAGCAACTCTTCGATACCCAGACCGATCCTTTCGAATTCAAGAACCTCGCCGAGGATCCTGAACTGGCAGGGACCAAGGCCCGCCTTAAAGCCGCGCTCTTTGTCTGGATGGAGCAGCAAAACGATCACCTCAGCGAGGACGGGGCGATCACTCTTTTTGCGGTTAAAAAGCACTCCCTCAACCAGACCGAGAAGCAATTTAATTACGTCGTGCCGGAGCAACATTCAGCGCCGGTCGCCGGCTTAGTCGACCCACACGCAAGCACTCAGCCCAATCCCTAATTGGCTGCTGAGCTAGCCAAATCGACGGCTACTGATCAGCTCTGGCTAGTTTCAAAAGTGGTTATCACCGTTTCATTACCGTTAATTGCGCGAATCAGTAAGATTTGGTAAATTCATATTCAATACGGTGGAACACGCCGTGATTTACTTAATCTATTAACCCCAATACTCAATAATTCATATTATCATGAATATTTTATTTAAAATTTTATTGCCCGCAGTTTGCGTGGCCAACCTAGCTACAGCCCAAGCGCTAGTGGACTATCAATTTAACGATACTAACGGCGGCGATGTAAATGATCCTACCGAGGTGGCTAATTCTGGTAGCGAATCTGACGCAGCGTGGAATTTCGGAGTTGGTAAAGTGCAGAATGGTAATCTCAATTATGGTTACACCTCGTCATTCAAGTTTACTCAGGTAGATCTCAACTCAGGTACAATTGCTAACCGCAAGCTAGAGTTTGCTGATAGCCTGACCACGTCGGATATGACGCAATACAGCTTTACCGTCGATTTTGCCAAGTGGGATTTACGTCAGAATTGGGACCCGAATAACGTCTCCGATACCAATAAGGGGATTCAGATATCCTTGGATGGCAATGGCGGTAGTGCAACGTTTGGCTTTACGACCAATGCTGGCGGTGGCTTTCGTGCATTCAGCCAAGGCGCTGGTTCGACCTTTACACAGGTTAATGGTGGTGCCTTCACCACTCAGCTAAACAGGTTTGAAGCTCTTGGAGGTGTCTTACAAATCAATGGTGACTTGAGCACAGGATTGTGGTCTGCTCAAGCGAAAGACGGAGAAGCTGGCGCTGAATGGCAGACGCTTGGTAACGGCACCGGATTAACAACCATTGCCTCGATCACTCTAGCTGCTAGAACGCCAACCGCCGGTTCGTGGGGTGGATCCAGCTCGGGTGAAGCTATAGATGCTACTGTGAGTGGACAAGCCGGTGATTATTTGATGATTAATAGTTTGGACTTAACAGCAGTGCCTGAGCCTAGCTCGTATGCACTACTCGCTGGCATGCTCGCTCTAGCCAGTAGAGTGATGGTGCGTCGCCGCCAGTAAGCGATACGATTACATTTTACTTTGAACCCCACGTATTTTACGTGGGGTTCTTTTTTGCCTAAAGCGCTTCTTTTTGTGCCTTTGTTTGCTAGATTTCCCCCTTGCTGGCGAAGGCGGATACTTGCACTCGACCGATTAAAATAATAGATGAATAAGTGTCATTTAGTGAGTGGCTTAGTCACTTTTTTATGGGTCTTTCAGGCCTCAGTCTCTGGTGCGCAGTGGCGCCAGCCTGATACGCACTGGCTCTACAAGACCGTGAATGATACTGAGTTGAAGCTGCATGTTTTCACACCAGAAGGGCATCGCCCGTCGGATAAGCGCCCCGCAATTATTTTCTTTTTTGGCGGCGGTTGGAATAATGGATCACCCGGGCAGCATTATTCTCAGTGCGCCCATTTGGCATCTAGAGGGATGGTGGCGATGTCGGCAGAATACCGAGTCAAGTCACGCAACCAGACCACACCAAAAGAGTGCGTCGAAGATGGTAAATCGGCGATTCGTTGGCTGCGCTCGCATGCGGCTGAACTTGGGGTCGATCCGACTCGGATTGCAGCCGGCGGGGCTTCGGCTGGTGGCCATGTAGCGGCCGCGGCAGGCACGGTCGATAGCTTTGACGCCAGGAGTGAAGATTTGGGGATCTCCTCGCGACCCGATGCACTGGTGCTATTCAATCCAGTATTTGATAACGGACCCAGCGGCTTCGGTCACTCCAGAGTGAAGGCGTATTGGCAGGACATCTCACCGATTCACAATATCAGCGCATCCGCCCCTCCAACCATAGTTTTTCTAGGGACGGAGGACGAATACATCGGCGCAGCAGTGGCCGTTCGCTATAAAGAGTTAATGGATCAATCAGGTGTGCGTTGCGATCTACATTTATACCCAGGGCAAGCGCATGGGTTTTACAACCCCGACCGAAAAAATGGGTATTTCGAAAAAACACTCGAAACAATGGATGACTTTTTGACCTCCCTAGATTTTTTAGACCCGAAGTCAGGGGAGTGAATGGGGCTGAGCATAGTGAATATACTGTTGGCGTGTTGGGCGCGGTAGGAGTGATGGCGCTTGAAAAAGGCGGCCAATTCCGTGGTGGCTTATATCTCGTATACCGAACGGAGTTGGGGAAATTTGATAAACCCCCGTCTTATAAGTAAGCAGATCAGGTGTTTACAGTTTCATAATATGATATTTTTAGATCATTAGTGTTGGTTGATGATTCCGCCTAGACCAGCTATGATATTCATTTTGGCAGTCAATGAATTATGAAAATTAGCGGTTCTTTTCACGCGCAGCACTCCCCCATGGGCGCGCATAGTTCATTTACCGTCGGCATGTTCGGAGCTGAAGGAGGAATGGCGCTCGAAAAAGGCGGCCCAGCCGAGGGTGGCTTACATATCGGCTATCGGACGGAGTCGGGGAAATTTTATAAACTTCCATTTTATAAGGAAGCAGCGAGTGAGGCTGAGCGCTATAGCCAGCCTGATGCCGCGGAGCAGGATGGGGCAGATGTTATTTTCGGCGAGGCGGATATTCAGCGCGATTATAAGTGGGCGACCGATCGTTTTCATGCACCTGGCATTGAGTTTACGATCCGCTCGCCATTTTTCTCCATACCCGACCCAGCAACTGCCAGCGTGGAAGACTTGAAATTTGCCAGCTGTCCGGTGACTTTCTTAGAGCTCAGCGTCACGAATGACAGCGACGAGCGCTGGGAGGCATTTTTTGCTCTAGAAAACCGAAGTACGTGGATGCCGATGTCTGGGCGTGGTCCTTATAAAGGTGCAGTGACGCGTAATCAGATGGGCTTTGCTTGCCAAGAGGACTTCGTTGATGAATTCACCCATTTTGATATTCCCAAAGGCTTGGAGATGCGACCGAACGGAGCGAATTTCCTACTGCCGCCGATCTCTGGTTTGGCCTTTGATGTCGAGCCTGGGGAAAGTCAGACGATTCGGGTCGTGTTGGCTTATTATTTGGCAGGTGAAGTAACCTTTAATCATGCCGCCAGCTATTGGTATACGAAGTATTTCAAGGATATCGATGAAGTCTTTAAATATGCTTTTTCTAATCAGGAGCGCTACCTGGCTGAGACTACGGCGCGTGATGCGGAATTGGCGACATGTGGTTTAAGTGAGGAACAACAATTCCTCATCGCGCACGCCACACGCAGTTATTACGGTTCGACGCAGTGGTTGGACGACGGGAAGCCACTTTGGGTCGTGAATGAGGGCGAGTATCTGATGATTAACACCTTGGATCTGACGGTGGATATGCTGTTCTTCGAATTGAAGTTTAATCCGTGGACAGTTCGCAATGTGTTAGAACAGTTTGTGGATCGGTACTCCTATGTGGATCAAGTATTCTCGCCGGAAGACCCCGAGACATTGTATCCGGGGGGGATTTCATTTTCGCATGATATGGGAGTCGGCAACCATTTTAGTCGACCGGGGAATTCATGCTACGAGTGCCCTGGACTAGATCGGAAGTGCTTTTCCTATATGACCTGCGAGCAGCTGACAAATTGGATTCTTTGCGCGGGGGTTTATCTGCACAAGACAGGGGATGCAGCGTTTTTGAACAAGCACCATGAGCTCTTGCTTCAGTGCTTGGAAAGCCTCTTGAATCGTGACCATCCAGATGCGAGTCAGCGGAATGGCTTGATGAGTTTTGAAAGCTCGCGCACTGAAGGAGGCGGGGAAATTACCACGTATGATTCGCTGGATCATTCGCTGGGGCAGGCTCGCGGCAATGTGTATCTGGCTGGCAAATGCTGGGCATCCTATTTGGCACTGGAACAACTTTTAGGGCAATTAGATGAAGTCGAAGCTGCGGCCAGTGCGCACGCTGCGGCGGTTCGTTGCGCCGAGTCGCTAGAGGCTGCATACGATGAGTCTCTAGGTTTTATTCCGGCAGTTTTGGAGAACAATAATCAAAGTGCCATTATCCCTGCCGCGGAAGCGCTTGTTTATCCCTGGCAAATGGGGCTAAAGGACGCAGTCGATGAGGAGGGTCCATTCGGTGGGTATATTCGGATGCTCAAGCGCCATTTACAGAATATCCTTAATCCCGAGATGTGCTTATATAAAGATGGAGGATGGAAACTTTCCAGTAGTGCGGATAACTCATGGATGAGCAAAATCAGTATCAGCCAGTTCGTCGTCCGCGAAATTCTCGGCATGTCATATGAGGGGGAGGAGCGAGCGGATGCTGCACATGTCTCTTGGCAGGTCAAGGGCTCGGAGTTTTACGCCTGTTCCGATCAGTTTGGTGCTGGTAAGCCCATTGGTAGCCTCTATTACCCACGAATTGTCACTAATATTTTATGGATGGACTCAGATGCAATGACGCGCCGCCCTCTATCCGCAGAAAATCTGTCTTTGCACTGCACCCTCTAGCCTTTCCTCTTCTACTAACCGATCCGACCTATGTTATCTCCCCTAAAAAAACGCGACATTTTCAATTTCAGTCTCGGAGACCTAGGTATCAACCTAAATTTCCAACTGCTAAGTTTTTGGCTCATGTACTTTTATACCGATGTTTTCGGTATTAATGTATTACACGTTGGTGGCATTCTCCTCGTTTCAAGGTTATGGGACGCTGTTAACGACCCGATGATGGGCATTATCGCAGATAGAACGCGCAATAAAATCGGGACCTATAAGCCATTCATTTATTGGGGCGCGATTCCTCTAAACCTCATTCTTATTGCATGTTTTAGTATGCCAGAACTAAGCGATACCATGAAAGTCGTCTACTGCTACTTTGCTTATATTTTGCATGGGATGGTATTTACAGTAGTTGGAACTTCCTACAGCGCAATGGGGACCCTCGTGACCCAAGATCAGCAAGAGCGCGCAAAGATTTCTACCATGAGAATGTTTTTTGCCGTGGTAGTTGTTATCACAATAGTAGGCTCATACGTGAGGCCGTTTGTGATGGGAGAGCCTATAGTCTTCGAGTTCATTGGTAAGGAATTGCTTACTCTGCAGGGCCCGAGTTTCAAAGATGAGGCACAGGGGTGGTTCTATACCGCTGTAATTTTTGGAGCCATCTCTACAACAATCCTGTTCTATACCGCTCTCACTACAAAGGAAAGAGTGAGTGAACCCGTGAAAAAGTATGACCTAAAGGATATGAAAAATATCATTTTTAAAAATGATGCATTGATGATCCTATCCTTATCGATGTTCTTGAATACAGCGATTTGGGTTATCCAAAACGCCGTGTCTGGATACTATTTTAAATATGTAGTCGGGGCGGAATCTTTGTTGAGTGTATTCTTCCAGTGGATGCTACCTGCAAATATAATCGGCGTCGTGCTAACGCCCATTTTGACTGCGAAGTTTGGCAAAAAGAACATCTTTATTTTAGGGAGCCTAATCGTGTTCTTTGCTAATTTTGGCAGACACTTTATCCCAATTCCAACGACTGAAGTGTATAATTTATTTATTGGACTTTCGATGGTCGGTTCTGCGTCGATGATGTTTTGTTCCATCTGCCAATGGGGGATGGTTCCTGATACAATAGAATACGGCCACTGGAAAACTGGAATTAGAGCGGAAGGTCTTCCCTTAACATTTTTTACTTTCATGCAGAAGTCTGCGATGGCTTTTGGTGCAGGGGTCGCTTCCCTCGTGCTCTGGGCAACCGGATTTGTTGCGAACACTGAATTGTCAGAATCCGCATTAAGTGGCATCAAGGTTCTCTATAATATATTCCCAGGGCTGTTTTCGCTGACTTGTTTAATTGCGTTACTCTACTACAAGCTGAGCAAAGAAAAGTATGATCAAGTTTTGGTAGATCTAAAAGTGCGCTCGGAGAACGAATCCGGATCCTAGGCGAAGGCATGAGCTTAAATGTCCCACAACCCTAGACTTAATGCTTACTTTTTTTAATTCTGCTTCACAATGGCTCTTTCGCCTCTAGCCCCCATAGGTCAGCGCCAAGTACACTTAGATTTTCATACTTCTGAGCATCTAGAGAATATTGCAGATGCATTCAATAAAGATGATTTTCAAGCGGCCTTAAAAATAGGGCATATTGACTCGATTAATCTATTCGCAAAATGCCACCACAGTTGGAGCTACTACCCAACAGATATCGGGCGCATGCACCCGAATCTAAATTTCGATTTGCTCGGAGCACAATTAGAGGCCTGTGCCGAAATAGGGATTAAGACTCAGATTTATTACACTTTTGGCTGGTCTGCAAACGACGCGCAAGAGCATCCCGAATGGTGCGTGCGGGATCGTAATGGGAACTTTGTAACTAATGGAAGCTTGCCTGAAGACATCGCCTCAGAAGACCCGCTCCCAGGCTTCTATTGGAAATTATTATGCTCTAATACCAGGTATCACGATCATATTTTAGCTCAAGTAACGGAATTATGCGAGCGCTACAAAACCGATGGATTTTGGTTCGATATTTATCAAACGCATCACCATTGCTTCTGCGACGTTTGCCGAAACGATATGAAGAAGGCCGGTGTCGATCTCGACGATGCGGCTGCTGTAGAGAGGTTTAATGCCAGCAATATGAAAGCGCATTGCGCGGCTCTAAGTAAATTGATTGCAGGCTATCATCCAAGCGCTCGAGTCTTTTTCAACGGAACGACTGCGATAGATGGGGGCATCAATTTCCGCCAAAGCATGTATGCGCAAAACACAGTCCAAGATCTGGAAGACCTTCCTACCGTTTGGGGTGGTTACGACAAGCTGCCTTTGCAATCGAAGTATTTTTTAAAGGCGGGCTATCCGATCACTGCCATGAGTGGTAAATTTCATACCGCATGGGGAGAGTTTGGAGGGTTTAAGCATCCGAATGCGCTACGTTACGAAGCCGCATCAATGATTGCTTGGGGGGCGAATTGTAACTTCGGGGATCAATTGCATCCTTGCGGAGAGATGGATGTCGCGACGTATAAAAATATTGGTGAGGCGTATGCGTACGTGGCGAAGATCGAGAACTATGGTGTGGGAGGTATTCCTGTGGCACGAGTGGGGCTCTGGCGCAGTCTAGATGAAGTACGCGATGAGGGTATGGCAAAAATGCTACTGGAAGCACATATCAATTTTGATGTGGCCAATTTTTCAAAGGACTTCTCGGAGTTTGAACTGGTGCTGATACCGTCGGTTGCCTGCCTACGCGAAGCCGACGCGGAGCGGCTTAACACATTTGCTAACAACGGTGGTAGCCTCGTGGTGATGGGGGCGGGGGCTTTGAACAGGGAAGGCACTCGTATGCTGTTAGATATCGGCGCAGACTACCTCGGTGAGGCAGCGTATGATATCGATTATTCGCTGGTGAGCGCCTCGATCGGCGAAGGCTTAGTCGCAGCACCGTTTCTTAATTTTAAGGCGGCTCTGAGGGTGGCGCCACATGCAGATAGCGAAGTACTGTCCAGTATTCGTGAGCCATACTTTAGCCGCAGCTATGAGAAGTATACTTCGCACCAGAATACGCCTTACCAGTTGGAAGATGCGCCGCATCCAGGAATTATCCGAAAGGGCCGTGTCATCTATATCGCTCATGACTTGGACAAGATGTACCATAAGCACGGTGCACGCCTACATCGTGATTTGTTTGTGAATGTGTTAAAGATAGTCAATTATCATCCGATGGTAACGACTGAGTTACCAAGCGCAGGGCGAATCAGTTTGTTACATCAAGCTCAGTGCCAGCGCTATGTTGCCCATCTAATGTATGGCCCGCCCATTCAGCGGGGCGAATGTGAGGTGATCGAAGATCTACCCGAGTTAAGGGAAGTCCCGCTAACCGTCGATTTTCCCGAAGTGATCCAGCGTGCATTCCTGGTGCCAGATGAGGTCGAGTTGCCCTTGAGTAATGTAGATGGTAAGCTTTTTCTAACGATTCCTGTCTTTTCATGCCATTGCGCAGTCGTGTTTGAATATTAATTGAGGAATGTGACCATGGCTTCTTACACAATAGGACTGGACTACGGCACTAATTCGATGCGGGCGATTATCGTTGATACCACGGATGGAACGATTTGCGGATCGCAGGTATGTGCCTATGCGCATGGTGACATGGGAGTGATTGGCGATGTTAAAGATCCGAATGTCGCCCGACAACACCCAGCGGATTATCTTGAAGGTTTGGAGCTGACCGTGCGAGGCGCGTTATCAGAGGCTGGCATTGAGGCAGTTAAGGTGGTTGGCATCGGTGTGGATGCGACTGCAAGCACGCCATTGCCAGTGGATGCGCAGGGCCAAGCGCTGGCTTTGACGGATGCTTTTAATGAAGATCCTGATGCCATGGCTTGGCTATGGAAGGATCACAGTTCGCTTGCTGAAGCGAATGAGATCACTGCCAAGGCTGCGGTGCTGCGCCCAGAGTATTTAGCCAAGTGCGGCGGGACGTATTCCTCTGAGTGGTACTGGTCCAAAATCTTACACTGTGCCCGTGTTGCGCCAAAAGTATTTGCGGCCGCGCACGATTGGATCGAGCTGCCAGATTGGATTCCCTTTGTATTAACAGGTCAATTGCAGCGCTGCCTCTGTGCCGCTGGTCACAAGGGGCTTTATTGCCCGGATTGGGGTGGCTATGCCGATGCCGAGTTTATCGCAGCGGTTGATCCGTGTTTGGTGCGTATCCGTGAAGGGCTACCAGACCAAGCATACCATATAGGCCACGCGGCCGGCGGGCTCAATGCGGAGTGGGCGCACAAGCTCGGCTTGCCTGAAGGAATCCCTGTCGCGATGGGGATTATCGATGCGCATGCCGGTGCTGTAGGGTCGGGTATCCAACCTGGCACAATGGTGAAAATTATGGGCACTTCGACCTGCGACATCGCGGTCGCTTCGCTCGAAAAACAGTTGCCTGATATTCCAGGTATTTGCGGGGTGGCGCATGAGTCGGTCTTGCCTGGTTGCTATGGCCTCGAAGCCGGACAAGCCGCGGTCGGCGACATTTTTAATTGGTTGGTGCATAAAATCGAACCGGGGCGGGGCATGTCGCATCAAGACTTGGGTGATCGAGCTGCGATGCTTCAGCCAGGAGAATCTGGTCTGCTGGCGCTGGACTGGAACAATGGCAATCGTTCAACATTAACCGACCCCGAACTGACGGCAATGATCCTTGGTCTGACTTTACATACCACACCAGCGGAAACTTTTCGGGCTTTGGTGGAAGCGACGGCCTTTGGGGCGCGAGTCATTATTGAGCGCTATAAGGAGTATGGGGTGCCGATTGAGCGGGTGATTAATTGCGGAGGCATTTCAATTAAAAGTCCGATGACGATGCAAATTTATGCGGATGTGCTGGGATGCCCGATGGAAATCTCCTCGAATGAACAAAGTTGTGCGCTTGGAGCTGCGATGGCCGGCGCTGTGGTGGCAGGAGTCTATCCAGACTTTGGAACCGCCGCACAGGCAATGACGTCTGTGTCAGAGACCGTTTATGAGCCAATCGCAGTCAATCAGGATATTTATGAGCGCTTGTTTCAACTGTATCGGCGCTTACATGATTTGTTTGGAACAAAGGAGTATGCCGAAAATCAGTTCGATTTAATGAAGGAACTCATCGCAATTCGAGGCGAGGCGCGTCGCCAAGTAGATTAGTCTGAGTAGAACCTGATATGAGCTCTTTCTGTATGCATTCAAAAACCCGTTTCGTCAGTTCACAAATCCAGATTGTCGATCCGCCGGTCGCATTCTATACTCTCATTTATAATGTCTAAAAGTGTATTACTACTCCTAGTCACTGTATTCTGTTTAAACCTGGCTTCTGCAGAGCATCTGCCGTGGGTGCTTGATGGTGCTCAGGATCGCATTGAAGCGATTCGTCAAGGTGACTGTCAGTTGCGCTTACTGCTGCCAGATGGTCAAACTGTTGCTAAGGAGTCGGTCTATTCATTAAGCCAAACTCGGCACGCATTTAATTTCGGTGGATCTTTAGCATCGGATTGGCAGGCTCCAAAGCAAGATTGGTATGATGATTTTAAGGCGCAGTTTGCCAACTTGTTTAATTATGCGACGATAGATTTTTACTGGGCCGTCCATGAGAAAGAGCCTGGCGGATGGAGCTACAATACTGTTTCTAGGGAAAAACTTAACTGGGCAAAAGCGCAGGGTATGACTCTGCGAGGGCATCCCCTGATGTGGCACGAAGTATTGCCTGATTTTATGACCGACTCGGAGCGCGACACTTCGGCAATAGAGGCTGACATCGTGCGCCACGTAGATCGCTTGTTGACGAGCTTCCCTGAGATCGACGAGTGGGATGTCTACAATGAAGCCCCGGGCATTAAATGGCGCGGCAAGAAAGAGGGCGTGAGGCGCTGGTTCGAATCAGTGGGCGGTCCTTCAGAAGTGACTGAAAAAATGCTTCGCATGGCTCGCTCCACCCATCCGAATGGGCGCTACATTCTCAACCACTACACCGATCTTGACGTGGAATACGAAGAGTCGATCGAACATTGCCTCTCAGTGGGAGCTGATTTTGAGGTTATAGGAATCCAAGCTCATATGCACACAGAGATGGACTCCATTGATGAAGATCGTCTCTGGAAAGCATTGGAAACGTATGGCCGCTTTGGGAAACCCCTGCATCTTTCAGAAATTAGTATTTTAAGTTGTGAGCGTTTCAACGACTGGGATAGCTTCAACGCCTGGAAGGATAAAGTGGATGCTTATGACGCTAGAGGGCAGGATCGTCCGACGATTCCAAGTACGCCAGAGTGGGAGCAATACCAAGCCGACCTAACACATGATTTCTACACCCTAGCTTTTAGCCACCCCGCGGTTGAATCCATTATCTGGTGGACGATTACCGACCTAGAGCCTTGGCGAGGCATGCCCGCTGGACTGCTTGATGCGGAAGGGAAAGCAAAGCCAGCGTATCATGCGCTGGATCAGTTGATCAACCATCAGTGGAACACTCAAATCGAAGCGACTACCGCGCAGGATGGCAGAGCGCAATTTCGAGGATTTTACGGCTCATATACAGTCACGGTGGAACACGAGGGTGAAATCTTGACGGGTGAATTTGATCTGCGGCGTGGCTCATTCGACGTGCAAAATATCGTGCTCCGAGTGACTCCGGATCGTGGGTGATTACGATAAATTTCAAACAAATAACTTAATCTCTAAGACATAGAAAAGAATGAAACATTTACTGGGTATTGTATGTATGGTGGTAGCCTCGACGGGTGTTTTACTTGCAGAGGTCACAGAGCCAAAAGACCGTCCGAATTTCCTCATCATTATGGTGGATGACCTAAGCCCAGAGCAGTTTGGTTGCTACGGCAATGAGGTGAACCATACGCCGAATCTGGATGCGCTTGCCGCAGGTGGCGTGAAGTTTAACACCGCATGGGCCACGCCGATGTGCTCGCCAACACGTGCGCTCTTGGTGACAGGGCGTTACGCGAGTCGCACCGGGGTCTGGCACAATGACTTACGCCTCAATTGCACGAAGCAGACACGCTGGAACTGGGTGAGCAAGCATCTGACATTCCCACGGGTATTACGGGAGCATGGTTACCGGACGGCGATTGTGGGTAATCCAATGGCATTGGGTGGGTCCATCTATTCGAAGGATGTTGGCTTTGACGAGCAATGCGTCCGCGCGCTGACCCTACAGGATGTGCCAGAAGGCTCGACCTTTACCGGGAAATTTGAAGGCAAATACAATTTCCCTGGTGCGAAGCCCGTGCCCGCTCGCTACTGGCACCCTTGTGTGATTCGTAATGGCGAGTTGATGAAGACGACCGCCGAAGACTTTGGGCCGGATCTTTATGCCGGCTTCTTAATTGATTTCATCAAGCGTCACGAGGACCAGCCATTTCTCGCCTACTATCCGATGAACCTCGTGCACGATATAGCTGGCGGGGGCATACCCACGACTCCAGTTGACGGAACACCGGGGAGTAATAAGGGCGGGAGCCTTCAGGGCTTGGTGGAGTACATCGATATCTTGGTCGGGCGCCTGATGGATGGCTTGGAGGCTGCTGGGTTACGTGAAAACACCATTATCATCTTCACCTGTGACAATGGCGAAAATGGTAAAAAAATGCATGCGAGCGAAGACGGTCCGCGTGTGCCTTTCATAGTTAATTGCCCGGACCTAATTCAGCAGCGCGGGGCGACTGATGAGCTGATGGAGTTCTCTGATATTTATCCAACGCTGATGGAATTTTCTGGGGCGAGTGTCCCCGATGGCTATGCCTTGGATGGTCAGAGTCTAGTACCTTTCTTGACGGGCGCCACTGACAAACACCGTGAGTGGATTACCAGCTATATTGCGACCGCACGGATGGTACGGACTAAGCGCTGGCTGCTCGAAGCCGTGGACCCAGTATACGGTGATTCAGCAGGCCGACTCTTTGACTGTGGCGACGCGCACCTACGAAGTGACTATAAAGATATCACTGGTTCGCCCGAAGCGTTACCAATTCGCAAAAAGTTGGAGGAATTACTCGAGAATAACCCTTGGCCAGATTTGTCCGATCCTGATGTTGCCGCTGAGGTTAATAGTTACGACACGATGCCTTATAAGCATTTCGTCAATGGACAGTTGGTGCAGGAGCAAAATGATCGGAAATAGGAGACAATATATTATGAAGGGAATATTAAGCAAATTAGCCGTACTCTTGCTTGGAGCAGGACTCATCCAAGCAGAAGGAGATGGACGCTTTCAACTAGGCAAAGTAAACGGGCGAGATTGCCTGATCGATCCTACTGGAAAGCCCTTCCTTAGTCTGGGAGTGAATCATATCCAAAACGTGTTTCAGGGAGAGGGTGCTTTGCTTGGAGACCAACGGCAAGCCTGCGAGGACATTCTGCAAAAACTCACATCTTGGGGCTACAATACCGGTGGCTACGGCACACCAGAACCTTTGTGCCGGATGCTGCCCAGCTTCGCCCCAATGTATCTTACAATGAATGCCAACTACAAGTCGGACGAGCAGTTTGAATATTGCGATGTCTTTGATCCTGTGGTGCAGCAAAAAATGCGCGAAGTCATCCAATACGAAATCGGCAAGCAAGCGGGTAATTCTACACTGATTGGCTACTACTGGACCGATACGCCGCAATGGGACTTGGAGCGCTCGCGCAAAAAACGTGGCACGGATTGGGTTTCCATAATCCGTGAGTTGCCAGCGGGGTCGCCGGGAAAGATGCGCTACGAACAATTCTTAGCCGATGGTGGTCACTCGGATGAAGCCTTTCTGCGGTTGATCGCGCGTGAGCTTTATCAGGTGATTGGTGAAGAGACGCGACGCCTAGCACCTAATGTTTTGATTTTTGGAGAGCGCTATTTGGCGCATGACCATCCAGATAGCGTAATTGAGGAAGCCCTGCCTTATATCGATGTCCTGTCTATCCAACCGGTAGGCGGGCAATTTGACGCAGCCTACTTCGACCGCATGCATGCGAAGTTTAACAAGCCGATTTTGGTTTGCGACCACCAGAACAGTTTCCCAACGCCGGAATACCCAAAGACGATGTGGCAGCAACTCGAAAGCGAAGAGGCGGTGGGGGTGGCTTATGAGCAATACCTGAATGATGCCTTTGAAAAAAGCTACATTCTCGGGTATCAGCGTTGTCAATACATCGACCGCTATGCTGATCGAGCAGGAAAGCTAAAGCAGGGTATCGTGCGTGAGGATGGAACCGCATACAAGACTTTGACCCAGGCAGTCCGCCAAGCCAACCTACAGGCGCTTGAGCGCTTTAAATTACATTGTAAATCTAAATAAGAAAATACAAAACGACTATGAAAATAATACCCTTGATACTATTCGGAGCGTTTACTTTGAGCGCATTTGCCGCAGCCGCGGAGCAGCCCAACATTCTGTTTATTTCGGTGGATGATCTGCGTCCGGAGTTGGGTTGCTATGGAAATACTGCGATAAAATCACCTAACATCGACCGCTTGGCAGAGAGCGGCATTGTCTTTGAGGAAGCATACTGTCAGGTGCCAGTCTGTGGGGCGACGCGCGCCAGTTTGATGACGGGGCTTTACCCCACAGAAAATAGGTTTGTGACCTATTATACCACGGCTCAAACTGATGCTGCCGGCATTCAGGACATCCCAAGTTGGCTTAAGGACTTTGGTTATACTACGATCTCCAATGGCAAAATCTATCATGACCGCAACGATAACAGCGGTTCCTGGGACGATGTCTTCCGCAGCAAGGATTTTAAAATTTATCATAATCCAGAAAACATCGCCTTGCCCGATAGCGAACAGCCAGCCTACGAGGCCGCAGATGTTGGCGATCTGGATTATGCGGGTGGCCCAGTCATGCAAAAGACCATTGAGGATCTGCGTCGCGCGAAGAAAACGGGCACGCCATTCTTTATCGCTGCTGGATTTACGAAGCCACACCTGCCGTTCAATGCACCTAAGAAATACTGGGACCTGTATGATCGTGAGACCTTAGAACTCGCGGATAATCCATTGCCACCCGAGGGGGCCCCAAAAGAGGCGATTCACCAGTGGAATGAGTTGCGCAACATGTATGGCGGTGTGCCGGAGCAAGGAGCCGTGTCGGATGATTATGCGCGCACTCTGATCCACGGCTATTATGCCTGTGTCTCCTACACCGATGCAATGGTAGGGGAATTGCTAGATGAGTTAGATCGCCTCGAGCTGCGCGAGGACACCATTGTCATCTTATGGGGCGACCATGGTTGGCAACTCGGTGAACATTCGCTTTGGTGCAAACATGCCCTCTTTAAAACTTCGCTCAATGCGCCTTTGATTATTAGCGCTCCGGGATATAAGGCAGGGCAACGTTCCACCTCTTTGGTTGAGTTTGTGGATATCTACCCAACCCTATGTGAGTTGGCTGGCGTCGAATTACCGGCTCACCTGCAAGGTAAGAGCTTGGTGCCGATTCTAGAGGATGCTTCGACTTCGATTAAGGATGCTGTATTCAGTCGCTACCATTCTGGAGATGCGGTAAAAATGGAGGGCTATCATTATGCTGAGTGGAGCAATGGCGCTCAGATGCTTTATGACCATTCACGAGATCCGGACGAAAATCTAAATGTCGCGAACAATCCAGAATATGCCGAAGTCATTGATAGGATGTCGCGCCGCTTAAAAGAGCATCGCGATGAAATTTTGGCGCTGGAGCCTGCGATTCGAGCGGCGGCAGGTGTCGTCGGCGATAACAGCCCGCCCAAGTGGAAAAGCCGAACCTTTCAGCAGGAGGGCGCAGTCGTGGGGCAAGCGCTACAGATCTATGTGAACTGGCGTGCCTCCGATGCTGACGGCGATCGTTTGATGTATTCCATGGTGTCTGGTCCAAGTTGGATCAAGTTGGCCAACAAAGAGTATGGTCGATTCGATGGCACCCCGCCCGCGGATTATTTGGGGGAGAATGTCGTGATCGTCAGTGTATCCGATGGTTTCAACCCTCCAGTGCAGGCACGTATGGAGCTCAATGTTGAGCCAGCACCTTAAGCTTAATTCGCTAACAAAATGCACATGCGGATCATTCTGATTCTAACCCTCAGCGGCTTGGCTTGGCTGACGGCAGCGGCTAAGGATAAGCAACCCAATGTCATTCTGATCATGGCGGATGACTTGGGGCAGGAATGTATCGAAAATTATGGAGGTGAGTCTTACCATACCCCACGTCTCAGCCAATTAGCGCAAGAGGGCGTGTGGTTTTTTAACGCCCACTCTCAGCCGATTTGCACGCCTTCGCGAGTGCAGATTATGACTGGCAAATATAATGTCCGGAATTACATCCGTTTCGCGACGCTGGACCGTAGTCAGGATACCTTCGGGCATGCATTCAGCAATGCCGGATACCGGACAGCGATTGTCGGTAAATGGCAACTGGGGGGCACTTCGGAAACCATCCATCAGTTCGGCTTCGATGAACATTGCCTTTGGAATATTCGCGGCGCGCAAAACGAGCGCTATGTCAGTCCGACACTTTTGACTAATGGCAAGACGGAGGATTTTCGCGGACAATACGGTCCCGACCTGCAGCAAGCATTTGCCAAGGATTTCATCAACCGCCATGAGGATGAGCCGTTCTTCCTCTATTACCCGGTTACCTTGCCACATTACCCCTTTCAGCCGACTCCGGACTCGCCGGATTGGGATCCGGATCGTGATCCATGGTTCAACGATACGCGCTATTTCGGTGATATGGTCACTTATCTGGACAAACTCGTCGGCGAACTCGTCGATTTTGTTGCGGATGAAGGCCTTGCAGATAATACTTTAGTCATCTTTACCTCGGACAACGGCACCGACCACAGGATCATCAGCTTACAGGGCGGCGTATCGGTGAAGGGTGCGAAGGGTAAGATGACAGTGGACGCCACGCATGTGCCGTTCCTTGCGATCTGGCCCGGCACCGTGCCCGCGGGGCTCCGAATGGAGGGCTTAATTGATTTCAGTGATGTCTACGCCACCCTGATCGATTTGGCGGGTATTTCGATCGACCCAAACGAGAGCGCTGAGAAGGACGGCATCAGTTTCCTGCCCTTGCTAAAAGGCGAGCCCACTGCGACGCGCGACCATAGCTTTTGCTGGTACATGGAGCGCACCGATATGACGGATATCAAAACCTTTGTTCAGAACACCCACTACAAATTACACTCCGACGGACGCTTTATCAATAAGATCGAAGACCGCTTCGAGCAGCACCCCTTATCTGCGGCGGCAATGTCTGATCAAGACCACGCCCTCAAAAGGCAATTTTCTCTGTGGATGTCGCAGTATGATGCGCTCCGCCCTGAACGGATTCCCTACAACAACGGCATACCGGTCGCGATTCCCGGCAAAGTTGAAGTCGAGCGCTACGATTACGGTTATCCCGGCGTCACTTACCATGACACGACTGAGGGGAACTCAGGCAAGGGATTCTACCGCTCTGATGATGCGGATATTGTGTCAGCAAAGGGGCGACATAGTGTGGTGGATACGGAGGCGGGAGAATGGTTAGAATATTCGGTCGATATAAAGAGGGCAGGCACTTATATGGTCTCAGTCAGTTATGCAGGCACTCGCGCGGGTGCCATTCGTTTTGAACGCTCAGGGCAGGCCTTGATAGATTCGATCGCACTTAAACCGACAGGAGCGATGGATCGCTATGGGTTGGTTAGGGTAGACAGCGTGCGCCTAGAGGCGGGGAGGCAGGTGCTCCGACTCCACGTTGAGCAGGGTGGGATGCAGCTCGACCATTTTACGATTATAGCGAATTAGAAAAAGCAGGGGGCAACGCCTGACCTCCCGTGCCGGCGTGAATGAATTACTCTTTAGGAAGCCGGCAGTAGAGGAACCATGCTTTGAGCAAATAGTCACTTGGGTTTCATTATGCGGTATTTTTAGCTCATAAGTTACCATGGACGTATATCTAGGAGTGCGATATTTTGTATTTTGCGACGAAACTATTATCCCTTTTAAATGTCTATTAAAAGCATATGTTGTCATTCCATGGCACTTTTTATCTCCTTATGGCTCGGCAGCTTTTTAAGTGTTTCGGCCTTGAGTGCTGAAGGTGTGGGCAAACCCAATGTATTGTTAATTATTGTGGATGATTTGCGTCCGGAGTTGGGCTGTTATGGCAATGATGTGATCTTTACGCTGAATATGGATCGCTTGGCACAATCCGG
>Ga0206130_10001143_pt1 | contig 40090 bp, 26 predicted proteins | sample Helgoland_Spring_9_FD_148637 | JGI IMG/M metagenome (GOLD analysis project Ga0206130, IMG submission 148637) | Pelagic subsurface seawater microbial communities from Kabeltonne, Helgoland, North Sea - Helgoland_Spring_Bloom_20160512_1 | ecosystem: Environmental > Aquatic > Marine > Epipelagic ...
AGTACCCTTAAAATGAACGACCTGTTAGAATGCTCGCCGACAAAGTCCCAGTAGCTCAGCTGGATAGAGCAGCCGCCTCCTAAGCGGCAGGTCGGAGGTTCGACTCCTCTCTGGGACGCATCCTATCCCTTGGAAATCCTCTAAGAACCCCGTGATACATGCATTTCCATCAATTGATCTTGTGGGGTGTGTACCAAATGGAAGACCAACTTAGCTCTTATATTTTCCTTCGTAACAACATTTATTACTTTTCTCGTCGTGTCCCATTGGACATGAAAGATGATTCTGGCTCTAAACGTATCGTTAAAAGCCTTAGAACAAGGTCAAAACGGATCGCTGTTCGTGGGTCCAATCAAATTAATTTCCAACTTGAGACTTATTGGAGTTCAATTCGTGTTGAACGAATAACTCAAGGATTAGTAAACTCACCAATTAATAGGGGTAATACAGTTACCTCTGACTGTGGTTACGACCTACTCGACGTCAAAGAACACTACCTCAAACTCAAAGGTCCTAACAAAAGCTACAAATTTAAGGGTATGGTGAATAGGAATATTCGCTATTTAATCGAAGCAGTCGGTAACAAGGACATTGGCTCATATACTTCGTATGATGGCTCACAGTTTAGGGAATACCTACTAGACAAAGGACTAGCTCTAAGTTCAATAAAGAGAGCCTTTGCATCTCTTCGCCCAATGATCAACTTAATGATCCAAGAGCATGGTTTAGATATTAAAAATCCACTAATGAATACCTACATGCCAGAAGATCTAAGTACATCCAAACGCCAACCAATCCCGCACACGACGGTTAAGTTAATCCAGTCCATCTGTATTGAAATAGATGATGATCTCAGGTGGCTTATCGCTTTGATAAGCGACACTGGTATGAGACTAGCAGAAGTGTGTGGCCTTGAAAGAAATGATATTGTGTTAGATGCGCCAATACCACACATAACATTGCAGCCAAACAGCGCCAGAAGGCTCAAGACAGACTCAAGTGAGCGCAGAATACCATTGGTTGGGGCTTCCTTGTGGGCAGCTACTCAGGCTTTTGAGTTGCTTAGTGGGGCAGATGAAAAGTATCTATTTCCTAGGTATACCAAAGGTGGTAAGTGTAATGCTAACTCAGCCAGTGCTGCTTTAAATAAATGGATGAAACAATATGTTGAGGATGGATGTGTAATACATTCATTCAGACATAGTATGCGTGACCGATTAAGAGCAGTTGAATGCCCCTCAGAGATTGTTGATCAAATTGGTGGCTGGAGTTGTTCTAGTGTAGGTCAGAACTATGGTGTAGGTTACCAGCTTCCTGTGTTGCATAAGTGGCTTCAAATGATTGAATAGGGGAAAGTTGTATTTACTTAAGTGCGCCTCGATTAGCGACTGGCTTAAGGCCTTTTATAAGAGCATCTTAGTAACACGCACCCACTTCAGTATTGTTTAATTTTCTAAAGAGATCACTAAACTTATTGGATGAGAATTTAGACTTCATTTTGGATGAGAGTAGCTCGATAGCTGATTTAGTCGCTTCGCCTCTAATCCCATCTACAGGCCCTTCCATACAGCCTATTCTTATTAATTCAAGCTGTATAAGAGTACTCTTCGTTTTTTGCGGCATACCATCCAACTCAACATCATCAAGCTCATTGTCAATATCCTTTATTAGATACGATAGTACTTCATTGATTCTAGTTACAGTTTCTGGTGTTATTTTATTACGATCACTAAAAGCGCTCTTTTCCGTCTCACTAAAAAAGTACATCCCGCTAGTAGAGAACATTTTTGGAAAGACAGAAGCTGGTGTCCCAAAGTCTGTTAAGTTTTGAATAATATCCGCAACAACGAGCTGTGTGCCTTTTTGAACTTTGCCTATTGAAGCCTTTTTTTCATCGTCGTTAACATAAAACTGATGCACACCTAAGCGGCCATGAGCTACTTTTGGATTGCCTGCAAAAAACATAAAGGAGCACGCGGATGCGCATGTTGCGTTTACAGGAACATACGTTTTAAGGTTTTTGTCATTTATGATGTTGGCTATTCTTAACCCTTCATTTACTAGTCCTCCACCACTTAGCAGCACAACTGTGTCTACTTCATGGGCTCTAAGTGCTGTTCTAAACCCTCTTTCGTCACCATCTTCAATTTCACCTATGAATAATAGTGTGTTGGGAAGCAAAAGAGTGTGGAGCGTTTTTCCATACTTTTTTATGTGTAGTGGATCAATTAATGAGGATGCAGGTTCAGCTGGTGTCTCTGGCTGTTTTTTGGGTGCGACAGGAGATATCTTTGGTGTTTTAGTTTCTACTGTTGGTGCTGAAATACTTGCTTCAACATCACAAGAAAGGCCTCGCTTCCTAGCTTCAACCGAATACTTAATCCAATTAGATCTTTCATCCCATATGCGTTTCCCGTTAATATAACGAGATCCTCGAACGCATACTACAAAATCAGAACAAACATTAGGATTGTTCGCTGAACAAACTGACGAGGTTTTAGTAAATGAGCTAGTAGACTCAACACCACAAGAAAGACCTCGTTTTTTGGCTTCAGCTACATACTCATAAAAACCTGAACTGCTTGAGAGCCATGCCTTTTTGCCATTTGTGACGTCCGGGGCAGCTAATCCGCATAATACAGAATTACTGCACAGACCGTAAAAGTTGTTCTCACCGTTTTTAGTTAAACAGGCTTCTACAGCAGTTGTTAAGCTTACATTTTGACTGGGAGTTCGCTCACAGAGAAGACCTCGTTTTTTGGCTTCAACAACAAATTTATAAAGGTAATGAGTAGTACTTGTTACAAATTTACTCTCGTTCCAAGATATAAAAATGACTGCTTTTTCGCATAATAGTTCGGAAGAACAGTGACTTAAATCTCCGCCATCCTTATGCCATTCACAAGCTAGAACTTTTGTGCTGCCAAGCAATACGAATAGGCTGAGTAGACAACACATCAGAGTTTGTATTTTCATAAAATGAGTATCTAACTTCAATATTAATAATGTTCTTGCTGTAATAGTGCGCAAATAAGTGCCTCTAGCCTTTTATATATAGAAAAGAGGTCACCCTAGGCAAGACTCTGCTAAAGCCATATTACTTATTTTTGTCATGATATGACTACCTAAATATTTAGGTATTATTGATAAGTTACCACACATGTTCCATAGATTGTTTGATAGCCTTAATAACAATAACTGAGGAGAACTAACGGTTGTAGGGATCACGCAAGAATAGCGGGTAATAAATACTTGGGTACACACCCCACAAGATCAATTGATGGAAATGCATGTATCACGGGGTTCTTAGAGGATTTCCAAGGGATAGGATGCGTCCCAGAGAGGAACCGTTTCCTAATGGAAGAGCCAGAAGGCCCTACAACACAAGCTATACAACCATATCAATGAGTTTTAGCCTGGTCAAGAGGATCCTTTTGGTTCACACCAGTGGTTTACAGCCTAATCCCATAGACTCCTCACACCACCTCACTCCTGTGATAACTAAATGCCCTCACACATGGCAAGACCCACTAACGGTCAGCACATTTAGCGTTTCCTAGTGGGCCAGTACAGAGGCTATTTAAGCGTAATTGATGGCATAACCGACAGGATAGATATGGGTCTCAGTAGCCCAGTAGGACTCGAGGAATGGGTTTATTGTTACTGACCTAACCTATTGATATCCCTAGATATTCTGATGAACTATGTGAGGGCCTACAAGCACCCTAAGACTATGATTTATATCACCAATACACAGGCTTAGGTTGGTATTTTAGTATTCCTCAGGGGGCTTGTATGAGCCTCGTATGGGTACTTTTGATGGTGGTTATTCTCTGTCTAGCCTTTGGTATTTGCTGGGCTGGTTGGTGGATCAGGGGGTGTAGCTAATTAAAGTGGGTACCTTATATAGTAGGGTGTAACTGATGTGTTCTTGAGATAAAAGTTAGCAGTTTACCCCACGTATCCCTGGGGATACTCGTAGATCTCAGAGAAGTCTTCTGCTGGTGGAGAGAGGAGATTAAGAGGAGTAATAGTAGAGGGGTCCTTAAGGATCCACTGGGTATGTGGGAGATAAGATATGAGAAGATGGTTGTATAGTAACCCTCCCGTGTCCTCAGTGGAGCCTTAAAGAACTCCTTTTATCAATCAACTACTGCTATAACCAAAGGACCTGTCTTCGGTGAGACCCTGAGGATACTGAGGGGTCTTGGTGTAAGGTAGTTATGGTGCTGCTTCACTTGAACATAAAGATCAAAATACTTTCCACATTTACTATTTGTGAATGCTAAACGAGAGTTACTTAATATGTTTATATAATTGTAATAAACATTTTTAAACTAAAGTCTAAATCGTAAGTATGAGGGTTAATCAGCCTCTGGACTAATGAAGAGCTTATATCCCTTATAACCTGCATCTTTGTATTGGTGATGAATAGATGAGGGGATTTCCAATGGTTTCGCTGGCAGGTCCGGATAAAGTCCAGCACAAAAATCATTCCACTTATTTCGCGCATCATTTTTTCTGTTATTGTCTTTTCTCATTATCCTTCGCTTATGTAATTCTAATCTCACAACCCACCTTTTAGCTTCAAAATAGTTCCAATACTCGATACCTTTAGGCTTCCCACTATTTCCTAAAAAGTCAGGCCAATTTGTAAATTCATCATAGACCTTAGCAGGGCTTGCAGGAATGTCTTTGGGAAGTTTACCAAGTACCTTTTCTAATCGTCCTGTTGCAAAGTTCCTCCAAGTCAACTCGAGATAATCTTGCTTTTTGCCACCTTTCTCGGACTTTATTCCTAAAGTGCGTATAAACTCCTTCGCCTCCTCATAATTACGATAATTCCTAAGGTGTGTAGCCTTCCTACCAGTGCCCAGCCAGTCCCCCCAACCCAGCCATTCATTGGCATAAGTTCTATCTGGGTTAGCTGGAATATCGTCAGGCAGGATCGGCAAATCTTTTTCCTGCCCCTTACAATAAGCTATCCAATCAGGATTAAATTTTGTAATCTGTAATTTATGCACAAACTTTTTTGCTTCTTCAAAACTACGAAATTCTCTGAGGCTAGTAGCAATATTACCTGTGCCTAGCCAATCACCCCAGTTAGTCCACTCAATGTAAACCGTGTTAGGTGAGTAGGGTATATCTGGTGGTTTATTTTTTGAGCCAGCAAAATCAAACCATCCAATCTGACCTTTTAGTTTCAATGCGTGTGCGTATCTCCGAGCCTCATCAAATGGAAGCCAATTAACTTTACCTATTTTCTCCCATAACTTTGTTTCAACAGCGGATGCAAAATCATCAAAGTTGATATTCATTCCCACAGGAACAGTACCAACAATCTTTAGAGGGCTTCTTAAAGGCTTTACCCCTTTGTCTAGTAGTCTAAAATACTCAGCGATCCTTTCGTCCTGACTAGACAATGCAGCTAATTGTCTGGCAACCACCTTAAATTCAGTTGTGTTGGCGAAATCCTCAAACTCCACACCATCAGGGATTACTATAGGCAAAACTATGTAACCAAACTCCTTACCATTAACATGATCTGGTCTCATCGCTCTTCCAGCGGCTTGCACGATATCAACAACACTTTGTTTAGGGGATGCAAATAAAACGCAATCAATAGCTGGAATATCTACCCCTTCTGTCAGACATTTGGCATTGGTCACCACCGCTTTTTTGGCGGATACAAACTCAGACATTACCTGTGCTCGCTCTCCCGTAGAAAGTTTACTACTGATATGGCTGTAGTGAGTGTCTGAACTAACTATGCCCAACTTCGATAGCAGTGCTTGTTGGTTGTTGAAATGTTTGGCTGATGCAATAGATCGATGAAATGAAATGGCATGCTTTGCTCCATAAGTTTCAATTGTTTTTTCCAACGCAATTCCTGCAGCTAGACTTGAGGCATCCAAAATCTCATTGCCTCCATCGTCATTAGTTACAAATTTATGTTCTTCTATTAACTCATCTATTTCGGGCTTTGACACTGCCATGGTGATGATTTTGTAATCACAGATTAAGCCTTCGTCAATTGCTTCTTTAAAAGTTAGCGTATGAAAGCACTCTCCATACACACTTTTATCATTCATCGAATAGGCTTTTTCACTCTTACCACTACCACTAAGTATTCGCTCTGTAGCAGTCATAAAGAGGCGTTTTTTAATATTAATATTGTTTTCGTCAAGCAAAGTTGCACTTTTTTTGTTTGCTCGTCCAGTCGTTTTATGAGCCTCGTCAAATATACAAAAATCTATTGCACAATTTACCTTTTTGGCTACTTCAGACAGAATAGGGCCACTCATGTAAGTTGTGAATATGATTTTCGGTGACTTAGAATCTTTTTGTAGGAATGCTGAAATGATATCTCTATTAGTTGTTACTGGAAGACCAAGGTCATAAATATCTTTGACAAAATCATCATTTTCATCATCTAATTTACCTGATGATTTATCGCTACAAATACATATCCAGTCAGGCTTAGATTTATCAGCAGTGTACTCGAGCGTCCAATCTTTGACTGTTTGCTTAATAAGAGAGAGGCTAGGAACAGCAACTATGATGCTTTTGGCATTTAGTTGCCTAGCAACCCAATAAGCAGTGAGGCTCTTCCCAGAAGCACATGGCATGATCAGTCGTCCCCGATCCGCTTTATTATCAATGAAATGCTCTTTTGCTTTTTTGATTGCTGTCTCTTGATGAGACCTAGGAGATCGAGGTTTAGGTCGATATGTTTTTCCTGATGCTTGCACTTTAATAGCTGACCAATCTTCCTCATCCAATCCAAGCCAATAAGATAAGCCTAATTCAATAATCTTGTTTCCCTTCTTCTCACTCTCCAATAGATAGCGTTTTCTAATTGGTTTGGCTTTTGTATGCGCCACCAAACCAAGGTGCATGTTCTCACCATAGTTAAATGCTGCATTACTAAAAGTAGTCAGATTTCCTTTAGTCTTTGCTCCAGCAGTATTGGATTCATATTTAGCCTGTATAGGCCAGAAGTCACCGTCATCTGTCTCAGCTATTAAATCTATGCCTTCATCAGGAAAAGTAAGATTTAGGTAGTTAGCAAGTCCCTTTGGTAGTTCCTCAAACTTTGGCCACCAAACATTTGATAGTTTAGATTTGTATTGTGGGGCAGTGAGCAAATAAAGTTGAACGAGTCGCTCAAAAAGATCCCCCTGAGCAGTCGTATTCGGTTGAACATTTTGAAAATCCACAAACTCTTTCCATGAACTACACTTAGTAATAATTTTGTCTTGGGTTTTAATGCTCACTTTGACACCTACTCATAATCCTTTATTGATTACCTAACCATAACTTAATTACCCTTCCAGTCAAATCAGGTGATCGTTAATTGAGGCTTATCAAAGCCTAATCATTCCATCTCATTATAGGTACCCAGTTCTTCAAAATACTCGGATATCTTATTCACTGAATTAGAACGTACAACCTCTGTATAACCAGAAAAACCAACTTCAGGACGCTGCTCACCAATTGAAGTAGATAGTCCATCATATAACCTAAATTCCCTTAGAAAGTGGTACTCAAGATAGGCGGCTTTCCATAACTCGGTGTCAAAGGAGCATATTGTCTCAAGCAACTCTACTTGGGTAGACTTTTTGAACCTAGCCTTGACTCCTGCAGTAGTCATGCCTATTTTGTAGTATTCATTATCGTCCATAAGGCTTCTTATCTTTACAAAATATAGTGTCGCCTTTTTACTGTCCTGTTCTTTAACAAGTTTTTTAACATCATCCCACATGCGCTTGTCATGCTCTGCTAGCTCAGCAGACGGTGGTTTCTTTGATGTGTGAAAAGGTAAGTTAGATTTTAAATCTGTAAATCGGAGTGCTAGTTTTTCAGCATCAGCCTCTACTTTACGTGCCTTTGCAGCCCCTACTTTAGGCACCTTTTTTGCAGCTTCTACTATACGCGCCTTTACAGCCTCTACTTTACGCACCTTTTTAGTCTCTACTATGCGCTGATTATGATCCTTATCTTCTTGAGCAGGTGATGATCTCCCGTGCGCTTTTTCAGCAGCAAGTTCCGCAAGAGAGATTGCTTGTTCAGCAGCAGCAGTCGTCGCATGTTGCCTATAAGCCTCTACACGCTGACTATCAGCCTCTACTTTACGCCTCTTTGCAGCAATTTGAGCAGGTGAAGATCTCCCTTGCGCGACTTCACGCGCCTTTTCAGCAGCAAGTTCCGCTAGAGAGATTGCTTGAGCTGCCTCCGCCACCGCTGCATACTGCCCATCGGCCTCTACTTTACGCGCCTTTTCAGCAGCAAGTTCCACAAGAGAGATTGCTTGGGCAGCTCTATTTTCTCGAATTGACTTTTTGAGGGATGTAATGAAAAAGAATAATAGAAGTGCTAATAGTCCGAATAAGACCATAGTTAGTATGACAATTTCACTCACGATGTAAACTCCATTAAAGTTAAAGTTTAATCAACATAACAACGCATGACGTATAAAATATAAACTTCATCATTCCATTGACGATGTATTGGTAGTAGTCGGTTTGAAACTGGAGGTCGCTTAAGCTAGCTCCCAAACAATGTCCCATGAAAGCGAAGTGCAGGTTCGGGGAAGTCATCAGACACAGAATTACCTTGATAATCCTTGAGTCCTGATTGCCATATGTAAAGAGTATGTTGTTTGGTTAATACCTCCATACAGTTGCTATACAAATTGTGACGACGAGTACCTCCAGCCAACCAGTATTGAGAAGAACACAGTTCGTCTCTGAATTTTATGAAGTGATCCCTAGATTTCTTGTAAGCAGCAAGCGCACCCGGCTTATTGTCTTCGTAGCTTTCACTTTCCACCATTAAACCTGCCTGTCGGTTTTTGATAACTTCATTAAAATACTTTAAGTTTATTTCATCGATAATTTTGAAGGATTCAATACTACAGTTGATCATTTCCTGCGTTGTATAAGCATCCACACATACATCAAGTTCGTCCACTTCTCGATATACTGATTCCGGTTGGACAGCACTTGCTGCTAAATCACCCAATCTGGATTTTAGTTCGGATGGATAGAACGCGTACATAACCACGAATAAAAACCCATAATAGCCAATCGCTTTTAATAAAAACTTCCCAATATACGCAGCTTGTTTATATTTTACCCTCACCATCGTGCTCCCTAGTTTTTAACACACTAGCTTCATCTGAAAACAAGTGCAACATTCACTGTCAATCCTGCAGAAATTTAGGAATTGTTCCTATGGAATTCGGTTGCTCATCAGGTTAATCTATTAAGCCTTAACCTTAATTACTTTATGTTGAGAACATTACTTTAGGATCAAGATGGGGCAATTTAATGCCTAGATCCTCAGGAACCCTCAAACATGCCCTTCATTGACAAAGATCCTGACGCTAAAAGCTTCAACTATACACTTGACTCATCATCTGCAGAACTAGCTGCACTGGTAGATAAGCTATACGATGAGACAAGCCTCAATCGTGCACTAGTACACAAAAAGGGTAAGCAAGTGTTCTTTAACATAGACACGCTCAAAACATGGCGAGATAGCCGCGCAGGTGGCGACCTGGACTACACCCAGGAGCGAGCCAAGTTAACCAGATTACAGGCTGCAAAGGCGACGCTGGAGCTAGAACAGCAACGTGGCAACCTTATTCCCTTGGAGCTGGTGGTTGTAGGCTGGGAAGGGCAAATAGCTAATTGCCGCGCTAAGTTTTTGGCATTGCCGTCCAAGGTAGCCGCCCAGGCAGTGGGTGCAGATTATGTAGAAATTGAGCAGCTATTCAAAATCGTTATTTACGAAGCACTAGACGAACTTGCCGGCGATGGTGTACCAGAAGAATACCAAAAGCGTCTTGAAGTAATTACTGCTAATCTCGAAGCTTCGCAAAACTGACCATGGGTAGCAAAGGAAAAAACAACCCGCATCGAGCCCACCTGTGCTATTTCTGTAAATATCACCTATACTAAAAAGGTAATTAACCAAGGAATGGTATTATGAACACACACGCTAAAGCCTCCCTTTCTAACATTCGCACATCGATCCTGTATGGATTTCCTCTAACTACCGAAGAGTGTGGCCACCTTTATTGCGACGGCGACTGCGTATCCAAAAATATCGAAGAAGCGTACGTTTGGTATAAAGTTGCTCAATGCTCTGGTAACCATGTAGTGGACTCGCTTGTGAACTACATAGACGCCCATCTAATTAAACCTAATCGTCGTAAGCTGCTATCAAGGGCTAAACACATTTACGCCAGAACGCTTTTGCATGAAGAAAAAGAAATAATTAGGGGTGGTATTTAGCCATACCAGTAGGCCCAACATGAATGAAAAAATATGAACGCTGTCTGCTAAAAATTCATTATGAAGCCCTATGGTGTCATAAAATCGACTGTTAAGCGTCAAGCTAAGGAGTATTAAATGAGCTGGTGGGTATGGTTAATAATAATAGTTGTGGCATTGATTTTCTTTGGAAAAAAACTTAAGCCTTCAAAGAAAAGAGCCGTTGGTAAAAAACGTACGCCTTCAAATAACAAGGCCGAAAGCCTATCAGGCAGTAAGTCAGCAAAAGACATTGCCAGTGAAATAACGACAATTGCTCATTTTCGAGCGCTAGAAAAGAAAATTGAACGTGCTGAAGAGAAAAGAACAGAAGACTTCGCCGATAACGCTCGCGGTGAAAGAGCATCGGAAAGGGCTGACATCATCGCCCAGACGTTACAAGATGCGTGGGATATTGCTAACAATAAAACTTTTCGGTGTCAGTTTCTTCCAGATCTAGACTTAGAAACCCCATTAGAGACAGTCAAAAGAGCCTATAAGGTATTTCCAGTTGCAGAATACGAAGAAAAATTTCGTGAATTTGGCAACAACAAAAACGATTGGCAAGAACTTGGGGCAGATGATGAGCCCGAGGATAAAGACGAGGAAGTAAAATTTATTATTAAGTTCAGAACTATAGTCGAAAATGAAGAATTATCTAGTGACGAAATATCAAAAAAAATAAACGCTCTTGTTTCAAGAAACACAGGGCAGGCTTGCGAGTACTTTGACATTGAAAGTGACATCGTACCTGCTGAACAATGGCGAATTGATTATTCAAAAAAATAGCAGTATTAATAGGTGTAACCTGAGCCATTGACTGGTTTTTCTATACTATTTGAGAGATTTTGATTTCAATATGGCAAAACTATACCCTGAAATTGATGTAATAAATCGATTGCGAGTTAAGCCAACTGACGGCGAGCTTCATATTTTGAGAATATTAGCATCAGAATTAGATGATACCTATAAAATATATTTCAACCCATATTTAGATGGTGATCGGCCAGATGTTGTCATTGTTAAAGAGAATGTAGGAATATTCTTAATAGAAGTAAAAGACTGGGAACTTAAACACTATAGTCTATCCATCAAGAACGATTGGATTGTTCATGGAAAACAAGAACGGTGTACAATCAAATCCCCACAAAAACAAGTGTTCCACTACAAGAAGAACTTGTTCGAAATGCATATAAGGGAACTCGGAATTCTCGAGGCAATAAACAAAAGATACTATGGAACGGTTAAGTGTTTCGTATACTTACACAAAACAACAACAAGCCAACTTAATAGTTTTTATGGCCATCCACTTTCTTTAATAAAAGAAACCACAGACGCACTTAATTCCGATCGAAAATTACAACTTATTGATCACAAACAGTATGAGAAAAAAGCAGAATATTTAAAGAGATCCAAGTCAAATTTGGAGCGTGATCTGAGAATGTCATTTTCTCAAGATAATATAAAAAACTTACTTAATAAAATAAAAAAAGAAATTAATAACTCCTTATTCACTGCCACTTTATTTGATGAAGTTTGTAGAAGAATTTCACCTCCTGAACATGTAATAGATCAAGGAAAACCCCTAAATCTTACAAAACAACAATTAAAGCTTGCAGTTAGTATCGAAGGTAAAGCTAAAATAAAAGGTGTTGCAGGTTGTGGAAAAACTGAAATTATTGCACACAGAGCAACCAATGCCCACATCCGGCATGATTCCGAAGTATTAATACTTACTTTTAATATCACATTAAAGCCCCTAATAAAGGACAGAATTAGTAGAATTCAAAACACCTCAAAGCCTGAGGGCATAGAAGTAAATAACTATCACCAATTTTTCAAATCCAGGTGCAATGAGCATAATATTTTAATACAAGATAAAGTTAAAACCTTAGTCAAAAAAGGGATTTCAAAAGAGGATGCTGTTGGAATTGTATTCAGTGACATAAATACATTTTCAGATATGGAAACCACAAAATACAAAACAATTTTAATAGACGAAATTCAAGATTACCAAATAGAATGGATAGATATTATTGAAAACTACTTTTTATCCAAAAATGGTGAAATAGTACTTTTTGGAGATCAATCTCAAAATATTTATCATCGAAAGGAAGACAAGGGCGAATTTTCCATATTTAAAGGCTATGGACGATGGGTGAAAATGACCAAGTCTCTTCGGTCAAAACTAGATACACCACTGGTTTATCTTTTTAAGAAATTTCAAGAAAAATATGTATCGCCCTTACACACTGATGCAGAATCTTTCGAGTCTACATTCACTCAAGGTCTTCTCAGTTATGATCTTCTTCAGTACAAAAGGGCTACATTTCCCCTCAACCCTACAGAAATATGTGAGTTTATTAGAAAAATTAATCGACAACATAACCTTACCCCAAATGATGTGGCTGTTTTATGCTCCGATAGAAATATCCTCAAAAAAATTAATGACGAATTTATTAAAATTGAAAAAACAATAGCGATGGTTGAGACGGTGGAAGAGCTAAATATGCTTAAAACATTCTCTGGTCCTGAAACCGTTCAAGAGGACACAGAAAAACTAAAACGTAGAAAGAAAACTTTCTTTATGCAAAATTCAGGATTAACTAAATTTTCTACGGTTCACAGTTTCAAAGGTATGGACTCTTCCACTGTGTTTTATATTTTAACTGAAGCAGATTCACCAGAGTTAATCTACACAGGCATAACCAGAGCCAAAACAAACCTCATCATAATTGATTTAAGTAACTCTACTTATGCTGACTACCTACATAAAGAAATTGAAAATCTGTAAGTCAGACAACCACAAAAAAATACGCTCATTTTATTTGGGGTTATTTAAAAGCTTTCTTCGCCAATTTATATGCGGACCTAGCTAAAAAAGGACTTTAAAGCCCGTGTAGCGGCTAATCAGTTTGACCTAAACACATTGCCCATTTGCGGGGCCAGAACGCGCTCAGGTGACTTATGTAGGCATAAGGGCAACATTCGTAATGGACGATGTAAACTCCACGGTGGATAATCTAAGGGGTCTAATAACCCAGCCTTTGGAAAAAACCACCATAGGTATGTTCACGGCCTTAGAACTAAAGAAACAATCATAACGCTTTCAGTAAACACACTACACTAAGACAGAGAATCAAAATAACTACCGTTAGCAAGTGAAACTCTAGGATAGGTATAGCTCATTAAAGTATAGCTAAATATTTAAGAAAAATTCCTATCATATTAGTGATAGTATGGAATTGCCTTAATAATCGATATGTTTAAATAATGCGACTTTATATCAAGGGATAGGGAAACGGAAATCATGGCATTTGTAGAACTTACGCCAACGCCTGAGTATTTAATCAAATCCATTTCGGAGCAGGGATACAAACTTGAAACAGCTATTGCTGATCTAATAGACAATTCTATTTCAAATGGTGCTGATCGCATAGAGGTGTTGCTTAATACAACATCTAGACCATTCATGTTTTTTATTAGTGATAATGGACGTGGAATGGATCAAGAAACTCTGCAAGCTTCAATGCGCTATCCCAGCGCATCAATTGATACTTCTAGAAAAAAAGAGGACCTTGGGCGATTTGGCCTCGGTTTAAAAACTGCTTCATTTTCTCAATCCCGCCATTTTACAGTAATGTCTCGTACGACAGATAAAACTGAGTTCATAGGCCTCACATGGGATATTAAACATCTTCAGAAGCAAGGTTGGTATGCCAAAGTAGAAAATTCAGAAGAAATTAAACACTTGTTGTCAGAATACACAAAAACTAGCGAAAGTTACCTAGGTGAATTCGACAAAACATTCACTCCAAAAACGGTTGTAATTTGGAGAGGTCTTTATAAATTTGAAGATTACATATCAGAACATGATAGTTCAGAAGTGCTTAAAACAGAATTAACTGAAAGAACTAGAGGCTACCTCGCCTTAGTATTTCATCGTTTCTTCGAGCGCACCAAGAAACCAATCCAAATTAGACTAAACAATGTTCGGGTTCAGCCCTTCAACCCATTTCCCACTGAGCTTGATGGTATGCGCAGCCTTCAACAGCATAACAGAAGCATAGGCCAAGATGAGATTAAGGTAGAAGGCTTTGTTTTACCTACCAAGTGTATTGACGAAGTCCGTCAAGGTGTCAATCTATGGGTTCCTAGGGATAGAGACTTGTTGGATCTGGAAGGTATATATATCTACCGAGCTAACCGTATTATTTCATTTGGTGGATGGTTAGGCTTAACCAAAAGAGTACAAAAAATGCAACTCGCCCGAATGCGCATAGATATTGGCAACAAAGCTGATGACCTTTTGCATCTTAACGTAGCAAAATCACAAGTTGAAATACCTTACGACATTCGTGATGGTATCAAGGCCTATATAGAACGCCTGCAGATTGAAGCAGTTCGCGAATATCACAATAAGACCATTCGGAAGTTTAACTTCAAGGATAAGTCTAACGCCCCACGATTTATAGTCTCGCAGGCATCAAGCCGGGGTGCCCTGATGGGCGTTAATCCAGATTTTCCAGTACTCAAGGATCTGCAAGAAACTTTAGATAGTCAGCAAAAAGTTAAACTTAAGGTATTGTTGCGACTTGCTAATACAGAATTAAATAGCATTCGCAGGGTTCATAAAGATACGGTGTACACAGGTGCTGATGAAGGGCTGACTGAAACTGAACTTCTTGATACTGTTAACATGCTGCTAGCTAATAAATTCACAAGTGAATACATAAAGTCACACGTTATAAGCAAACTGGGCTACAAGGCAAGCACTCTTCCGAGTCAAGTAGTGAAGTTACTAGAAAAATAGGGAAATCATATGACGGATTATGTAACTGAGATAGTAAAACTCATTCAAACTGAAGCAGACCAGCACTCTCAAGAGAATAAGATTACATCCGAGTTCATTGAGAACACGCACATAGCTATTGAAAAAAAGATTCGAATACTTGAAGAAAATATATGGCAGGTCCCACATATAGATGAAACCAGTGTAAAACACTTTTTTGCGACTGCAAAGAAACATTATTTATGTGTGAACCCCATCAAAATTGAAGCCTCAAGCGCACTCACCAAACCAGGCTTTGAAACGTGGCTTACTGATAAAAGAGATAGCGAAATATCATGGCAATATCTTGATAGGTATTTAGTATATAAGAAGGAATCATCCCGGTCCGAAAAAGTACTTAAAGAACTAGAACGTTCAAGCAAAGATATTCTTGGTAAACTTGGTGACCCTAGCAGCCCCACTAGCTTTTTTAAAAAAGGATTAGTCGTAGGAGAGGTTCAGTCTGGGAAAACAGAAAACTTCAATGCAGTAATTAACCGAGCTATCGATTCAGGCTACCAACTGATAATCATTCTATCTGGTATTATGGAGGATCTTCGAGTTCAAACTCAAGATAGGGTTGAAAGCGAAGTTATTGGCTCTGGTAGTATACCGCCAAAGTATACTAATACTGGATGGAAAGGTGTAGGAATTGCGAGGCCATTTGGTCAACAGGGAGATTCAGAGGTCCAGCAAATTGAGTCAGTTACCTCCCGTGATATTGATTTTGGAAGTCCTTTGCTTAAAGCAGGGATTGCCTTAAATGCTCCTAAAATTTTCGTTTGCAAAAAAAACGTTTCTATTTTAAAGAATATAATTAACGGGCTCAGTGATCTGCTTCCAAATGAAGGAGAAAGGCACACCATTCCCGTTCTCATCCTTGATGATGAGGCCGATAATGCCTCATTGAATAACGAAGGGTCTAAGGGGCGTGAATACGCATCAAAGGTAAATGGACATATCCGGGCAATTCTTGGGCTGTTTGATAAGAAGAGCTACCTTGGTTATACCGCCACCCCATTTGCAAATGTTCTGCAAGATCACAATGACTCTCCAGACCAGAGCTGGGTGGTGCCGTCGGCGGGTGGTGAAAAACGACTGGAACAGGTTGATAATTTATTTCCTGATGACTTTATAGTGCTTCTTGATTCACCGACAAATTATATTGGCGCCAAAAAGATATTTGATACGCTAGCAGACACACCCAAACTTCCCTTAGCAATAGCGATTACAGATTACAATGAGCAGTTTCCAGCACGTCTTCTTGAAGAAGCTGGCTCTGTATCTGTAGTTCGGAACTTTCCAAGCCAAGAGGATTGGGCTAGAGAAATTGGAGAATATGAATCCTATAATGGCTTTACTAAATGGACGGAATATAGAAAGGGCACTCGTGCAAGCAAGCGCCATGATGACTTCCCACAAACTCTTCCAAGATCGCTGAAGGATGCTGTCCTATGTTTTATCCTCAGCACAGCTGTTCGTGAAATTAGAAAGTTAGATCAATCAGGGTCTAAATTGTTCGAACCACATAATTCCATGCTTATTCATATATCTCGTTTTATAACTTGGCAGAACAAAACAGCATCTCTGGTCAGGAAGTATGTAGGTCAAATTATAATCCGTGTTGAAAATGACACCCGAGGGTCTAAAGGGTCAATATTTATTGAATTTGAGAATGTCTGGAATACCCACTTTACAGATATTATTTCTAACATTCGCGATTACCTTCCAGAGGGCTACGTCGACCCGTTCATGGCCCCAGTGGCTTTTTCTGCTGTGCTGCCACATATTGCTAGCGCAATAGAAGGAATTGATGTTCTAGCAGTTAATTCATCGAACAAACAACAACTCCAATATCCAGACTCACTTCCTGTGACACCTTTAAAGATTATAGCTATCGGAGGTAATCGCTTATCACGCGGGTTTACTATGAAGGGTTTGACTATTAATTATTTTATTAGGCCTACTAACTATTCTGACACGCTGCTTCAGATGGGGAGATGGTTTGGCTACAGACCCGGGTATTTAGACTGTTGTCGTGTTTTTACTACTCCAAAAACAATTGAAAATTTCAATTCTACTACTAGGGTCATAGAAGAGTTAGAAACCGAATTCAAAAAAATGGAGATTCAGGGCAAGTCTCCTGAGAACTTCTTGATAAGAGTTCGGAAGCACCCTAGTGTGCTTCAGATAACCCGCCCTTCCATTATGAAGAACACTACATCTGTAAGATGGTCCTATGAAGATATGTTGGTAATGACTTCTAAATTTGACGTCAAACGCGAAAAAATAGAAAGCGTGTGGGAAGCATTCAAGAATAGTGTTGCCCCTCTATTTAAAAGCCCAGACAAGAAAATGGGTAGCCTCCTTACTACTGAAATCAGAGGCGAGGACATCGTGAAGCTCCTCAGGCACTCAAATAACTTTGAGCCAATAATACTAGATGCGATGATCAACTTCATTCAACTCTGTCAAATAAAAGGCAAGCTAACAAATTGGACGATTGTGTTGAAAGCTACGGGGCAGTCAAAACGGAAGTTACAGCCACACGAAACTAATCTACCATGTGAGACTGGACTGGCCATACGTAGCGGTCCTAAAATCAACCAAAACAATAACTTGAGGGGTTCGTTCCTTAATGACAAGATCTTTAAGGCTACTGGAGGATCGTCTAATATTATGACCCGTCCGCAGGACATGGCTGCTGCGCTTGATAGTTCTGAAATTAAGGAGGCTGATGATGAGTTTAGAGAACTTAAAATTCAGAAAATGCTGAATAAGGGCTTGTCTAGAGCCGATGCTATAACACTCCTTCCCAAAACTATTCCTGAACACGTCTATCGAGAACGGCTACCAGAAACCCAAGGTACATTGATCATTTACCTTTTTGATTCGGAATTTAGTTTCAACCATGGTCAAGGGGATGATGAGTTTGATAACCTAGTCCAGCATGAAGGTTACAATTTGAAGATTCCGCTGGTAGGTTATGCGATCGGCTTTCCTCCAATTAAAAATGCTCCGGGTGGAGTATATGTGCATACAGATTATATTAATGATGCGGAAGAAAATGATGAAGATGATAGTGATTTAACAAGTGATGATCTCTCTATTCCTAATGATGAGGTTAGTTAGCTATGATAAACGCTAAGGAGCTTCAGCCCAAATGGGAATTGCTAGAAAAACTGCCTAAGCTAGGGGATTATGATTTAATTCGCATCTCTACTGTTTGCCTTCCAGACCTATCATTGGCCATTTCACCAGATGAAGAGCGATGCTTAATTCTTGAATTACCAGCTGGTTTTCACTTTGATTTCCACCCGGTGGTCCGTGAAAAACTTTCTCTAGACAAGAACGAAGAGAAAAATTACGTTACTGTAATCCTCTATGATAATGATTATGTTGACCTCTTTGATCACCTTATTACATCAATTCACAACACGATCATGAACGTGCGTGATACTGACGAATACTCTGATATTTTTGCGAAAACATTCCACAAGTGGGTGAAATTCTTTGACTTAGATAATAATAATAAATTACCAGACAGTGTCATTATAGGTATGTTTGGAGAACTCATCCTAATGAAAAAGCTTTTAAACGAAGCAGAAGGTGCAAAGGTAAATACTATTTTGAGGGGTTGGAAAGGCCCGTATGACAAAGGCCAAGATTTTGAATTTGATTCAATAAATATTGAGGTAAAAACCAGAAAACCATCTCCTACCTCGGTAAAAATTGCTAATGAGGGGCAGCTTGATCAGCTGGAAGGAAAAGAACTCGAATTAGCAGTTGTGGTCGTTGAGCAAGATCCACTGAATGGGATGACGCTTAACCAACTTATTTGCCTGCTTGTCGATATCATTGAGAGACTATTGGGAGATACATCGATACTCTATTCGGCAATCAGCCAAAAAGGATTATGGCCAAAAAACCTATCAGATTATGATCATATATCTCTAGTTCCAAAGGAACTGACTCGATACAACTGCCTTTCCATCTCATTTCCACGAATCGTTAGATCTGAATTGGTTGAGGCTATATTCGGCGTAAAATATTCTCTAGATACTTCTAAACTTAATGATCATATTATAGAGCAGGTTAAACTTTGAGCGACATTGATGAGTTGGTTAGCATTAGAAAAGATATTTTAGAGGCTTCGAAGGGGCAGGACGGATTTATTGATGAGCAGAAAATCTTAGATGAGATACTACCTCTAATGCTCGATGCAAAGTTGGTTGATTCAGAGGATTACAATGAGGCCTATTTTATTCGGCCTTCTGAGGGTATAAAACTCAATGCTTACTCGCTCAGTGAGTCTCAAGAACGACTGAAAATTTTTATTATCGACGAGGATTTTGTTCAAGAAAGTTTGGAAACTAAAGACATGCTAATCTCTACACGAGACAAGTATGATGACCAGTTCCAAAGAGTATTCAAGTTTATTCAATTGGCTATACAGGGAAAGCTCCTCCAAAAGATTCAGGATGCTGATCCAATAAAGGCATTAGCTGACAAACTTTCAACGGATGAAGGGATTGATCACTTCGACGTAGTAGAGATTTTCCTTATTACCCTCTCAGGAACAATATCTAGGCGGGGCAAGGAGCTACAGCTGCGCAGTATTCATTTTAACGATGAGGAATTTAACACAAGGTCAAAGACAAAAGGAAACATTGGCCAAAAAACTATTAAGCTCAAAAAAAGAGTAATAGACCTCAACTTTATAAATGAATATAACAACTCACGCGGTCACCGAGAACCACTGTTAATTGACTTTCGAAGAGACTTTGATGCAAAGATCGAGGTCATAGAGGCTGCCAAGGGAGAGAACTTTTCATCTTACTTGTGCGTTCTAAGCGCTGACATTCTCTATGATTTATACCGTAGCCATAGCAGCCGCCTTTTAGAAAAGAACGTAAGGTCATTCTTACAGTTTAACGTAGAGGCGAATAAAGGTATTCGGGCGACAATTCGTGAGAATCCGAAAAAATTTATTGCCTATAATAATGGACTTACCATTACCGCGACGAAAGCTACGATGTCTATTTATAAAAAGAAGACTTACCTCGAGACTTTAACTGATTTCCAGATTGTAAATGGAGGTCAGACCACGGCATCATTGTACTTTTCCAGAAAGGAAGGCCTTGATATAAGTGAAATCAAGGTTATGGCTAAGATTAATGTCGTTGAAGGCGAAGATGAAGATGAGTTAAATGACTTAATATCGAACATCAGTCGATATTCAAATACTCAGTCAAGAGTTTCTCCCGCAGATCTAAGATCTAGAAGTCCACAATTAAGGGCGATAAAGAGCCTTAGCGAAAGCACGATAACACCAAGTGGTAATAAATGGTTTTTTGAACGGGTAAAAGGTGAGTTTAATACCAAATTACGAATGGCTGGGGATCATAAAACGTCCCAAAAAAACAAATACCCTGCAGATCGACGCTTTTCTAAGGAAGAGCTTGCAAAGTACTACATATCTTGGGGTGTCCAGCCCTATAACGTTAAGAAAGGTGGAGAAAAAGTTTTCCGTTATTTCATTGAAACCATTTCACCAGAAGACGCAACTTCAATTAAAATTGATCGAGTGTTTTATGAGAGACTGATTTCAAAAATAATTCTATGGCGCCAAATGGAAAAGATTTATGGCCGTGGAAAAAATGCAATAGGTCAAATAAGAGCCGCTGCAATACCTTATGCGATCTCGTCAATCTACCAAGCTTCAGATGGTAAAAAAGATGGGTGGGAATTTGACCTTGAGAGAATTTGGAAGGACGAGGGACTAAGTGAACATTTAAAAATCTATCTTCAAAGCTTACTAGAATTGGTCAATAAACTGATCAAAAAATATTCACTAAGTGATGATTTGGGAGAATATTCCAAGAAATCAGAGCTATGGGATGCAATTAGCACCAGTAAAGAACTTAAAGCCTTCATGTCCTCAGATGATAGTCAAAAAATCTTGACCCTTTATTTGCGTAAATCTCAAGAGAACCCAGAATCATTATGAGACCATTCATTATAATATTAGTAGCTGAGGAATACGCTAATAATCATTACTGCCAAATACCACAAATAAAAGATATTTCGTTTTCATATCTGTTAGAGATAATTTAGACAATGTCTGCCTTCCTCTTAGCAAATGCCACCAATCCTGGTATTCTGTCTACTCAAGCTTAGACCTTTGAGCGTTAAACTTAAATGATAACAAAACAAAAAATCCAGATAATTGATCTATTTGCTGGACCAGGTGGCCTCGGAGAGGGATTCAGCAATTGCAAGCAAGACTCTCCCTTTAAAATTGCCATGTCTGTAGAAAAAGAGGCGCATGCTCATAAAACGCTTACCCGTCGGGCATTTTATCGGGAGCTAAAAAATAAAGCACCGTATTACGACTATATTCGCTGTCACAATAACAACAAGGAAGCCCAGTTTGAAGAGCTGAAGATTCAGTTTCCAAATGAGTGGAAATCAGCATTTGAAGAAACGTTGCAAAAGCCACACGCCCTCGGCAATAGCGAAGTTTTCGAGAGGCTCAGGAATGGTGAACAACTCACAGAAGCTGATTACCAAGAAACCACTGCAGAACAAGATGCGATTAACACTAGGATTCAAGAAATTAAAGATAATCTAGGAGACGATAGGCTTATTGTTATTGGAGGCCCACCCTGCCAGGCTTATTCCACAATGGGCCGAGCAAGACGCCAGGGCATTGAAGGATATAACCAAGATCATGACGAACGGTTTTTCCTCTATGGTGAATACGCGAACGCCATTAAGTTAGCTGAACCGGACTTTTTTATTATGGAGAATGTCAGTGGCATAGGTTCAGCAAAGCTGGCAGATGGAACACTAATCTTTAACCAAATTATCGAGAGACTTGAATATCTCGACCCTATGGACCTTGAGACGAGCAAGAAAAAGTATCATGTCTTTTCCTTAGTTAAACCGTTCAGTGAATTCTTAGGATCAAATAACGCTCCCATTGAAAAAGACTATCTCATTAGGGCTGCAGAGTTTGGGGTTCCACAAGAAAGAGAACGAGTCATCCTTTTGGGCGTAAAGGACGAACACTTACAAGGCTTTGACGGAAGCTTCGTTATGAATGCAAAAAGTGCACCACAGCCTCCATCGTTGGAGGAGACAATTGGTGGCTTGCCAAAGATTAGAAGTTACATTAGCTCACGGAAGGATAAAAGTAACCTAGAACACGATCATATTGAAGACAATACTGATAATTGGAATGGTCTTTGGAAAGACAGAAAAGCACTTATCGACGACATATTTGGTGGCACTGAATCCATAGAAAGTGCTTTAGCAGAGATCTTAGAATGGGAGACAAAGAGTAAGACATTAGAAAAAGAAAAAGAATATGAGGACATCAGAGAATCAGATCCAGAAGATTTTAACAAAGTCACAAAGCTTACTCTCAACGAAAAAAAAGATGTCTATTTAAAACAACAAGTTCATGAAAAATATATTCGAGACGTCTATTCAAAAATATCAGGGCTTAAAGACTTTTCTTTAGACGAAATAGAAGGTGGAATACAAGAAGGTAGTGATCAGTTTATAAAGTTAAGTAGAAGCAAAGATGCCTTCTCACCTGAGTTTGAAGAACAATATCCCCAGCTTTTCAAATGGCTTCATCGGGATATTTTAGGTGTGGCGAATCATAACTCTAAGAAACATATGGCCAAAGACTTAACACGTTATATGTTTAGTGCAGTCTGGACTGAAGCTACCAAATCAGCTACCGGCTCTGGACGACAAGTCTCCCCTTCCCCTAGGACAAAATACTTCCCAAAATTGTTAGCTTCAAGCCATAAAAGTTGGTACTCAAAGAATTTTCAAGATCGTTTCAGAACTCATCCACGAACTCATCGTTCAAAAACTATTACTAGCCACATGCACAAGGATGGGCATGCAAACATTCATTACGACCCGAGGCAAAATAGAAGCATTACTGTTCGTGAAGCTGCTAGACTACAAACCTTTCCGGATGACTATTATTTTGAAGGTGGTCAGAGTGCACAGTATTTGCAAGTAGGTAATGCCGTTCCTCCATTTTTGGCGAAACAGATCGCCTTGCATCTCTTAAAGATAATGAAAATGTTAGACCTATTGAAATGATGAATAATTAGGCTGTAATAATACTATATTTGAATATGTCCAATGACTTTTATTCCGAGGTTGAGAATAGCCTGAGTATTTCATTAATAGTTTAATTGTTATTGGCAGTTACTGAAAATGATTGCACCGATGATCCACTGAGGGTATGATTTGAACGTGTCTTGATCTCGAGGCACAAGCACCGATTTGATCCAGATTGCGGGGTGCTATATAAATTACTGCTAAACCGGCCCTTTCTAGAGACCCGATTTAGCTTCCGCTAAGTTGGGTTTTTTGTTGGCTATTCCAACACATGGCATTTGATCACCAGATTGTGCGCCAGACATTCCGTCAAAGCACTAAAGAGGTTTTATTATATGAAAGTCCCATCAATTCCAATGTCACCTAATGACCTACCCCAGCAACGTGTTGTTGAAGTGGTCGACCTACCCCCCTGTCCTAATGGCATCGATATTTGTTTGTACACGGCTTACAAACGCAAGATGCCAAGGCTTCCTTCTCGTCATGCTAAGTACCTGTGTCAGGTTGAATGGGCTTGGAGCCCAATGCATAGTCGTATTAGTAGCTACTACATCCACCGAGGACACACCTACTGGATATTATGGGAGCGTTTACTTGATCAGGATTGGGGTGCTACGTTATGGGAGATTGCCGCATCAGTGCCACATAAAGACTGCACAGAGCATCAGGCATCAGTTCACCTGCTAAGAGCAATCTGGCAAAGTGAGTGTGGTGAAAATAGCTTAGATCAGTTCCATTGGGTCAATGACACTGACTTGCTCTCAGTGGCAGATTTAGCAGCAATATCGAGGGAGGTATGGTGATAAATTGGCCCACAGATGCAATTATTTTGCACATCCCTCATGCTTCAACAGTCCTGCCTTCTGAGGTAGCTTTCCTGTTGGGGCAAGAGGCACTGGCCTGTGAGGTAGATGCCATGACTGATCATCATACTGATCGATTATTTGACTTGCCGGGGGCCCGTCGCTGTATCTTTCCAGTAAGCCGTTTAGTGGTCGACCCAGAGCGCTTTATTGAAGACACTATGGAATCTGTTGGCATGGGAGTCGTTTACACTCATACCTCAAATGGGGAGACTCTCAGAGCTATATCTGAAGTAGACCGCCTAGCCCTTATCAATAGCTACTACCACCCTCACCACACTGCTTTAACGCGCATGGCTGATGGATGCCTTGAGCAACATGGCCAATGCTTAATTATTGATTGTCACAGTTTCTCAGCGAAGCCATTGCCCTACGAAAGTGATATGAACCGCCCCGATATTTGTATTGGCACTGACGCTTATCATACAAGCGCAGAGCTTAAAAATTGCTTATTAAAAGTGTTTGAAGCTTTTGGTTATAGTGTCGCCATTGACTCGCCTTTTAGTGGCACCATCGTCCCATTGAGGCACTACCACAAAGACAAAAGAATCGCGTCAGTAATGATTGAGGTGAATCGAAGTCTCTATGCCAGTCCAAGTGGTTTCAAACGCGTTCAATCTGATTTAACTCACGCAATAATGCAAACAGCCACTATCCGACCAAATCACATTCCAGGAGAATAATATGAGTTCATTACAAGAAATGTTAGACCGAGCAATTGTGAGACATGGACCAGATGGGTTTATGGCTAGCCAACCTATAGGAGTAAGTGAATATGATTGATCAATACGATTTAAGTGAACTTGAAGAAATGATACTGCTCGGCTTGAGGGAGCAGGCTATTCATCCACAAGGGCTTAATTCCTCTCAAACGCATGGGACGCCATTCCCTGCTGGTGATGAAAGAAACCAAGAACGTCTCTCCACCAAAGAGCCCTCACTAAAGTCAAGCAAGCTCATGCGCACTGGCATTAGATCGAGGCGACATTATTTTTAAACAAGCGCTCTAGAGAGGCTGCTGTGAGTTAATCATAGCAAAGTATATTCAATGGATTAAGCAACCGTTTGACAGACCACTGGTTTGAGGGCCATGATTAAGGAAAAATATTTTAAGATGTTACTCTTGGCCAAACTAAATCTTTCAAACTATTTAACTGTTTATAGTTTTGGTCTATGTGGATAAGGAATATTCTAATGAATCATCTCACCGCTGCTTTCTTTGCTATCACCATTATGTGCGTTTCATTGAGCACTACGGCAGGCAGTTCAGTTGTCTCAATTAAAAAAACGGCTACTAGTACAAATACGTTTGAAAAATTTACTCAAGCCTCACCCAAGTCTGAGTTTGCATTTGAGCTCTATGTGGATGGTGTGAAACCTGAAAAAATATCAATACAATATACATATAATCAGATGACACAGATTGCATTTGAAACAACCTCACAAGCAAAAGAAGTAATAATTTTTCCTTCCATTGGCAAGCATATCGTTCTTGAGAGTCTTGGGTTACACATTTTTAAGATTAAAATTGGTGATTCTGTATTTGAACAAACTATACATATTTCAGAACCAGCCTCTAAAAAATATAGTCAAACTGCGATCCTAATTTCCAACGATGAAGAGTTAGAGCAGTGGTTACAGGGTAATATAGTAAACGAGGATCTTTTAAGTGAGATCCTTGAAGAACTAGACAGTAACGATTACGTCTTAAATAGTAGTTACATCCCTAAAAATGAAGATATAGGTTATGTCAAATCATATGAAGTTCAGGACACAAGAAGTATTGGAAGCGTCATTTATAAAACTAACGCTAATTCGACACCATTATTAATAAACTCAGATTCCATTGGAAGTGGATCAGTTATCACTTCAACTGGGCAAATACTCACTAATTGGCATGTTGTGCAGGGCTCAGACACAGTTCAGGTAGCATTTAAACCAAAGGGGTTTCAGAAGCTGGATGCAAGCCAATTTTATCTTGCTGACGTTATAAAAATTGATGAAGTGCGTGACTTGGCTCTTCTTCAATTAAGAAATATGCCTGAAAATCTTCGTGAGATTCCACTGGCATCAATCGATGGTATTGAGGTGGCAATGGATGTTCACGCAATAGGACATCCCAAAGGCAATCTCTGGACGTATACTAATGGAGTAGTTAGTCAATTACGTCCTGATTATGACTGGAGTGATGGAGAATTTAATCACTCAGCTGATGTAATTCAAACTCAAACGCCTATAAACCCGGGTAATTCAGGTGGTCCATTATTTAATAATAAAGGCGAAATTATAGGTGTAAATAGTTTTATCGACTCAGACGCTGACGGATTAAATTACGCGATCGCTGTGACCTCAATAACAGAATTTCTTGCCTCAGATAACGTTCACAAGAAAGGCCGCACTAGCAATAAAAATAATGACGACAAAGGCTCATGGTTCGATAGGGATGGTGATGGTATTGAAGAGTCCCTAGCATTGGACGCCGATAACAATGGAAAAATGGATGCTCTTTATGTTGATAATGATGGCAATGGCCAATTAGACACATTTTACTTTGACAAAAATGAAAATGGAATCGCTGAATTAACAGTGGAAATAATAGTTTTAGATAACGAGGCTGAGGTAGGTATTTTCTATTTTGATAAAAATGAAGATGAAGTTATAGAAAGTAAAGGCTATGATTTTGATATGGATGGTGAAGTTGATCAAGTTGAGACTACATAACCACTTTTTTCTGGTTATATTATTAGCCTTCAATTCGACGTTTTGCTTGTCTGGAGAGGGTTTATATAATCAACTGGTGGCAGGAAAATTTACAAAAAATTCAGAATCATTTATCCAAGAAATTCATGATAATGATTCTAAGCGTCTCTGGGACAATGATAGTGCGCGCATAGAGTACCTTTACACTCTTTTGGATAGTTCTTTTCTGATTCCAAATAAGAAGGGATACATGTTAGCAAGTGATTTGTTATTTGACTACCAAAGCAACGCCACCGATCCATACTTAAACTACCAAATTCAATATTTTATTACCCTACACTCCTTATCTTTAATGGACACATCTGAAAAGTCCACAGAATTGATAAATGACATATCCAATATCCTCCCACACGAGATATTTGTTGGAGATCGTGTCATTTGGGCATACAACCAACTCATTGACAACTTTTTAGAGGTCCAGGAGTATAGCCAAGCATTTCGATACAGCATGCTAGGTTTAGCTCAACTGGTAAAACAACCAAACACATCTGCTTATCAAGTTTTTTCATTTTTAGTTCGCTTGGCCCAGACTCAAGCTGAAATGGGTAAAACGAATCATTTCAAGCACACCTTTAATTTAGTTGCCCATATTTATGATAATTACAATAATAGTGTTTTACCAAATGCACCATTTACCATAGACAATACAGCAAGGATTGCCTCGGCAAGCACTGACGCAGCAGACACAGGCCCTGCTCATTTCGTCTACGAAAAAATCAGTGATCAGAGGAAAGCCGGTATAGAAATTCCACCGAGAACTATGCGTAGTATATCTGATACATTCGCATATACGCTTGCATCATCGGGAGCTGACGTCGACTATCGGGCTATATTTTCTCCCTTAAAAGAAAGTGGCCATTCAGATAAAAGTATAGACACTTCCATTTATCGCCACGAGCTATTGTCCAAAATAAGTCGAGGGGAAGAAATAAAAAGCTATTCAGATGCGCATTTCTATACCGAGGCCTTTAAGGAAGAAACGTTTCTTACTGTAGACCTTTATAAAAATAGTCAAACAATTTCTGAAAGTCAATTTATAGAAAAGCTTAATGAAATTAGAGAAGTAGCGTTAGATCAACTAAAAGATCATGCAACAATTTACGATTTTGATTTCAACAATACCTATTACGTAGATAACACCATAAAGACCCTTTTATTAAGCGTGCATTCTAGATATAAAGGTGCCATACCTGAAGCAGCAGCAGCTCTAATAATACCTTTAATTGAAACAAACAGATCTGAGTTAGATTTGATAACAAAAGCTAAAAATATTAAACATACTTATTCAGAGAGCAAGTCTTCAGAAGTAAAACTATTGTTAAATGTTAATAAAGATCTCGAATACTTAACAAGCCAATACTTATCGCAAGTTGAAGAGAATTTAAAAAAATCTTCTGAAAAATTTATTGAAGATATAGCGGAATATAGAAGTCGTGGAAACACTCTTGTAGCCGCTATTAAAAAAATAGACTATTACTCTGAGCATAATGACCCATTGGTAATAAATGATGTGCTTTATCCATCAAGTATAGACCTAAGTGAAATTAAAAAATCTCTTGATGATTCACATTTATTTTATTACAAGGTTATGGACAACATTATGTTTTCATGTCTGATATCAAATAAAAAAATAAATTGTATAACCAAATTAATAGATAGTAATGGCGCTTACACAAAAGAAGAACTGTTTAATGCAATATCTATAAAAAACAAAGCGAAAAAAATAAACACAAATAAAATCCTAAACTATTTTTATAACTATGTATTTGGAGGTCATGATTATAGCTTAGTTAAAAAAATACACTTATACCCACAAGAAAAAGATGCAACTATTCCGTTCGCAACCTTTCAGGATAACGACGGAGTTTTCTTGGCAGAAAAATTTGAATTGTCATTACTTCCAAGTCTTATCTTAAGACTTGAAAGCACATCAAAACCAAATTTTACGGGAGAATATTTTGGTATTGCAAATCCATCCTATGGTGCAGTCAGAAGTGCCATTGAGGATAATACTAATATGTTTAACATTCGATCAGCCTCAATCAGTGATGAGTTATCAAGTCTCACCCAATTACCTGATACTGAAATGGAAGTAATAAGTGCTTCTGCAAGTATGGGACCTGATAAAAAGAAATTATTACTCAGAGAAGATGCTACTGAATACAAACTGAGAACATCTGGATTTGAGAATTACCGAATGTTACATTTTGCTACCCACGGAATTGTAACAGGTGAATTTAACGGTCTAAGACTGCCGAGTTTGGCACTGAGTTTAGAAAGCACATCTTCTACAAGTTCTACAGATGGTTTATTAAATTCAAATGAAATTTCCAACCTTGAGATAAACAGTGATATCGCTATATTGTCAGCGTGTCAGACGTTATCAGATTATGGTGCTGGGGAAACGGGATTTAGTGGCTTGGTTTCAGCATTTATGGCTAGCGGGGTTGATAGTGTATTAGCCACTATGTGGAAGATTGAGAGTTCTTCTGCTGCAATAATTGCTGCGAATTTTGTACAAAATTCTAGCTCTTCTAATGACTATTCAAATGCTCTTCATAAAACATATAAAAAATATATTCACAGTCAAAAATATTCTAGCCCTTTCTATTGGGCTCCATTTGTTCTGGTTGAACAGTTAAAAACAGAAGTTCAGTCAAAAACAAATGGAAACCATTCTAAAATCATTGTCGAAAACAGCCAAAAAGTAATTGATATGACAACTCCCTCTATTGGTAAGGACGAAACTTGGAGTGTTCTATTTGAAGATAGAGGAGATGGAGTTTTTAAAAACTTTTTGTTTGATTTTACTAACAAAGAAAAAAACCCAGTATCAACATTCAACACTACTATATTGTCGATAGAAAAAGATCGAATTATTTTTATGGGAAGAACAATTTTAAATAAAAGTACCAACATTGAGATTTACAGCCTGGACAAATCGACCAAAAAGATTCAAAGAGAACAGGCGCTTGAGAACTCTAAAGGTTTTTTAGCACAAAAAGCAGCAAATACGAAAGACGAGTATGCATTCTACCTTACAAACAACAAATTAGGACAAGAAAAAAAGTCAATAATATCAATATATAATGCTGATTATTCTTTAAAAAGAAGTATTGATGTTACTAAAATTGAAAAAGATCATTCAAGAAGATTAGTGCTTGATGTTATGGATAACGAGTTTGTTTTTGTCGTAAATCATAGTAATGGATATACTGAACCAAAAGGAAATTTGCATAAGGGATACATTAGCTGCGAACTTTATGATAACCAAATTTCTAATATTTATTTTATAGATGAGCAGGTAGGTTTATATATTCCTGACAATTTTAAAAATAAGAAAATATACGCTGATGGTTTTGTAGTTGTTGGAGAAACTAATTACGCAATTTGGAGAGATTATTGTAATCAAGAAACCGTATTTACGCCTCTAGATAGCCCCTCACATAAACAAATTAGGCTGCCCAACTTATCTACAGGTATTTTTTCTGGTATGTTCCATGGCAAAAGATATATCGCAGGTGATTTTAGGACCAAGTCTTCATTTTTAGTCGACTATTACAAGGAAGGTGGCGACTCCAAATTCTCATTCAGCAATGTTGTGGCAGATAATTTGATTTTAGGGGATGAGAAGGTCACATTCTCTATCATGATTGAAGACGAAGATTTTAATTGGCGCACTGTTTATTCAAGTCCTAAAGATATACTCAACACTTCCCTTATGGTGAATGTAGATCACCAAGTATTTAAACGAATGTATATTGATAAATACACTAGCATCCATGAGGAAGAAATAGAAATCAGATAGTTACGCATGATTGCTCCTCTAAGTAGTGTTAGTAGGATATTTATAGTGACGTTACAGAATATCTACTACAAGTGGCACCTAATGGAGCAATTAATACCTTAGCGAGTCAGGTGTGCTTAAGCTTACTTAAAAAGAACTTATGTTCACTATCTAAGAAAACTATGTAAAATGTGTTGTCAATAAGATATCCAGCCACCCTTATCTTGCCGCCCAGCTTCTTGATTACTGACCAATTAGCTCCGAGGGGAACATGTGAAGGTATAGAGAACTCAGTCTTGTCCTTATCTGGAAATTGTCCATATTGTTGTATTTGTCCCTCGTTGACAGCCTCAGACCTAGTCAAATTTGCTAAATGCATTAACCTATCAAAAAGCTTAGGAAGAAGGCCTTTGTCGCTCCAGACTCTTAGAGTTTCAGGAGATTTCTTAGGTTGTGTTTGATCAAAGTCTTTAAAGCTAAAGGTCAACAGTTCTCGAACATTGATTGCTTTTCTTTCTTCTCGCACATTCACCGTTCGTTTTCGATTTGGTTGTTGAGATCTATTCTTACTCATCGAATACATCCCCAAATTCTTCAATAGATGAAAAGAGTGGAACGGCACCATACTTTCCTTGCAAATAATCTTTACTGTAACTTTGATCTTGTCGGGTATAGTGTTCTTTATATTCGACAAGGGAGTATAGTTCACTCTCATTGGTAACGTTTTTCTCTACAAACCAAATTTGATCTCGCCTGAAGAGCTCTTTTGTTAGAAGGTTGGTGTCGTGGCAAGTTATTATGAGTTGGCTTTGTCCAAAATTCTTCTGGTTGTAAGTCGATAGTATATGCTTGGACAACAATGTATGAAAATTCCTTTCAAACTCATCAACGATAAGTATTTTGTTATTTTTAATTGCATCATAAAGTGGACCAAGCATAAATATCATTTTTTGGTTGCCCTCTGATTCTAAAGACAAAGGTAAAATGTATTCTTCTCCATCTACGTATTTTATTACTTCTATACTTTGCGATGGTTTATCCTTCATCCTTCTTGCTAGTATTTTACTTATGGTTTCACGAAGCTCTTTATCCTCCGACGTCTCGTTGTCCTTCTTTTTTATTTTGTCTTTCAAATGTTTATGATCTTGCTCTACAATTCTTATATCATCTATCTGCATTGAACGAAGAATATCCAGACCCCAAGCCTTAAATTCAATATCCGTTTTAAATAAATTTGTAGTAAAATTTCGGGCATTAGCGCCAGCCACATTATCTAGCCCGGATATAATCTTAAGCGAACGGAACCAATCACATACACTTGTGGATCGTTCCCCATCAAACTGATGAAGGACGGTAATAAATGGCACGTTAGGCTTTGTCTTTTGAACTACTAACGAATCACCTACTTTTTTGACAAACATTTTTGCTTCTTTAAATGATCGATTATTGTAGGTAATATTCTGTTTAGTCCGTTGGAACAACACCGTTTCTCTTGAGGCTTTAGTCCAGTACAACCATTCTTCCTCGATTACTCCTTCTTCTAATGATAAGCCATACCTATAAAGGTTCCCATCTGTGAGAAAGCTAATTTCAAACTCAGTTGGAAGATTATAAGGCTCTTCTTTTAGGAAAAAGGGGCGCACACTATCTAAAATGTTGTTGTCTACTGTTTCAATAGAAGATAAAACAATTATTTTCAGAATTTGTAGAGCTTTCACACAGTTAGACTTTCCTGCACCGTTTGCCCCAAAAATTGCTGCGCTCTTTAGTAATTCCTTGACCCCAAACGAGTTAACCAGATAGGTATTATTTAGAGCACCGTCTTCTTTGGTGGCTGTTGATGCGACCATACTAAATTCTTGTCTTTTATTTATTGAGCGAAAGTTTTGAATAGAGAAGTCAACTAACACGTTACTTACCAAGTGAGTTTATATTAATAATATAATAGCGCTTAGTAACGTTTTTTGCAATATATCTACCAATATATACATTAACTGATGATTTTTAATTAATTTAATCCCATTATAGCTTGCATGGCTTGGATTTTTTTGTACATGTTAGCAAGGCCAAAAATAATTGGGTTGTCTTCCACACCTCAATTTTTTGTTAAGTACTTACTCGTTATAGACTTTGGATCCGACCGGTAATCACGCGCTTTAGTCCTTAACAATCGGTATAGCCAGTCTCTAAACACAGGCTGGACATATCCTGTGCTTTAACTTTCTGACTAAAGGTCAATTTACTAGAGAAAACTATTTTGTTCTCAGAGGCTTTGTCATTGCCGTTATAACTAGCTATGTTGCTCCACATATAAGCGCGAAGGTTATCTGTGATCACCCCCAAACCACCAGTATACATAATCGCAAGATTGTTTTGAGCGTCAGAGTGCCCCTGCTTAGAAGCCTTGATGAACCACTTCACTGCAGTTTTATCACTCTCTGGAACACCATCGCCATTTTCGTACCTAAGAGCTATATTATACTGAGCATTAGCATATCCCTGCTCAGCAGCTTTGGTGTACCATTTCACTGCGTTCGTATCACTTTTGGGGACACCACTATTATTGTCATACATTAAGCCCAGATTATATTGAGCAAAAGCATTTCCCTGCTCAGCAGCTAATGTGTACCATTTCGCGGCGATCTTATTGTCGTTTGGAATACCTTCACCATTTTCGTAAATTACCCCCAGATTATTTTGAGCAGAAACATGACCCTGCTCAGCAGCTTTGATGTACCACTTAACTGCCAATTTATCATTCTCTGGGAAACCATAGCCATTGTCATACATATAGCCCAGATTAAATTGAGCCTCAGAAAAGCCCTTCTTAGCAGCTTTGGTGTACCACTGCACTGCAGTTTCATCATTCTCTGGAACACCTTCACCATAATCATACATTAACCCCAAATTATATTGAGAAAAAGCAACCCTTTGCTCCGCAGCTTTAGTGAGCCACTTTACTGAAGTCATCTCATTCTCTGAAACACTTGCAATATAATCTTGAATTGCAAACACATTACGTTGACGACTAGCATACCCGCGATCAGAAGTTTTTTTAGACCACTTAACTAAAGTCTTATCGTTTTCTGGTAAGCCGTCTTCATTATCGTTCATCGTCTCAAGATTGGTTTGGGCAATAGCATCCCCCTGCTTTGCAGCCAATATATACCATTTCATTGCGGTTTTTTGGTTCTTTGGGACACCTTCACCATTGCTGTACATTACCCCCAGATTATTTTGAGCAGAAACATGACCCTGGTCTGCAGCTAAGGTGTACCACTTCGCTGCAATCTTGTCATTTTCTGGAAAGCCTAAACCTTCATCGTGCATTATACCCAGATTATATTGACCTTCAGCATCCCCCTGCTCGGCAGCTAATGTGTACCACTTCACTGCGGTTTTTTGGTTCTTTGGGACACCTTCACCATTACTGTACATTACCCCCAGATTATTTTGAGCAGAAATATGACCCTGCTCTGCAGCTAAGGTATACCACTTCACTGCGGTCTTTTGGTTTTCTGGCACACCTTCACCAATTCGGTACATTACCCCTAGATTATACTGAGCATCAGCATCTCCATGTTCTTCAGCTTTAGCCAACCAATTTGCTTCAGTCTTAGCATCCATAGGACCACTAGTACCATAATTGTGCATGGCGCCTAAATTAAGTTGGCCACCAGCATACCCCTGTTCGGCAGCTAAGTTTTGCCACTTCTGTGCGGCTTTGGTGAACTGCCTTCCCCTGGTCTTGGCATCTTCTAGGACACTTTTGCTATTATTTATTTCATCACCCTGATTATACTGAGCATCAGCATCCCCTTGCTCTGAAGATAAGGTGTACCACTTAGCTGCGATTTCATAATTCTCTGGAACTCCTTCACCATTAGCGTACATTACCCCCAGTGAATATTGAGCAAAAGTATGCCCCTGCTCTGCAGCTAAGGTATACCACTTCGCTGCGGTCTTTTGGTTTTCTGGGACACCTTCACCAATTCGGTACAGTACCCCTAGATTATACTGAGCATCAGCAAGCCCTTGCTCAGCAGCTTTGATGTACCACTTAACTGCCGTTTTATCATTCTCTGGAACTCCTTGGCCTCCATCATACATACCCCCTAAATTAAATTGGGCAATAGCATCTCCCTTTTCAGCAGCTAGGGTGTACCACTTTAATGCTGTCTTTTGGTTCTCTGGAACATATACGCCTTCATTATAAATTGCCCCAAGATTGTTTTGGGCAGAAATATGCCCTTGCTCTGCAGCCATGGTGTACCAATAAACTGCAGTCTTATCACCCTCTGGAATACCTTCTCCATTGTCATACATTAAACCTAGATTATATTGAGCTTCAACATCCCCCTGCTCTGCAGCTAATGTGTACCACTTCACTGCGGTCTTTTGGTTTTCTAGGACATATACGCCTTCATTATAAATTACCCCTAGATTGTTTTGGGCATTAACATGCCCCTGCCCTGCAGCCAAGGTGTACCACTTAACTGCAGTCTTATTATTCTGTGGGACACCCTCACCATAATCGTACATTAACCCCAGACTAAATTGGGCATCAGCATGGGCCTGCTCAGCAGCCGCTGTGAACCACTTTATTGAAGTCTTATCGTTTTCCAAGACACCGTTACCATAGTCGTACATAACCCCTAGAATATGCTGAGCATCAGCATCCCCCTGTTCAGCAGCTAATGTGTACCACTTCACTGCAGTCTTATCATTTGCTAGAACACCTTCACCATTAGCGTACATTACTCCCAGATTATATTGAGCAAAGATATGCCCCTGTTCAGCAGCTAATGTGTACCAATTTACTGCAGTCTTATCATTTGCTAAAACACCTTCACCATTAGCATACATTACTCCCAGATTATATTGAGCAAAGATATGCCCCTGTTCAGCAGCCAAGGTGTACCAATTTACTGCAGTCTTATCGTCCTCTGAAATACCTTCTCCATTATCATGCATTAAACCCAGATTATACTGAGCATCAACATCCCCCTGCTCAGCTAAATGAATAAATTGGGCTAGCACAGCTTTATAATCACCTAAATCTAATGCTTTCACCCCCTTGTTATAATCAGCTGCCACAGCTGCTCCACTGCCTAGTAACGTTGAAAATGTTAAACCTATAATTATCTTTGTGATATTCATGTACTCATTCTTTAGCCATCTAATGTGGTAATGTAGATCCTACTAATATTTAATCATTATAGAAAGACTTCTGACAACCAAGGTGGCCTTCAGTGATCAGTGTGATTTATGGATAAGTTTCAAACTAATATGGACCTAAACAAAAACTTAACAATTCTTAACATCGAGATAATAAGTATGTTTTTGAAAATTAAATTAATAAATTTAAATCACAGTGTGAAGTGCTCTACCTCGGCCTTAAGTTTAGGATTAATCCTAGCAACTCAATCAGTGCCAGCCTTAGCAATAACGAACGATGACATTGTTGACGCTATTAGCCCATCAACAGCATATCTTAGGAATGGATTCAAACTCCAAGATGGGACAATTAAAGAGTTAAAAAGCGTAAAGATGGGTGAATCACTTAAATATTGTAGTCCAGTTTCTGTTCGATCTAAGCCAGATATTAATTCAAAAAAAATAGCAGGCATTAATGATGGGAATTTTGAAGAGTATGTAATCAAAAAGGGCCCTAACTTTGGTTGGGCTAATATATTTAAAGGTGGAAAATTTATTGGTTATTCGGCCCAAGCAATTAGTGATGGGGGAAAAGTCAATAATATCGTCTGTCCAAGTTCAAATTGGATAACTCAGTCCATAATAAAGCTTGATGGCGCTGAATTTAACGCAGAGCTTATTGATCAGCGAGAGTTGACCATCAGAGATGTTAATGGGGAAGTGATTTATACCAGAAAAGTTAGTGGCAAAACCTCTCTTTATGAAGTGCGAGATAGTAATGGGCTGTTTGGGTGGATAGTGGGGTGGGATAAGTATGATGATAGCCCATATTACAATGACATTGATTTTACTGTTGCCCGTGTAGTTGTCCCATATGTAGATTCAGACGGCGACCAAAAAGTTTGGGATGCTGTATATGAAGGCGTTCAAAACTCTAAATTTCTAGATATTATTAGTGAAGGTAAAGACAAGATAACCATTGTATCTGGCAAAGCCATATGGGGACCAAAATTCTATATGTGCTCAGCCTGCTCTAGGTATTGGGGCCTGCCCGCCTTTGTTACTATAGAGCGATCTAAGGGACGTGTTAAAGAGCGCATAAAAAATGGTGAGATTGATTTCCAAAGTGTTTCTGACCTGCCGCCAGCTGACCGATTTTTATATAATTGGTTATATTGGAATCCGGAGCGCTTGAGTGCTCTGTTAGCCGGACCGATAGCCAATCAAATAGAATCCATCACCTCTAAGTGCAGCCCAAGTAAATTGGCATTTTATAAACGCTCTTTTATTCCTCAATGGGAATGGACCCCTTCTTTGCATTATGATCTTGATAGAGGGCCCAACCATAGTCTAGTCTTGGAAGATCAATCTAAAAAGTTACTCACGGTCACAGAGTTTAAAAGATACTACGAAGATGCTGATTCATCTTATGAAGTACTGTTGAGCTATATATGGGATTCCTCAGAATTCTCTCCACCAATTGGGGAAACTTGGAAAAAGTGGAATAATTTTGGAAATATTACGGCTAATGGGTCAGAGTATTTTTATGATTTAAGAGAGTGTGTAAGCGGTAATGACAGTGATAAAGAGTTAGTTACGGCAATTGTAGGATGGCTTAATATGCCACTCGATATTGACTTACTGGAAGTAGTAATTGGACAACGCCAATGAAAAGAATTCTAAGGGTGATAAAGAAAATAGTGGTGTGGCTGGGATACATTATTCTTGCAGTCACAGCAGTAGTAGTCGTGATCATTTTGAGTGAATATAAGGGTGGTGAGAATGATCTGCCAGAAAAGTTACTATCTAGTGAGATGCAAAAATGGCCATACAAATCTAATGAAAGCCTAAAAGTTAGTATCCACTCTAACAATAAGCTTTGGCCATACGAAATAACAGCCCAATGGTGGCCAGAGCGAGAGAAGTCACTTCCATATCAAGGCATGAATATTCCGGGAGTTGTAGGTAGGGCTACTATCTTAATTAGTGACCCCATATCAGGATCCTCCTCAACTATAACCACGCAGTTCTTTCATGTTCCAGATATTGTTTTAACTCCTTCTAATCTAGTGCCTGTGGAAATAACTTTAAAAAACTTGCCACACCCATCACTGAAAGCGAGTGAGGATAATATCTCTTGGGGTACACCGTTGTTCCTAGAGGATGTTGATTTTGATGGTGACCTTGAACTAGTGATCATCAATCATGGCAAGGGACAAAGAGGCACTCATGAATTTGAAGTTTTTGACATAGGTTTGGTAGGTAATAAGCTTGTGGCAACTGTTAAAAATAAACGTCCTTTTAAGGGTATGAATTTGTTGGATACTTTTGATGTCGATAAAAAGACTATCACTTCATACCTGTCTGGTGGCGCTTGCAGTTCCAGTTGGAAAACATATTTGGTATCTGAGAGTAAATCGACTCCGCTCCAAAGTGTTGAATATGGCTACGATGACTCAGGCTGTTTCAAATATACCTATAAATACAATAAAACAGATATGGGGTTATCTAAAGTTTTACTTGAGAAAGAGCTAGTCGAGTAAATCTATATTCTTTGGAGAAAGTTCCTTTTTCGTACTACTTTATCTAATAAGTGGATAGTCAATAAAATGAAAAGATTCTTAAAAATTCTAGGGTATTTAATACATAAGTTAGCCCTATTACTAGGGTATCTAGGTCTTGTTGTGGCCATTGTAGTAGTTCCCTTAGTTTTATATGACAAATATGGTGGCGACGATAGTGTGTCTCAAACAGTTGACAATCTAATCAAACCAGCTAAAGGTATGGCCGTGAACGAAGTATTGTCATTTCAAACTGTGGCGAGTAATCCAGAGTGCGAGAGCGAAGACGAATTATTATTTATGTGTTCGTTTATAGAAAAGACGCCAGCCTCAATCAGTAGTGTATACATCTGTAAGAAAGATAAGAATGTTGTTCTCTCTATATATAGAAGCTTACATAACGACCTGACCAGCCTTGAGTCCACGATAGAGGATTCATTTGTGCCTTGGACGGGCGTTGGTAAAGGTATAGTTGCTAGTTTTGAATTTAACGACCAAGGAGCTGATGTAGAGGTCGGTTGGGGATTAGATGATAAAGGTTTTTCTGGAAGTAACCCAAGTGCATGGGTTTATGGTGCATTCGATGGCTTCGGCGACTGTAATGACATTCAACACTACCCAGGGTTTTACTTCCCAGAGGATTTGGAGTAGGTTTTATTCCATACATCAATCAGGAGTCTAAGCTAATAGCTGCTATTTACAATAAAAAATTTTATTGACCAAATTTAATAAGTAGATCACATGAAAAAGAAATTAACATTATGGTTGGGATGCATCTGTCTAGTGGTTGGAATCTTAATATTTTACATATCAACAATTAATAATAAGCAAGTTCATTCAGCAATTACTCCTACAGATATACCTCTTAAAACTAGACTTAAATCGATAATTGATGAAGGTGCTGACATGTGTTTAGAGCCAGAGGGGTTCTACCTTAATGATGACGCAATTCGAGTGATTGAACTCCCTGAAACTGGGGAGAGTCTCACAGTATTGGATGAGTCTGAATTTATATGCCCAACAATGGCGTCGGTGTATTGTGGTTCTGGTGGATGTAGCGTTCATTTCCTGCTTGAAAAAGAGTCTATATCCCTTCAACTACAGGGTTGGGAATACAAAGATGGGCAGCTATTATTTGGAGCGCACGGTACTGCATGTGGAAATGAGAATGGTTCTAAGACATGCTTTATGACTGTCACAGTGAGAGAAGGTCATTTTAATATTGAGTAAATTACTAAAGATCTGATTTAAAATAAAAAGGTGATTGTGGTTTGCTAATAGCAAGCGTCATTATAGATAGATTGGTTTTTTGGTACACAAGTTGGTACATATAACAGATTAATAAATAACAAAACCTTTTATATATAGCCCTTAGCAATAGATACGCCGTCTCTCTGGGACGCCAAACAAACCATTAGCCGAACAAGGCTAGGCAGGGTTTAAATTAATACAACCCTACATTTATAGTGTCTTTGGATTGAGGTTGAGGTGTTTTTATGCTCTATCCCGAATTTGGTTGAGGGTCTTGCTTGGGGTGAGGGCCTGGGGGTCCAATTTGATGTGAATTAAGGCTGGTTTTTTTGCCGCTACTGCGGCGCTAAAAGCTTGAGGAAATTGGTCACTGTTAGTCACCTGAGTGGCAAAAGCACCATAAGCTTTTG
>Ga0206130_10001146_pt1 | contig 40045 bp, 33 predicted proteins | sample Helgoland_Spring_9_FD_148637 | JGI IMG/M metagenome (GOLD analysis project Ga0206130, IMG submission 148637) | Pelagic subsurface seawater microbial communities from Kabeltonne, Helgoland, North Sea - Helgoland_Spring_Bloom_20160512_1 | ecosystem: Environmental > Aquatic > Marine > Epipelagic ...
GGGAAGAGGAGGAGAGGGGGGGGGGGGGGGTGGGGGGGGGGGGGGGGGGGGGGGAAATGGGAATATGGGTATGGGAAATTGGGAAGTGGTTATGAAAGATGACTGTGGAAGTTAAAGGAAGGGAAAAAGGAAAGCTAAATTTTTCAAATTTGGAAATACCAAAATATGTCAAAAAGTGCAATTAGAAGATACTATACGAACACACAAAATACTTTCACTTGTGGGATACACACGTCACATGCATATTTCAACAAACAGAGCAGACTGGCTGCCGTGTGCACAAACAAAACACATACACATTGCGTTGATGTAGTATTTGATCTTTGGTTGTATGCTAACAGCTGTTGCCGTACACATACAAGCACACGTGGTAATGTATGTATGCAGCAAATAAATTTTATTGTGCAACTGATGCGTTTAAGCACCTGTGCGTACACCAAATTAATACGCAGCATATAACTAGTGGATCACAACGCATTACCCTCTCCACAGACAACGCAACGTACAATACATTGATTTAATTTTTTTTTTTTTTTTTTTTGCAACTATCAACACCGTAAGCAGTAAACACACGTCCCTTCAACATAAAGTTTTGCACGTAATAATTCAGCAAATATACAACAGGCACTCCCGTCGTTGTAATGGGGTCAAATTAAATGTACGCCTTATAATACACCAACGGGGAGACGGTAATAGTTAATAGTGCATTTAGCACACACCTATGACACAAAATGACACGCCATTTTGTAAAGCTGCTTGCACATTAGTCCAGACAATTTTTATTTATTAAAGTCATTTTTATTTTTAAAAGTTTTGGGAGACATTCAAATGACATGAGCAGACGTACAACTAAATGCAAGTATTAGTTAGATGTACAAATTTATCTGCTCGATTATTGCAATTGCAATTGCAAACATTTAGATTTTTGACCTTTTTCTTTTAATTCTCAAATTTGAGAATTCGCAAACAACACAACACAACACCAATATACAATTCACCATGAACTCATCGCAAGCGGCTCAGGCTCGTAACCAGCGTTGCTACAAACGAACCGCTGCACAGGCGCAACTGTCACGAGACAAGAAGCAGTTGCTACAGAGGGTCAAACGTGCACACTTACACCAAACAGGCGAATTGGAAAGTGAAATTGTACGTTTGGAAGTTTGGACTGAATTGGGTTGTGCGTTGTGTGCCCTGCGGACTTGCAAGTCCGCAGGGTTGGCCGTTCGTTGGTTTTTGTGCTAGCAACTATACAGCACCATCTAAAAAAAAGGATGGCCGGCCAAAAAGTATCATCTTTTTAGTCGATGTGGTCCACGCGTGTTGTGCGCCCCGCCTTCCTTCCCCTCCCACCCTAACCTGTCTTTGCCTAGCAGTTTAGATTGTTTTCCGCGCCTGCACCAGTCCGCAGGACTGGCCGTTCTCGTGCACAAGCGTGTGCAAATGCAAAATTTACATCCTTTACAAATGTTTTGCTCTACGTGTGTTGTGCGCTGTGGTTTACCGCTTTCCTTCCTCCTCTCGGACTTTGCAAAACAGTTTAGAATGTTTCCTGTGTCTGTGCAAATCCGCAGGACCGTTGAGCAAAAGGTGTGGAAGACGTGACAGAAAACGTTTTCCTTCCTCCTCTCCTTTTAGCGCTCCCCCTCCTCCTCTCCCCCGTTCCTCCGCTCCTCTGCTCCTTTTAGCGCCTTCCTTCCTCCCCTCGGACTTTGCAAAACAGTTTAGATTGTTTCCTGTGTCTGTGCAAATCCGCAGGACCGTTGAGCAAAAGGTGTGGAAGACGTGACAGAAAACGTTTTCCTTCCTCCTCTCGGACTTTGCAAAACAGTTTAGATTGTTTCCTGTGTCTGTGTCTGTGTCTGTGTCTGTGCAAATCCGCAGGACCGTTGCTCATACTCAATGTGTTGGGAATTTCTATATTGTACATCGTTTTGATTGACAACAGGAAACTCTCACAACGGAACTTCGCGTGAATGACAATTCATTACAAGCAGTAACCCAACAACTGATTGGGTTGAAACAAGATTACGCTCGTGCTCAAGATGATCTCGCGGCTGCAGAGTTGCGGGAAAGCGAAAGAATTGTTCATACTCGACAATGGCGGCAACGCGCACTTGCTGCAGAAAGTATCGTTCGTTCTGAACAGAGGCGACGTTTTCAAGAGAGGCGGGATGCCGAAGCTGCCGAAGACGAAGACGAAGACGAAGACGAAGACGATGGCGAACCACGAGCACAAGCATCTAGAATTGCCATTGAAGATTCCAGCGATGATTCCGACGAAGACTAAGACGAAAACAATGCACAAATGGCATTTCACGAAGGTCCAGTGACTACCAACGTCGATTAAAAACACACGCACGCGCACACGCACACCAAAACCAGTACAGTTTGGCAATAAAAATAGTACAACCACTACGCTGGCAACGCCAGCGTAGTCAGCGCACAACATTATTCCAATCACTTTGTTTCAAACTTTAAAGGTGTTTTTTGAATACAACAAGCACTCGCCTAAAATATTTGCATAATAATTTTCCTTTTTGATCGCGCCCAATAAATTGATGTTGAACCGTTGTGCACTTTTTGTCGTAGGTAAAGTATTTAATAAACGTTATAAATTAAAGACAAACCGTTGCGCACATTTTGCTAAAGGTAAAGTATTTAATTAAATGTAATAAGCGCGTTCAGTTGGCGGTGAACCGTTGTGCACATTTTGCCAGAAAAGGTGTATTTAATTAAAGTTAATAAATGTGTTAAATTGACAATGAACCGTTGTGCACATTTTGCCAGACAAAATGTATCACACTTGTCGTCAACATTGCCGCGTTCCCACTGTACAATCAACACGTATATTAGATTTTAAAATGAAGTGCACACGAATGGCACGACAATGCGTAGCAATTTTTTGTATGGGTGCCCTTTTGGTAGTGTTCAAATGCAAACGCGAACCATATGGTGTAAAAGGCATAGTAGTTCCGCGTTCTGTGGATCGATTTGTTGTGTATGAAGCAAGCAACTCACAAACTTTGGATGGACGAATTCCAGGTGGAAAAGTATTGAACATTCGGCATTTTCTGCAGAATCTGACCTGAACGATTTTCAAATGTGGTCGGATTGGTGTTCCATTTTGAACGCCAAGTTTGTAATTCACACGCCCAGTGCGTTTTCGGAATCGGCTATTCGTTTGTCCGAAGTTCATACGACATCTAAACGGATCGTGGGGAGTAAAAATCAACAACTCATTATTGCAGACGAAACATGGCTGCAATATGCGTCCTTCGGACTCGTATAAGCCAAAGTTAAAATATGTATAATATTGTCAATGGTTTAAACATGTCGGTAATTCCTGCTGATACACAAATGCAAGAAGAATTATCAGACCAATTAAAACGATCGCTTTTAGAAATTGAAAAGGAAGAGGAAGAAAAGGAAAAGACCATAACAGAACAGCTAAAAAAGCTTGAAGAATTAGAAGACCTTGTAAAACAATCGCTTTTAGAAATTGAAAAGGAAGAGGAAAAAAAGGAAGAGTGGATAACAAAACAGCTAAAAAAGCAAAAGCAAAAGCCAAAGCCAAACTTTAGTGATGTTGCGCTCTCTCCGCTTGAGTGGGCAGAAAAGAACCGTCAGCAAAATAAACGTATTCTGGATGAATATGTAGATAATGACGCGGCCTTTAGGGTCGCCCTAAACTCAATCGGGGGGAAATTTAAGGCCTTGGGAAATCTAATCCGGGGGGGAAAAGTAAAAGAACGTGCAGATTAAATTTAAATTACAAAATGGTCAATCCAAGTGGCGCGTGCGCGGTAATGTAATCGCGTGCCCAAAAGTCACCCAACAATTTCTCAAACACATAGGGGGGGTCAAAATCTGTAGAAGTAAAACCTAATAGAGTATTTTTTAGAATATATATATATATATATATATATATATCATTAAAAATACCCCTATACAATGCACCATAGAAGTCTGAACTTCTACCCCGGCTCGTAGGCAGGTATGATTAATGATATATATATATATATATAAATATATATTCTAAAGAATACTCTATTAGGTTTTACTTCTACAGATTTTGACCCCCCCTATGTGTTTGAGAAATTGTTGGGTGACTTTTAGGCAGTTGATTACATTACCACGCACGCGCCACTCTGAATTTAATTACTTAAATAAATTTGCACTTGTTGTATGTTATAGTACAACATATGTAATGCGTCAAATGCGGGTTGTTCAACGTCCGATATGGAGACGGATGAACTCCAATTCAAGAATTGCGAAGCTTTCCCTTTTTCGATTGGGTCCTCAAACGGATATTTGTCTAAAAACGCCTGAAAGTAGCATACAAATTGTAATACGTTCATTTTGTCCCCCCTCTCAAGAGGAAGGGGTATATCTTTGTCTTTTGGCACACGTTGCCACAATTGCTGCGTGGTACTATATGTATTAAATTCAGGATTGTCAAAAAAAACCATATGATGCTGGTCCAATCGTTCGTTGCGTGCACCATAATTGCCTGTATAGAAACAGTTGTAATCATTAAAAAGGGTCTTGATAGCTTCAATTCGAAGAGTTATAAAGTCGGCCCTCTTGGTTTCGCGCTCGGTCAATGGATCAGGCTGTAGTGCATCGCACACAAGCTTGTTGGTATGGAATGGCACATCAACGTGTGACCATGTCGCCGTAACTTTAGTTATTGGCTCAAAACACTTATTAATTTCAAGTAGTGTAGCCTGCGGAACACTGACAAGTTTAACCCACACTTCCTTGTTGTCTGTCGCTTCTGTAAAAGCAGAACAGCACTCTTCATACGTAAGGTCTACCATCCGAATTTGATTGATGTGATCAACCAATGCTTGTTCTTTAGCATTAGGCTCTAGTGCGTATAATTCGTTAAGAAAAAGGAGGGAAATACATTCGACAATCGTAGTTAAATTTTCGTTAGCTTGATCTGAATACATAGGCGAATTGCCGGTTGGCGGAAACAAGTTAAACTTCGCGTGCGTATGTACAAGCGTCTGGCGCTTTGAATATTGTTTTTGTTGCATTGTTTCCGCACTGAAATAAACAAGTTTGCCGTCTGTGTCCCAGTGCACATGCCCCATGTGAAAATTGGTGTAATAATAGTCATTGTTACGCAATTGATTTATTTGTGCTGCAATGATATCCGTGTTATCATCAGTAATGTCTCTCTGTTTTTCGCTATAGTCCATTTTGAGGACACAGTACTCTGTGTCCTCTTCATCATATGGTAACCTGTTCCAAATTTCGCCTTGTAGAAGTGGTATGTTAATATGTTGTTTGATCTCGTCAAGGCACTTTGGTTGGTTCAACATATAATTAGCGTCAACGTGTTGTGCCGGTGTCATTCGTTTGCACTTGTACACCTTATCGCCCTGCCGAAAAATGTGTGATGAAAGTTGTATATAATCTCCTGAATAAAATTGTTGAACCAATTCTAATAAAGATAAAGATACCGCTGCTGTCGGGTCGTTACCAGTTTCCATATCTGTTTCTTCAACGCCATGGGTTTTGGCGCCCCCTTTATCTGCTGGTGCTTCTGCGCCCCCTTTATCTGCTGGTGCTGTTTTTTTATCAATGTCCGCGGGGTGGGTGGCTTCACTTGCGTCCCCGTCTTTTTCATCAATGTCCATATTACGGGTGAACCCAGACGGCGGGGCGACCGCACTGTCTTCCATCGCCTGCACGACGTTCGGTGCCGCTTCAGCCTTTGCTTCCCCACCCTTTGCTGCTTCTTCTTTCGCTTTGGCTTCGGCCTTTGCTGCTGCTGCTTCAACCTGTAGGCGAACTTCCTCAACCTTTGCTGCTACTTCTTTCGCTTTGGCTTCGGCCTTTGCGTCGTCGGCTGCTTTGATGGCGGCTTGTTTTGCCTTTTTTATTTTGTCTGAGACATCTTCTAAGAGGGCATCCGCTTTGTCCACGCGCGTTTTGAATGCCTTAACCTTCGCATAAATGGCTTCGACTTCAGGTGATTGTATTGTGTCAAGGAGTGTTAATAAGTCGGTGGATGTTACCAGCACCCCCCCCATATTACCCACAAAGTTTCGAAGCTCGGTTAGGCTGTCTTTGGCAAGGTTGACCGCCGCGGTATTTACGTCCTCTGCGTCTGCGGATGTAAGTACCTTTGTAATTGCTGAATGCACGGAACTGATTGATGATTGGGGTGCAGTTTGTGCCATTAAGCCGTCGACAAGAGTGCCAATATGCGCAATCATTGCAGTATGTCCTGTCTCTTGTTTTGCTTCGTATTTGGCGAGCGCGTTTTTTTGATTTTGTTGTGCGGCTGCAACTGCAGTTTTGGCCTGTCCCAAGCGTGTTTCCGCATCGGATGATGGATATGCTTTCATGTGCTCGACTGTATCGTCTTCAGCGGTTTGTAGTTTAACGCCGACCTCTATTATTTTCTCTTTAGCATTATCAAGATCGGCCCCCACGTCTGCCAATAGCGCATCGATTTTCTCAAAAATGGGTCCAAGCGCGTCTCTATCATCGGTTGTTTCCATTTTGGCTATTAACGGGTCCAGTCTGCTTAGGTTGCCTTGTGCCTTGCTGCTTGTTTTAGAAATCGTTTGTGCAATTGTTTTGATTCTGTCAATGTCCTGGGCTTGCTTTGCTTCGGCCTCGACCTTTGCTGCTTCGGCGTCAGCCTTTAGGCGAGCTTGGTCTGGATCAACACTGTCTTCGTCTTCGTCATCAGAATTGGTTTCACTCACACTTTCATCGTCACCGTCGCTTCCGATTCCCTCAACAAATTCGCGAGCTTTGGCTGGATCAACACTGTCTCCGTCATCAAAGTCACTTAGATTTTCACTGCCCCCGTCATCATCGTCTTCGTCATCATCGTCTTCGTCTTCGTCTTCGTCTTCGTCATCAACGTTACTTAGATTTTCGTCTTCGTCTTCGGCATCAGCCTCTCCCTCAACAAATTCGCGAGCTTTGGCTTCGTCATCAGAATTGATTTCACTCATACTTTCATCGTCACCGTCGCTTCCGATTCCCTCAACAAATTCGCGAGCTTTGGCTGGATCAACACTGTCTCCGTCATCAAAGTCACTTAGATTTTCACTGCCCCCGTCATCATCGTCTTCGTCATCATCGTCTTCGTCTTCGTCTTCGTCTTCGTCATCAACGTTACTTAGATTTTCGTCTTCGTCTTCGTCATGTTCGTACCCGAGATCTGCAAGTTGATTTTTACTCTCGGCTATAGCCTCTATATGGTGGTTGTACTCATCGCTGTCTGCACTTAAAGTTCTCAGTTGCCTGTTTAACTGTCTAATGTCGTCCAGACAACCCTCTATAGCCACAGCCCTTTCTTCTTCCGATAATGTTTCTGTTTCAACTGAAGTTTCACCCTGTGCGACTGGCTTAAAGTTAAGGTTACCAGGACCTTTTTTTCGCACAGTGTTCCTCGAAGTTAGGACCAATCGTTTTGTTTTTGGTTTTGGTTTCTGTGCTTTCTTCTTATTGGCTTCATATGCCTCAAATATGCCGTGAGCAAGTTGTTTTAATGTATCATCGTTTACGTCCTCAATTGCATTATAGACAAGTGGTGCATACCCCTCTTTCCACGACGATGTCATTATTGTTTTTGCCAACGCGTCGTTGTTACATAGTTCTGTTGCCATCAACGAACCGTAGAACCGGCTAACGCCAATTTTGTTTAGTGCAACGCACGTGGGTACTGCATTTTTGTAATAGAGTGCGCACGCGGCAACAATTGCGGCATGTGTGTTGTAGAATGTGGCCCAACCGGCTGCCGTGTCGTGGTCTCGTACTGCTGCGTATTTGGCGTCGGCGTTTAACTTATAGGGATTAAAGGCAACTCCAATTGGCTTAACCAACTCATCCGTACCCCATGCGTCAACCTGGGCTGCAAGTGTCCCAAAAAGTATTTTGTCGGTGTCGCCTAATGTACTCTTGCTCTTGTCCCATTTTGTTTTACAATATGTAAGCTGCGCTGTGAAAGCGCCCCTTAAAAGATTAGCGTCCGCGTTGTCATGTTTGTCATAAAATAGTACAATTAATTCTAATTGTTCGTAAAGATTTTTTAGTTCTCGATCTAACTCAAACTTTTCCCAGGGATTGCACGTCGTTGCGTTGTTTGACACAAACATAGTTTGCGTGTAACATTTAATTTTGTCCATGTCTGCAAATATGCCATACTGAATGAGATTGTCCATACAGTGTCGAAATGTGGTGTACGCGGGCAACAATGCAAGCTCGTCCTTAAAAAAATACATTGATTGAACTATTTCTTCGTCGGGGTGCGTGTCATGCAAATGCTGTACAACCTTTCTTGCTGTTTTCTTTATTTTGGATTCATTTAACGTTTCGATTAGATCTTTCAATGTTCTTTGTACTTCAGCAATTTGTAGTTCGGTTAGATGTGTAGGGGAAATATACTGTTTTACTGTTGTGATACCACAGCTCTCGAATGTAATTCTGTCGCCAAATAACCCGGGTAATGTTTTGCCGTGCGGTAATGCAAGAGAAACTTTGGGCATGGTGGGTAAATGCCACGCAACTACAACGTCTTCTTCCGTTGTGACATACTTATTGTCGATCAACCGTATTGTACCAAATTCGTCCTTTGAAATCATTTTTTCAGTAACGTCTGCATCACGTGTTTCCGGCATCACAGTTAACAACTTTTCAAATTGCCACAGATTTTGCAAATTTGTCTGTGCCTTTAAATAGTCATTAAGTTCTCTATAAAACATATCGTTTGTCAACCATTGAACGTGCTGCTTAACCGGGCGTTTGCGCAACAATCCGTCGCTTACCTCAAAAGATTCACCCCGACCCTCAGTGTGTTTCAAATATGTTTTAGACACGTCTTCGCCCGGCTGCTTACCATATCCATTTGAACCATACCATGCACCGACAACGCTCTTTCGGCTGACTTCATCCAACGTAACATCCTCACCTAACTTGTATTCTATTACTTTTGTGGGTCCTTTAAACTTAACGTACAAGGTATACGTTTCCTTTTGTTGCCACAGTGAATACCAGTTTGTAGCGCAGTTTGTAGTGTTCCGACCTGGCAGTTGTAATGCTTCGCATAACTTTGGGGTGTTAAATGATACCGTTTGTTTGGTGGATACGTCCACGCAAGCGAACCCTTCTGCAAAAGAACATACATTTAGAGGTCTAAGTTTTGGTTGTCCTGCAATGTTCCATTCTGGTTGTGTTACTCCTTGCTGATCTGGTTGTGTGTTGCTAAAAAACATCAAATCGTTCAAAACATTTTTTGTCATTAGGCTACGCGACTGCTTGTCCCACCAGTACAACTCCATGCACACCTGCACCTGAGAAACTGACATATCACGCGCAAGGCTTGACTGCTGTAATGTCAACCATTCCAACTCAAAGGCAATTGCTTCTGTGGTGTTTGGTGAATTGTGCATGACAATCTTATACAAACATTCCACGGCGCAATTTGTTGCAGTTGTTTTTAATGTTGGGGCATGTAACCCATGTACTTTTTTATCTATTGCATTGGCGGCTTCATCATACTTGGTGCACACGTCTGCTATTGTGCCCGTAAATTTTTTCGTATCTAATAATGCTTGCATTTGTTTTTCGGTTTTAAATATTTTTATGCCTGCAACATACAGTGGTTTGTATGCAAACAAACTGATGTTATCCCCATCAACCTGTTCTGTTTTCCCGCGATGAACAAGTTTAGCTTTCTGTATAGCTTTAGAGATTTTGTTTGCCCATTCAAGACGTTTAAACATTGTACACAACATATCACATACTTCTCGATCCGTGCCTGGGTAGTAAGCCAACTGATCTTTTGTAGTGCAAATAGTTGAGTCAAGTGCGCCGGTTTCATCTGTCCCAAAAATTTGTCGATACACCGCCGTACCACTAAACTCTTTCATTGCGATTATGCACTTTTCTTGGCATGTAATACGTTGAAATTGCTCTAAAATGCCGGGCATGGTATCGTCGATATCTTTGTATGCGTTCGTTGCGGCCCGCCAGTCACGCGCAGCAACTGTACGCTTGGCATGGAGTACTACAAAGCCGTCACGTTTTGCATTGAGACGTCTTTGTAACTTGTTAAAGTCTTTATAGACTTTCTTTTGGTCGCCGTTAAATAACTCATTGATAGAAAGGACCGAAAAATACGTGGTTATGTGGATCAAGGTAGGGTTGGGTTCATAAAACCATTTCGTTGGATTTTTACTGTCTACGCTGTTGTCTTTTTGTTCTGGTTTTGGGTTTTTGGGTTTTTGAGTTAATGGCTGGTCGCAATTAAAAGGCGTTGGGCGCGTAAAACGTACATTTGTTCTACCAATGAACATTGTCCATTGTGTGGTTGACGTAAACTCTAAAGGTGTCGTGCCAACAACTTGCGTCTTGTAACATTCTTCTCGCGCTGTTATTGCAAAAGTAATGATTTGATACATAGCATAATCGCCAAACGTTTGCAGTTTATGATGTGTCGTATATTGATCGAAATCCTTGCGCCACGCAGTATTCAATTCTGTGAGATAATCACAATAGCGCCGTATTGTGGCATTATTTGTCTTATTGATAGGCGCATTCAGAATAACGTACAACAATTCGTACATTGCCTTGTGCAGCGTTTCAATTTGGTGCCGTATTGTATCTGGTTTTTGATGTTGACACAGACAACACACAAACTTGCCTAAATGACCTTTGTCTACGACGCAATTTAAATGAAATCGTCGTTCGCAAATCATGCACGGAATAATATCACTCCCAGCCGCAACATTGCAATTCTTTGCACATATAACATCGACTTCACCTTTGTCCGGTTTAGTTGCAACGTTGCATTTATTCGTCATTTGTTTCTTAAAACGTGCTGTTACGGTGGTGTCCTCATGTTTTTCATCGCGCTGTAAAAATATAGGTTTCGCTGTGCACTGTAATATATCGACACCAATCCATGCGCTTAACTGTTTTCTAACCTTTGCTGCATTGCCGGCTGTTTTCATGCGAACCTTAAATGTGTGTTGACACAGCGTTTTGCCAGACAGAGTAATAATCTCGTCTAATTCTCGCTGTATTTCTTTTGTATTTGCAGTGACTGCTCTTGTAAAAACTACGTTTGCGTTGTCTGTTGAAATTAAAGTTTTAGAGTCTGGCCATATGTACGCAGTGTATGTTGCCGCAGTGGTCTTAAACGGTTTGCCAAACTGGTCAAGAATGTTGTCCTTTTTGGGGCTTATAATTGCACTTTCTGCACGAAACCGTATGGGCATTTTAAAGTCAGTGTTAACGGGTACATCACCACCATTTAAATCGACCGTTTGAACCGTCGATTTTACAAAGTCTTCCATCTTTACGCGTAATGCTACGGTATGTTTATAAGCCGTTGCTTCGTTTTTGTGGCGTGTTAAAGTGGACAATACGCCCCTAAGCTCGTCTTGTGCCGCTTGTGCGGTTATGCTGTCAATACAAAGCACAATATTAGTGCATAAACCTTCGTAATCGTCACTTGCAATGCACGTTATTATTTCATTTAAATTGGATGGGTTCAGCGCTGTATACATACCCTGTATATCTGCTTTGAGTGCCTCCATGTCCACAGTTTTCTTTTGCAGATAACAAGCAAATCGATACACCTTACGAATTGATTTGAGTACTATCTCCAATGACAAAAAAAGTTTGTGGTTATCTGTGCATTTTGCCATATTGTATGGCGTGTTAATGCGTTGAGCAACATCAAGCACGGGGTCGTATGAGTCGTCACTGTAGTCATGTTTTAGAACGCACTCGAGAATTGAGGCTGGAATGGCGAAGTCTTCAAAAGTGTATTGCGATGTTATTCTAAATGTATGTTGATCTGCTTCTAGCATTAGCGTTTGATCGTCGTCGTAGTCACATCGAAGATTCAATATTAAAAATTTTTCTGTGCCTATGCGTACCTCGCGGCCGATTTTAGTGTTATCAATGGTTAATACGGTTAGTGTACCATTACAGACAACCTTGAAGGTGTCCAAAGTTGTACGCTCTGGGACAATACCCGGCGTGCCTCTGGGTGTATGTATTTGTTGCAAAATGAATTTCCATTTCTGTTTCATATTATATAGTGTGTGCATTATGGCATCGGAAGCCTCAGTGGAATCAACATTTGTAAGCAGTGTTAATTGCTTGCTGCTTAATTTGTGGATATTTTCAATGTTGTCAGAATATACCGTGCAATTATAATATTGATAGTTTGTTGTCGGATTTGTCTCGGGCGCCTCGTTGCACGTTGCTGCAGCGTGCGTACCTTGAATCTGTAAAGCAGATGTCCAAGCCTGCTTTGTATTATGAAAGACGCGTTGCAGTGCATTTGCAAACGTTGTTGTTTGCATACCCGGCCAGTCAGGGCTTTTACTTTCAAGGCGTATTTGGCCGTAACATAAATCGCCTTCCGTATCGTCTGCGGGCTTTAGCTGAAGTTTTGCATTATACGCCCCACAAGAATTAACCTGATCAAGTGTCTGCATCGACCGAAAGGCAATATTTCCAATATAAAATGGTTTTGATTCGCTGGCAACATTGTTGCTGTCAACACGTAGATTTATAGTAAGCGATTCTGCATTTGCTGGTACGAAGTGGTTGCGGAGTCCTGCGTATTGTAATGGCTTTTTTTGATACTTTGCTGCGTACAGGACTTGCCATGATCCTATATTGATTTGGGTATCCACGAATTTCACGTAATGTAACATACGACTGACTAATTTGGTGTACACCGGTATACTGCAAAGAAAATCAAATTGTTTGTAGTATTCATGATCATTACATGGCGCCATGATTTCCTTTGCAGTAGAATATGAGTATTCGCCCAATACAGCGTTTAGGTCTGGTGTAGGTTCGCGTAAAAGAGCGTAGTGTTTGTCGACTTTTTTCAACTGTATGTAATCGTTTGATTGAACAATGTCTGCGTCAATAGCTTTGCCTAACTGCATCCATGCGTTTTCCAAGGCATAATTAGGCCACGTTGTTTGACCTTTAAGACATTGGATAAGTGTTTGCGCCGGTTCCTGATGCAGCACACTGTGAAAGGTGCAACGTGTGTTTTGGGTTAGATCAACAACTTGGATGTCTGGAAACGAAGAAGGGATAAGTTTGTTTGTATAATTGCTTTTAGCTAAATAATCTTTTTCTGTATCTTGTAAATGTTGGACAATAACCCAAACCTTATCTGAACCTTCTGGTTTGCATACACAATAATACCCTTTTTGCGCGTTATGATAAACAACGTCATTGTTTTGGCTACGTTGTGTCACACAATACGTTCCATATATTGGCATTTCTTTGTCACCATAGAGTTGGAAAGCTGGTATTGGGTCAGGTTCTTTTTCGCCAGTTTGCATATGTATTTGTATGTATTGGAAATTTGCCAACATTTGCTTGGCAGTTGCGGGTATGTTATTTAAGCGCGCTAGTATCCGAGTGCGCCATATCTTCGGAATTGCCTTGTTTTCTTCCCTATTATCATTTAACGTTGCTAAAAACGTGCGAAGCCAATCAATTGTGCCGACATTTGTTCTATAAATTGTTTGTAGTGCTGTTGGTTCAGTAGTCTGTCTATATGCTTCAGTGCCGTTAAGAAATTTGCCGATTAGTTGCGAAGGAAGCATGTTAAGTGTCCCAAACGCACGGAAATATTCGTTTGGATACGGTAATACACTTTGTGTAAATTTAGTTTTGTACTCTTCATACTTTTCGCTGTCCTCGATTTCAGTACGATCCGGTATATCTTGCGACGGGCAGACTCCTGATGATATTGTGGAATTTGTGTGGGTTTCTGAAGCATTTGTCCATGTAATTGATGCATTTAAATCGTCTGCATTTACGCATCCCTTTAGTCGATCTGTAAACTCACATGTGCCGGGGTCTTGCAATACCATCTCTGACATATACTCTTGTCTGTGTGCTGCAACAATAAATGTTTTGCGATGAGTACGCCGAATATAAACTTCATGATCGGGATTACGTAAACTTGTATTTAGGTGTTGCTGACATTGACTTGCATTAATTGCTGCGTCTAAATGGTCACGTTTGTATATACACCATAGTAACTTGCCAGCCTTGTCTTTAATATAGCAAATAATGTCGCCTTTGTGCAGAGTTGAAGTATACGACCTATGTACAATTACGTTATTGTGCTCACCCGCGACTAAATCTGCAAAGTTCGTTGCTACTGTTGCCACTGTTGCCACTGTATTGAGTTTTGTACAACCGGCATTTACCACATCACGGGGAAATAGGGTTGGAAACCGATCAGTTTGATCAAACTCTATAATATAACCTTTGGTAGAAATGGCCACCTCAATCAATTTTTTTGATGTTATAAACCCCAAGTCATGTTTTCGTTTCGACCATGGTGCTTTATATATAGAATGTTCGCACGCATACATTGTAAACTCGTGTTGTGATGCATCGTAGTGTAATTCAATCTTGCCGTCAGATGTCTTATATATATAGTGTTCCGAATTAAATTTAGGCGCCCCCACATATATTGTAAAATCTCCTTCCGCAATGTACGTACGGGCATAGTTGTACGTCAACTGCGTTGCAAGATACGGAAAATTATAAATAAAAGTATTATCTGTTGATGATAAACTTAAATGATCAATAATCTTCTGTCTGGCGGTATCTTTCCAACGTGACCCTTCAAATTTTAATTGTCCCCGTGTGTAAACAGCGTCTAGCGCATGCTGAACACTTTCGACGTATTTCTTATCTGGCGTGGTGTGTGTACGCAATACGTTTAGCAGCTTGGCGTGCCTGTTGTGTGCATCCTTTTGTAAATAAAATTGAGCTTTGTGTTTAGAATTTAAAGGTTTAACTTTAGCAAAAAGAGTGTCGTTACCATACTGAAGCAACAAAGTTTCCGGTTGCGGTTTACGTCGACTTATTGCTTGTGGCACATTTTGCATTTTCACAGAAGCTGTTAATTTATCTTGCGGTTTGTGTTCGATTCTATCGACCCATCCGTTTGAGGCAAACAGGTCGGCGACACGTGCATTGTTAACACTTTCAATGTTCGCTTCAGCTTTTTTTGTTTTTTTAGCTGGTTTACGTGGTGCAGAAATAGTATGTTCAGTATTCAAAGCCTCTTGTGTTGGTACCCTTGTAGTGTTATTCTCTCTCTCTTTACGTTTGGCAGAACCTGCAGAACCTGTACGGTAATCATTTAGTTGGACACAGAACGATTGTGTTGCCGTAGTACAAGCCGTGAGCTTTGATAGGTCAGCTACCACGTCTTGCTTAGCCATGTTTTTTATTGTACATTGTATAATCTCGTCATCTTCATCGTCGTCAAAAACTGCCTCTATTTTAGTAACTGGGCATACGTCGCCGTCGTATGTTGCACATTGGTTCCACAACACCGGCACTTTTCCGCAAATGTAGGGTGAATTACAAATTACATACTGCTGTAACACAGTCATGTCGGGTGTTATTCTGCACGTTTCTTTGGTAGTTCGAATTGACTTTATTTGGTCGTCGAATGAGGCTTTGTGCAATAAGCTGTACTCGGTAATATACTCACAATTGTAATTTATTTGAAATACATTTATTCCGTTTACAGTTAGTTGTTGATTATACTCTGCCCATCTGTATTGTGTGCAATCAAGCAGTGGCAAAAAAATACACACTTGGACAAACGCAAATAACTCACCATTACCGGTGTTAACATGTGCTACCCATAAATATTGTTTAGGTATCGTTTTACGTACGCACATATTAACAAAGGCAGAAATTCCCTCCTCATTACCAATACAAGCCTCCGTAGCAAACAGTAATAAATTTGCTTCATTATTACACCAAGCTGCAAACTCTGTGTGTTTCTTTGGGTAAGCATATGTAAACATAAACTTTGAGCCACCTGCCTCAGCGCGGGCTAATGTCTCTTCAAAAGGCGGTGGGGTACCAGATTTAGAGTCATTATATGCGAAAATCTCTGTTTCATGCAGCTCGTCTAAGGCCGCCTGCGCCTTTCCCTCTGCCGCTTTCAATTTTGTCGATTTGGCTTTGCCAGCCCTAGCTCCGCCAGCCTTAGCTCCGACAGGTGGCGTAACTTTTCTGCGAGACATTGCCTTAATTTACCTTTTACAGGTGCACATATACATTGTGCAACAAACCGTCAACCGGTCAAAACTACGTCGAGCGGTATTAAGACACATATGTGCCAGTGTTGTGGTATGGAAACATACACAAAATATTGCAATGCTTGGTCGGCGTTGCTTGAAATAAGCAATTGCGACATAGTATGCAATCGCGGGTTTTCACCCCCGCACATTGCAGGCAATGTGCAAACAAACACCGTGACCACTACGTTAGGCGTTCCATTAGACGTGTTTGTGCAAGAAAGCTGTGATGCCGATGCAATTGTTGCCGTTCGCAGCGGTATGCGTGTTTTGCGGCAGATGCATCAAGCCAGCATGTTACATCTTGATGCACGAGCCTGCAATTTTATCTTAAGCATTGTGCCCAAGGCAAATGCTGTGCGCGACACGTATACGGATGGCGTTGTTCGCTATTGTTATGCCATTGATTTTGAGTCGTTGTGGGCCATGCCGCAATACAATCAAAATGTAAGTATATTTAATCGCGAAGCGTGCGCCATGCGCAAGTACGGAAGATTGCAGCACGCAGCGTACCTTGCACTGTCGGATGCCAGCAAGTTTAAATTTGATGTGCATGCCTTGGCGCAAAGCATATCTGTACTTTTACCGTGCACACTCCTTGGCAATGCGTGCACGCGTATTGTAAACCACGTGCCACAAGAAGTAAGCGGCATGTCTCGGGACCTGTCTGAGCACACGTGGACCGAGTATCTTATTGACATTACCAAGCCGGTGCTTTCAAGCAATGTAGCCATTAGCTCATTTAGTCAATTGTTGGTTACGGATGTGCAAGTTGTACCTGACTGCAGATGTTTTTGAATAAAGAAGTTCAAAGCATTATAAACCCCCTAATTATGATGTGCATATTGTGATGTTTTGCGACCTTGGCTTAAATAAAAAGGATGCATCGGAGCTTGTACCTATTGTGCTGGTAAAAAAAATGTTTACGTCGGAAAACTGGATGTCCATTGTAAAGGAAAATTTTGGGGCCCCTTTGTGTGACAACCCAACAACGGTCTGTGTGCGGTTAAAAAAGTTAAGTAATCTGCCGATAAAAAATGTTCAACTAGAACTTTTAACAAGGTTCCGATACATGGTCGAAAGCCCATGTGTTTTTGGCCATACCAGTAGCGAACAATACACTGAAACGTACAACACACATTACTACAATATGTTAAACAAAACATTTTTTAATTACAAGGCTACTAATAGGTATGTTGATGCATATGAAGCCGTTAAACCCTATGCTCTGCTGTGAAAAAAAGTATGATTTATTAAGAGTCCTTTAAACGTTGTAAGTATATGCACGTGCTGTGTGTATTATTATAGCAGCAAAGATGGACAGCGACAGCGAAAATGCCATGACGCTTGTGCCAGACGCCACGCCAGTAGCAGCCTACGCCATGGCTGGCTCTGGGTCGATTGACAATGGTGTGCACTGTTCTCGTTTTCCAGACGATTTTTGTTTTTTCTGTGCATTCGAGCGCAATCCCAACGCGACATCCAACGAGAAAGATTTGTACAGCAGCATTTCAGACATGGTTCAGCACATGTCCAGCATCAAACGGGAGCCTGCTGCTATAGCTGACCATGTGTACAAAGCGTACGAAGACACGGTTAGGCATGTTATAAAGGGCGAGCCTGCATGGTCAAAGGCGTCCATATTGCGGCACATTTTGTACAACGGGCAATTTGAAGATGTGTTTGACACTTCAGTGTGCAACATGCTTAGTTCGATTATAGTGCGTCAAAACAACACGCTAGTTGATGGTTCCACTGGCAATATTATTGAAGAAAACCGCAAAGCTTTTTGTGACACTGTTGCGACACTCATAAAATGGAAGCAAAGCAGGCGCATGAAATCCAAGAGCGGGTTGGCTGGTAAAAAATAAAATGAGTCGTGCCAAATGTTTATTTTAGCAAGTTTTTGGCAATTTCAAATGGCATATAAACGCCCTGATTTAATTTGCCATTGGTGTTGGTTTTATACATACAAAAATAAAAATTGTTGACTTTTGTGCATGTAAACGATTCTGGGACTTTAAGTTTGTCATCGTTTGTTTTTGTGGATGTGGCATCGTGCAGCAATTTCTGAAAATGCCGCGGGTCGCATTCATAGTCGGCCCACACAGTAGTTGATAGAATGTCCGTTGGCGTCTCAATGCCTTCCATCATTACGTACAATTGCACGGCTGATTAATGGCAAATACAACCAACGACGGGTCTACGCGTGCTGCCGCGCTGCGCACTATGCTATCGTACTGGTCGTCTAAATTGTGGTCCCCTGCGTGTTGCGGCAGGCAGCCCACATTGTGAACCAACATAACGGTTGCGCCCTGTTGTGCACACGTGCGAATGCTTTGTGCCACAGTGTCCTCTACGTGCGCGCAATACGCGTCGTACGCATCTTGCCGATCAGTTGCGACGCGTGTGCAAACAACTGGTGTGCCATCTGGCATTGCAAACGTTGGCTGTTCGGCAACGCCTGCGCGCGTAAGCGGGTTGCCGTGATCTGCTACCAACACCCCATGTGCCGTGTTAACGTGCAACGGATAATGTTCGCAGTGACACGCCGCGTTGATGGCTGCAGTGTCTGCTGCGCTAAACAATCCGTTTGGGTGTTTCCATTGTAATGAGTATGGCAAAAAGTGGTCTGGTGGCTGCCTGCCTTTTGTGCTTTTTGCATGTGTGCACTGCGCAAAATACATTAAACTATTTCCTTTCCACTGCGGCAAGCCTATTACAGTACTGTTCACGGGGGTTGCAACAGTGCTGTTACGATACGGCATGCCGACAAAGTGTCGCTGATCGCAAGCATCTGCAATTAGTGCCACCACGTTGTGTTGTGGCAACGAAGCAATTGATTCGGTCACGTTACTGGGCAAACAGCACTGGCAAGACATTTGCGTATATCTGTAATTGTGTGCAAAATGTAAGTTATATACACGGCATCGTTCCAACGAAAATGTCTGGCTATGGTGTTGCGATGGTTATAGGTTCTGTAATGGTGTTACTATTTGTTGCGATACACACAATAATTTATTTTCGATATTCTGTGCAGCCCCATTGTGCAATTGCAGCATCAGCAACGGTAGACACCACCACGTCCTGATGCGTGCGTTCTGCAGACGTGTGCATTAACGCAATGTTTGCTGCTGCGTGCTGTACTGTAACGTCTTTGCCTACGTAGCAGTTAACCCAGGATTTAGCGTCGTAGAGCGTAGTAAGGTCAAAATTGTTTTCGAGCATTGTGTTAAAGTGGACTACGTTATTGCCAATAATGCGTTGTGCTATTGCTGTTATATCTATGCATTTGTATGATTCGGCCAGTGCGTTTGCTGGCAACGTTAGCGCGTCGTCTGCTTGAGATTGAATCAACGAGATGCTAGCAGTTGCATTTTTAATATTTTCTTTATTTTGCAAAACGCGTGCCAACAATGTATTTGGCGGCAAAATAAACTGAGTCATGCTGTCCAAATCAGCAATGGCTGACTGCAACGTTTCCAGGTGTTCCAAAGTGGCTTGTTCCATTAAGATATTCCACGCGTTTCCCAATGCTGCCACTTTTTGGAGCATACGGTATTGTTCAACCGACGCGCATCCTACCCCCCCCACAATAAATGGGTACATGTTTGGAATTGACGAATATCCTACAACTGTTATTGTTTCCATGAACGCTTGAATGACGTTATCTGGCCACCCAGTTGATGGCGGTTTGCCTATAGTAGTGCACGGCACGTTAACAATTTTGTGCACCAGTTCTATTTCTGATTCGTCAAAAGCATGGTTAGACGCTTTTCCGTTTACAAACCACATTTTTACAGACATTTTTAAGAAACACATATAGGCGCTTGCGACATTACGCACTGGGGAAGAAAGGCGCTACCATTATTCGCACGTGATCATTGTCGCACAATTCTAACAATACGCCAACAAACGTGTTCTTTGTCTTTGCTGGGTCGTGTTTCTCGAGAGCAACGGTACCTGAAGATAAAGACCATTGCAATGAGCCGCCTACAAACGTGATTGGGCGGGGGCATTGCACAAGCTGCGGTCCATATGCTACGTACGTAAACACGCGAGCCCCAAATGCGGAGTCGCGAGTATTTACAGCCGTTAATGCAATTCCAATACATGTATAGTCGTCGGCATTTTGTGGAGTGTGATAAGCAAGCGTTGCCGTTGTTCGGTCGTCTGTAACAAATACTGTACTATTTGTTGTGTGTATAAACACCAGTGACTTCTCGGGAATAAAATAACATTCTGAGCCAGAATCAAATGCCGCTACTGCGCGTATGCGTACAGTGGACATTGTGTTGTGCGTTTTGTGCTACGTGTTGCGCGTACACCCCTAAAGCAAAATCCGCTGTTCCATCAATATTTAAAAGGATGGCAAATATTGAACCCTATGCCACCACACGTATTATTCCAAAATTTGCTGTCATGACTGGCACCGAGTGGTCGTTGCACGGATTAGCCATTGCCGCGCAATCCATTGTGACCGAATGCAATGGCGATGTTTACCTTGGCTACAACACGTGCAGTGGCGACCACAACGCCATTCTTGGCAACGTTAACAACGTCTATCGCGCTGTTATTGAATCTGTGCCTGTCGACGTTATCTTTTCTCACGATGTGCCGCCCACGTCGGCAATTACTGATTCTTTTGACACCACGCACCAATGTCGACCAACGTTTGACCGCCCAGGGTTTACGCTCGAATGCGCATGGCCATTTGATACGGCATATCAAATTGATCAACACGGAAACGCACGGTTATGGCTGTACACGTCGCCATCGTATGGCATTGACACTGCCGTGCTTGCGTGTGCTTGCGTTGTCGCGTTTGCTGTGTTGTTAGAACGAAGCAAGACAACAACGCGGCAGTTAAAACAAAAACGCCCTGTAAGCGTTCAATCAACGCCGTGGACAGTCGGCCTTTTTCGAGATTTAATAGTTGCGGTATTGTGGATTCTTAATTACAGTTTGTTAACAGTTTTACCGCGACATTTGCTTCATCCATCTGTCGGCGTTGTAGTTAGCACTGGTGCGGCTCAAGACACGCTTGGGTTTGCAATGTACGTCGCGCTTACTGTTAACGGTATTGCAGCCACGTTGTGCATGTCGCGTCATGTGCTTCCTGTATATTGCCGAACAACGTACGAAACGTTTTTGCTGCTGGCGATGGTGGTATTGACTCCTGTTTCGGTTGCACCATTATTTCACGCAATATTTGAAGCTTGCATTGGCGCAAGTGTGCTTTTTATAAACAGTCGTGACTGTTTGTGGAATGAGAACAAAAACCCAATGCATGCTGTTCTTGTTGTAGTTACATCTATATTAAATTGGGGTGTAGCGTGTTTTTTATTGCTGCCAGCCATGGTAGATTGCGACGCAGTGCCCGCCATGGCAGAAGGCCCATTGAGTGCGGTAACAACGTTGCAAATTATTGCGGCAAGCATTTTAAGTCGTTAATACGCAGATAACAACCTTGTTTATTGGTGAATGCAAACGGTGTGAGTACCTTGGGACGAATTTGGCGCATGGAGCACGGTGAAATCAAACAATTTCACAATTTGTGATGTTGTTGCTGCTTTTCGTGTATTTATCATTTTTGTCATTTCTACTAAATTAAACTTAGCTATTGATATTGTGTCACCGTCAACAAATACAGAGTATTGTACGCCTTGTATTAATTTGTTGTCATCGCCTGTTATAAGTTCGCAATAATCGGCAACAGCAATTGATTGAGTGGATTCATTGTCTGGCAACGTAACTGTTTCTGCGTACACTCCAGCAACAATAACAGACGTATCGGTAATTGTACTGTTTTCAGTTGGTCGTGATTGCACAATTTCATAATATGGGGATCGTCGTGGTGTGTCGCCTAGATTGTTCATATCAAACCAAACAATTGTGCCGCGTGGTCGCAATTTGGAGGCTTTGGGACTTGGCACAAAAACAATTGGTCTAACAAGTGGGCCATTTGCGGCAGAATCCACCAAATTATCTGATACAATATCTGCGGCAAATGAATTAATAGCAGGATAATCAAGCACAGTATTTGCTGCTCTGCTTACGTCAATGGTGTTGCGTGTGGGATCTGCACTCAGTGAAACTTGATGACCATTTCTAAAACTAAATGTTGTGTTGACTCGTGCACGTTTGCTAACTTCATTTGAAGTTATAATCGACGGAAATCCAATCGATCGTTTTAATGCCATGACCTGTACGTTTATTGTTGTACTTATGCGGTGTATATACACGCTGCGTTTATTCAGCGACATTTGAGAAAGTTGGTGCCACAACGTGCGACAAAAAAGTAAAAATGTACAATTGCAATTCTTCCGGTAAAGTGGGTGTGTTGTGCATTGTAGCACTGCGTTGCAAACTTAGCACTGTATTCCAAACGGTTGTTGTTCTGCCGCGGTGCACAAATCTGGGACATTCCATAGATTTTTTAAAAAAAGTTGACGTGAACTTTGACGGGGCTTGCCAATATTTCCACAGCATTACGCCAGCATACGCTTGTGCCACAGGAGCCACTTTCATTGCGCGCGGGACGCTTTTAAATGTTGTGTACGGATGCCACAATCCACCAATTGCTTTGTGTGGCAACCCATTGGTCCACACGCGTTTAAGTCGTTTAAAATAAGCCGCGCAAGCTTTTAATTTTGTGTTGACGTGCGTGTTTATACCTTCGTAGTTGATAATCAGCACAAGAATGGGTCGTTGCGACAGCATTGCGCAAATTGCATGCCCTTGGCTGTTAGGGTGCCTTGGCACGTGCAGTGTGAAGCATTGCAGCAAGTCACAATGATCGAACGCGTCGTCGGTTTTAAACTGTGTAGTGGCAGCCAACGACAATTGGTCCAGCTGCGAACAATGTGCAAACGCCTGTGCATCAATGCATCGTACGGACGACGGAATGTGGAGATGGCGCAGTCTACGGCACCCCCAAAACACAGTACATCCAATGTCTGTTAATGCACAGTGCAAATCTGCATTAAGAAGTTGCGCGCACCCCTTGAAGCAGCTGTCGCGCAGTGTTGTCACGTTTTTGGGCAACGTAAAAGCACGCAATGCGCAGTTGGCAAACGCTTCTAAGCCAATCCAATAAACGTACGGCCCCAGATGAACTGTCTCTAAAGACGAGCATTGTGCGAATGCACGGTTTGAAATAACTTTGACAGTGGTCGGCAACGTCAATGTTTTTAGCGACGTGCAGTTTTCAAAGAGGCTTTGCGATACATGAGACAAATTAGACGACATTGTCACGCACTGCAATGTGGTACAATTCAAAAAACAGTACGCTCCAACACAAACCACGGCATGTGGTATGTCCAAACGTTGCAATCGCAAACACCCTGAAAAGCATCCTTCTTGAATATCGTACAACTGATCTGGCAGCTGTATTGATTGCAACATAACGCAATTTTGAAATGCATTAGCGCCGAGCTGTGAGACGTGCGACGGAATGTTGATTGCAGTTAACTTGCTGCAGTTACCAAACGCACATTGGCCAAGAGAATGCGGCCCATTGTCACTGTTGCCACGATTGAAATGGACGCGCGCCAGCAACGTGCATCCTTCGAACGTACCTTGGGCAACGTACACAATGTTTGTAGACAACGTTGCCGTGCGCAACGATATGCAATTTTTGTATGCCATTTTGCCAACCGTGTGAACAGATTGCGGTACAAACAACGTTGTGATGCCAGTGTTTTGAAATGCTTGTGTTCCAATGGACAACAAGTGATTCGACAGAGGCACGGCAACAAGTGCCTCGCAATTGGCAAACGCAGCGTTGCCAATGTGAATTGTATCTGGTGACAAATGAACTGTACGCAATGTTGTACAACCCCTGAAAAGACCTGCTGACACAACAGATAGTTGCGTATGGCTTAAATCAATGTAATCGAGTGCAGTGCAGTCTTGAAACGCATATTCACCAAGTTCGCGCAGCCGGCTTGGCAAACAAACATTTTGCAACGCCACGCAGCCTTTAAAGACGGATGATCCAATAAAGGTAAGCGTTTCTGGCAAGCGCACCGTTACCAGTGTTCTGCAGCAATAAAATGCCAGGTTCATAATTTTGAGCAATCTTACGGGCATTGTCACGTGCAGCAAAGCCGTGCATAAATAAAAAGTGCGCGGTGAAATGCACGTTACTGCGTCTGGTATGCACATTGATGTAAGCGCAGTACATTGCGCAAATGCCGACGTTCCAATGTGTTTAAGGTTGTGTGGCAATAAAACAGCGCGCAGCGCTGAGCATCCCAACATTGCGTTTTCGCGAATGGCCCACACTGTGTCGGGCAATGTCAAAGTCTGCAGCGACGTGCAATGTTCAAATGTTGCCCGACACAATTCAGTAATGTTTTGAGGCAGATGAATGTACTGCAAAGATGAACAATTGACAAATGCACCATCGCGAATATGTTGTATGGTATCCGGCAATGCAATTTGAGTTAAAAAAGTAAAATCTGCAAAATAATATCGGTTGATTTCAGATGTTGCTGGTCCAAGTACTACCGCCGTTGTGCGCAATGCTTTTAACGTAGTTGGTGCCGGGGGAGGGTGTTTTACAAATGCTGCGGTTGTACTAGCATGGACAAGCAGCACAATTCCTGTTACGTGGCAATATTCAACACGGACTTGGTTAAAGGATACGCGCTTTGCGTGCAGCGGCAATGTAACTTTGTTGCCCTGTAATCCCCACGCATACTGCGCGGGTTCAATCGATTTATCAGTACGCGTACCCACGTACAGTGCCGCAAGTAACAACGTTTCAGGTGACATCTAAATAGTTATGTGTTTAGTGCAATTGCAGTGCACATATGTGTATTACAATTATAAAAAGGATTGTGGGTTTTAGTAATTACAATGGATAATTCGTCAAAATTGACAATATTACCCGTCGGTTGCCATTTTCTTGATCAGGGCCGGAAATGCTTCGTGCGATTGAATAAAAGAGTTGAAAACTTGTTCGCTGGACGCGCTGTGTTTACTTCGTTCCGCTTCCATTGTTTGCGCTAATGTTTCTTGCTGTCGTTGCATCGATATCATTAACAATTCTTGGACCCGTATAGTGGCATTGTGAACGTCGCGTTCGTTTGGGCCCTTGATAATAAAGTACTGTGTGCCGTCGTCGTCTCGAATAGCACGAAGCAATGCCAAATGATGTTTTTGTTGCAGGTGTTTGGCGGTTCGGCCCTCTTTGCCAATAACAATGGCGCCATGGTCTCCGTTGTACACAACCTTTCTTACATGAGATCGGTGGGACCGGTCACGATCACGATCACGGTCACGATCACGATCACGATCACGATCGTCTCGGCCACGTACTACTCGCTCGTGCTCGTTGAGTTTGGTGTTGCTGTCCATTGCTAAAAATGCAGTGTGCCAGATCAATGTTTTGCGTAAATGCAATATTTAAAGTTGTTACGTTATTAATTATTTGATGTGATATATTCGCAAATCAAAAATAGTTGTTTGTCACAACATTTGTGTGATGAGTATGTCGCCATTGCAAAAGGCGTGCATTGCGTATGCAGAACATAAAACAATTGCAATTGATGACATGCTGGCAGCGCTGAACACACCACACTTTGTACAGTTGAATCAAATGAAATTACTGCTGCAAGCCAATGCACCGCAGTGGCAGTTGCACGTAACTCAATTTAGTCCAACGTTTAACATAGACGTGCAATGTCACACTGTTGACGAAATTAATATGGTTGCAACCGTGTTTAACGAACACGCAGCGTGTTTGCAAACTAGTGTTGTTGAATGGTGTACAAGCGAACTACACAGGTACAACGATCGAGATTTATTTTCAGACATTCGTGAAACTATAAAACGCAAACTTGTACACGCTACCGCAGTTTGCAGATTGCTGTTAGATATTAGTTGTCATTTAAGCGACGCATACGCCGTATTTTTTGCAGCACTAGAAGAATAAAAGAAAAGGCATTTATTCACTGTGGCTTATAATTGCTAAAATAGACGTATTGGAAGTATGTGGGTGGCCAAACAAATACGCATGTGTTTTTGCAATTGTGTGAAACACTTTGGGCGCATTCGCTGGACACCCCTTGCTTGACCACGCAAAACGAGGATCCCACATATACCGCATGGCCAACAACAATTTGTCGCGCACACTTATAGCAAATGTTGGGTTGCCGTCTAATAAGATGTTGCATTTGGCAGCATTGCTTACGTATGCAGCATTTGGTGCCAATACTTTGTTTGCGGCTACAACAATGCCATCTTCGAGCATACATGTTTTAGTAAGCGCCCATACTGCAGACACTGAGTCAAAGTCAAATGCAGTCTGCGACAAAAGCGTTGCCACTGCGCACACAAGGCCGCCATTCTGTGCTGTTGTCACCCAGCGCAAATATGCTGCCATAACAAACGTCTGAATGTCTGGCCTGCCAATGTAAAATGCAGGCACAAGTTTTGCTGGTGGCATGAACAAGAACAGAATTTCGTCTGCAACTGCGTTCCAAAAGTGGCACGGTGCCTGCATTTGCTTGTGCAAAATGTACGATGCCATTGACGCAGGATTGGTGCTGTACAGCAACCACAACAATTGCAACGCAAATTGAATGAGATGCTGCGGTTCTATTGTTGTCTTTGAGCACGCCAACATAGCATGTTCCACAATTATTTGCGTGCCGACAATGCTAGACATTCCGTTTGATACAGATAATTGCAAGCCATATGCGCACTTGTCTACCAACTGCAGCGTGTTTATTGTTGGTACATGATTGTGTGCTATGTATTTGGCCAGAATTGGCTGCACACGAGGTGACGGCCACTGACTGTGGTACAGTGCAGGTATCATATTTTGACTAAAAAAAAACAAAACCCACAATTATACGACAAATAGTATTATTATATAAGTTTGAAATTATTTAGGGCATAAATCAAATGTCACAATGATTGTCGACTACGAGGCACTTTTAGCGGCATATACCACCATGTTTTACCATTACCACGTGCACGAAGACAATGCCACTGTTTCTTGGCGGCAATCGGTCAAGGGACCTGTTGAATTTGGCAAACTACAAATGTTTAACCGGCACGAACTTACGTACAGTTCAAAAGAATTTGGGTTTGCCGTTTCGTCGGTATTGTGCCGTATTCGCAGCCATACAGCAATTTGTGCAATTGCCGGCCGAGCACAAATGTTTAAGTGCATCACGTATCATTATCCTCACATGATACACATTTTAGCTGCGCTTTTTCAAATTATCAACAACCGAAACGGTCCTCACCAATCGGCCAAAGACAATTTTGAAATGTATGCGCGGAACCTTGGCACGTCTGTAAACAACAGCAGTGTTTCAGGGGAAGACAAAGCAACAGTGCGTACTCACGTAACCGCAGCTTTAAAATGGCTTGAGTGCAATGAAAGTGCAGTGCAATCCAAAGTGGAAGCTCGACAAAAACAATTGGTTGATGCGTGTGCTGCAATACTGCCCAACGTGCAACCCCCTGTTGATGACGCGTCAAAACGTTTAAACGTAGACGCTGAACGTGTTGCATCTGTGCTGTTTTTGATGACTTTTGTCCCCAGTGCGGCCAACCCAAGCATTCCATTTTCGTCTGTTGCCACCGGCGATGAACGCCAATGTCCAAACTCTTGGCGCCATTGTTACAAAGAACCACAGACGGCGTGGTACTACTTGTTTTCGTACATGTTTACAACACGGGGATTTGAATCTTGCGAAAAGGTGTTTAACCCCAGCCAGAAAGTGTACTCACCCGACACGTTTGTATCCGAGGAGTTGTTCTGGATCTATTCATGCGTTGCACCGGCAAACACACAGCATCACCTGCGCATTGCACTGTGCTCGTGTACACGCACAACCAAGCAATTGTTTGTGGTGCAATTGTTGGAACGCGTAAAGCGCCAACTAACTGACTTGCAGCACCAGCGTGACAAAATTGCGCAAATTGCAAACGTGTTTGTACGAAACGCTTATTCTGAGTGTCAATCTTTGGTGACACCAAAACACGATGTTGCAGCCGGTGCGCCGTTTGCGTACTCTGCATGCAACCTTCCGCTTGTCCCGTTTCATTGGACACACTACAAATTTGGACTGCCAAAAAGTTTGCAGCGTATCGTGTATGCTATCTACATGACGTGTAACCGGAAAAATATTGGGCGGGACTTGACAGGCATAATAGTGTACTTTGTGAATACGGTGTCGGCATGGGAGTTGCACGACGCATATTGGGCACAACAATTAACATTGCCATGCATATACAAATGGAATCAGTGAAATTAAACGTTTGATAATAAATTAAAATCGCTTGTAAAATATACAATTGTGGACCTATCGCCGTCCGTGAGTTTAACTGTAATTTTCGCAGTTTCTAGTATTTTAATTATGCCACTATATTGCGTGTATTCATAACAATAATTATCAAGTGCCCACCACACTTTAACTGCTGTACCTTGAACAAAATCTTTTGCTGTTTTTGATTTGTCAAGTGGATATATTGTATCAAACTGGGGGCGGTTGTACTTGCATTGTGATATTTGATTGTCTGCTTCAACAAATTGTACGCGTATCCAATGCGTTTGTGGGTTCTGGTTTTGTGCGAATTGCGTTCTAATTATTGTACCCCTGTAGAATTTTCCATCATAAGGTGCTATAACCTCTGTTTTTGTCGCAAAAGATTTTGGTACATTGGCGGGAACAATTGGTACATCTGGCACATCTGGCACATCTACAAGTTCCAGCAAATCAAACGTTGCGCGTTTATAGTTGCAAAGACTGTTGTCAACGCTAACGTACACGTCCACGTTATCGGATGCACGTTTGCTAAACATGTTAAATTCAGCACTGTCAATAACACCTTCGTACACCTTTTTGTTGTACTTTGCTCTAACTTTGTCACCCACTTTAAAATCTGGCTGTAGCATATCAACACTGCTGCTAGTACCGCGCGGGTTTGTTTTTGTAGACACAATGGCATCAAATGGCGACTTAAACCACGTGAAGTTGTACACGTCTATAAATACGTCAGATTCGGTTTTAAATCTGGGGGACATCCCAAAATCATCTTCGCTGTGAGTGTCGATGCGTTGTACTGTACCTTTACGGTTAAGTTCAATGTTGGCCGAACGTTTAGGATCAAACGATTTAACTTCCACGGCACCGGGCGATGTCCAAAATGCAGGGCTATATTTGTACACAGTGTCTGACAAGTGTCCCCAGTGAATGTATATTGGTGTATTTTTGGTAAGTATCATTTTTCCTACCCTGCTGCAAATTGGAAAGCAGCAAAATTCGTCACAATACATGATGTTTAATTCTTGTCGAAAGATTACAGCGTGGGCTATAATCTGCTTGTACACACGATCTGTAACGTCTGCATCTATTTGCCATATATGTTGCACCATCTTAATTGTTTTGACGTATGTGGATACGTTTGGAATGCTTACGCAAACTAATGATGACTTTAAAGGCGCTGCAACCCCGGCTGCATATTTGCCCATCAACCACACAGACACGGCTGCTGCCAACGTTTGGTTAACATTTGCGCCCTTTAGATCAACAACACCTTTTGTGTTTGCCCATTGCGTTTTGAACTCGATTGTTTGGTTAGAACTTTCAAGGTCCGGGTACACCATGGGAACGCTTGAGTTCCATGTTATGTGCGGCATAATAACACGCCTGTCATTAGATTTGCAATCTCCTTTGGGGTACAATGTTTTGGCAACTAATTGACCAATGGATGACAACATAGGGTCGTTGATATTTAACATTTGTTGCATTTTGCTGTAAATTTCGTTTTCTTTGGCACTTCTTGTAATGTTTTTCTTTGAAAAATGAGACAATGCCATGTGTGCAACTGTACCAGGATAAGACGCTAGTGCATTGTTGCTCGGCATATCTGGCAAATTGGACAAGAAATTGTATTGATTGTAAAAACCGTTGGTAGTTACGCTACTCGAGCTAGTAGTAAGATCCAAGTCTATTGCATTGGGGGTAGTGTATACTGCTGGGGGCATACAGTGCCAGTCTTTTCTTGCGCCTATTTTAAATTCTACTGTATTGCCACATGCAACATGAGTTTTTTTATCACTAAAGTCCCACACTTCGTTAGCAGACACGTGTTTGTGTACCGAGGTTGCGGGCACAACCATGTACGTCAGAGCAGCTTTTAAGCTTGTAAACGGCAATAAGTTGTGTGTTTTGATGTTGCACGCGGCAGAGTTATTTGCAGCAACGTACAATTTTATAACATCATCTGACGCGTTAGAATTAAATGGTGGTTTGGCAACTTTGTTTTGTAGACACTCGGGCATATCGTTGTCGGTGGTTACTGTTACAATGTGCATTAGAGTATACGGCTCGTCATTTGTAAATGTGTAATACTTTGTTTGGCTGTGTGCAATAACACACGTTTTGTTAGGCAGGGAACGATACGTCCATGACATTGACAATAGAGACTCCTGTGCACGGCAATTGTATTAATCCGGAATTTGTTGGCAGTATATACGGGTTGCTTGGTGTAATTACGAGCGCGTGCATTGTAGTGTTGTGCAGACATTTACTGTAGTTATTGTCGCATGGATTTAAGCGTTGCAGCATGCTGGGCAGATGCGCAGAGCGCACATTTAAGCGCGATTTTACGACTGCTGCTTCTCGCCTTAATTTTGCTGTGGTCTTACAAACTCTTTTATTACAAGTAGGGCTGGCGGCAATGTACATTTGGCTTGTGCCGGGTTCGGCTGAGATGGTCGCCATTGGCTTCGCTATGCTTGCAACTTTGTATACACTCGTTGAAGAAGAACGGCTTGTTTACGGATGGATTGTTTTAATAAGCAACGTTACAATGGCCTTGTTATTTAATTACCGTTATTATGTTGCTCTTGTACTGTGGCTAGCAACAATAGCGTGCACGTATCGTCGTTTGTATTAATTTGGCAGAGTGCGCGTTGAATGTTGTTTGCGACTTAAAGTGTAAATTTTTGCCCATTCCGTCGTAAGCCAGGGCAACGACCAATGTTTTGTTATGTTGAGCGGTTGTTCGGTGTAGGAAATCCTGGGCAATATAGGCAATGTGATGTCAACCGGCGTTAAAGCAAACATGACTTTCAATGCCATTACAAATGCGGGTGATACCACATCCACGTTTAATTCTGGAAACGGTCTTCGGTTGATGCATTGGTCAACTGCCAGTTGCAGTGCGTCAAAATAGTCTGCAAATGCAATGGTCATGCACCTGTCTTTGATTGTGTCTACGTGCACACTAATGGCGTGCATATTTATTGATTGCATGCACTCAGTGAGGAGCATTGCAGAGTGTTCTTCACCCATGCACAACATTTTAGAACTAAATTGAGCCAGCGTCGCAATGCTAATGCTTGATTTCCCCCTGACAATTATTGGTTGTTTGTTGCAAGACATAACAGAACCAAGAACATTATGAAGTGTTGCTGTCCCAGCAAATGTTGCAGTTGTTGTAAACGAAATGTTTTTAAGCGTAACAACTGGACACATTGCAACAACAGCTTGATCCACGTGTGTTTCCCTTGACATGCAAATACGCAACGTTTTTTGACGTTTGTCCGTATTGTTTAAAAGAGCAGCAATGTTGACAGCAAAATTGTTGCCAGCGTAACCGCCCCGAACAACAACATGGCAAACGTTGGTTATTGTTTGTATTTGCTCGCGTTTAAGTGACACCGAGCAAAACAAAAGCTCAAGCACGTTTAACGAACAGCTATGCACGGCCGTTACTAAAGCTTGCGATACGCGTACATATTGCAATACCAAATGTGATAATGAAGCTGCAATTGCGACTGCGTCGTAAAACGATGGTTGCATTGTATATCGATAAGCCGATGGTGGTGCGGTGATAATTAATTTGCGCGCCAATTGTGTTGCAGTCACCAACGCCAACGTATTCTGGCACTCCTTTGTGTCACGCACCCACGGCAGACGAAACGTTGTAAATGTCGCATTTACATTGCACAACATTGCACACCTGTCCATTACAATGATGCTGCAATTTAGAAACGTGCCAACAACAGTCATTCCCCTTATTCGGAAATTTGTAACAGTGTCAGGAAATTGAGATCTGTAAACGACAGGCATTTCACGGACCAACGTTGTTGAATAAACGGCAACCAACAGTTGCACTGTGCAACACGTGGGGGGCAATGTTTCAAATGCAATGTTGCAAGGTTGCACATACTCGGTGCAAGCACCGGCAAATTGCACAGTCAAGTACTTTAAAGTTTTGCACGCAGTAAAATTGCAAACAAACGTGTCTTTATTATACGTAATTGTACGGGCGTCAATTGTCAACGACACAACAAAGTTAAATGCGTTGTTTGATTGCAATATGCGTTGTCCATGCGAGGGCAAGGTCACGTGGCAAATTGCTACGTTGTCCTTTGTAGCCTGCAAAAGGTTTTGAGCAGACCATTCTGAACAGGTTGATTCCAATTCATAAACTTTCAGTTGCAACGGCAAATAATTAGCCAGTTGATAATCATCACGCAACCCGTAACACCGTCTTTTGTTCAACGTGCCGCGCGGTGTTGATGTCGAAGCCAAGCACACTTGTTCTGATATCGGCCATTGTGCATCATACATTAATCGGTTTACAAACGATCTTGGCAAACATTGTACAAATTGCACTACGTCTCGATTGCACGTTAATTGCAACGACTGTACGCATGCAATGTACGCTCGTGGTGTTGTAGCAATATGCTTAAATACTAGCGGCACCAGTTCTTTTGCATGCACGGCAAATTTAGCAAACAAATTGTCCGAATTCATAACAATAAAACGCTGAATGTTTATAATGTTGTACAAGTATCAAACAAAAACAGTATTTATTCGATTGTGGGATTTTGTATAATATTAGTATATACTTGTACAACCTAACACAAACAAAGACACAGTTTACAATGACGACGGTTGAAGTGGTGGCCAATCACATTAGGCAGCATTACAGTGCACATGGCGCCGAGGTTGGAGCCGTTGGCCAACGTTCAGTAACTGTTTCTCTTCCACAAGAAATGCCCATTACGCAGCTCGTAGCAGATATGTGGAACACGTTTGGTGCTACAACCGACATAAAGCACGCGCATCACGCATCTGGTGCAAGCCTTGTTGTTTGGCTGTCAACAACTGAATTGCAACATGTAGACGACTGCAGCTACAAAACATCGTCATCAATTTCCTGGCTCAGCACGGTTGCAATAGCAGCAAGCGGGGCTGTTGCGGCATACTGTACAATAACAATGCCATTAATCAACCACGTGGTGTTACCGTTAAACATATCTGATTGGATCATTTTTTAATTGTCACAAAACCCACAATACTTAAATAAGTTACAAACGGTAATACAATTTTTACAATTTGGTGTTTTTACTTTAAAACAAATGACAAAATCGGCAAAGCACATTAAACGACCCAAAAACGCATGGATTTTTTACAGGAGTGAACAATCCAAACGTTATGCTAACAGTGGTATGTCCTCAAATGTTGTAAGTACTGTTTTGGCGCAACAGTGGAATAATCTAACATTTGAGCAACAAGCACCGTACAAAAGGCAACAAGCAAAAGCAAAGGCGTTGTTTTTAGCTGACTACCCGGGCTACAAATATGCGCCTGTTCGGCGAAAAAAACGAGTGTACGTAACAAAAGAAATCAGAAACGAGCCGATTGTTCCACAGCATGCTCAATTCGACTTGTTACAACTGATGACACCTACACGTATCGATGCGGACGATGTCGATAAAACGTGGGTAGATATTAATTAGCATAGCCAAAAAAATTACGTGCACAGGGAATCGAACCCTGGAGTCCGTACGGAAACAGGACTTAAGCCTGTCGCAATCGACCACTATGCGATACACGTAGCCCACACAATTGTTTTTTTTTGATTACAAATGTACGTTTTGCTGTGAACCGGGACGAACCAAACGCCGGTCTGCGCTATGCAAAGATAATTGTTATTCACAATGATAATCCTGCCACGTGATGGCCGAATGAGAGTAGTGCAAGCAAGTGGAACTTGTGTTGCGTATATTCGATATTACGGGCCCCATTCCATTAAATTTGAATAAATAAACGAAGGAACTCAATCAACAGTGTACAATGTTGAAGCGGGAATCTGGCCCACTCCAAAACGTGTCAATGTACCACGTTTAATCTACGACATATACTTTTGTTGAAATTGCAGTAAAATGCACACGTACGGCAATATAATAACCCCGCATGTGGACACAATCGACAACGTTGTCGGTGTTACAATGTTGTGATAGTGCACTGTTGCGTGCGTGCATTCTGCTAAGCGAAAGACGGCAATTAGATAATGTGTTATTCCAAGTAGTGGCATAGCACGCGTTAACACGGACCGCCATTCGCGCGTGTATAACTGCGTGTTATTGGCTACAAACAACGTTGCGCACGACGCTAATACGCTCAGACTGAAGCAACGATGCAATGGTGCTTCATGATGAGATTCCGCCCACAAATTTGTGGTTAAAATATTACTGTACGTTTTGCCGGTTATAGTTGTTTCTGCATATAGTGGCCCTGCAACGTGCAAGCACGCCACTACAACAGAAAACAATGGCGTTAAATTGTTAAAATTGTACAACATTAAACGTACAACAAAAGTTATAATTACGTTGCTAGCAAGTGCTTATACGCAAAACCTGTATATACTTATTGTACATTAGTAATGTATACGCCGTTACAATGCAAGCTGGTCAAAACATTGTCGTAGGTCAAGTAATAATAGAGGGTGAATGCAACGAAGGTGACATTATAGTGTATGATGACACGAGTGAAAAATTTATGACTTTAGAATATGCAATTACCAACAACAAAACAATAACACAATGTACTGGAGTAGCAATGGCACAGAAAAGCCTTCAAACTGAAAATTTTGTTCCAGTGTGCGTACGTGGTGCTATTGACGCAAAAATTCCTAAAGACGTGTATGCGAAAGATACAATTAAACCGGGTGAGTGGCTAAAAGTATCTAATAAAGGTTTGGATGTATCATTACTGCAAATTATTGGCAAAATACTATTGCCTTCGGTACGCGGTAGCATGCAATCAAAATCAAATGCTGCACGTGTTTACGTTGGGCCGCGAACCAAACATTTTCTAGGCGTAACAAAAAAACTAGTAAAGACAGCGACAGTAAAACAATCAGCACCAGTAGAGACGGAAACTGCTGTACCATTTTCAACGCCTATTGCACCTTTAAACAGTGACACGGTAAAGCCTGCAGTAGCAGCAGAAGTAATTGACCCGGTAAAGCCTGCAGTGGAAGCAGCAGAAGTACAAACCCCCAGCAAAATGATTCCCTTGCATCCTGCTGCAACAACAACTAATTTTGATGCAATGCTCGTTTCGCCAAACATAGCAACCATTAAAAAACCCAAAAAAGTAAAGAAAGCTAAAAGGTCAAATTTAAATACATAAACTACGTGTTAAGCAAAGCGCCACCAGCAATTGCAGCAACCAGCGTTAAAATTTTGTTAGCGTGAGTCAACCATGGCATTCGTGGTTCGATACTTGAACGACCATCCGGATCAAAATATTCAATTTCATACAAAGTGCCAAAAATGCTTAACAAATTGGACACTGATATTCCTTTCCCATTGCTAACAGTAAATTTGCCATGATTTGTCTCCATGTACAATACTTTATAGTTGCTTGGTACTGTTATGCTTCCGTGTACATTTGCTACAGCTGCTGCATAAAATTTTGTGTTATTTGGATTTATGCTTTGTATTGTAATTGGTTTGTTAGCAATTAAGTTTGTTTGGCGTTTGTTAGAAAAGATGCCAAGCAAGCATTCTTGATTGCTTATCATAGTCATGTCAACCTTCAATTGCACATCAACATAATTATTGTGGGGGTGCCCTGTTACGGTGAAAGCACACAAATCGTTATCGACGGCAGGTCCGGACATGTTGACATGCATAAATGCATTCGTATAAGTAATTATATTAAGGTTTGATGTTGTTGTGAGCGGGAATCCGGACAAGATTACGTTGACGTACAGCACAAGTGTCATGCTTGCAATAGCACTAGGTTGTGGGTTGTGTATTGTTACAGTCTCGTTGTGAACGTTTGTGTGCATTGAACATGCTGATGTAACGTATATTACTGCACCCTCGGGCACTGATTGCAAATTGCCGTTGTTGCACATATTGCACGCACGACCCTGGCAGTAATTGTTTGTTGGTTTTACTGGCGTTACAATCGTAGACGGGTCAAAACGGTGTTTGCAAGTTTCGTTATACACAAGTTTATTAGAACAAACCGCACACGATTTATTTTCCAACATGCCAATGCTGGTGCACGTTATACCACATGCAGCGTCGCACGACGTCGACGGCACGGATTGCAACACGGTTAATGTATTATTGCAACAATTTGCAGACATTTTTGCAACCCACAAGTGTATACTCAAATAATACCATTGTAAATAATAACTGTAAATTTGGCACATCTTTTTGACAAAAAATTGCATTTAAAAACAACACATGTTGGCATTTAGCTATGGAGCAAAACAATGTGTGTGACCATTACGCAAGCGTGCGACACGTTGGCCAACAATGTGTTTCAACACATGCAAAAGAGATAGGCGTCATGTACAAAACACAAAACCACAGCTGGGTATCATACGGCAATCACAAAAGATACATGTGTATGCGTCACGGCATTAGAATTGATCGCTGTCACAAGTGTTCTTTGTTGTTTTGTCCTGTGCACCTACAAGAACGGAAAGCATGTTTGCAGTGCACTTACAAAAAATCAGACATTCGCATGTTAAAACCGTGCGCCAAACATCGAGCATTTCCCAATCCCGTTCCAATATTTGCCAAGCTTGCTAAACCAACTGCCTCATCGCAGTACGACGCTGTGGTACAGCAATGCTCCAGTTTGTACTTTCTTCGCAGTACGTTGCAACAAAATTTTAAATCTCGTTGCGTGTCGGGTGCCACAATTGTTGTTGGCAATTGTGAAACCAGAAAAATATCCGAACGCAAATCACTTGGCTGTTACTTGATACTACATTTGTCGCGCCCATTGGTTCGTGCATACGCCAGCACAACAAACGTCTACAGCGTGCAAGTGCACGGCGGACATTGCTACGATTGTTTTCAGTTGCGACGACCACTTCAAACTAAGCCTGTTTCTTGCAGTGCATCTAAACGTTGCACAACCCACAGTAATATGATACGATCATGCAAAGTATGCCGCGGTCGTTTTACAGTTTGCAAGCTTCACAAAACGTTATCAGCAGCGTGTCATAATTGCAGTTGACAAGTTATGATATCATATATGTGATTTTATTTAACGTATACATACAACATATGTTTTATCTTTCAATTATATTAAGTGTTGGGTACGTGTGTACACCTGGCAAATGTGTTGATCGCACTAATTTAGAAACATCGTACCCATTAACTACATGTCAAGCAAACCCAAAATGTCATGCGTACGATTGGAACGGGTCGGTTGGCCATTTATGCAATACAACACGTTTTGTACAATCAACTGTGTTTGTAGCGTGTAAATTAGCGACCCGGCCAAGACGCAATCTTTTAACAATTGCAGAACCGTTGCAGATTAATGACAACGTACACCATCATTTACAAGGTTGGGATTACATAGTAATTGCTACAGGGGCGATGTACATTGTAATTTTTGGCACTAGGTGTTGTCAACAAGAAACTAAAATACGAATTCAACAAAAATATAATCCTCCGGACAGTGCAATTCATTTTTAAAGTGCAAATTAATTAAGTGTTTTGGTGCAACGTTGCGTGATTTAGGTGCACTGCAAAAAGTTCTGAATAACACGGGGGGTCATGTTCTAACGAATTAAAATCAACCATCAATACATCAGAGTACGCAGGCGGAGCATGTAAATTTGAGTGTTGTGTTTGTATGTACGCTAAATAAAAGTGTGACGCTTCGGCTCCCATGATTACGTTGTGCAATTTTACAGCTGTTGCACTTGGGTTAAAATACACAGAAAAAAATTAATCAATGCAATATACATTATATTAATTCGTTTTTACGGTACCCATTAAACCCGACTGCTAATTTATTGGTTTATTTATGAAACGAATCTTTATTGAATTTATTTATTGTAAATTGCTAAATGAATTCTGATCATACCAACGTACAGTCCTTAAACGACCGCGGTTTCCACAAATGACACCGGCGCAGTGCTGCCATTAATATTGCTATAAACTGATAACAGTGACTTGTGGGTTGTATAATAAGAGAAACCCACAATTATTTAAAACATTGTGGTTGTATTAATACAGAAATTGGCATATGCACGACAAAATAATATGGTGACTTTAACGGAATTAGAGCGCTTTCGCGAAATTGGAAACACCGGCAAAATGTTGTTGGTATTATTGTGGGTGACAAGCATTGCGTTTGCGCGAACACCGTCGCCATGCCTTGTGGCCCAGCTTAGCTACCAGCCCGCAATTCGTTTGTTGGCTTCTGACTTTTGCCTCATGGACGGTCTTTGGCGCCAGGAAATGGTAGCAAACACACCTGTCCCAGCGCTGGCCTTTCTCCGGAATATTACTGACGGCACGTCGGCACGGTCGTGCAACGATTTTGACAACGGTAATTGGTATGATCCTGTTTGTCGTGCGCCTCGCGATTCCGTGTGTTTTCCAAAAGCAGCAACGTCCCTGATTAGAAGGTGTGAGCAAATAACTGCTTTTGTGACGAATCGTACCAAAATGTGCGATTGCGGAATGTTGCCGGGGTGTTCTATTGGCCTGGCATGCATTTACGGACCAGACCTGCTGCACCGGGTACAACTGTCTCGCGGGGTCTGCTTGACCAACCCAGCAACGGCTTATCTGAAACACGCACAGACTGTTTTAAATTTGACTTGGGCCCCCCACGTTGATACGAGCCTGGCGCTAACAACCTTGGACGCTTGCATTGCAACGTTGCACCCCCACGCACGGTTATCAAACACAATCAGGGACTCTAAACCAAACTATAACATTGCTGCACGGTATGTGGAATACGTTGCCATACAGACGGCAACGGCAAGAAAGTTAAAAACAAACCGGCGTGTTGCTTGTTTGCTTGTTAAGGAAGCCACCAACCCTACAACCCCACTAGTAGCGGACATGGTTAGGCGGTGGCAACTCAAGTATTGCGAAGTCCATGTTTGTGTACTTTATTGTTTAAAAAAATTTAAGATCAAAAATTGAAAATCCCAAATCAAAAATTAAAAATTAAAATCGACTAAAATGCTTGATTATTTCGCTGCCACAACGAGTTGCAATGGAGTTAGGATTGCGCCTTAGGCAAGACGCCCCTGTTCTTTTTTCAGACTTTGAAACAAAGGTCTTGCCGGCTGTTTCCGAGGCTTTTGGGCCCACCTATACGGCACACGCCCTCAACCGCGTAGAAGGTGGTATTTATTTCTCTATTCGTAACGGTGCCGTATGCAAAACCGACGGGTTTCAGGTCCGGTTTGATTTTGGAAACTGGGCGGCCCATTTTGGCGCTGACACGTCGTTGCCGCACTATGAGGACCCCGGGCCGTTGGTACCCATGAACCACAAAGGAGTGCACACGCTGGGGTACAAAACCGACACTACAAAGTGGACACCAAAGGAAAAACGCACTCTGCAGATTGCGCTAGTGAAGGTGCTGCAATGGCAACCACTTCGTTCGCCTGGATACAAAGAAGCATTGACATACTACAGTGAATAATGCTTGCGATGAATTATTTCACAATCCAACGTTTCTTGCTTAATTAGGGTTAGCCATATAAAAAAAAAGGAGGCTGGCCCTTATAATCCAATATAAAGCGTGCTGTTCCTTACGTTAAAAATAATAATGCTTCAAATAGGGGGGGGG
>Ga0206130_10001153_pt1 | contig 39907 bp, 34 predicted proteins | sample Helgoland_Spring_9_FD_148637 | JGI IMG/M metagenome (GOLD analysis project Ga0206130, IMG submission 148637) | Pelagic subsurface seawater microbial communities from Kabeltonne, Helgoland, North Sea - Helgoland_Spring_Bloom_20160512_1 | ecosystem: Environmental > Aquatic > Marine > Epipelagic ...
CTAATGCAGCAATATGAAGGTATGCTTCAGGCATATCCAGTTCAAGGGTGTGACGGTATCAATAAGATTATTCACATCTATAATGATAGTTTACGGTATGCTGACAGTGTGTACGACTACTATCAGCCTTTAGATACCTTATAAATATTTTAAACTTTAACACCTTGGGATTATAGAGTATGTCAGAAGAGCAGAAGATTTTTTTTACCGAATCTGTAGATATTGATGGAAATATTAATATAACCGGAAATCTGCTATTTAACGGCGAACCCCTTGTAGTAGCTGCAGGATCAGAATACTTTCAGGCCCAACTTACTGATTATCAAACGAATATTAATAATCTAGCAATTAATAGTGACACATACACTATTCTCGACTTTGAGGGTAAAGGTGCCCAAACTGGAAATACAGCCAATTGGGATGCTAGTACCAACTCTTATACCTTAGGAAGTACTGGCCTTTATCAAATATCTTTCCAGATCTACTTTACAAACGCTGCGTACAGAGACACTAACACTAACTCTAAAATTAATGTTGCAAAGTGTCAGGATATAGGAGTTTACGTAGAATATTCAGCAGATAACTGGTCTAGTAGTGCGATTGCTTTTACTGGAGGACAAGCAGGCGGTCAGGGCGACGCCATCGGTAGAACTATATCAGGCACATATCTTTTCAGTCCGACTTCAGCAAGCACTAAAATTCGACTTCGAGGTGCGGCTGATCCCCAAAGGATCGACTCCACTGTGATGATTTCACATGTAATTAAGCCGTACGGCGCGATTCAATTTGATATCGATTTCGATTATTATCAACCCGGTTTTACCCTTACTGATGACAATAAAATGGGAGAGACCCTCCAGCCGGCTACTTACTTTAATGTTGTGAGACTTCATTAATGACTACTGCACACATCTTTATTGGCTCTACTCCTCATGGTCAGGATGCAGAGTTTCAGATGGCAATTAAGCTAATTAAAGCCAGCCTTGCCGAAGAAACTACACATTAGGGGTTTACAAACCGTTAAATCTGTGATACATTAATCCTTCCAACAAAGGAATATATACTATGGCTACACTTAAAAACAAACTACGTAAGAAACACTTCGATACACAGTACCGTAAAAAGAAAGCTCTAGATCACCTGGCTGCTTTTGATATGGAATATGCACACAGCCACGATATTGATGAAATTCTTCGTGGTAACGAAGCATACGGAGAGTTTCTCTACGAGAAGAATAATGAATATTGAATACAAAATCCTAAGCCGAAAACGTTTCTGCGACATGATTGAGGAGTACATCTATATGAAAGATGTGCCATACATGGAGGCAGTTATTGATCTCATGTCAGAGCATGAGATAGAAGCGGATAGAATACCAAATTTAATCAACACATCGATTAGGGATAAGATCGAGGCTGAGGCTCGTGATCTTAACTTCCTAGAACAAATTAATAAGCTACCACTATGAAAAGATTGAGAAATTTTATGTTACGTTTAATTGGAATGTACATTCCGTTTATTCTAGTTTTCCTTGGTGTTGCTGGTTGCAGCTACATCTATAAGGATGAACTATTCGGACGGTTCGAACAGCAAGAAGAAGTTATTGAACCGGTACCAGAGCCAGAGCTTGAAGTGCCTGTAGAAGAGATTATGCCTATTGAAGAGGAGACAGTCGATGCCGTGGAGATGGAATCCAAAGAAGAACCATTATCAACAGATGGACTCCCCGCAATCAACGAGTGCTTCTGCCCAGAGCGAAGCGCTGGAAACTTGGAAAACTAAGCAGGCAGTAAAAGCCAATAGCTTTTATGAATATTTACGAAGTATTTCTTCTTACCCATTGGAATACGGTTCTGAGGAAGGTAACATTGCCGTTACTGCTTATCCTCCACTTAAGCCTATGGAGGTTCAGGAAGGTTCAATTACTTTTCCTGAAAAATAAAGGTTTACAAACACAAAACAATATGCTATAATACAAACTTCATATTACGATATACAAGGACATAAAAAATATGACACTCGCATCACTTAAAAGCTCCCGTAACTCTTCTATCGACAAACTGCTAAATGCAGCACAAAGCCTCAATGAGCCAGTAGAACGCAAAGGCCCAGATGAGCGTATTTGGAAACCTACGGTAGATAAGTCTGGTAACGGCTATGCGGTACTTCGATTCCTACCAGCACCTGAAGGCGAAGACCTTCCATTTGTGCGATATTGGGATCACTTTTTCCAGAATAAAAGCACAGGTCTTTACTACGTAGAGAAGTCTCTGACCACGCTGGGACAAAAAGATCCAGTTGGTGAAATGAACTCCAAGCTTTGGAATGCAGGTGGTGAGGGGTCTCCTGAGCGAGACCAGGCACGTGATCAGAAGCGTCGCCTCCACTACGTATCCAACATCTATGTTGTATCTGACAGTCAAGCACCAGAGAATGAAGGTAAAGTATTCCTTTACAAGTACGGTCAGAAAATCTATGAAAAGTTGATGCAAGCAATGCAGCCTGAATTTCCAGATGATGAGCCAGTAAACCCATTTGATATGTGGGAAGGTGCTGACTTTAAACTGAAGATTCGTAACGTTGGTGGCTGGCGTAACTATGATGCAGCACAGTTTGCATCACCTAGTGCTTTGGCTGATGATGATGATAAGCTGGATACAATTTACTCTCAGGTGCATTCACTTGCCGAGTTTACTGATCCTTCTAGCTTTAAGTCATATGAAGAGCTTAAGGTTCAGTTGAATAATGTATTGGGTGAAAATCCAGATATGTCTACACAGCAACGTGAGGATCTTTCTATTACAGCCGAATCAGCGCCAATGAAAACGGTTGAGGCCGTCTCTGCGGAACCTGTGCAAGACACAAGCGGTTCTGATGACGATGATGACGATACCATGTCGTACTTCTCTAAGCTAGCTAACGAAGACTAAGCTACATCAAGCGGCCGGTTCCAAAGTTTCCTAGGATGTCAAGTCTTTGTACATTGATATCTGATGGTAGTGGTACTACACCACCTGAGGTACCGCCGCTGCCTCCTCCACCCTGGATATAAGTGTTGGTGCTGTTGTCTTGTTGAATGACAGTGGCACCACCTCCAGGAGCTCCTCCTAGATTTTCAGTCGCCTGCATAATGTTCATTCCGGAACTTCCGGGTACAGATTCCACATTGTTTTGCCCGAAGAATCTTCCTAAAAACGGAATGGGAGCAGCACCTTCAAAACCAATAGGTTTATCTCTTTGCGTCTGTAAGAAGTTTTCTACTCCTTGTAATGCACCAGGCTTATATAATTCTGATTTGACGGTACCTTCAAATCCTTTTTGCCCGCGTTCATATCGGGCATTTTGCATTTGCATAATAGCCACGGCTTCTTCAATTACTCCCCGAGAATACAGTTCCGGAGATTCTAAAACTTGCTGCGCTCCTCCAACTATAGTATTATCAGTAGTTTCAGTAGGGCGGAGTACTTGGAATGCGCCTTCAGTGACAATACCACCTCGGATTAAGTTTCTAGGATTGAGTAATGCTTTTCCTGCACCTGCAGCAAGATTTTTTATTCTTTGCCCGAGTGTTGCTTGAGGTTTTATTGCACTTAGCTTTTGTTGAGTAGAAAATCTTTGTTGAGCAGAATTTGCAGCTGCTTTTTGAGAAGCAGCCCTTTTAGATGTTTGATCTCTTTGATTGAATCTTTCCTGATCTAATTCTGCCGATCTTGCTACAGCTCTATTGATTCTTCCTTGAAGGGCTTGTCTTTCTGCAGCAGCACCCATAAACTTAGATCCAGCTAAAACGGTAGGAACAGCAACTGCAGCCGGTCCCAATAACGCTGGATCGATACCGTTATCTGGATTATCTGGATCGAATATATTTGGTAAAGAAGGTAAAGAATTCTTTATAGTATCTACGATTATTTTGCCAGCTCTAGCAAAAATCGCATTAATATCGTTTCTAAACTCTTGACTGCTGAAATACAAAAGTCCCAGTAAAGCGCCGCCTCCCAGGAGTTTAGCAAGTAGACCTGAGTTTTCTTTCACTACGGATACTACTTTGCCCATACCAGCCATTCGATTTCTGCGCTCTTCGGCCGCTTTTTCCCTGCGGTCTTCTAATTTATCGAGCTGATCGTCAGGACCTTTTCCACCAAAATTTACAAGATCGGCAATACGGCCTACTAAAGACTCAATGGCCTCTACGGTTCGTTCCTGCTTCTCACCCTGATCTACGAGGGTCTGGTTGATATCTGCTAATGTTGTCATCGTGCGTTCTTAGCCTTTTGTTTCTCTGCTTCTTCTTGAAGGTGCGTAACCAACATTGAGATATAAATTTCCCTCTCCCAAGGTAACATATTTTCGATTTCAGTCAGCGAGTACTTAAAGTGGTGCATCAGCTGGAAGTTGGTGTTGTATAGGTTCACCAACGATTCATGAGAGAGGCTTATCAAAAAAAATCAGAGGTTCCTTGTAAAGTAATTGAGTTTTTAGTTTCACATGATGTACAATCAAAGTCAATTTTATGCTTGAGTTGTGGGATACTGTCAACATATTCACGTACTTTATTATACTGTTCCGAAGTTAAAGAGTCGATAAAGTTGTCAATCTCCTCTTGTGATTCATCAGCAAAGACGATACGATCTTCTCCGACTGCCACCGCATCGATACATACTTGAATTGATTCTAAGTTACGTTCAGTCATTGACTTCTCTTGATTGAAGAAATCCGAGTTGATCACTTGATCAATACTGGGGAACTTCATTTCAAGATAGATATCAGATGAGATTTGAATCGTGGTTTTTTTGCGAGGTACTGTGATTTTAATATTCTCTACGTTAACAGATACGTCGTTCAGTTCTTCACAAGACTTACACTTGATGCGAATGTCCGACGTCTCACCTACAGACTTTGCTCTGACCTGTAAAAACAGGTATTCGATATCAAACACAGGTAAACTGCGAATCTTAATGTTGTCATCGATACAGGCCTCCAGCGTGTCTACGATGGAGTTCAGAATAATCTTCTCATCTTGAGATTCCATTGCAATCAAAAGAATCTTTTCTTCTTTCATAAGGAATGGGCGAAAGCTGACTTGCTTGTTCAGCGAAGGCACTTTAGTCGTGTATTTGATCGACTCATTGATTCTTGGTAAAGCCATTATGTATCTCCAATATTATAATATGTCAAAGTCAGTGTATTGAATTTCTACACTTAGTCTAGCGATAGTATTTGCCTGATCGTTTCCGAGATCAACGCCGTTCACCGTCTTAGGGAAAGCATCTAAAAGCTTTACCTGATGAATGACAGTTTCAGTTTTTTTATCTAACTGCTGAATAGTGACATCTTCAACATACGAACTTTTATAGGATACTTCGTATGTATCGGTACCGATGATCTTTTGCTGCCAGCCGTCAAAGAACTTTCTGGCGCTATAGGCAGCATCCAGATAGAAAATTAATGTAACAGGGTCAACCACAAAGGCATATGGTAGTTCCTGTGTTACCATACCGATAGTTCTAGGATTGGTTGTAATCTGACGTCCAGGTAAGTTAACTGCATCGCATAGTATATCTCCTGCACTAAATCCAGGAATAATTACTTTATACCTATTAGGAAACGCAGGACCTCCTGCAAATGCTCCCTTGATCGTTTCTATACTAGCCATTAAGCTCTCATCTTTTTCCTAGAGTCACTATAAACACTTCTCGCCGATGACTTTTCCCAGTCGGCAGTCGGTAAGAAAGTCGCAATTTCCCATTCAGGTGCATCAACGCGAGCGAGTCTAGATCTAACATGTCCAGTTAAATATCTTTTAAAACACGGTTTAAAAGCTTTTAACTTAGACGCTCTATTTAACATATCATAAGACAATCTGAATCGAGTAGTTTCATCATATTTTTTATTATTTATATTGTCCAGCAAGGAATCTAGCAATCTAGCGCGTAAGTCTAATGGCAGATAATGTAAATTAAGACCATAGAATCCTTTTGGCGCAGGTCCTACCATGATAGTCAGCGGAAACCTATCGTAATAAGGTAATGTGTCTTTTGTCTTAGGATCGTAGAAGTACATAAACATACTGCCGACTCTAGGACGATTGCTAAGTGTTAATGCGTTATCCTTAAGCAGAGAAGATCTGCTAGGGCGAAGTTGTTGTGCTTTCTGTCGAAACCATTTCATAGATTCTTGTGATCGTGGCGTTATACCAGCACGAAATGCTTCTAGTTCTAACTTATCGAATAAGCTTGCCATTTATACCTTCATTCCCATTTGTCTTAGTGTATCTTCTGTCCAGATTTGAAATTCCCAGCCACGGTCTAGACAGTATTCCTGAGCTGCTTTCCACTTGCACTGATTACGAACATATTCTAATGACTCACTAATGAACCTTTTTGTTCTTTTTTTACCAGCTGGCGGTTTAGTCTGCTTTTTTGGTTTGATCTCAATTAAGATAGTTCTATTGTCCGATGTTTTGATTTTTAAATCTACAAAGTATCTATGATATTTATTGTCAACTGCACTAACATACGGGATGACAGTTTCCTCAGAGCACCATGATTTGATCTGATTCTGATTCTCACACCACATAAATGCAAACTTTTCCCAATATGATCGATAAATAACCTGAGTATGATCGCCTGAATACTTCTCTGGTTTCTTTACCTTGTATCTGCCCTTGTAAGTTTTCATGTAAAGCCATATAAATAATTTAAACCAATATGTATTTATTTAGGAATAAACATGGTATCTTTTCCAGCAGACCTGGGTGGCGGCAGAGAAAAATATAAAGGCACTGTAAGCTTTAGGGCCAGTAGTACTAGTTCAACTACTAGACAAACTTCAGGTAATCCTAACTTGAGTTTTGGACAAGCTAATACAACTACATCAATTACTACACCTTCAGCAGACTCTCGTGGAAACTCCGGAGTAACTTTATATCTTCCTCAAGCAATTAATATTGCTGATCAAATTGGCTATGAAAATATCGATTTAGGAATGATTGGACTTGCAGCAGGAAGCGCTGCTAGATCTACCATGGCTCAAAAAGGATCTAGTACTGGAACCGCAATTAAAAATATTATTAATGATGTAACCTCTAGTATTTCAGATAACTATAGGTCTGTTAGAAATGCAGGTGCAGCTGGAGCTGCAGCTCTTCTAGCAGATGCTTTTGCTCCGGATAACATCAGAGCCGGTGTAACTGGTGCTACAGGTTTTACTGCTAACCCACATAAAAGATCGATCTTTCGTGATGTTGGATTAAGATCTTTTAACTTTAGTTTTACTATGATGCCTGCGAGTCAGGCTGATGCACAAAGCTCTGAAGACATTGTAAAGTTTTTTAGAGAACACCTGTATCCTGAAAGACTAGGTGACTTGCTCTATAAGTTTCCAGATAAGTTTACTATAGAATTTAAGTATAATGGAAAAGAAGTAGCTAGTAAAATTTTGCCCTGCTATCTTACATCAGTAAATACAATCTACAACTCTCAAAGTACTTCATTCCATGACGATGGTAAGTTCACATCTATTCAGATTGACTTACAGTTTCAGGAAGAAGCAACTCTTGATAAGAAACTGGTTGAGGACGGTTATTAATGTCATATTTTCGAAACTTTCCAGTATTACAGTACGTCTTTGGTAACGAAAACTATAGTGTAACTTTTAATAAGATTGGAGCATATATTGATCTAGTTGATCAGTTAAAAGACGATGCTGCCTTCTACACCTACTATAATGTTCGTGAGGGAGATAGACCAGATCAGGTAGCAAACAAGCTATATGGTAATCCAGAATATCACTGGACGTTTTCTCTTTTAAATGATGATCTTAGAAGAGACGGCTGGCCATTAACTGAAAAGGTTGTTAAAGAAAAAGCCGAACACGATTATCCAGAAGAAACTGTAACAACTCGTGCAGAAATTAATAAGCGCTTTCTTATTAACAGCGTAGTTGAAGGCGCTACTTCTGGTGCAAAGGGAAAAATTGTTGATAAAAGATTTGATTTCGGTCAATTAGTACTAGATAGATGTTGGGCGACTGGTCCGTATTTTGCATTTGGCACTAGTGCACCTCCAACAACTGGAATTAGAACTCAGGGATATTATTATCCTCTATATATGAGAGAAGAGTACGCTAACGCTGCTAGTACTGATGGAAAATCTCATGTTCATATTTTTGATGAATTTCCAGGTGAAGTTTTGTTTATGCCAAATAAATTTGCAGCAAATGCAGACACATTTGGAGTTACTAGACACGTCAGAACACTAGCAGAAATCGAGACTGACTTTGGAACCTTTGATAATTTTGCTGAAGAGTACTTTGATCTCTTGACTACTACAAGACCATTTATTGCTGAAGAAAATATTATTACGACAGAAAATGGATTAGAACAGCAGGTTAAGATCGACGCTTGGACTAAGCAATATAACGCAACTCATCACTATGAAAATGCTGATAAAAAATACGTCGACGTTTTGCCATATGCTCCATATACACAAAGATTAGAAAGCGTTCTAACATTTAGCAGCGCAGGAAGTGGAGACTACTTAATTAGCCAGAATATTATATCTGGTCCTACTAATGTTGAAGATATTTTTGACTTGAGTAGTGTTACAGCCGGTACTTTTTTATCAAACCTGCTAGGAGAGTTAGGAGGTCCTCTAGCGACCTTTGTTACAGATCTGGGAGAAGCATTGGCCGCAGGTCCAGTATCATATACTGGAATCTTGGTCTTATATAAAGATATTTGGAAAGCACTAGGGTTGAGTGATTCTTTATATAATACTATTGTTGCTTATGTAACGACTAAAATTTCTGCATCTGTTGCAAATCTTTCCACTCATGCTTTTTATCTTATTGATGGTACGGGGCAAGTCGTATTAGGTCCAGGTGTAGGATACTGCCTAGAAGATAAAACTCTAGATGAAGGTCGATATCTTTCTTATTATTCTTTACCTGACGGCACTGCGCAATTATTAGGTACTTTTAATAAAAGTGAAAGATCAGCCGCTTTTCAGATTGTCGTAGATGAGTTCGAAAGTTATATTAGTACAAACTACGAAACAGTCAATAAGCCGGCGCTACTAACTCCTGTTACATATCTTGAAAGAGTAAGAGCCCAAAACGATACTTCAAAACAAATTAAAGTACTCAAGCCGACTGTAGTTGAACAAGTTGTTGATCAGTTTAACGAGATCTTAAAGCAAGATCAACAGTTTGACGATAATACTACGGTATTAACATCTACCACAGGGCAAACCAATTTGACAGGAAGTCAGACTTCTGAATCTTCGTCATCTTCCACTGCAACTAATACTGTATCAGGATCATCCTCTTCTAGTAGTGGTAGTTCTGGGGGAAGCTCTTATTAATGGTAGCTACGGTTGAACAGACTTTTAAGACAAAAATATTAGTAGAGTTAATCTCTCCTAGGCAAGGCACTAAAAACGTTGAGTTAATTGCCCAGGAGATTAACTTCTATGAGTCTATTGAAACTCCATATGTTACTGGTAATATTGTAATCACAGACTCGTCTAACCTTTCAAATGCTGCTGCAATGATTGGTCAAGAAGATATTAAAATCACTGTTAAAAGACAGACTGATAAAGGCTCAGGCGAGACCATTATTCAAAAAGAATTGTCAGTCATATCTATTCAAAAAACTAATAAGTTGAATGATAGTACCTCTGTTTATATTTTGAACTTCATTGATAAGTTTGCTGCTAGAGATAAAATTATTCGCTGGTCTAAAAAGTATGAGAGCAAGCCTGATGCCATGATCTCTACTATTTTAAATGAAAAGCTTGGAGTTAGAACTACAGCAAGAAGTAGCGCTATTCAAAATAATATGAGAGTACTTGTTCCATTTACATACTCTCCTATGAATATAGCCGAGTGGTTAACTGCCAGATGTACTACAGGACAAGGTGCTCCGTTCTACATATTCTCGCACTTAAAAAAGAATAATGAAGTAGAACTTGTAGATCTACAGACTCTTTTAACTCAGGGAGCCTTGAATTCAGGTAATCCTTTTAAGTATAGTTCAGCAATGGGAGCTGGAAAAGAACTTCAAGCGCAGCAGCCATTTAGAATCTTGACATATGAAACAAATGTCGAAAGTACTATCAAAGCGATTAATGGCGCATCCTATGGTGCGCAATATCATTGGTTAGATCTCTACAAGGATGGAGCAAAGGAAGATAGGTATAAGATCACTGATGTATTAAGTACGCTTAACATGAGTAGTCAACCTGCAGCTCCATATAACTATGATCCTGGCTATTCTCTTGCTCCTCCATATCACGAAGGTGTTAGTACATATACCTCGCAGATTGTAACTAGAAAGATTTTTGACGATGGAACATTCTCATATAACGAAGAAGCTAACTTTGAACCTCATATGAGAAAGGCTGAAAGTAAAGGACTGTTTAACTTTGCTCCAAAAGAATCAATTATTGCTCAAGTTCCAGCAGAGTTTTTTGATAATCAAAATGAGATTGTAGGTAGAGTCATTAACTTAGAATTTCCAAAAAACATTTTTGTTGAAAAAGAAGCTGCCAGTTCTCAAAAAATGAAGGATAAGAAAAAGTCTGGCAATTGGCTAGTCTACTCTACACGCCATATCATCAGTAATAGAAACTATACGATCACTATGACCTGCTTAAAGACTGGTACAGATGCCTCTATCGGACAGGAGCAGTTGAACGCACCATGATGAAAGCTATTCAAAATCAGTTTTATGGCGATAACCCTAGATGGTTTATCGGTGTTGTAGAAGATAATAAAAATGATCCTGAGCAGCTTGGTCGTGTCAGGGTACGTATTTTTGGTATTCACAGCCCGTACCTTAATGATATTGCTAAAGAAGATCTTCCATGGGCAAATGTTTTAATTCCCCCTACAGGTGGAGGAATCTCTGGCTTAGGTAACAGCCCTACTGGTCTTCAACAAGGCGCATTTGTCTTTGGTGTCTTTATGGATGGTGAACATTCTCAGATGCCATTTGTATTAGGAACATTTAGTAAGTTTGAGACTGATACTGGAGAAAATATTATTCCATACAAGATTGATATTCAATATGGTGGTGCAGCTGGAGGAGCAACTTCAGGGGAATCAGAATCAGATCCTGAAAGATCAACCATCCAAGGTGACTATAATAAAGAAGCTTCCAGGCTTACCTATGAGCAGCTAGCTACACTGCAGCTGGCAGCAACTGAATCTTCAACTGGTTTTGGACTTTACAATCTTTCTGATATTAGAGCTAAAGGTTATTATAATTTTTGTTCAAGTAATAACTATAATGTGGATGATCCTAGAGCTCAGTTTCTTTATATTTTCGAAGAATACAAAAAAGATGATGACCTAAACTATAGTAGTTTTAAATCTTCTGATACTATTAGAGAATCCATTGTTTCTTTCTATAAAGATTATTTAGAAAAAGACTTAAATGAAGAAGAATTACTCACTAGAGAAATTGCAGCATACGAATTAATGGATAGGTTTAACGAATTATGACGACTATTGCTTCTATTAATAATAAACTGCAGAATTTATTATCACAATATACTTCACTTATTGGAGGCGTTTATACCAGATCTTTAGCTGCAACAACTCAGTTGAAACAATTGACTAGATCTAAAAAAGATCTCAAAATCGGCGACGTTGTTCAAGGAATCGAGGTTATTAGTTTTATAGATGAAAATGAAAACCAAGAAAAAGTAGCTTTAGGAAGAGTTACTACAGCTGTTCCAGTTTTTGGAAGTCTACTAAAAACAAATTATGGATCTACGCTTTTGGCTAGTAGTGGTGACTTTTTATATGATATTACTGTACCTATGACTACTCAAGATGTGTTTAATCTTTTTAATTCAACATTAAGAAGCTATTTTTCAGTAGTCCTTACATCTGAACAAATTACATTAGCGGCTATTAGTGTGTCTGAAGGAATGGCCGATTTTAATGCCACACCTGGATATAGTACAGTACCATTAATTAATCAAGCCGGCGATGCTTTACTCGATGCTTCTAATTCTTTACTCGCCAGGTTACCAGGAAAGAAAAAATATATTTTAGATGATATAACAGAAACTAAAGATCTTGCTAATAACATATCATTAAGTAGTCTTACTGAAACGGCTCCTAGAAATCCAGTTCCTATTATTGACTATTCTAATCCTGCGCCAAGATTATCTTTAAGAACTTTAGAGGATATTGAAGCTTATCTTCTTACTTCGGTTAGAGATATTAATCAAGTTATTGTAGGACATACTAATACGTATGCCGATCAATTTGTTTCATACGATTCTTTATATTATAGAGATGTTACTATTTCTAGACTAGACGACGTATCATGTCATTTTATTATTACAAAAGAAGGACAAGTCATCACGGCCAGAAATATTAATACAGCTGCTCCTTTTGCTGATGCTAAACACAATGATTTTTCTATTGCAATAATGTTAGAGGGTGGACTTCTTGGCACTACTGGATCTGGTAACGTAAAATATTCTAAAAAAAGTTTTACTAAAGCTCAGTTTAGAGCGTTTAAAATATTCCTTAAAGCTTTCTATACCATCTATCCAGGTGGTCAGGTGTGGGGTAAGAACGATTTAGATCAAAACACAAGTGAACCCGAATTTAGTGTTACTAAATATATCGATAGTGTATTTGATAAACAGAATACACAGTCTATTGCACAGGTTAGAGACGCGGGCTCCCTGTCAACAGACGATTTGATTTTTAGCCAGAAGAGGTAACGATGGCAAATCCAGGACACCCATATAGAGGTATAAGAAACGATAACCCAGGAAATATTAAAAATATTCCCGGAGGTTGGAAAGGCCAGACCGGAATCGATGCTGGTGGTCACGCTATATTTTCTAATCCGGTATATGGCGCTAGAGCCATGTCCAGTCAGCTTAAAAGAAATGTTGATGTCTATAGAACTAGCAACCTAACTCAGCTAATTGGAGGTAACTCTCGATATCCAGGATGGGCGCCGACAAGTGACGGTAATAACGTACAGAATTATGTTAATTATATAACCGCTCACATGAATGAAAAGGGATATAATATTACCGGAGAAAGTGATATTACATCTTTGATGCAGGATTCACAGTTTAGATCTGATCTTATGAAGGCCATGACTGAACTTGAAGGTGATACCTATGAATATTTTACTAATGAAATTTTAAAGGCTGGTGATGAGGCTGTAGGCAAAAATGAACAAGATATCAATACAACTCCTAGCCCATCCTCTAGCGCATCACAAAATCCATCTAATAGTCCTACCAACTCTCCTAATTCAACTCCAGGAGGAAATAGTTCTGCAGGTGCAGCAGGCAGTACAGCGGCTCCAGCATCTTCATCAGGTGGTGGAGAATTGGGATTTAAAGATCCAGATAGAAACTATCCAGAAGAAAAATACGTTGGAGAGCAAACTACAAACAAAGCAGCTCGAGCCGGAGCTCCAGAATGGGAAACTAGATTAAACCTTCCTCAAAGTGCAATAGGTAGAGAGTTACTCCCTAAAGAATTTAATCCAGAATATCCTAGTAACAAAACATATGAAACTGAGGATAAACATCGTATCGAATTAGATGATACTGAAGGTAAACCTAGGATTGAATACGCCCATATGAATGGTTCTGGATTTTCGATGGAAAACGAGCCAGATAAAGCAAGAATGTTACTTAATTCCTATGGCGACATGGTAGAGTTAGTAGGCAATGATTTTACTATGATTGTAAATGGTAATGGAGATATTCTCTATACAGGAAACTTGAATCTTACAGTTGAAGGTAATATGAATTTAAATGTTAAAAAGGATTTAACGTTTAGAGTGGGCGGAACCTATAGAGAATTTGTTGATAAAGATAAGCGTTTGCTGACTGTTGGTAAAAAAAATGAATCAATCGGTAAAAATTATGAACTTAAAGTTGATGAAAATTTTATAACAAAAGTCGATGGAAAATACGATCTTTTAGCAGATTATATGAAGATTAGCCTTAATGACGGAGCTAATATTTCTACTGGAGAAACTATAGCTGTTAGTTCTGATAAAGTTCAAATTGCTACAGGAGATTTTACTTCTACATCTACATCTATTGACGTCCAGGCATCTTCTGGTGTAATTGGCGGTAATGCTGTTCAAATATCTGCAGGACAAATTGGACAATATAATTCTGCGGCTGTAACTGAAAACAAAAGAACTAATTCATCTGAGGGGCAAGTTACTAGTGTAACACAGACCCAAACTGAAGTTAAAAATAAAGCTGGTGCTAATAAAGATGCAATTAAACCAGCAGATATATACAGCGGTAATGGAGGTCAATTAGTATGATTATTCCAACTGAAGATCTTACTGTTGATCAGGTTAGACTGCTTCTTAGAGAGGAAAGTAACCGTTACAATTCCTATTTTTTGGGATTTGCCATGTCAAAAAAAGTATTGAATCCAAATTTTGCTTTATCTGTTCCTGTTGGAGTAAAAAGAATTTTAGGTAATAATGACAATAGAGCTAGAACTGGAACTACGGCATTTGGAAAGTCAAATCAGCCCAAATTAAGATTTAAGTTTACTAATAATAAATCCAGAATTTTACCCGAAGCAAAGTATAATCCAACTCTTATGAAAGATTTTGATTCTGGAGTTAAATTAAGTAACACGATTACTTTGTCTAGTTTTTTAAAAAATGGAGATCTAAATTTAGTATCGACATTGGAAGATAAAAGACAGATCGTCAGAAACTTATATATGCAAACTTATATGATTAATTCATTTAATAGTTTAGATAGATTTAAATCACTTTCATTGCAAGTTTCTGAAAGTTATTATACTTCATTAGCAGGCGAAACTATTGAAGGTATTAGAGATTTGCAAACAAAAGGAAGAGCTGTAGTTTATAAAGTAGTCGGTAAAACTGGAGAAATAGATCACGCTAAAACATATGAGTTAGCTGAGTACTGGTCAAAAACTCAATTGTATGATAATATTATTTTATCTTATGATACTGTGGATCCAGACTTAAGATACTCATCGGAGATTATTGTGACTATGCCTGAGATTCCATTTGACTATAAGACAACATTTTCTAAGATTAATGGTACACAGTTTAACTATCGACGAGCCTTACAAAATGGGTTTGCCGAATTATTCGTATAAATAATTTTAAATATTGAAAGATTTTCAATGGCAGTAGTTAGAAGTTTTGCAGCAGAAGATAAGGACCTAGGCAGTAGAAGTATTATTGCCTCGCGCAGTCGATTATATAAAGATATTGATCTCACACTAGCAATTAAGCCTGACGGTGATATTTTTAAAAAGACTGATGCCGCAGCAGTAAAACAAGCAATCAAGACTTTGATCCTAACTAACTTTGGCGAGAAGCCTTTTCAGCCTTTTTTTGGTGGAAACATTCGAGCTCTTTTATTTGAGTTAGCAAATGACCTTGGTTTAGAAGATGAAATCAAATACTATATTGAGCTTGCTGTAAATAACTTTGAGCCTAGAGCGGAAATCATTTCTGTTAATGTAAATTTACTACAAGATGCTAATGACTTAAGAGTCACAATCGAGTTCAAGATCTTATCGACAGAAGAAGTCGTGATCTTCACAACTGATATATCAAGGATTAGATAAGAGACATGGCAACAACGATTTCATCCTCTCAGTTAGATTTTGCTGGAATTAAAGCAGGACTGATTAATCATTTAAGAAAGCAAGATCAGTTTACTGATTATGACTTTGAAGCATCGGGTATGTCTGCTCTTCTTGACGTATTGGCATATAATACTCATACAAATGCGTTAATTGCAAACTATGCTTTAAATGAAACATTTCTAACTACAGCTCAGCTTAGAAGCTCTATGGTTAACCATGCCATTAAGTTTGCATATGTTCCTGGATCTAAGGCTGCGTCGACAGCAACGCTTAATCTTTCTGTCGATATGAGCGGACTTGCTATACGTCCATCCGAAATTACTCTTCCTATAGGTACAGTATTTGTTGGCACTCTCGGCGATCAAACATATAACTTTAGAACGTTGGCTGAATACAAAGGATACGATACCACAGGAACTGGAATTTATACATTTCAAGATAGTGGCGGCAATGCCGCAATTTTTGCCCTTGAAGGAACTCTAACTACAAAAACGTTTTTGGCTGATACAACTGAAGGTCGCCAGATCTACGTCATTCCAGATACGAATCTTGATTTGGCAACGCTAACTGTTAACGTATTTGATGACGTTAATTCAACTAATTTTGATACTTACACTTCTGTCAATCTTTTGAGCAGCGGTATTTCTGCTGATACTAGATTATTCATTCCATTAGAAACTTATAATGGTTTCTATGAGATTAACTTTGGTGATGGAGTCGTAACGGGTAAAGCACCTGAACCTGGTAATTTAATTAGAGCAACATATTTAAGCACTAATGGTATTGAAGCAAACGGCATTGATAAGTTTGAGGCAGCTGCTAGCTTTAGATACAATAATCAGTCCTATAACTATATCATTACTCCTATTGGTAAGACTGCTTTTGGATCTGAAAAAGAAGGCGTTGAGTCAATTAGAGCAAACGCTCCGCTAAGTTACTTAGCGCAAAATAGATTTGTAACTCCGATTGATTATATTGGTATTATTGCAAATAGTATTCCGGGAATTAAATCAATCAATGCCTGGGGAGGAGAAGACAACGTTCCCCAAAAGTACGGTAAAGCAATTGTTTCTATAGAATTTACTTCCGATGTATCGGCAGTTCAAAGACTTGCCGTTGAGCAGCAAATTCAACAATTGTTATTGAGCCGGCTTTCTATGATATCTATCGATACTGAATTTGTTACTCCTGAAAAAGTATATCTGAATTTAACAACAAATGTCGACTACGATCCATCTAAAACTAACCTTACTGAAAATGCCTTAGAAATACAAATTGCAAATACTATTTCTTCTTATTTTGCTACAAACTTAGGTAAGTTTAATAATGTATTTAGAAAGTCTAAATTGACTCCTACTGTAGATGCAGTTGATAATTCTATTTTATCATCTAATATTACTATTGAGCTTGAAAATAGGTTAGTTCCTTTCTATAATACTACGACTCAGAGATATGTCAAAGAAGACTATACTTTAAGTTTTTTAAGTGTGTTACAAGAACCAGATGATGCAGTTCCAATTATTACTAGTGATGCGTTTAGATATCAACTAGGTGACGGTACTACAGTTATTGTTACTATTGAAAATAATACTGGTTCAGACAGACACTCGGCTAACCTAAGATTAGTAGATTCTAGAGGTAACGTAATTGTTTCTAGTGTAGGTGAGTACGTACCTAGTACTGGTAAAGTTAACTTAAGAGCTTTCCAGCCTTATAGTATTGTTTCAGGACAATCTTATATTGGGATTAAAGCTAAACCAGTTGACGAATCAGTAGTTAAGCCTTTGAGAAACCAGATTATTAATCTTGGTAAAAATATTGTAGATGTCGATCCTGACGTTGACTTCGCTAACTCTGTTGTTGGAACGACTAATTAAAAATGACTAATCTTCTTCGAGACATCAACCGACGACCGCTAAACTTTAATCAAGACTTTATTGATACGGTTATTCCTGAACATTTTCAACAGGAATACCCACAGTTCGTCAAGCTACTTGAAGAGTACTATGATTTTCTTAGAGATGAGTTCGAACCGACTAAAGAGTTAAAAGATTTATTTTATATCAGAGATTTTGAATCTACTCCAGAAGAATATCTTCAATATCTTTTTGATGAGGCTTTAGCTTCAGGAATTAGTAAAGACGCATTTCCATACCCAAGACTTACTCTAAAGCTTTTACCACAACTAAATAGAATTAAAGGTACCGTTGTATCTGTAGATTCGTTTTTTAGATACGTATTTGGTGCAGATGCACAACAAAGATATCCAAAGAACGATATGTTTATCGTTGGTAAAAGTCAGATTGGATATGATTCTCAAAAGTTTATTCAAGATTCATTTTACTATCAAATCTTTTCTATTCTTATAAAAAGTGACATACCTCCCACTGAATGGTTAGATGTTTATAAAAGATTTTTGCATCCTGCTGGATTTGCAATTTTTGCTGAAACGTTCTTTGAAGCTATAACAACAAATACCGCTATCAATGAGATGCCATTAGCTATCATTGATTCTGCCGCCTCAGAGCTTACATTTGTTAATAGAATCGAAAACTTTGTAAATCCAGCAAATGCAGAAATTTTTGGAATAGACTCCGATAATCAAATCAGATATCCACTTTATGCTAATGCAACAACTACATTCCCAATTAGTATCCAAGATTCTTTTGGTTCGTTAGATTCTGGACTAGATAGTCTTTATGGAACTATTCAGAACTTGTTAGACTTAAACTCTCCAACATTTGATGACAGCGGCACATTTGGAGTTTTCCCATTCATTGAAATGTCGAATAACAATGAATTAATGAGCGAAGCTGAATTCCCATATTATGCAGATTCCGGTGTAGATACAGCATAAATAAAAACAAACACATTACAATAGAAACGGTCCCAATCAATGGTATTATTAGATTCAAATAGAATTGAGCTGATTAACAAAGGAACCAGTGCTAACGATGGTACAGGTGATACCTTACGAGAGGCAGCTACTAAAATCAATAGCAATTTCGGAAAAATTGATAGTGACATTGCTGACCTTACTCTTGTACAGCTTTTAACAAAAGAAATCACTGAGGGTGATGCTAAATTAGATCTGACAATCCTTCCAGTTCAAACGACTGGATATGTTGTATGGAATAATGGATTTGACAGTATCGGTCATATTGCTACAACTTTGGATTCTACTGATAGTGCAGGTACTCAAGTAGGAACCTTTGCATATATCAGAAATCTAAATCGATTTGTAGCATCAGACTCTTCTACGTTTAATAGAAGATTGTTAGACAGCGATACTTTTTCGCTAGAAACATTTCCTAACTTTACTTCTGCATTCACAGATGACAGTAACAATGAGATTTTACAGTTAGCTAGTTCTAATAATAACTCGGTTAATTATTTAAAAATTAGTAATACTGATAGTGCTCCTGTGGTTTCTGCAGTAGGAGATGATACAAATGTAAATCTTACTTTATCTGCAAAAGGTACAGGAGACGTCAAAGTAATCAATGGATTTAATGTTGGAGGAAATGCTTCCGTTACTGGAACACTTACAGTATTAGATTCAGCAGTTTTAGAAAATGTTACTGTACAAAATGCAACATTTCTTAACAATGTTACTATTAATAGCGATTTAACAGTAACGGATGAACTACGCCTCAATGGATTTGCAGTTGTTACTCCTGAAGTTTTAACCGTAACCGATCAGGCTGGAGTCGAAGACTCAGCAACATATACATTAGTCGATGCTAATATTGCTAAAGTTACGCATGATTCCGATCTTACTATTAATCTAGTAGGCGGTGTAGGCGGAACTTTAGATGGATATAGCTTTACGCTTATGGTTAAGAACTCTAATTCAAGTAATTCTATCAGTGTCACGATAGCTAGTCCTACTGCGACTGTTAGTCATGCTATTGGTAACCCTATTACTCTTGCTAGTAATAAGTTCTCTATTATTGGTGGGATTATGTTCGATTCTGATAATATTCTAATCTCGAATGCAAACACGGTATAATAATGGCTCTTTTTACTCCCAATATAGCTTTTTTAAACTTTAAAGTTGATGAATTTTTCGGAGAAATAGTATTTGAAGCCTCTGGGACTTATACTATAGAGATCGACACGCCGGGAGGTTCTGCTACTACTGCAGGAGGATTAGTATATGATATCTCTAACGACAAATATCTAATTCCTAATGGAGTTGGTTTAGCTAGCGCTGGAATAACTGCCATTGCTGTTGGTGCTGGCGGTGGGGCTTCCGGAGGCAATGGCAGTGATGGTGGCATGGGCGGAGGCGGTGGCGCCTTGTCCTATATGAATAATTACGGTGCTGGAGCACTAACTGCTGGAAATCAATTTACTGTTATTGTCGGGGGCGGCGGTACTGGTGGACCACGACTGACGGCTTCCAACAGTTCCGCTATTAACGGTACAGCTGGAGGAATATCCAAACTCGTTCAGGTTTCTGATAGCTCTGAACTCATCATAGGGAATGGAGGAGCTGGTGGAGTATTTACTGATGGTTTTGCTCTTGGCGGAGCATCTTCAGGAACAGCTAGAAATGGTGGGGGTGACGGAGGTGCCGGTGGAACACAGTTTGGCGGTAATGACGGTACAGGCGGAGGTGGAGCCGGAGGATATAACAATAATGGTGGAAAAGGCTTTAATGAGAATCAAAGTAAGATATTCTACACAAACTTAGGAGCCGGTGGAAGTGGAGCCGGAGGTAACCATACCAGGGATGCCCGCAACGCTTATAGTTATACCGGAGGAGGTGGAGTTGCGTTGTACGGAATTGGAAATTCAGGTACTGTCACTTTTGATGCTTATGCTAGAGCACAATTTGCAGCGACTCAGGGATCGTTAAATGTTGCTCCAGCGACGGCTGAGGTTGGAGTACAGAAATTTGGTAATGGCAGAGGTATTGGAGCCGGAGGCGGCGGCCTAGAGGATGACGCTAGTGCTTCTGGCGGCACCGGCGGAAACGGCGGAGTGAGAATCGTATTCGGCGGGGCATCAAATCCCAGAAGCTTCCCAAGTACCAATGTTGGGCAAAGTAGTTCATTAGGTAATGTTCTTACTGTGACTGGTTCAGCAGGCGCCGGTGATTATGGCGGACAAAATCAATTTGGCACGTAAACCATGATAAATAAAATAAATAGATTTTAATCAATAGGTAAAGATAGATGGTAGCAATCGTAACCGATAAAATGAAAAAGACTATTCTAGAACATGTTATCGTGGATCTAGAAGATACTGGTCATAGTAATGCGTATTACTATATTGGTCTTGGTAAGTCTGATCAGTGGAATATTACTGAGACTGTACCATCTCCAGTTAATACTCTTTTAGAAGAAAAAGAAGCCAGAAATAACCTACAAGCTGTAAAAAAAGTTACTGATATTTCACTAGTAACTAATAGATACGGCTGGTCTAACGGCGTAGTTTATAATGCGTATAATCCCAATGTTAGTCATACTGCAAATGGCAGGTATTATGTTTTAACTGAACAAAACAGAATTTATATTTGTCTACAATCGCCTAAAACTACTACTGGGGCAAATATTGCTTCAGTAGTAGATCCAGATACAATCGGTACTGCTACTTCTGCTAAAAAGACTACAGATAATTATATTTGGAAATATCTTTATACAGTTTCGGCTGTACAAGCAAATAGATTCTTGACAGCAAACTTTATTCCAGTTGATAACATTGACAGTGCTCCTGGTAGTCCAACTAATATTCAAACTGCACAAATTAATGTTCAAAATGCAGCTGTAGAAGGTGAGATTATTGGTTATCAAATTTCTCAAGGCGGTGTAGGGTACTCGACTACTCCAACGTTAACAGTTATAGGTGATGGCTCTGGAGCGGCTCCCACGGCAGTTCTAAACGCCGCTGGTGCGATTATTGACGTAAGGCATAAAGACAGTAGCGGTAATGGAGTATTTGGCTCAGGATACAATAACGCGACAATTCAAATTACCGGTGGATCTCCTACAACCGCAGCTAGTATCAAGCCAATCATTAGTATTAATGGCATTGGTAAAGATGTTAGAGACGATATTAGATCTACTTCTGTTATGTTTAATGCCAAGCCTAGTGGTTCAACTGATACTGATTTCTTACTTAATCAAGATTTCCGCCAGATCACATTGATTAAAAATCCAAAAAAGTATAACGATTCTGACTTTACGGATTTGACCGGTCGCGCTCTAAGATCTTTAACTGTAACTGATTCAGCAGATCTTACTAATGCAGACGTCGATATGGTTATTCAAGACTCTGTAAATGGAGCTAAAGCTTATATTGATCTTATTGATGGGGATAAAATTTTCTATCATAGAAATGATAATCTGAATTACTTACCTTGGGTAGTTGGAAGAAATATTCAAGACTCAGCAGCTACTTTTGGACCTGCAGAAATCTCAGCTGATTCTCAAGGTGAATTTGATCCATTTACTGGTGAAATTATTTACATTGAAAACCGTGCTCCAGTTACACGAGTCAGTGAGCAAATCGAAGATATTAAACTTATCCTTCAATTATAGGAACGTATAAGAAATGGCAGTTTTTAATAAAGACACTCTGGGTACAACTTACAGAGACGATTTTGATGAGGATAAGGGATTTTATCAAATCCTTTTTAATTCTGGAGTAGCTCTTCAGGGAAGAGAATTAACTCAGTTACAAACTATCCTTGGAGATCAAATTGAAAAGTTTGCCAAGAATATCTTTGTAGATGGAAGTGTAGTCGAGCCCGGCGGTGTTTCTATTATTAGTAACTACGAATATATTAAAGTTACTCAATCTACAGTCGATAATGTTACTGCCGGAGATATTTTACGCAACGCAGGAAATACTATCAGAGCAGAAGTAATTAATAAAATTAATGCTACTGATACAGATTCGTCCGTCATTTATGTAAAATATGTAAACACTTCTGGAGCAACAACTTCTCTTACTAGTGTTGCTAATACCGACATTAGATTTAAAGCAGACGATGTACTAACTAACTTGGCAAACTCTGCCACTTTAAATGTGGAAGCCGGCGCAAATAATCCTATTGGATTTGGCAGTTACGCCGATGTGCAGCCTGGTGTATATTTTACTAGGGGTAAATTTGTAAAGTTTTCTGGTGGAAAAATTGTTATTTCCAAATTTAGTCCTACTCCTACAGAGACTCTTGGCTTCAAGGTTATTCAGGATGTAATTCAGCCTACAGATGATATTTCACTTTATGATAATGCTAACCCAGGCGCAGTACCAAATCAGTCTTCGCCAGGCGCGGATCGTTATAGAATTCGATTAGAATTAGCTTTAGAAAGAAATATTGATTCCGATGAACAGTTTATTTTCTTGACTGACATTATAGGTGGTATTAAACAAAATCAGCCTGAACGTACAGTATATGGCATCTTAGGAGATACTTTAGCCGAACGAACAAAAGAAGAGTCTGGTAACTACACTGTAAAGGATTTTAATTTAGATATTCAGACAGGAAGTACAGATAATTTAGTTGCTAGCTTAACTCCTGGAATCGCATATGTAAATGGTTTTAGGATTGAAAAATCCGACAAGACAAATCTTTTGCTTAGTAAAGCTAGAGATACTGAGACTATTAATAATGAAGCAGTCGCCGCAAATATTGGTAACTTTATTACTATTAATGGTGATAGTGGTCAGTTTGCTGGTATGCCTGATATTAACTCTTTTGAAGAATTGACTTTAAAAGATAGTACAGGATTTACAGGAGATACTTTAGGTACAGCTAGAATTAGGCAAGTTGTCAGATCCGGAAGTAATTATAGATTCCATCTGTTTGATATTCAAATGGATAGTGCCAATAACTTTAGAGACACTAGAAGCTTAGGCAGCTCGGTTAATTCCTATGGTAATATTGTATTAGAAAATAATATTGCTGTTCTTAAGGAAACCAGTAATAATAACTTGTTCTTTGATCTAACTAGAGAAAAAGCAAAGTCAGTAACCGACGTTAGTTTTGATGTTCAGCGTAAGTTTGAATTTTCTACTGGAGGCGGAGAAACTGAACATACTGAAACATTAACAGCGTCAGGCGAAACCTTTACTAATATTAATGACTGGATTTTTATTGATAAAACTAATAACGATAGAGTGATTAATACTCCAGCGTTTACTGGTGGTACAGGACAAGCAAGTATTACTTTTTCTGGACTTACCAGCTCTAATAGTTACGAAATTATTGGCTTTGTAAATAAGTCAAATCCAACACTAAAAATCAAAGACTTAAGAACTGCGACTGAGACTTTAACTGGAACAGGCGGGACTATCAACCTTACTAATTTTGATATTTTCTCTTTGGATTCTGTAGGAGACGCTAGCGCATCTAATAAGAATATTAAAAGTCGTTATACCCTTGATAATGGTCAGAGAGATAACTTCTTTACAACTGGTCGACTTTTATTAAAATCAGGACAGTCTGCTCCAAGTGGAAACGTACAAGTTAGGTATCGTTATTTTGAGCATGAAAATGCTGGAGACTATTTCTCTATTAACTCTTATAAGTCTGCGAGTGTGTCTGGAGGAATTGCTCCAGAAAATATTCCTACATATCGCCAAAGAAACGGTGAAGTTATTGACTTCCGTAACTATCTTGATTTTAGAAGCTTTAAAGACTCTGCCTTGGGGGCGTTTACTGAGACCGGTGCTAATAGAATTGTTGAGCTTCCTAAAAGTACTGATATTATTACAGCAGACATTGAATATTATCAAGGAAGAAAAGATGCTATTGTAGTTGAAGGAAAATCTTCTTTAACTCCTGGAACATCTAGAGCGCCAAAAATCAAAGTGATTCAGGGCAAATCCGATTTTGATCCAGAAATTCCTGCAATTCCAGATACATCAATGAAAATTTTTGATCTAGAGTTTAAGCCATATACTGATGATGAAAATGATATTATTATTAGTAAAATTGATAATCGCCGTTATACTATGAGAGATATTGGTGATATTGAAAAAAGAATCGATAATCTTGAGGAAGTAACATCTCTTACTCTTCTTGAGTTAGAAACTTCTTCTTTAGAAGTTCTTGATGCAAGTGGTAATAATAGATTTAAAAATGGATTCTTTGCTGACAACTTTAAAAGCTTAAACTTTTCTGATATTACAGATGAGCAATATTCGGCATCTATTGATCTTGAAACTGGTATTCTTGGTCCAAAATATAATGATAAAACTGTAGAATTGTTCCATGATGTTGATGATGGAGATAATAGTAATATCTTCTTTGGCGGTGACCGTATTATGTTGAACTTTGATGAGTCACCATTTATCTTACAAAACTTAGCAACAGAAACAGAAAACCTCAACCCGTATGAGTTTAGACAGGTTGTAGGAGATTTGCAAATCACTCCTCAAAGTGACTTTTTCTCTGAAACTAGAATTATAGGAACTAATGTAGTAGGAAGAACTTCTAGAGTCGTTCGTAGAAACGGACGTCCTTCTAGAACTGTAAGAACTACTTTCCAAGTAGTTGGTGTAAGAACTGTCGGTGTTAACATTCTTCCATTCATGAGACACCGTCAGGTATGGTTTAGAGCAACTGGCCTTCGTCCTAATACTAAGTATTTCTCTTTCTTAGATGACGTTAATATTAGTGATTTTACAATTAAGATTGATAATCTGTTTACAAATCTTTATGATTCTGCATCACAAGGAACAAACTTAGTTGTAGTTCCTAATACTGGCGCACAAGTTAGAACTCCTGCAGTAGTTAATAGAGCACTTCCTACTGTTTCCGAAATTAGAACTACTGTTGGAAATAGAACTTCTAGGAGAAATAGAAGGACCCGCAGAAGAAACGCTGTTAGAGTTAGACCTAATCTTAGCGGATTTACAACGCCAACTTCAATGCAATCGAATCCATTAAACAACTTAGTTTTCAATGGTATCTCTGTTGCAGATTCACTTACTAGTGGAGCATATAGTACTGTAACTCAACACCCTCTTAAAGATGGTACTAATGCGCAAGCTTTGATTACGGATAACTTTGGTATTATTGAAGGTTCATTTTTCGTACCAAATAATCCAAATCTTAATATTGCCAGAACTAGTATCCGAACAGCTGGAAACAGTATTGGATCTTTAACTCTTTCTCCTGAGGCTTCTACTACAAGTGAAACTGGAGATGCGCTCGGCAACTTTAATAATAATGATAATTTTAGACTCGATCTTTCAAGCACAAATAAGCTGCTACGCTTTAGAGGCGGCACTATACCATTTACGTTAATTGATATCAGTGAACTTGACCTTACCGGTGCTGCATCTTATGCTCAGACATTCTACACCTCTGAAGGTCAAGAGGTTCTTCAAGTACGTGATGTTATTAGAAGAACGACCATCGTATCTCAAAGAAGAGACCACGATCCATTGGCTCAATCTTTCTTCCAGAACAACGATGACGGTGCTTTCCTAAGTAGAATTGACGTATTCTTCGCCAATAAAAATACTACAGATGGCGGAGATGATGTGGATGAAGATGTATTCTTAGAAGTAAGACCTATTGAAAATGGTGTTCCTTCTCAGGAAAACGCTGTTCCAGGATCTAGAGTTGTACTGTCTAATAAAGACATTAATCTTCCAGCGGTAGCTGAGGCTAATCGTACTATTGATGATCTTGTAGCTACATCATTTAAGTTCAAAGCTCCAATTCATTTAGATGGCAATAGAGAATATGCGTTTATTTTAATTGCTCCTAATAACCGATACAATGTCTACGTTGCTAGAACTGGAGATCTCTTACTTGGTAGAACAGATAGAAGAGTAACAAGACAACCTCTGCTTGGATCGCTGTTTATGTCACAAAACAGCATTACGTGGACTCCAGATCAAACTAGAGACATCATGTTTAGGTTATGGAGAGCTAAGTTCAAGAGAACTGGTAATGCTAAACTGGCAAACATGCCATTAGAAGATGTACAACTTACTGCAGATCCATTCTCAGTAATAAATGCAGATTCTAACATTAGTGTTTTCCATCCTAACCACGGATTTACTAAAAATGATGAGATTGATCTGTATGTTTCCGATTCCTCTGAGTTGACAACTGTAGCTAACTTTGGTGGTGTTACTGGCACCAGCTTGTTAGGAAGAAAAACCGTGGCTAAGGTTGATGGTGACTTTTTCCAATTTGTTCATGATTCTGCGCCTACTTCGACTGCAGTTGGCGGTGGCTCTAAAATCATGTGTACACAGAATGCGATGGTTGATGAAATCATTCCAATGATTCAAGACTTTAAGCCAGAACCTACTACTCTGACTTACAATGCAAACTTAACTCAAGGTGTTGGTCTTGCGTTAGCAAATGATGAGAACCAAAGCATCTCTTATGCAACTCCTAAAGGATTTGAGGTAGTACCTTTCCAAAACTACCTGTTAGATACATCTAGAATTATTGCGGGCGAGACTATTGAGGAAGAAGAAAATACACTTCTTGATCAAGACTCTGGTAGCGCTAGACTGTCTCTTGAAATAGATGTGTCATTGACAACTACTACTGATTGGGTATCTCCTGTAATTTACTCTGATGTCATGAGTATGGTAGCACGTGCAAATATTATTGACAATCAAGATTCTGACACTGATGCTACATATCCATTAAATAATCCAATTACGTTTGTCAATGAAGCTACTGCCACAGGAGGATCGCATCTTTCAAAGCACATCACGCGGCCTATTGTTCTTGATGAAGCTGCTGTAGGATTAAAAGTTCTGCTTGGAGCTAATAGACCTGCATATATCTTAAATGATCAAGTAGGTGAAGCTGATTTTGACGTCTATTACAAGACCGTGCCGATTGGATCGGATTTAACTCTTGATGATGTATCTTGGATTTTGGCTAATAAAGATTTTGATATTGCAGCTGATGCTAATAGAGATATTTTTAGACAATATGAATACACAATTGGCGGTTTAGGCGGTACCTTATCTCCATTTACAACCTTTGCAATTAAAATTGTAATGAGATCTGCTAATACCTGTTCACCTCCAAGATTTAGAGATCTTAGAGTAATTGCGTTAGGTACATAATGAAAAATTATATTCCAGTTGAAGGGAATTTGCACTTAGTCCGTGACAAAAGTACAGGTGCAATTCTCAATATAAACAAGGGTGGACTTTATGCTGCACGGCAAAAGAAAATTGCTGAAAGTGAAGCAAAAAAAGAAGCTGAAAACTTAAAAAGTGAGATTGCGGAACTAAAACAATTGATTCAAAATCTTTCTAAATCTGAATAATACATTGATTATAAATATAAGTAAATTGTAATCTAGAGGTAATTATGGCCCAGCAAAGAGATTTTGTTATTGATCAAGGAACAGATGTCACAATCGAATTACATCTTAAGAATGAGGATGGAACCGACAAGGATCTTTCTGGGCATATCTTAAGAGGTAAGATTAAAAAGAATTATAATACTACTGACAGTGACCAGATTTTTAACTGGACAACAGCTATATCTTCTCCAGCAGCTGACGGTGTTGGAACAATTACTTTGACTAGTACTACGACAGATACAATGAAAGCGGGCAGATACGTATATGATATTGAGTTAGTTGGTGGTGATTCTGCAGATATAGTTGAACGAATTTTAGAAGGAAAAATTAATATTACTCCTTCTGTCACTAAATAGGAAGATATAATGGCTACCTATGTAAGTGAATTAAGAAGAAATGCGGATGCGAAAAAAGTAAAAGTTGAATATCGTGACGGCACGGTTGTTGAAAAGATCGTAGTTGGAAAACCTATCTCCCTCTCAGATGTAAGAGGAAATCTGCTTAGAGATCTTGGTGATGTAGCTGACAGTGCGGGAACTCCTTTAAGTGGTATTACGACAAATATACAAGATGGAAGCCTTTTGGTTTTCAACTCAAGTAACAGAAGATTCGAGACTACTACAACATTAGGAAGAACTGACAGGCCGAATCAAAAGCAGACTATTAACGGGGGCGAATACTAAATGGCCGTCATTCTTATAAAACGTTCGGATAGCGACGGTAAACCAGCTGACGGCAATCTAGCTCGCGGTGAACTTGCGTATGCTTTTGGCACAGGTACTACTACTAATGAAGGCCAACGATTATTCGTAGGTGTTCCTAATGGTGGTACAAGTAGAACTGCTATTATTGGTGGTGAATATTTTACTGAATTCTTAGATCACACTCCAGGTGTTCTAACAGATTCCTCTGCTATTATTACTGATGGTAGTGGCAAGATTGATCAACTTAAAGTCGATAATGTTACTATTGGTGCATCTGAAGACAATACTATCAGTACTAGTACTGGTAACTTGATTCTTGATGCAGCAAGTGGCGTAATTAGAATTGGTGCACTTGAGTTTGATAGTGATGAGATTAGATCTACTTCTGCTAGTGAATTCTTAATCTTAAATCCGTATCCGACTAATGATTCAGGTACAGTAATCATTAAGGGTAACCTGAGAGTTGATGGTACAACTACTACTGTAAATTCTACCGAAGTTACTATTAATGATCTTGCATTAATCCTTGGTGATAGTGCAGGTTCTGTACAAGCCGATTTCAACGGCGCTGGCATTATTATATTTAATGATGACAGTAATACTGTATTTGGTAGTACTTCTCCATCGATCAAATATAACTCTACTACAGATCGTTGGGATTTTAGTAGAGCCGTTAATGCGGACTCTGCCGTTATTGGCACAGCTACAATCAACAACATTTCCTTTACTGATTCTGCCCTATCACAGTTCTTAGATAGTGACGACTTTGTATTCAGTGGAGGACAAGCTAGTCTTAAAGCCGAAGCTATTCAAGATGTTGTTGGAGCTATGGTCACCTCCAATACAGAAACAAACATATCGGTTACGTATCAGGACCTTGATGGTACTATCGATTTTACTGTGCCTACTGCATCGACTTCTCAGGTTGGCGTTGCACAATTTGACGACAGCGAATTCAATGTTTCTAACGGATTAGTGACATTAGACACCATTGATGGTGGAACCTACTAGTATAAATAAATGAAAGTGGCGGAGCTCATATAGTTACCGCCACTTAAAAATATAAATTTTTAGGCTTATATAAGTCAAATGTAGGTTTGGAGACATAATGTCAACTATTAAGTTGCGTCGCAGCGCTGTAACCGGTAATAAGCCGAATACAAGCCAATTAGCTTTAGGTGAAGTTGCCATCAATACACACGATGGCAAGATGTTCTTTAAGAGAGATAAGAACGGCGAACTATCTATTGTTGAACTAGGTGGCGCAGCAGTTGCTGAGAACGTTTTTTATGTTTCTAAAAGCGGCGATGACAGTAATGCCGGAACAAGCATAGATCGGGCATTCCTTACACTTGATAAAGCTTTAGAAGTTGCAACAACTCGACGCACAAATGCGGGGTTGGATGACGATGGAGCCGAAGGTTCTGTTTTAGAAACAAAGACCAGAAGAGACCTTGGTCTTTATATTGATGCTTCCAAGTATGACATTGCATTAGGTACTAAGTTTAATCAGGTATTTCAGGGAAGAGCTGGTTCCTATACACAAGGAATCACAGAAGTTCTTTTTAGCTTGGATGAAACCAAAGACTTAGTTAATGACTTGACTGCTATTAGTGGTCAAGTCAGCTCTCTTTCTAGAGCAGATGCATATTTTGATGAAGTAAAAGATATTATTCAGAACGGTAGAGATAACGCAGACGCTTTAGGTGCAAGTCAATATCCTACACCTACTAATGCATCTACATATTACGATTCAAGCTTGACAGAAGATGATGCTACAAGATCTAAATCTAGACTCTTGAATAACAAAGTTTTCATCTCTGAAGAAGTTAATGAATTTGTAAAAGCAAACTATACTATTGAATATGATAGTGATAAGTGTAAAAGAGATATCAGATTTGCCGTAGAAGCTTTAACATATGACGCTACATACTTAGGTAACGCTGGTGCATATGATAATGCAAACTTTTTCTTCTTTAACGGAGATGGTGGACCACAAATTCCTGAATACCAGAAAACCGGAACTGCTGCAGCGTATGATAGACTCGCAGCAGTATTAGAAGATGTTTTGGCAGGAAACTCTATTACATTATCCGGCCCTGGTGGAAACTATACGACTACGCAAAATACCACAGGTCTTTCTCCTAGACAAACAAAAATCACAGAGCTGTCTGCTTCCGCTACAATGATTGGTAATGTGATTAGAAATGGAACAACATCTCTTCCTGCTAGCAGAATTGCTCCGGATTCTGACTCTAGAGTTACTTTTGACAGCGCAGGATTAGATGCTGCTGAATTTAAAACGTCTTTTGATGCTATTGCTAGTAATAAGTCAACTATTATTAATGACGTAATTGTATCTGTAGATAGTGAGTTTCCATTATTGTTTGGTATTGGTGACAGATATTTAGATGTCTTAGATGCTCCTGAAATCGCCTCTACGATTTATCTCAAGACAGGTGATTATCAGATTAATAATCCAGTAGAAGTCCCAAAGAACGTATCTATTATTGGTGATAACCTTAAGAATACAAGTGTTCGTCCTAAGAATCCTACCTCTGATATGTTCTATGTTAACAATAACTGTTATATCTCAGATATCACCTTCCGCGATCATTTACAGCCTGCTGCTGTAATTTCTTGGGATCCAACTGGAACTCCTAGTACAAATATTATTGTAAACTCTCCTTATATTAGAAACTGCACATCTATCACAGGTCCTAACTTAGCCAGAAATGATGATGGTACCTACAAATATCCAGACGCTAGTGATTCCTCCAAGCCTGCACAAGGCGGTGATGGTATTCGTAATGACGGATCTAAGGTTGGTGGTATTAGATCTATCGTAGTTGACTCGTTCACACAGATCAACCAAGGCGGTAAAGGTGTATACCTGTTAAACAGAGGTTATTGTCAGTTGGTATCTGTGTTTACAGTATACTGTGACGTCGGATTCTTAGCTGAAAATGGTGGATTTGCTTCGATTACCAACTCCAATAGTTCTTTTGGTAATATCGGCTTGAAAGCAACTGGTGTATCTGATAAGCTATATGAGGCAAAGGTAGATGGTCAACAAGATCAAGTTGATAATCTAATTACTCTTAAGAATTTGACACAAAGACCAAATATTTCTGATGCAATTAAGTTTACATCTGACCCGCTTTACTATACTGTAGATTCTGCTTCTTATGATTCTGCTGCAGGTACCGGTACTATTAAGCTGCAGGAAAGTCCAGATTTAAATCTGCCTGATGATGACTCTGCTACTTTCCATCAGAGAAGCGCATTATCTTCTTCCGGCCATACGTTTGAGTGGATTGGTACAGGAACAGATGTGCGCACAGCATTTCCGTATCGCGGTGGTGTTCCTGATCAAAAAGATGAAGTAGTTCAAGATTCTAACAGAGCTGGACTTTGTTTTGTTACTAGTACCGACCAGAAAGGTGACTTCAGAGTTGGTGAAGACTTTCTTATTCAAAGATCAACAGGCACTATTGAGGGGCAAGCATTTGACCGCAGTCTCTTTGCCCGTGTAACTCCATTCTCTCTCGCACTTGAGGATTAAACATGGCTGAACTAAACGTATTTCGAACTCTAACAAAGACAATTGATACCAGTACGCAGACAATTTATACTGCGCCTACAAATTATACTGGGATTGTATTATCTACTCAGATTGCCAATGCATCTGATTCTGATGCTACTCTGACCTTCACATATCATGACTCTGCCAGTGCAACTGGTGTCGAGCTGCTTTCGCAGTTTGATATTCCATCTAGAGATACTGCAAACGGTACTACTGGAAAACTAGTTGTGACTGCTGGCGGGGCTCTTAAAATGGTGTCTAATAAAGATAACAAACTCAAGCTAGTAATGGGCGTACTGGAATCTCTTAATGGCTAAATCAGAATCAAGACTCCTTAGCGGTCGCATTAAAACTAAGAGCGGCAGTAATTTAGATCCAAGAAGAAGTGACTTCTTAAGTCTAGAGAATGCCGAACCAAATCTGGGCACTCCAGATTCTGATCGCTATGTTCTTGCTTCTCTTGCCGACGGTACTCGTGTATTCTTAAAACTTAATAACGGTTTTATCGTAAATGCAGATAGTGTAAGTGGCGATGAAACCACATTTGTAATCGATCCCTCTGGATTAGCAAACGTTACCGGAACAACTCTTGCTCAAGTTTTAGATAATCTTGACTCTGCAATTACTGATGCTACATTACTGGGTCAAACAATCTCTGATTCTAATTTTGATGGATTAGGAACAGCCGTAGATCCATTGAGATTGGATTCAAGTCTAAATGTATTTAAACTCAGTGCAGATAGTATTAGTTCTTCTATTCTAACTGAAAATAGAGTAGTTATTGTTGGTCCAGATGGATTATTAGAAGATGACGGCAATTTAACATATAACGGCTCCACTTTTACTATTGCTAATAATACAGCATCCACTAATTCTGCCACAGGTGCATTAGTTGTTACTGGCGGTGTAGGAATCGGCGGTGCTTTAAATGTTAACGGCAATACGGAAATTAATGGTAACCTTAGTATTATTGGTACTACTACAACTGTTAATGCACAAACATTATCGATTACTGATCCACTTATTCACTTGGCAGACTCTAATGAAACTTCCGATGAAGTTGATATTGGGTTTCTAGGGCATTATTTTGATTCTAATTTAGGCGGCAGACAACATACTGGTTTATTCAGAGATGCTACTAATGATCAATACTATCTTTTTGCTGAATATCAAGATTCGTTACTAGATGCCACTCCTAGATCAAATACTATTAATAGAAGTGATTCTTCGTTTAAGTTAGCTCCTTTTAATGCTAAGTCTCTGACAGTAGATAGCGAAGTTACAGCTAGCACATTTATTGGTAATGGTGCAGCCATTACTAATATTAATGCAGATAATATTACGACTGGTGATCTTCCATTAGGAACTAGAACATCGGGTAATTATGTTAAGTCTGTTATTGCTGGATTTGGTATTGAGACGTTAGGCTCTGCATCTGGAGGCACGCAGCATACTGTAACGGTGGATTCCAGTGCAGTTAAAGGTTTATTCTCTGGCGGAGCAAATATCAATTATAACTCAACTTCTGGTGAAATATCTGTAGCTACTAGTGGAGTTGTATCAGGAACCTATGGTGCTGCTAATAAAATTCCTATAATCAGCGTAGATAGTTTTGGTCAAGTTGATAGTATCGGTCTTGTTACTCCTACTACATCTCTAGGTGACACTGTTGATAGCATGTCATTCAATAGTCTCACTGGTATTATTACACTTACTACTGATGTAGCATCATTCCCGGTTCAATTAGGTCTTGCACCTTTTGATACAGATAGTTTGTCGGAAGGCACAACTAATCTCTACTATACTACCGCAAGAGTAGATTCTGATATTCTTGCTAAGGTTGACTCAGCATATGTCAGAGCTAGAGCAGATTCCGACTATGTCAAAAGCGTAACTGGAATCGATGCAGGTACATTAGATGGTGTAAACTCAACATCATTTTTAAGGTCGGATGTTGCTGACCAAAAGACTACTGGCAATCTTAGATTTAATGACAATATCAAGTTGACCTTTGGTCAGTTTGACGATTTACAACTTTATCATGATGGAACAAGTAGTTTTATCTCTGAAGTAGGTACAGGTGACCTTTATATCACTACTAACGGTCAGGAAGTACTAATTAAAGACTCGCAGAGTGGTAAGCTCTCTGCAGAGTTTATTCCTGATAGTGCAGTAGATCTTTATTATAATAGTAGTCTTAAGTTTGCAACTACCGATAGTGGAGTATTAATCACTGGTGTTATGAGGGCCGACTCAGGTACTCTTAGTGGTAATAGAATTCTTACTACTGTGGACGAAGGTTCTGGGAACGGTCTAGATGCTGATACCTTAGACGGTTTACAAAGTACACAGTTCTTGCGTTCTGATCAAGATGACAGTATGGCAGGTACATTGTTTATTGATGACAGTCTTTCTGCCAATAATATCACTAGAAGAAATACAACTGTTACTGCTGGAAAATACGGTTCAGGTAGTCAGATTCCAATTATCACTGTAGATGGATCCGGATTTGTTGATAGTGCTGGAGTCGTTAACGTAGCTACTGCACTTACTATTACAGGTGAAACCGGATCAGGTACAGTTAATCTTCTTGATTCTTCATTTGAAATTGCAGCAGGTGAAGGTGTTAATACTGTAATTGCCGGTAGAACAGTAACAATTTCTGGTGAAGATGCTTCTACTAGTAACAAGGGTGTTGCTAGTTTTAATACGAATGATTTCAGTATTTCTTCTGGTGCAGTTAGCATTAAGACAGCTGGTATTAGTAATGCTCAGCTTGAAAATGACTCTGTTACTATTGGTACTACAGGTATTGCTTTAGGAGGAAGTAGTACTACACTTGCTGGTCTTACTCAGTTAGATATTGACAATATCCGCATTGATGGTAATACTATCAGCAGTACTTCTTCTGGAAATATGTTCATTGATCCACATCCTGAAGACAGTGCTGGAACATTGGTGATCTTAGGTGACCTTCAAGTTAATGGCACAACTACTACGATTAACTCTGTAGATCTTACGATCCGAGATAGAAATATTATACTTGCGGACTCTGCCACAAATAACCCTCAAGCAGATGGCGCTGGAATTACAGTAGGAACATATGGATCAAGTCCTGCAATCACATATGATGCTAACACTAATAGATGGGATTTTAATAGATCTATTGAAGTTGATAGTGTTTATGCAAATCTTGTAGGTAATGTAACTTCATCCGGAACAAGTACATTTAGCACTGTAGATATTAATGGCGGCACGATTGATGGTACTGCAATCGGTCATACTACAGCAGACTCTGCTACATTTACCAATCTGACTGCGAATAATCTTACTATTGATACTAATACGCTCTTTGTAGATGCTGCAAACAACAGGGTTGGTATTGGGACAGATAACACTATAAAAAAGCTTCGAGTAGTGGATGCAACAGATGCTACTACTGACTTTCGAACTACTAATGGTACTGATAGAGGCTTTGAAATTAAGGTTACGTCTGCCGCAAGTGAAGTTACTATAGGCAGTAGCACAAACCACCCACTAGCCTTAATGACAAACGATACAGAAGCCATGCGCATCGACGCCAGCGGAAACGTAGGTATTGGCACTACTTCTCCTGCTGCTACACTAGATGTTAATGGTCATATGGCAATTGATACTGACAGTGATCAAATATCAGATGGAAATCAAGCTGCCATTGCAACATTTACTGCTGCTACTTTCTCTGGTGCTAAGTTAGTAGTTACTGCTAAGGATGGGTCTAACAGATATATTAGTGAACTTCTTATTACACATAATGGAACTACAGCTGTGGCAACAGAATATGGTCAGGTAGCAACTAGTTCAGCGTTAGCAACCTATGACGTAGATATTAATGGTGGAAATGTAAGATTATTAGCAACTCCAGCATCAACTAATGCAACTACATTTAAAGTTATGAAATTATTATTGATTGATTAATTTGTATAAATAAAGATATAATCGAATATGTGCCTATTGGGGAGAGTGAACCTTGGCGAATGATCAGGACTTTAAAGTCAAAAATGGCTTACAAGTCGGCGGAACTATTGCAGGTAATGGTTCTGGCATTACAAGAATTAAAGCATCTATGGATTCGTCCAATGGCGCACCTAGTGTTTCTGCTGGTGCTGACTCAGGTGAACTATTCTTTGATACTTCCCAAAATAGATTAGAGATTTGGAACGGAACAGAGTTTCTTCCTGCTATTGAAGAATTAGATGCATTTGCTATTGTGCAGCCTGGACAGTTTGCAGTAGGAACAGGAACATCTACATATTCTCCACAATCTACAATTACTATTAAAAGATTAGATGCTACATTAGGAGCAGCAGGTAACGGCGATATTGTTTTTGAGATAAATAAAAATGGAACACCATTAGAGACATTTACAATTCCTACAGGGCAGACAACATTTTCTTCAGCGTTTACTACTGCAACTTCAGTAACTTCTAGTGATACTATTAGAATGGATATTAACAATATCAATAGTAGCAATACTCATCAAGATTTAACAGTAGAAATATTCTACTCAACATAATAATAATAAAAGGTTAGAAATAATGTCAATTTTATCCTCCACCTTTAACTTAAGTAATAACGTGAAGTATATCAATGCTAAAGTTGATACTACTCCGTCAGGTGGTGGCGCTCTAACTGGAACTGCCACCCTTCAAGATAAAAAAGATTTGATGCACATTATTCAAAGAGCAATTTCTACTGAAATTGATGACACTGCATCTAATCCTAAAACAAGACCCCTTGGATGGGAACGTTTTGACGGTATCTATGGTGGTTCTAAAAATGTAGGAACCTCTGCGGATATTATTGCTGATCCAGCTGGGTATAACGATAGTGCAGTTTATGGGTTCTTAAGAGCAAGATGTTATGACTATGGAACTTCACCAAGAACTTCAGGTGATTCTAATGAAAACTACAAATATCTGAGACTTAAACTCTTTGAAAGAGATGAGAAAACTCTTTTAGATAATGAATTTGATGATACTGCTAGAGACCCAAGATATATATCTTCTGACAATGTTTTGGTAATGAGATGGGATATGTTCTCTGATTGGAATTCTACCGTATTAGGTAATATGTTAGATTCAACAGGTGCCTTTGCCGATTCTGATGCAGTTAATGGTGGTATTAACATTGCAGATGCTGATGGATATGGTAAGACAGACGGTTCTTTGGCATATGAAGCACAATCTGATATTTGGAATACTACTCGTTTTGGTGGCAATACTAAGTTCAGCAAATTAGTAAACTCAAACAACAGCACTACTAAAGCATCTGGTAACTCGCCTATTATTGCTTCAACTGAGTCTGCAAATGGGGTTCTTCCTAGAGGAAACGCTATGCTGTATGATATCTACTATGATAGATATGCACAGACAGGATTTGGACATAAAGACCTAAGTTATAAAAATCAGTTTAACGAACTTACATTCAGCATTGACGGAAACTTTACACTTTGGATGTTTGGTGATGGTGATAATGTAAGCACTAATAAAGACTCTTCACATGGAACAGATAACTTTAGAGGTGTAGACTCTGAAGGTGCGCAGGCTCGATATCTTGCTATGTTTGTAAATCAGGCACAAGATCAAGACCCTGAATTAAACTCTCCTTATAATACAGTAATGATGGTATCTGAATATAAGAAAGAGTTTGGAGAAGCTGCTCCTACAGATGAATTTATTCATAATGGTGTTAAGTTTAATGCTCATAGTTTGCTGATGAATAATGGTATGGCAACACCAAACTCGTTTAATTCAGCTGACTTTTATGCCTTGGGCTCCGGCACAGTCAACCACGGAGGGAATGTTGAACACAGGTCATCAAACACACAAGGGACGCATAGGTCTGTAACTGTAATGCAGCATGGAACAACATATAGAAATGCAGATGGCACGATTGCTACTAGTAATGCACTCACTAACTTTACAGATTTTATAAGCCGTGCTAACTTCAGCACCAACAACTTCAACGTAAATATTAATACTACTGGCAGCAACACCGGCAATCGTGGTGACGCTGGATTTTACCATGATTTCGAACAAAACGTTGAATATGGAGAAAAAGGTGATGGTGCTAGTTTATTAGATTTGGGTCATACTGTCACAGATAATGTAAACGGGACTCGTCCTAGAATTGAGATTTCTGGAAATATTATGATGGGACCAAGTAGTTCTACTCATAATACATCACTGGCATCTGCGGGTGCTGCTTCTAACTCATCCCATTCTAATGTTAGAGACAAAAACTTAGGCAACTTCATAGTAAGAACTTTCAGCGGCAATACAGAAACTGAAAATGTTTCAAAGAATAATACTTATGGTGGATCAACTTATGCTGGATGGAATACTGCAACAAATGGAGCAGTTGCAATTGGTTCTGGTGCAGAATTAGGTCAAGAACTTCACTGGTATGGTGCAGACGGTGCGCAGTTTATGCTTACTGAATATCCAACTAGAGTTTTAGGAACTGGATCAACTCCTAGAGGTTCTGGTAATACAGATCAACGTAAATTAGAAACTGCTGAGTCTATTAATAAGTTTGATGCATATGGAACTCCACAATCAGGTAGACAGTATCTTTCTTCTACAAGACTTCATATGGGTTGGATGGGATATGTAGGGCATCTTAATGCGCAAACCTGTTATTCTTTGAATGAAGCATTCTATGGTTCTAGACATGGTATGTTTGGAGATAACAAAGGTCTTCAACCTATTGGTTCTTTGTCAGAACATATTCCCGGAAAATCTGATGTTCATAAGATAGTATCTTATGGTCCGGGTATTCCTATGGTAGCAAATATGCTTGACTCTAATGATGGTAATACATTAGTTGCTTCTGGAGATAGCGATAGACACTCATTCCAAGAATTTCATCCTACTCCTGAACAGCAAGTAAACTATTCTGTTTACGAACCAATCCTTTCTGTAGGAAATATGAAAATGACAGCTGGTGGAATTTTTGGTCAGCACGGCACAAACGATAATACTCTCAAAGCCAACCTAACTGAAGCAAATGATAACAATGCATTTTTTGCAGCCAACAACGGTAATTTGGCCACCGTCAGCGCTGCTGGTATTGTTGAAGCTGGAAATCCGGGTGGAACAGATAAAAAGTTATCAGCATTTGCTATGCTAGGTAGAACATACGGATTAAAAATCTTTGGTCCATATAGACATAATAAATATAATTTCCTTGATGCAGTATCAATTCAAACTGATGATGATGGTTTCTATGCAGTCAATCCTACAAACTCAGTAGAACATTGGGTTGTGCCTATGAACCATACTCAAGCTGCACTGTTGTTGAAGAAATAGTAGTAGTAGTAAAGAGATGGGAATTCTTTTTGACTCAGATAACGTTCCATTTTCCATTCTCTATACTGAGAATGAAACTGCTGCACAGCAGAATGCTAGGTATCCACAAGCAGAAACTGCTGCCCTATCTTCTACTACTCTCCTAGTAGCAAACTCAGGTGCAGGGGGTACTGCATCTGGAACTGCTGGTGTGGGTGGAAATGCGTCCTTTGATAATTCATTAGGAACAGGTGCTGCTTATTCGGGTGGTTCTGGTGGCGCAGGTGGATCATCTACTAATGGTGCTGGTGGCGGTGGCGCTGC